>Ga0207754_100126_pt1 | contig 49582 bp, 50 predicted proteins | sample A23E1SouthBayCA_FD_187728 | JGI IMG/M metagenome (GOLD analysis project Ga0207754, IMG submission 187728) | Aerobic enrichment media microbial communities from Eden Landing Ponds, California, USA - A23 E1 (SPAdes) | ecosystem: Environmental > Aquatic > Marine > Unclassified | place: Emeryville...
TACCGGGCGACCACGCGCGACACCGCCGATGAACACGGCGTCGACGGCTGGGTGCGGAACCTCCGCGACGGCCGCGTGGAGGCCGTCTTCGAGGGCCCCGAGGACGCCGTCGAGGCGATGGTGGAGTGGTGCCACGAGGGCAGTCCCGCCGCGAGCGTGGACGGCGTCGAGGTCGAGTACGGCGACCCCGAGGGCGTCGACGGCTTCGAGGTCCGGCGGTAGTCCCGCACGCGGAGTTTTTACGGCGGCCCGCCACGAACACTCGCCCATGATTACCAGCGACCGGATGGCCGCCGTCGACCGGAACGCGGCGGCGGTCGGCGTGCCGCGCAAGCAGTTGATGGAGTCAAGCGGGAACGCCGTCGCGCGCGTCGTCCGCGAGAGCGCCGACGCGGGCGCGAGCGTCGCGGTCGTCGCGGGCCGCGGGAACAACGGCGGGGACGCGTTCGTCGCCGCGCGCTTCCTCGACGAGTACGACGTGACCGTCCACCTGCTCGGGCGGCCCGAGACCATCGGCACGGACATCAGCCGGGAGAACTGGGACGCGCTCCAGCGGGCCGAACTCCCCACCGAGGTAGTCAAAGACGCCGCCGCGTTGGACCTCGGTGACCCCGACGTGGTGGTGGACGCCGTGCTCGGCACCGGCGTCTCCGGCGCGCCCCGCGAACCCGAGGCGTCTGCAATCGAAGCTGTCAACGACGCCGACGCCACGGTCGTCGCGGTGGACGTTCCCTCCGGGATGGACGCCGACACCGGCGAGACGCCGGGTGTCGCGGTGGCGGCGGACCGCGTGGTGACGTTCCACGACACCAAGCCCGCGCTCGCCGAGCGCGACGACGTCACCGTCGCGGACATCGGCATCCCAGAGGCGGCGGAGCTGTTCGTCGGGCCGGGCGACCTCCAGCAGTTGGAACGCGACCCGCACGCCCACAAGGGCGACTTCGGGCGCGTGCTCGTCGTCGGCGGCGGCCCCTACACGGGCGCCCCCGCGTTGAGCGCGCAGGCCGCGCTCCGGGCGGGCGCGGACCTCGCGTACCTCGCGGTCCCGGACAGCATCGCGGCGACCGTGCAGGGGTACAGCGAGAGCCTCATCGTGGACTCGTACGCCGGCAAGCGCCTCCGCCCCGAGTGCGTCGACGGACTGCTGGAGCGCGCCGCAGAGGTCGATGTCGTCGTCCTCGGGCCGGGGCTCGGTGACGCCGACGACACGCTCGCCGCCGTCCGGCAGTTCCTCGCCGCCTACGACCGTCGGGCGGTCGTGGACGCCGACGCGCTACAGGTCGTGCCCGAGGTCGAGACGGACGCGGACCTCGTCTGCACGCCGCATCAAGGAGAACTGAAGAAGATGGGGCGCGCGGCCGACAGAGGGGAGGCAGCGGAATCAGCGAGCGGTGACGCAGGAGCCGCGAGCAGCACCGCCGACGACTGGCGCGAGCGCGCCGATGCCGTCGAGGACTTCGCCGCGGACCTCGGGCAGACGCTGCTCGTGAAGGGCGCCTACGACGTGATTTCTGACGGCGAGACGACGCGCGTGAACCGCACCGGGAATCCGGGGATGACCGTCGGCGGCACCGGCGACGTGCTCGCGGGCGCGACGGCCGCGATGTTCTCGACGCTCGACGCCGTCCCCGCCGCGAGCATCGGCGCGTACGCGAACGGCGCCGCCGGCGACCGCGTGGTCGACGAGCACGGCTACGGCCTGCTCGCCACCGACCTACTCGACGCGCTCCCCGCGGCGCTGTGGGGTGGTCAGGATGACTAGCGACGCCCCCGAAGACGACCTCACGCACACTACCGAGGACGGCGACGTGCAGATGGTGGACGTGGGCGACAAGCCCGACACCGCGCGCCGGGCGGTCGCGCGCGGCGAGATTCGCCTCTCGGCGTCCACCGTCGACGCGATTCGCGGCGACGAAATCGGGAAGGGCGACGTGCTGACGACCGCGCGCGTCGGCGCGGTGCAGGCGGTCAAGCACACGTGGGAGACGATTCCGATGTGCCACCAGATTCCGATTACGAACGTCGAGACGGACTTCGACGTGCGCGACGACCGCGTGGTGCTGGAGGTCGCCGTCGAGACCACCGGGAAGACGGGGTGCGAGATGGAGGCCCTAGAGGGCGTGACGACCGGGCTGAACGTCGTCTGGGACATGGTGAAGGCCGCCGAAAAGGACGGCGACGGCCAGTACCCGGGCACGGCCATCGAGGGCGTCGAAGTCGTGCGGAAGGAGAAGCGGGAACTGGAGTAAGCCCGCCAGTCGCCGGTGCGTGCTTCCAAATTTGACGGGTGGCGCTACGACGTGGTCGTGGCCGTCTGCTCGTCGGGATACGGAATCTCTAGGTCGAGCCCGGAGTCGGTGACCGTCTCCTCCTCCACGAGGACGTTCTCCGGTCGAATGTCACGAACCGTGAACACCACGCGGAACCCGCGCCGGCGAAGCTCCTCCTCGCAGGACGCTTCGGTCTCGCGGCCGCCGATTGCCAGCGAGACGACCTTCCCGCTGCCGGACAGGTAGGGATTCTGTTCGAGGACGGGTTCCGTGCACTGCGTCGCTACGGTGGTTCTTCCCTCGACGGTTACGGTGACTGAGGACGGCCCCGTTTCGACGTTCGTCACCGTTCCCGGGACCGGGACTCGACTGGCGTCGACCGTCTCGAAGTCGTCGAGCGTCACCGGCTTCGGCGAGTCCGAACCGCCGTCGGTGCAGCCCGCGAGGAGGGCCACGCTCCCCGTCGCAGCGAGGAACTGTCGCCGGGTCGAGCGTTCGCGGTGTTTAGCCATAGTTCGAACTTGTTTCGAGCGTGAATAAAGCCGTTCTGGATGGTCGTCCCGGAGCGCGCGAGAATCCGGGGTCAGGCTTCGACGACGAGGTCGCTGGCCTTCGCGCGGGACTTCTCGACGACTGTCGGGAGCGCCTCGAAGTCGACGACGACCTGTTCGTCGCCGTAGTCCACGTCGCGGACGTGGGCGTGGTCGTGGACCCACGACACCACGCTCATCGTGTCGTCGGTCATCGGGAGCACGAGCGTCTCGCGCTCGCGGGGCGGGAGTTCGGCGTCGATGCGCTCGCGGAGCGCGTCGACGTTGATTCCCTCCTTGCCGCTGACCGCGATGGGGTTCGGCGCGAGCGCCGACAGCGCCTCCTGTTTCTCCGCGAGTTCGTCGTCGCTGACCTTGTCCACCTTGTTGAACACGGTGACGATGGGCGCCTCGTTGCGCTCGTAGAGCGTGTCGTGGCTGGTCACGAGCTTCTCCCGAATCTCGTCGACGGACTCGCTTGCGTCCACCACGAGCAACACGAGGTCGGCCTGATAGACAGACTCCAGCGTGGACTTGAACGACTCCACGAGCCAGTGCGGGAGGTCGCTGATGAACCCGACCGTGTCCGTCAACAGCACGTCCCGGCGGTCCATCTCCAGCCGCCGGGTCGTCGTGCCCAGCGTCGTGAACAGCTTGTCTCGGGACTCCGCGGTGGTGTCGAGGTCCGGGTGGAGCTGTTCGTTCTCGTCGACGTCGAGGTCGTCGGCGAGCCGCCGCAGCAGCGTCGACTTCCCGGCGTTCGTGTACCCCGCCAGCGCCACCAGCTCGAAGCCCGACTCGCGGCGCGTCTCGCGGCGCTGCTGTTCGGTCTTCTCGATGTTCGAGAGCTCGTCCCGGATGCGGCTAATCTGGGCCTTGATGTCCTGCTCGCGGCTCTCGTCGTACTCTCCCAGCCCCATGAAGCCGGGGCGCTCGTCGCGCTTGGCGAGGCTGGTCTTCGCTTCCGCGCGCGGCAGCTCGTAGCGAAGCTCCGCGAGTTCGACCTGCAGTTGGGCCTTCCGGGTGTTCGCGCGCTGGCCGAAGATGTCGAGGATGAGGCGGAAGCGGTCCACGACCTCCGTGTTCTCGGGGAGCTGCTGCCCGAGGTTGTACACTTGGTAGGGGCCGAGGCGGTTGTCGAAGACGACCCGCTGGGCGTCCGTCTCAGCGACGAGCGCGGCGAGCTCCTCAACTTTCCCCTCGCCGAGTTGGAGGGCGGGGTCGGCGGTGCGCGTCTGCGTCACTTCGCCGGCGACCTCGTAGCCCGCGGCGCGGACGAGCTCCCTGATTTCGGCGGTGTCGGCCTTGCCGTCGTCGACGCGCTTGGCGACGACCGCCGTCTTCGTCGGTGTTCCGGTCACTTGCCACGCGATACGCGCCGCTCGCACTTAAGCCCCGGGCGCGGCGTCGCCGCCGAACCCGACAAAAGAGACTTACCCGTCGCTCGCGGACGAACGGGCATGGCAGACATCAACCTCACCTCGCTCGGACTGGAGTTCGGGGGCGGCGCCGGCATCGGCGCCGTCATCGGCTTCGCGGCGAAGAAGGTCGCGAAGCTCATCGCGGTCATCGTCGGCCTCGAACTCGCCCTGTTCAAGTTCCTCGAATCCCGCGGCATCCTCACCGTCGACTGGGACCGGCTCACCGGCGGCCTCTTCGACATCACGCAGGCCGCCAACAGCGCCGCGCCGCCGTCGTGGGTGAACACCATCCTCTCGACGCTGTCGGTCAGCGCGGGCTTCACGGGCGGGTTCCTGCTGGGCTTCCGGAAGGGATAGCTTACCGGGTGTCGAGTTCGTCCTTCTCCTTGATTATCGTCGTCTCCCCCTCGCCCTCCGAGACCTCGTTGACGAGGTCGTAGAAGTCGTTTTGCATCCCCGCGGGGAACGTCAGCACGCCCACCCACGAGCCGTCGCCCTGCCACTCCTCGCGGTCGAGGTCGCCGAACTCTCGAATCTTGGCCTGCCCGCTGCCCGCGTAGTCCGGCGGCAGATTGACCGCGACGGTGACCTCCTCGAAGCGAATCGGAATCACGGGCCGGAGCGCGTCCAGCGCGTCGTCGACCTGACTCTCGGCGGGCTCCATCGGGTCCACCGTGAACCCGGCCTCTTCGAGCGCGCTCTCGATGCGCTCGGGAGGGTGGGGCGCGTTGTCCATCTGGGGGTTGACCGCGTTTCGGGTGATGATGTTGACGAGCTTGCGGTGCTTGCGCTCCTGCATCTCCTCGCGCTGCTGGGCGGTAATCTGAATCTCGCCGCGCTCGATGACCTCGGGGATGATGTCCATCGGCTCGGTCGTCCCGAACACCTCCTCTAAGTCCTCCTCGGCGGGGCGGTCGCCCCGGGAGGCGTTCTCGAAGACGTCGCGGGCGGCGATGACGTCTTCGAGCTCGCCCTCGAACTCGCCGCGCTTCATCGCGAGCGCGGCGTCCGGGTCGACCAGCACTTCGAACCGTTCCCCGTGGGTTTCGAGGCGCGCAGTCACCGCCTCGTCGAGTGATATCATGCGTGTGGCTTCGACGGGTGTACTTAAAAGAGCTTTTCCCGGCGAAGGTCCCGGCGGCGACTACTCCTCGGTCTCGTCGTCGCCCGCATCCTCGGCGTCGGTCGCATCCTCGTCCTCGGCGCCGTCGCTGTCGCCGCCGAGCAGGTCGTGCTCGACGAGGTACTCCCGGATTTCGTCGTTCGACAGCTCGATGAACGCGCCCGTCTCCGCGTCGACGGTGGCGACCCCGACTCCCTCGGGCTGCAACGAGTCCCGAATCTCGCCGAGCGCGCGCAGCGCGAGTTCGACGCCCTCGTCGAGGGGGAGCGACTCGTCGTAGTGCTCTTCGAGGTAGCCCTGCACGGTCGAGCGGTCCTCGCCGATGGCGATGGCCTTCCACTCGTACGGCGTCCCCGAGGGGTCCGTCTCGAAGAGGCGGGGTTCGCCGTTCGTGACGCCGCCGATGAGGAGCGCGACGCCGAACGGCCGCGCGCCGCCGACCTGCGTGTACTGCTGGATGTGGTCGGTGATGTCCTTCGTCAGCGTCTCCACGCCGATTGGCTGGTCGTAGCGCACGCGCTCGACCTGCGCGTCGCGGCGCGCGAAGTCAATGAGCTGGCGCGCGTCGGCGACGTGGCCGGCGCTGGCGATGCCGACGTGGTTGTCCGCCTTGTGTATCTTCTCGACGGACGCCTCCTCCATCAGCCGGGAGTTGATGCGCTTGTCCACGAGGAGGACGACCCCGCCCTCCGTGCGAACGCCGATGCTGGGCGTCCCTCGCTTGACGGCCTCCCGGGCGTACTCTACCTGATAGAGGCGGCCGTCCGGCGAGAAGATGGTGATACCGCGGTCGTAGGCCTGCTGCTGGTTCTGTCCTTGCATGGTTTAGCAGTCGCGGTCGGTCGCGCCCACGTACCCGTCCTCGGCGTCGACGTCGACGAGGTCGCCCCGGCGGACGGCCGGGCGGGTGTCGCCCGCGAACGCGACGGTGGCTTCGGCTGCGGGTTCTCCCGGCCGTCCTAAATACTTTTCTTCGGCGGCGCGAATCGTGCCCGAGACGCCGCGTACCGCCAGCCTCACGGGGTCGCCGCGCACCTCGTCGACGCACGCCAGCGCCGCCCGGCCGCGCTCGACTTCGCCGTGGCGCACGCGCACCAGCGCCTCGCCGCTCCCGTCCGCGAACGCGAACTGGAGCACGCGCAGGTCGGCGTCCGCGCTCCCCGCGTCCCCGTAGAGGTTCTGCGCGGCGAACCAGACGCTGCGCTGGAACTCCCCCTGCGAGAGGTCGGCGTCCGGCCACGCCTCCAGCCCCACGGCGAGGTAGCGCCACCGCGGCCGGAGGTGCTTCGGGAGGTGTTTCACTATATACGATTCATCTGACGAGCATTTGTTCGTTTCGCACAACAGCGATGGACTGTTTGACCGTTTATATATCTCCAGGCTAAATGGTAGACTAAGCCGTGTCCGAGAGGGCACGGCGACAGGACCCACCGCCAGTCGAAGTTGGGGGACTCGCCTGCAACCCTTGACCAGGTGCAGCGTCCTCCCGGTGGACGCTGAGTGGTGGGCATCGATTGAAAGATGCCTATCGCACAGCACGGGGACGAACGTTCCCGACGGCGGTGGGCAGTCGACATCACGCTCCGGTGTCCCTCTCCATGGGACATACTGGAGACAGCGACGCGGACGCTCAAAGCAGCCTACTGGCTGTTGCGAGTTGTCCTCGTCCTGTACGCGCTCGGTGCGCACGTCTGAGCGACTGTCCATCTGGGGTACTGGCGCGAAACCAAACGGGGCTCTGCCCCTTCGAAAGAACAGGATGCCGTCCAATAGAATTTTAAGCGATACTGCCGTATACCCAACTGGTCAAGGGTTGCAGGCGGGTCCCAGCGTTGATCCCGCCGTATTTTCACCAACCAATCAGCGGCTGCAGTCTAATCGTCGATAGATTTATGACGAAAACAGACTGAGTCTCTGATGGTCAAGGGTTGCAGGCGGGTCCCAGCGTTGATCCCGCCGTATTTTCGTATTTAGCAGTCTATATACCAGCTACGTTCGCTCGGCGACGAGCACGCCGACCTGTTCGTGGACCATCTCGACGGCGGTGAGCGCGTACCCCTCGTCGGTGAACGCGTCAGCGAGCACGCCCACGGTCGCCGGGTCGTCCACTTCCGGGCTGTAAAACGGCTCCTCTGGGTTCGGCTCCCCAAAGAACATCACGTCCCCGAGCACGATTTTCCGCGGGCCGAGCCCGGCGATGACCGAGATGGCTTCGCGCTTCTCCGCGTCGCTGAGGTGGTGCATGGCGAAATTCGAGGTCACGATGTCGACGTCGCCGTCGTAGTTCGGTTCGCGGAACTGTCCCTGTCCGAACTCGACGTTGTCGAGGCCGCGCTCGCCGGCTTTCCGCCGCGCCTCGTCCATCATTCCCTCGCTGATGTCGCGGCCGACCACGCGGCCCGCGTCCGCGGCGAGCGCGAGCGCGATGGCGCCCGTCCCGCAGCCGAGGTCGAGAACGGTGTCGTCGCTGTCGGGACTGGCGTGTTCGAGCACGAGCGCGACGCACTCGTTGTATTCGGGAGACTGGTCGTCGTCGTAGTCGGCCGCGAGGTCGTCGAAGCGCGCGGCGTGCTCCTCAACTGTCTTCTTCATACCTGCCGCGTTCGACGCCCTCCGCAATGAACGCCTCGGACGCGCGGTGGCGGTTGCGCTCCGCTAGCTCCCCCCACGCCGCCAAGCCCGCGCGAATCTGCTCGCGGTCGAACCCGATTTCCTCGCCGACCGCGAGCAGTTCGCGGGGCGCACGCAGGTGGAGATGGGAGGTCGGGTCGGCGCTGACGACGTACGGCGCGTCGTAGTGCGCGACGAGTTCCCGGAGCTTCCGCAGACCGCGCAGCGCCTGCACGCGCTCGCCGCCGTCGGCGCGCAACACCTTCGAGAGGTCGAACTCCACGTGGACGGCGTTGCGCTCGGCGGCCTTCACGACGACGTGGTTCACGTCGCCGCGCCCGCGCATCGGCCCGGCAAGCACGTCCACGCGCGGGGACTCGGCGATGAACCGGTTCAGCTCCGGCGTGCCACCGCGCGCGACCAGCAGCGTCGCACGCTCGCGGAGGTCGCCGAGCGCGCCGCTGGCCGCCGACACGTCGTCGGCGTCGAGTTCCACGCCCGAGACCACGTCGAGGCCGTGCTCCTCGCCGACGGCCTCGCAGTCGACCTCGGGGCGGGCGTCCGACCGGCTCCGCACGACGACGCCCTCGTAGCCGACGCTGGCGGCCGTCGCGGCGAACCGCGCGACGGTGCTGTCGCCGTCGGGGTGGGCGTGAACCGCCTCGTACACGCCCCGTGGTTTGCGCGCGGCGCGTAAAAACGCGTGCGTTCGCCGCCGGCTAGCGACCACGACGGCAGAAAGACGGCCAGTGGAGCGCTACGACAGCGCGTCGCGGGCGTTCTCGACGGCGGCCTCTTTCTTCGCGGGGTAGGCTTCGACCTTCGCGCGGAGCGCAATGCCGTCCCCGAGTTGGGCGTCCCCGAGGAACGCCTCCTGCTTGTCGAGGTGGACGAACAGCGAGCAGTTGTCGTCGACGCGCTGGTCGAGCTCCTCGCGGATGCGCTCGATGTCCGCGCCGTCCCGGAGCTGGCCGAGGACGTGGCGCATCTCGTCGGCGCGCTCGACGCGCGCGGAGAGCACGACGATGCGGTCGCCGAGGTGGCCCTCGCTCTCGGCGCGTTCGAGTTCGACGTCCTCCGGGAGGAAGTGGTGGAGGGCGTCCGCGACGCGGACCTCGTCCTCCGTGCCGTAGCAGAACGCCCGGAGGTCGACGTAGTGGAACGGGACTTCGCTCATTGCACGCGGGTAGCGGCCGCGGCGGTAAAAGCGTCGCTACTGCGGGTCGGGCAGGTGGGTGGCGGCGACGGCGGCGACGCGCTCGGCGCCGTTCTCCCGCGGCTCGGGAGTCTCCACGGTGTCGAGGAGGGCTTCGACGCCCGCAATCGAGTCGGCGGCGTAGAAGCCGGTGGCGTCCGCGAGCGCGTCCACGACGCCGCGCTGCTCGGATGTCGCGGGCAACACGATGGTGGGCGTGCCGGCGACGGCGGCCTCCATCACCGTGGAGTAGCCGCTGCAGATGACGAGGTTCGCGCCCGCGATGAACGGCTGCAGGGACGGCTGAAGCTCCCAGTCGTCGCCACCGACGAGCGTCACGTCCCGGCAGCGCGCGTCCAGCGCGTCCGCGAGCCGGTCGGGGTCGACGCTGAACGCGCTCGGGACGACGAGCACGTCCACGTCAGCCTCGGGCGCGCCGCTGGTGGGTGCCATCGGCGGCACCGGGTCGGCGCCCGGAATCGACGGGTCGCCGTCCCAGACTTTCGGCTGGAGGAACTGCTCGGCGCGGTAGCCCGCGATGCGGTTGCGGGCACGCGCGCCGACGCGCTCGACGGCCGCGTCGTAGAAGCCCGCGGCGTCGTGGGCGACGTAGACGTAGCGCTGGCCGTGCAGGGACGCGGCGATGGCCGCGGAGATGTCGTCGGTGACGAGGAGCGCGGGGGTTTCCTCGTCGAACCACTCGCGGTACTGCCCGACGCGCTCGAACAGCGCGGGCACGCTGTTCCGAACGACCTCCAGCAGACTGCCGTCTTGGAGGTCCTCGACGAAGTCCACGACGGTCGGCTCGAACTCGGTGTGGCCGTTGGCTTCCACGAACTTCGTGCCCGGGCCGCCGCCCGCGAGGACGACCTCGTAGCCGGCGGCCGCCAGCTCCTCGGCGACCGCCAGCATCCGGGTGGCGTGGCCGGCGCCCTCGCAGTAGTGGGCGACGGCGACTTTCGGGGTCGCGGTCATGGCGCGGTCACGTATGCGTCGACGTGGGGGCGCGAGCGGTATAAACCACTCCAAGCCGCGGCGTCACGAGCGCACGCCGAGCGCGCTGGTGGCGGCGGCGCCGACCGTCGTCGTCAACAGGTAGCCGCCGACGCTGTGAATCGTGACGACGGCCGCGATGGTCGGCGCGCTCACCGCCGTCAACAGCGTGAGCAGCGTGACGTTGATGGCTTCCGTGCCGCCGAGGCCGCCGGGCGTCGGGAGCGCGGACCCGACCTTCCCCAGCGGGAGCACGAAGAAGGGGACGTAGACGGGGACGGAGGCGTCGAGCGCGAGGAAGGTGACCCAGAGGCCCAGCGCTTGGAACGCCCACCCGAGCGCGGAGAAACCGAGCGCGGCGACGAGCCGCTCGCGGGAGACGGCGACCCGGCCGACGGCGTCCGTGAACCCGCGGATGCGCTCGGCGAGGTCCTCGGCGTCGGGGAGGCTGACGCGCGGAATCGCGCCGACGACGCGGTGGACGACCCCGGTGACCGTGCCGCCCGCTCGCCCGCGAATCGCCGTCCGGTAGCGCCACGCGAGCGCCGCCACCACGGGGAGGACGACGGCGGCCGCGATGACCGCGACCGGCAGCAGGCCGAGTCTCCCGTTCGTTTCGGTGGTGACGTAGTAGAGCGACCCCACCGCCGCGAACGACAGCGACGGCACGACGTTGATGGCGTCGAGGCTGGTGATGGACGCGAGGCCCACCTCGTAGTCGGTGTCCGCGGTCTGCGTGAGCAGCCACGCGGTCACGGGCTCGCCGCCCGCCTGCCCGAACGGCGTGACGTGGTTGGCGAACGCGCCGGCGGCGTTCACCAACAGCGCCGTGTGAACCGGGACGCGGATGTCCAGCGCCGACAGGACGTTGTACAGCGCCAGCCCCCACGACGCGTTCCACAGCAGTATCGTGCCCGCGACGACCGCCAGCAGCAGGGGGTCGCCGCGGCGGGCGGCCGCGAACACCTCCCGGGCGTCCACGACCCAGAACATGACCGCGAACACGAGCGCCGCGCCCGCGATTCCGGCGGCCGTCGCCAGCAGGTCGTCTCGCTGCACGCCTCCGAGTGGCGGGCGGGCGCGAATCAATCCATCGAATCCCGCCTCGGGACCGCCGTCGCCCCGCGAATGGGAGGTTTTTTCTCCGCCCGCCACAACCGGAGCACCGAGCACCGCTCCCGGAAATGTTCGAGACGACGCCCACATTCATCGATGGTTGACGTACGCGCGCAGGCGGTCAACGCCGCCCGCAACCTCCGCTACCGCGGCGCCGACGCCGTCCGCGAACTCGCGTCGCTGGTGACGCACTCGCTGCGCTCGACGACCGACCCCGACCCCGTGCTGGACGCCGACTGGGACGTCCTCGTTCTGCTGGACGCGTGCCGCGCAGACCTCTTCGAATCGGTCGCCGCGGACGCCGACTACGACTTCCTCCCCGCGAACCCGGGGTCGCGGACTTCTCCCGCCAGCGCCTCCGTCGAGTGGATGGAGACGGTCTTCGGCGGGGCCGGCGACGACGACCTCGCGGACCTCGCGTACGTCACCGGTAACCCCTACTCCGCGTCGAAAATCGACCACGACCGCTTCCACAGCGTTGAGGAGGTGTGGCGGTACGCGTGGGACGACGACCTCGGGACGATTCCGCCCCGGCCCGTGACCGACGCCGCGATTCGAACGGGCCGCGAGACGACCGCCGACCGGATGGTCGTCCACTACATGCAGCCCCACTTCCCGTCGGTCGTCGACCGCGAGCAGCGCAGCGGCGGCGTCTCGCTGGACGCGTTCGGCGACGACGAGATGTCCGTCTGGGACGACCTCCGCTTCGGCCACCGCAGCGAGGACGACGCGTGGCGGGCGTACCGCGCGAACCTCGAACGCGTCCTCGGCGACCTCGACGTGCTGTTCGACAATCTGGACGCCGAGCGCGTCGTCGTCACCGCCGACCACGGCAACGCGTTCGGCGAGCGCCACGTCTACGGCCACCCCGGCGGCGTCGACCTCCCGGTCCTCCGCGAGGTGCCGTGGTGCGAGACGACCGCGACGGACACGCACAGCCACGAGCCCGCCGCCGCCGGCCGCGACGACACCGGCGAGGGCGGCGACGCAATCGAACAGCGCCTCGAAGACCTCGGCTACCGGACCTAACCATGGACGACACTACCGACTCCCCGAACCTCCTGCTCGTCGTGGTGGACTGCCTGCGTCAGGACTTCCTGCACCGTGACGCCGTGGACACGCCGTTCCTCGACGGCCTCCGCGAGCGCGGGCAGGAAGCCACCGAGCTGTACGCCACGGCGACTACGACGACGCCGGCAATCGCCAGCCTGCTGACGGGCACGTACGGCGAGCGCAACGGCATCAAGTCGCTGCGCCGCGGCAGCCTCTCCGAGGACGTCGAGTCGCTGCCGGAGATTCTCGGCGACGCCGGCTACCACACGGAGGCGATGGTGACCGGGCCGCTGGTCCCCGAGACCGGCCTCGACCGGGGCTTCGATCGCTTCGACTGCCGGGACCGCGAGGAGTCGATGTTCAGCGACTGGCGCGGGGACGGCCTCGACCGCCTCGCCGGCCTGCCGGAGCCGTTCGCGGCGGTCGTCCACCTCTGGGAGATTCACGAGGACGTCCGCGTCCCCCGGGAGTTCGACAGCCCGGAGTACGGGGAGACGCCGTACGGGCGCGCGTTCTCCGCGCTCGACCGCGAAATCGAGGCGCTCGCCGAGGCCGTCCCCGACGACACGGTGCTGGCGGTCGTCGGCGACCACGGCGAGAGCATCACCCACCGCAACAACCCCTTCCGGCTGCTCGTGAAGTCCCTCCGGGACGCCGTGAAATACTACGGCGGCGTGGACACTCGTGGCGTCGCCGAGCGCGTGAACCAATACTTCGACGGCTGGGGGCCGGACCTCGACGACCACTTCGTGGAGAACGGCCACGGCGAGAACGTCTTCGACTTCACGACGAACGTCCCGTTCGTGCTCGCCGGCCCCGGCGTCGAGCCCGGGACCGTGGACGCCCAAGTCCGGCAAATCGACATCCTGCCGACGCTGCTGGACGCGCTCGGCGTCGAGTACGACGCGGACGGTGGGGTCGTCGAGCCCGGCGTCGAGGACCGCGTCGCGTACATGCGGGCGTGCGGGGCGTCCCTGCACGGCGAGCGCAACTGGGCGCGCGCCGTCCGCCACGACGACGCCAAGTACATCGAGTACCCCGAGCGCGACTGGGCGCCCGCCGTCTACGACCTCGACGAGCACCCGAGAGAGCTCGAACGCGTCGACGACCCCGACCTCGAAGCCGACCTCCGCGAGCGCCTCCCGGAGCGCGGCGTCGACCCGACCGAGGTCGAGATGCTGGAAATCAACGAGCGCCTCGAAGACCTCGGCTACCTCTGAAGCCGTCGCTGGCCGCCGGAAAACTGCGGAGAAGTGATTTGGTTACGCGTCGTCGACTTCTTCGTCGTCGCCCTCGTCGGGGTCCTCCTCGCTCTCGTCGTCCTCGGCGAGTTCGAGGTTGTCCTCGGGGACGCCGGCCTCCTGCCCGTCGTCGAAGCTCACCGTGTAGTTGGGTTCGCCGAACATCGTCTCGACGACCTGCGTGACAGTGCCGGTCTCGCCGTCGTACTCGCTGTGCTTGTCGTGGAGGACGACCTCGTCGTCTTCTTCGAAGCTCATACCCCCAGTTCCGCCGGCCGATTCAAAAGCGACCCGGTTTCGGGGCTCCGAAACGGTAACGTGGGCGTCCCACGTAGGCCCGACCATGACCCCGCCCGCCGCGCCCGCGAACCGCCCGCAGCCACCGCACCGCGATGCCCGTCGATGACCTCTGGTATCTGGCGAGCCGCGCCGAGCAGCGCGCCGAGCGCGCCTACCACGCGCTGACCGACGCTCACGACGACTTCCTCGAGTTCGAGCGGCGGCGCTCGGTCTCCCGCGAGCGCTTCCGCACGCTCGCCGAGCGCGTCGAGCGCACGGGCGCGCCCTACGGCGCGCACACGGTCGTCTACCGAGAGAACGGCGACGTGGCGCTGGTGCGCCACGAGGACGTGGACCTCTGGGTGCTCCCCGGCGGCGGCGTGGACGACGGCGAGACGCTCCGGGAGGCCGCCGAGCGCGAACTCGCCGAGGAGGCGGGCGTCGGCGCGACCTACCACGGGCTGGCGATGGTGACCGCCGTCGCCTTCGAGTCGGGCGGCCACTCCGCGTGGGGCGTCCTCCCGGTGTTCGAGGCGTGCGCCGACGACACCGACCTCGAAGTCTGCGACCCCGACAGCGAAATCTCGGCGGCCGCGTGGTTCGCGGACCTCCCGGAGGACACCCGCGACCGCCGCGACCTCCAGCGGTGGCGCGAGCGCGCGCTCTCGTAGCGCTTTTCTCGGTCCTCCGCGTGCCTGCCTGCATGGACGTTCGCGTGCCGGTGGACAGCGAGCGGGCCGCGGTCGCGGACCGCCTGCTCCGGCCGGCGTACCGCGAGGCCGAAGCCCTCGACCCCGCGTTCAGCGACCTCGACGAGCGCGTCGTCGGCGAGGAGGACTGCTCGCGGTGGCTCGACGACCCCGACCGCACGATGTTCGTCGCCTACGACCCCGAGCCCGTGGGCGTCGTCTCCGGCGGCGTCACCTCGTCGCCGGCGCTGTACGCCCGCGGGAAGAACTGCTACGTGGACGGCCTCTACGTCGTCCCCGAGCGCCGCCGCGAGGGCGTCGCCGGCCGCCTGCTCGACCGCATGAAGGCGTGGGGCCGCGAGCGCAACTGCGAGTACGCGAGCCTCGCCGTGCACGTGGACAACCACGCCGCGATGGCGTTCTACGAGGACCACGGCTTCGAGCCGAAGTTCCGCAGCCTCCGCCAGCGGCTGTGAGCCCCCAAGAGCTTTTCGCGCACCCGCCGAAGCGTCGACCACGCCGAGTCGTCCTCGCACGGCGACCAGACTAAAACTATGAACGCCGACCGCTTCTCGCTGGACCGACTCGCTCGCACGGCCGGCTACGCGCTGTTCGGCGCGGTCGGCGCGGTCGTCGCCGCGCTCGCGCTCACGCCTGCACTCGGTCCGCTCCAGCGCGCCGTCTACGACGCGTTCTACCTCGCGCTCGGGCCGTGGCCGGCGACCGAGGCGGCGTCGGTCCTCCACATCGTCGCCGTCGGTTCGCTCGCCGTCACGATACCGCTCCTCGTCGCCGAGTACGCCGCCGGCGACCGCGTTCAGACGCTGGCGGTAGGCGCGGCCGTCGCGTTCGCCGTGCTCGTCGCTGCCTCGGTGCTCGCGGCGTTCGCCGGCGTGCTCGGCTTCCCGACGGTCGCAGTAATCGTCGCGCTCGTCGCCGCGGCCGCGACTGCGGGCCTCCGGCGCGTCGGCGCATCGCGGGGCGCGACCGTCACGTTCGCCGGCTCGCTGCCCGTGCTCGCGCTCCTGCTCGTCCTGCTGGGCGTCGGCCTCGGCTGGGGCGGCGGCTACGACGTGGTCGCAGAACCAATCGACGCGGGGACTGTGGACGGGCCGGTCGCTGACTTCGCGGACGCACCCGCGGTCCGCGACGACCTGTTCTCCGCGGCCGCCTGCGACCCTGCCGACGGCGACACCTGTCGGCTGTCGCTGCGCGGGTACGACCACCAGCAGCAGGCCGCGCGCGTGCTCGCCGCCAACGGCGTCAGGTGCCCGTTCGTGAACGCGCCACGGAACCCGGTCTACGACCCGGACGCGTCGTTCGTCGCCGTCCACGACGGCCAGCACTATCGGGTGTCCTGCGCGGCGTACGGTGACTGATTACTCGGGGCCGAAGGACTTCCCGTCGCGCTCCTCGGCGTCCATCCGGCGCAGCGCCGCGCGGGCGTTGCTCGCCTCGTAGCCGAAGAACACGTCCGCCGCGTACTCCTCGACGACCTCGGCGGCGTGAATCAGGTTCTCGACCTCCACGTCGACGGCGTACAGCTCGACGCTGAACGGCGCGCCGAGGCGGTCCTCGAATCCCGACGCGATGCTCTCCAGCCAGTACGTCGTCCCGTAGTTGGTGTCGTACAGCGGCACGACGAACTCGTCGACGTGCTCGGCGAGCGCGTCCACGTCGAGGCCCGAGCGCTCGTGCAGGTGGCCCGGATAGGGGTCGGGATAGAGCGTGAGGTACGTCGTCCCGGGGATGCGGTCGGCGGCGTCCGCGACGAACTCCGTGATGACGCTCGCGCGCCACTCCTGCCAGTCGTCGAACTCCGACTCCGCGAACGCGGTCTCGCAGCGCTCGCAGTGACAGTACCCGGCGCGCGGGAAGCCCACGTCGTCGAGGCGCACGTCGCCGGTGACCTCCCCGCACGTCTCGATGACGGTGAGCAGGCCGTTCCGGTAGTCCTCGGCGAGCGGGCAGATGTACGACCAGTCGAAGTACGGCTGTTCGCGGGTGGCCTCGTTGCCCTCGTCGTCGACGGGCACGAGGTCGGGTTCGGTGCCCGCGGTGGCGTTGTCACCGAAGCAGGACACCATGCTGACGGCGCCCTCCACGGGGTCGGTGTGGCGGCCGGTGACGTCTTTGACCTCGTAGAACGCGCGGTCGAACTCCGGCCACTCGACTTCCTCGGCGTTCCGCGTGACGACGCCGTACATGGACGCGAGTTGGCCGGCGGGCCGCCTAAGTGGTTCGCTCTCGGCACGCGCGAAAAAACGGGGGACGGCTCGATTAGTCGATGCGGTCGACGGCCTCGGGCTCGGGGGCCTCGTCGCCACCGACGAGGAACTTCCAGACGAGGGCGATGACCAGCAGTGCGGCGGCGGTCTTCAGGAGTTTTCCTGCCATAGCTGACAGTATCGGCGGCCGGCACTAAACGCTTTGCGGGGTCGGCACGGAACCGTGATTGTGCGCCGACAGGTCGGTCAGTCCCGGAGGTGGGCGGTGATGTCCTCGCGGACGAGGTCCCCGCAATACTCGCAGCGCAGGCCGTCGTCGAGCACCGCGAACGTCGGCTCGACGGGCTCGCCGGCGTTCGTGATGCACTCGCGGTTCGGGCAGACGAGCACGCCGCCGACCTCTGTGGGGCGCTCGACGCGGCGCTTCTCCACCACGTCGTAGTCGCGGATGATGTTGATGGTGGCCTCTGGCGCGATGAGCGACAGCACCTCCGCCTCGCTGTCGCTGAGCTCGCGGCCCTCGACTTTCACCACGTCCTTGCGCCCCATCCGGTCGGAGGGGACGTTCATCCCGAGGCTCACGGTCGTCCCCTCGGTGCCGTCGATGCCCAGCAGCTTGAGCACGTGCAGGGCTTCGCCCGCGGAGACGTGGTCGATGACGGTGCCGCTCTGAATCTTCGAGACGCGGAGTTCTGTGTCAGTCATCGTCGAGGAGCAAATCGAGGAGGGCCATTCGCACCGGGACGCCGTTGTGTGCCTGTTCGAAGTACGTCGCGTTCTCCGTGTCGTCGACGGCCGCGGCGATTTCGTCCACGCGCGGCAGCGGGTGCATCACCGCGAGGTCGTCTTTCGCGGCTTCCAGCGTTTCGGGCGTGATGGAATACTCGCCGGCGACGGCCTCGTACTCGTCCTCGTCGGGGAAGCGCTCGCGCTGGATGCGCGTGACGTACAGTACGTCGAGGTTCGGGAGCACGGCGTCCAGCGAGTCGTGCTCCTGCACCTGCGCGCCGGCCTCGTGGAGGTCGTAGCGCACCGACCGCGGCAGGCGCAGCGACTCGGGGCTGACGAAGTGCTGGTGCACGTCGAAGTTCGTGAGCGCGTGCGCCAGCGAGTGGACGGTGCGGCCGTACTTCAGGTCGCCCATGATGCCGACGGAGATGTCGTCGAGGCCGGCGTGCTCCCGAATCGTGTAGAGGTCCAGCAGCGTCTGACTGGGGTGGTGGCCGGCGCCGTCCCCGGCGTTCACCACGGGCACGTCGACGTGCTCGCTGGCCATCTTCGCGGCGCCCTGCTTGGGGTGGCGCAGCACGATGCCGTCGGCGTACCCCTCGACGACGCGCACCGTGTCGGCCAGCGACTCGCCCTTCTTCACGGACGAGGACTCCACGGAACCCATGTCGATGACGTCGCCGCCGAGGCGTTTCGCGGCCGTCTCGAAGCTCATCTTCGTGCGCGTGCTCGGCTCGAAGAAGCAAAGCGCCAGCAGCGCGTCGGCGTGGCGCTCGGCGGCGGCCGCCGGGTCGTCGTCGAAGGCGGCCGCCCTGTCGAGGACCGTCTCGATGTCGGCCCGCGAGAGCTGTTTGGCGGTGAGGAGGTGGTCGTGACGCATCGGTTCAGTACGGGACCCGCGGGAGGGTAAAGCTCCCGGAGCGCACCCTCCTCCGGGGTGTGCCACCGCACCCCACTCGCGGCCCGAGATTCAAGTGCGAAGCCGGGACCACTCGCTGGCGTGCTGGCAGTCGCGGGCGGCAAGGGCGGCAGCGGGAAGACGACGACCGCGCTCGGGCTGGCGGGCGCGCTCGTCGAGCGGCGGCGCAGCCCCCTGCTAGTGGACTGCGACCTCGACGCCCCGAACCTCCACCTGCGCGCCGGCGTCCCCCGCGACCCCGGCCTCGACGCCGCCGACCCCGCGACGGTCGCCCACGAGGCCGAAACCGTTCCGGGCGCGGACGTGCTCCCCGTGGGCGACGCGGACGGCGACGACCTCGCCGTCGCACTCGACGCGCTCCCAGATTCTCGCCCCGTCGTCTTGGACTGTCCCGCGGGCGCGAGCGAGGCCGCCGTCCGACCGCTACGCGCCGCTGACGGCTGCGTCGTCGTCGCCACCGCGAGCCGGGAGGGCGTCGAAGACGCGGTGAAGACCGCGGCGATGGCGCGCGCGGTCGGCACGCCGGTCCTCGCGGTCGCCGTCGCTCGCGCCCGTGGTGTGCCGCGGGGGCTCGCGGATGCGGCGGCGGCCGACACCGTGCCGATACCGGAGACCGAGACGCCGCTACTCGATTCAGAAACAGCCGCGGCGTACGCCGCGCTCGCGGACCACGCCGAGTCCGTGGCGTAGCCGCGTCGGCCGCGTTACTCTTCGTCGACGTCGAGCTCTTCGACGATTTCGTCGGCGTCGACGTCGGCGTCTTCGAGAGCGTCCTCGACGTCGCCGAGGCCTTCGCCGCCGCCCATGCCGCCCATGCCGCCCATCATGCCGGGCATGCCCGCGGGCTGGCCGTCGATGATTTCCTGCACGATGACGCGGTCGATGTCGAGCATGTCGATGACCTGATTGAGAATCTGGTCTTTGCCCATCATCCACTGCTGATTGAACTGGAGCTCCGGGGACTGCTCGATGTAGAGCGTCTCCTTCTCGACGGTCTCCGTGGAGGTCTCGGTCTCGCCGTCCTCGTTCTCCTCGGTGACTTCCTCCTCGACCTCGTCCGTTTCGAGGTGCATGTCGAGTTCCGCGTCGAAGTACATCTGGAGGAGGCCGCGGGCCTTCTCGACGGTGTCCTCGACTTGGTCGAGAATCTCGTACTCGTACTCGACGTCCTCGCCGGCGAGCGGGTGGTTGAAGTCGACGCGGGCGCGGCCGCCGATGACGGCTTCGACGTGGCCGTGCTCGCCGTCGATGTCGACGTGCGCGCCGGGGTAGCGCTCGTCCTCGGGAATCTTGTTCGCGGAGACCGTGCGGACCTCCTCGTCGTCGTACTCGCCGAACGCCTGCTCGACGACGACCGTGCCGGTGTCGCCGACCTCCTTGCCGACGAGGTCGTCCTCGACGGCCTCGAAGATGTGGCCCTCGCCGATGACGATGGTGCGCGGGGCGAACTCCTGCTCTTCGGTGTCGACGCCCTCCTCCTCGGCGACCTCCTCGTCGGTCGTGTCGACGAGTTCGCCGCTATCGACGGTGTAGGCGGTGTAGGAGAGCTGAACGAAGTCCCCCTCCTGCAGTCCGCCCTGTTCTGTCTCGGATTCGTCGGCCGTCTCGGCCTCAGTTTCGTCGCTCATACCACTACGCACTCCCGTTCCACCCTTAAGAATCACGTTTCGCGGCGGCGAGAAACGCGAAGATTACCGATTCTCGGCCAACGCCACGAGGGCGTCGGCGTCCACGGAGAGCCACGCGGTGAGTCGGCGGTCGTCGTCCACGTCCGGCGGGGAGAGCGTGCAGCGGTCGGGCGTGTTCTGGTAGCGGACGACGGTCGCCGCCAGCGGCGTCGGCTCCGGGTCGTCGCGCGACTGGGGGACTCCACGGGTGGTGTCAGTGGACATCGTGACTCGGTTCGGGCTTCGGGACAGCCGGGGATAACGCCTGCTAAGAGGGGCACGTAGCACTATTGAGGGCTCGGAAGCGCGGCGCTTTTCCGGGGAGGCCGCGAGCACTCGGGCATGTACGAAGTGGAGGTGAAGGTGCCGGCGAACCACGACGCGGTGCGCGCGGCGCTCGCGGAGGCCGGCGCGGCGCGCGCCGGCACGGTGGCACAGGCGGACACGTACTTCGACGCGCCGCACCGCGACTTCGCGGAGACTGACGAGGCGCTGCGCGTGCGGCGGGTGGCGGGCGCCGCCGAATCGTTCGACGGCGAAGACCGGGGCCCGCTGGGGGACGCTATCGACGCGGTGCTCGACGGCGCGCACCGCGCGGAGGGCGAGTCGCGGGTGACGTACAAGGGGCCGCTGCTGGAGGCCGAGTCGAAGTCCCGCGAGGAGTTCGAGACGGGCGTGGAGAGCGGCGACACGATGCGAGAACTCCTCCCGCGGCTGGGGTTCGAGCCGGCCGCGACCGTGCGCAAGCTCCGGGAGACCCACCACCTCGACGACTTCGAGGTACTGTTGGACGCGGTGGAGGGCGTCGGGGAGTACGTCGAGGTCGAGACCGAAGTCGAATCGGACAGCGAGGTCGAGGCCGCCCGCGAGGACGCCTATGCGCTCCTCCGGCGGCTCGGCCTCGACCCCGACGACCAGATTCGCACGTCCTATCTCGGCCTCAAGCTCGCGGACGCCTGAACAAAGATATGCCCGGTGCGCATATTCCGGGCATCCGTGCTTTTCGCAAGTTATAGGAGCGGAGGCGGGCAACACTTGCGCAATGACCGAGCGGAACATACAAGTGCAGTCTCTCGACCGCGGCGCGGTCGAGGACGAGGAAGTCGAAATCGTCGAGCGAAAGGGGCTCGGCCACCCGGACTCTATCTGCGACGGCATCGCCGAACACGTCTGCGAGCGCCTCGCCCGCGAGTACCTCGACCGCGTCGGGGAAGTCCTCCACTTCAACACCGACGAGACCCAGCTGGTCGCCGGCACCGCCGCGCCCGCGTTCGGCGGCGGCGAAGTCATCGACCCCATCTACATCCTCGTGGTCGGGCGCGCGACCAGCCACTACGTCGACGACGACGGCACCGAGTACCACATCCCCGTCGAGTCCATCGCGCTGTCGGCCGCCCGCGACTACCTCCGCGAGAACTTCCCGAACCTCGACCTCGAAACCGACGTGGTCGTCGACGTGAAGCTCGGCGAGGGCTCCGGTGACCTCCAAGAGGTGTTCGTCGAGGACGGCCCCGACGTGCCGATGGCCAACGACACGAGCTTCGGCGTCGGCCACGCCCCCCTCACGGAGACCGAGCGCATCGTCTACGAGACCGAGCAGTCGCTGAACGGCGACTACGGCGACAACCACCCCGCCATCGGCGAGGACGTCAAGGTCATGGGCAAGCGCGAGGGCGACCACATCGACCTCACGGTCGCCGCCGCGCTCGTCGACGCCCACGTCGAGGACCTCGACGCGTACAAGGCCGAAATCGAGGCCGTCCGCGAGCACGTCCACGACCTCGCGGCCGAACACACCGACCGCGAGGTCGCCGTCCACGTCAACACCGCCGACGACTACGAGTCGGGCTCCATCTACCTCACGACGACGGGGACGAGCGCCGAGCAGGGCGACGACGGCAGCGTCGGCCGCGGCAACCGCGCGAACGGCCTCATCACGCCGAACCGCTCGATGAGCATGGAGGCCACCTCCGGGAAGAACCCCGTCAACCACATCGGGAAGATTTACAACCTCGTCTCCACGGAAATCGCCGAGAGCATCGTCGACGAGGTGAGCGGGATTCGGGACCTCCGCGTCCGCCTGCTCTCCCAAATCGGCCGCCCCATCGACCAGCCCCACGTCGCGGACGTGCACGTCGTCACCGAGGACGGCCTCTCGGTCGCCGACGTGGAGGGCGACGTCGAGGGAATCGTGGACGCCGAGCTCGCGGACATCACGGACGTCACCCAGCGCGTCATCGACGGCGAACTCGACACCTTCTGAATCCGCGGCTCTACTGTTCTGTCGGCTCCTCGGTGGCCGTCTCGCGAACGGCGACGGTCACGTCGAACCCCCACGGCTCGCCGAGGTAGTTGCTGTCCTCGAAGCGGTACGTGCTCGTAGGATGGCACCGCTGGCTGTCGTGAGCGGCGAGCACGCCGAACTCGCGGCTCGCGGTCTCGCCCGGGTCGAGGGTCTGCTCGCGCATCACGGCCGGAAGCACGACGCCGTCGGTCGCCCGCCAGCAGTCCCCGTCTGGCCCGTCGGGCGTGACGGCGGCGTCCGGCGAGAGGAGCAGCGTCGCACCGTCGTCGTTCGTGCCGCGGAGCGCGTCCCACGGCACCAGCGAGCCGAACGTGAACGTCCGCGCGTCGTCGGCGTCGTTCGTGAACGCGACCCGGAGCCGAGCGGGGTGGTCGGCGGCGAAGTCCGCGACGACGGACACCTCGATGCTGACGTTCTCGACGGGCGGGTCGTCGGCTTCGGCGCTCGCGAGCGTGTACGGGAAGCCGCTGGCCGTCTCGTCACCGCCGGCGGGCGCGCCCGTGCAGCCGGCGAGCGCGGCGGCGGCCAGCGCCCCGAGGTAGCTGCGACGGTTCACGTCCGCTCCGACGAGCGGGTTTCTTAAACGCTTTCTCCGAAGTCAAAGAACAGTTTTAGCCGGGTCGTCCCGGAATTAGAAGACTGCGTCCAGCGCCTGCTGGAGGTCGGCTCTCAGGTCGTCGACGTGCTCGATGCCGATGCTCGCGCGGATGAGCGGGTCCGTGAGGCCGGCGGCCTCCCGCTCCTCCTTGGGGATGGCGGCGTGGGTCATCGCCGCGGGCTGCTCGATGAGCGACTCGACGCCGCCCAGCGACTCCGCGAGCGTGAACACCTCCGTCTCGGCGACGAACTCGCTGGCCTCTTCGAGGCTGGCGTCCAGCTCGAACGAGAGCATCCCGCCGAAGTCGTCCATCTGCTCGGCCGCCAGCTCGTGGTCGGGGTGGCTCTCCAGCCCCGGGTAGAAGACGTGCTCGACGCGGTCGTGGGCGTCCAGCCACTCCGCGAGTTCCTGCGCGTTCGAACAGTGGCGGTCCATGCGCACGCCGAGGCTCTTCGTCCCGCGCAGCACCAGAAAGCAGTCGAACGGGCTCGGTGTCGCGCCGACGGAGTTCTGGTAGAACGCCAGCCGCTCGTCGAGGGCCTCGTCGTCGGTAATCAGGGCGCCCGCGACGAGGTCGGAGTGGCCGCCGAGGTACTTCGTGAGGCTGTGGCAGACGAGGTCCGCGCCGTGTTCGAGCGGGCGCTGGAGGTACGGCGTGGCGAACGTGTTGTCCACCGCGCACAGCGCGTCGTAGTCGTGGGCGATGGCCGCGAGCGCGCCGATGTCGTTGACGTTCATCAGGGGGTTCGTCGGCGTCTCCACCCAGACCAGTTCGGTGTCCTCGCCCATCGCCGCCCGAACCTCGTCGTGGTCGGTGGTGTCCACGAAGTCGAACTCGAGGTCGTACTCCTCGTAGACCTGCGTGAAGATGCGGTGGGTGCCGCCGTACACGTCGTTGCCCGCGACCACGTGGTCGCCGGTTTCGAGGAGGTTCATCACGGTGTTGATGGCGCCCATCCCCGAGGAGAACGCGCGGCCGTAGTCGCCGCCTTCGAGGCTGGCGAGGTTCGCTTCGAGGTCGGTCCGCGTGGGGTTGCCCGTCCGGCTGTACTCGTAGCCGCGGTGGTCGCCGGGGGCGTCCTGCTCGTACGTGGAGTTCGCGTAGATGGGCGTCATCAGCGCGCCCGTCTCCTCGTCGGGCTCTTGGCCGGCGTGGATGGCGCGCGTCTCGAAGTGCTCGTCGTCGCTCATACGCTGAGGGTCGGCGCCCCGCGAGTTAGGTCTGTCCGTTACGAGCCATCGCCGGGCGTCCGAGATGCCTGCAGAAACGGGCGGAAAGCCGCTCTTTTTGTCCGTCTGGCCGCTCGGCCGTGGTATGTCTAGCGTAGTCAGCACAGCGTGGCGGCGGTACCGGTCGGTGCCGCTCATCGCGCGCATCTTCGTCGCGTTCCTCGTCGGCTCCGCCGCGGGGGTCGCGTTCGGCGAGCGGATGACCGTCGTACAGCCGCTCGGCGACCTCTTCCTGCGGCTGCTGAACATGCTCGTCGTCCCCATCATCGTGTTCACGCTCCTCACGGGGATTCGGCAGCTGTCGCCCGCGCGACTCGGGCGTATCGGCGGCGTGACCGTCGGCCTGTACGCCGTCACCACCACGCTCGCCGGCCTCATCGGGCTGGCCGTCGCCAACCTCCTCCAGCCCGGCCGCGGCGTCGAGTTCACGGGCGGCGAGGCCCAGTCGCAGGCGCCGCCGTCGCTGACCGAGGTCGTGCTCGGCATCGTCCCGAACAACCCCATCGCGGCGATGGCCGACGGCAACCTCCTCGCGGTCGTCTTCTTCGTCATCGTCTTCGGTATCGCGCTGACGTACGTCCGCGCCCGGAACGACGACCTCGCGGACAGCGTCGACTCCGTCTTCGAGGCGTTCGAGGTCGGCGCGGAGGCGATGTTCGTCGTCGTCCGCGGCGTCCTCGAGTTCGGCGTCGTCGGCGTGTTCGCGCTGATGGCCGCCGGCATCGGCACGGAGGGCGTCGGGGTGTTCTCTTCGCTGGGCGAGCTCGTGCTCGCGGTGGCGATTGCGGTCGTCGTCCACGTCGCGTTCACGTACCTGTTTGTGCTGATGCGGCTGGTCGTCGGCGTCTCCCCGCTGTCGTTCCTCTCGGGCGCGAAGGACGCGATGGTCACCGCGTTCGCCACGCGGTCGTCCAGCGGCACGCTCCCGGTGACGATGCGCAACGCGGAGGAGGACCTCCGCATCTCCGAGCGCGTCTACTCGTTCGCGCTCCCCGTCGGCGCCACCGCGAACATGGACGGCGCCGCAATCCGGCAGGCAATCACGGTCGTGTTCGCCGCGAACGCGGTCGGCGCGCCGCTCGCGCCCACCGAGCAGGTGCTCGTGCTCGTGGTCGCTGTGCTCATCAGCATCGGCACCGCGGGCGTGCCGGGCGCCGGCCTCGTGATGCTGACCGTCGTCCTGAATCAGGTCGGTCTCCCGCTGGAGGTCGTCGGCTTCGTCGCCGGCGTAGACCCGATTCTCGGCCGCATCGCCACGATGAACAACGTCACCGGCGACCTCGCGGTGTCGACGGTCGTCGGCAAGTGGAACGACGCGCTCGACCTCGACGGCGGCGTCTGGGCGAGCGCGCTCGGCGACGCGGGCGACGCGTCGGCCACCGACGACTGACGCACAGCGCGTCGAGCGACAGGGTTTTTCGCGGTGCCCCCCACACGTCTCCCGTGAACGTACGGGGCGAGGTGACCGACGTCGACGAGGTGCGGTCGGTGAACACGCAGTACGGCGACCGCGACGTGCTCGACGTCCACGTCCGGCCGGACGCGGCCAGCGACGCGGCCGCCGACGACCCCGGAGAGTCGGTGCGCGTGACCCTCTGGGGGAAGTGGACCGAGACCGCCCAGTACCTCGAACCCGGGATGGACCTGCTCGTCACGGACGCCGACGAGGAGGAGTACGACGGCGAGACGCAGTATTCGACGAGCAAGGCGTCCTCGGTCGTGGTGGAGCCGGACTTCCTCGTGGACGTGACGAACATCCGGTCGTTCGTGCAGTGCCCGCGGCTCTACTACCTGAACAAGCTCTCGGGGCTCCCCCTCAAGTACCCGGTGACGAAGGGGACCATCGTCCACGAGGTGTTCGGGGACCTCTTGCGGGGCCGCGACCTCGACGAGGCGGTCAGCGAGCGCGTCGCCGACGCCGGCCTCGAACTCGGCCTGCTCGGCCGAGACCGCGAGGAAGTGGAGGCGGACGTGCGCGCGAACGCGTCGGCCATCGAGGGCTGGCTCCAGCAGGGCCACCTCTCCGGCGACGGCGGCACCACCGAGGAGGCCGCGGAGGGCTGGCGCGCGGGCGACGACTGGCGCTCGGAGTACACCCTCATCTCGGAGACGTTCGGCATCAAGGGCCGCTGCGACGCCATCCGCCGTGGGATGCCCGTCGAACTGAAGACCGGGAAGAACACGAACCGCGACCCGCGGTTCCACGACAAGGTGCAGGCCGCCTGTTACGCGCTGATGCTCGACGACCGCGGCGTGGACGCCGACACCGGCACCCTCCTCTACACGAAGAACGCCGCCGTCGACCGCAGCGAGGCGTCCGGCGACCTCTCGCCCGCGAAGGAGTTCTCCATCGGGAAGGGCTTCCTCAACTTCGTGGTGCGCCAGCGCAACCACCTCGCCGCCATCGAGTACGAGGGGAGCCCGCCGACGGGCTTCGAGGCGGATGCGAAGTGCGAGTATTGCTTCGAGCAGGACACCTGCATGGTGGTCTCGGGCCGGCTCGACCAAGCGTCGAAGGCCGGCCAGCTCGGCGAGCCGCTCCCCGAGGAGGAGCGCGCGTACTTCGACGACATCTACGCCGCCGTCGAGCGCGAGCGCGGGGCGGTCCACGACGAGTACCGCAAGCTCTGGGAGCAGACCGCCGCCGAGCGCGCCGACGACGACCGCGCCGTCGTGGACCTCGAACCCGCGGGCCGCGAGGAGCGCCCGGACGGGAGTTGGCGGCTGACCGCGGAGCGGCCCACCGCCGCCGCGTCGAAGATTCGGGAGGGCGACCGCGTGCTCGCCTCGGAGGGCGACCCCGTGAAGGGAACCGCGGAGATGGCGCGCGTGGAGACGCTGGCGCCCGACCGCGTCGTCGTCACCGCCGACGAGCCCGTGGAACTCCGGCGCCTCGACGTCTACCCCTCGGAGCTGAGCGTCGACCGGATGCTGACGGCGCTCCACGACGCGCTGCTGAAAGGCGACCATCGCCGCAAGGACGTGCTCTTCGACCGCGCGAGCCCCGAGTTCCGCGACGACGAGCACGCCGTCATCGAGAACAACGACGCCCAGAACGAGGCGGTCAGCCGGGCGCTGAACGCCGAGGACTTCGCGCTCGTGCACGGGCCGCCCGGCACCGGGAAGACGTACACCATCGCCACGCTGATTCGGGAGTTCGTCGACCGCGGCGACCGCGTGCTGCTGTCGGCGTTCACGAACCGCGCCGTCGACAACGCCCTCGAAGCCCTCCGCGAGCAGGGCCACGAGGATATCGTTCGGGTGGGGACTTCGACGGGCGTCCGCGAGGACATGCAGGACCTCCGCCTGAACCAGTCCGGGGACCCCGCGGAGTGCGCGCGAGCGCTCCAGACCGCCGACGTGGTCGCCGCCACCACGGCGACCTGCGGCTCCCGCGTGATGCGCGAACAGGAGTTCGACGTGGTGCTCGTCGACGAGGCGAGTCAGCTCACCGAGCCGGACACGCTCGCCGCCATCAACCGCGGCGCGCGCTTCGTGCTCGTCGGCGACCACGAGCAGCTCCCGCCCGTGGTGCGCTCGGGCGGCCGGCTGTCCACGTCGCTGTTCGAGCGCCTCCACGACACCCACCCCGAGGCGTCGGTGATGCTCGACCAGCAGTACCGGATGAGCCAGCGGATTCAGGCGTTCTCCTCGACGGAGTTCTACGACGGCCAACTCCGCCCCGCGACCGGCGAGGTCGCGGGACAGACGCTCGCGGACCTCGGCGTGGAGACGGGCGGTGCGGTCCAGAACGGCGTGACGTTCCACGACGTGACCGGGACCGGCGACGCGCACGTGGACCCCGGGGAGGCCGAGCGCGTCGGCGAGGTCGTCCGCGAGTACGTCGCGGCGGGCGTCGACCCCGCAGACATTGGCGTCATCGCGCCGTTCCGCGCGCAGGTCGCGGAAATCGGCCGCCGCGTCCCCGACGGCGTCGCCGTGGACACGGTGGACCGCTTCCAAGGCTCCTCGAAAGAGGTCGTGGTCGTGTCGTTCGTCGCTACCGGGAGCCTCGACGGCCCTATCTTCGAGGACCACCGTCGCGTGAACGTCGCGCTCACTCGCGCGAAGAAGAGCCTCGTGCTCGTCGGCGACGAGGCGGCGCTGCGCTCGGAGCCGCTGTACGACCGGATGGTCGAGTGGGCGTCGCTCAGGGCGTGACGACGAGCTTCCCGACGGTCTCGCGGTCCTGCATCGCGGCGAACGCCTCGCCCGTCTCCGCGAGCGGGTAGGTGGCCGCGACCTCCGGCTCGAATTCGCCCGACGCGACGAGGTCGACTATCGTTGCTAAATCCTGCTGTGTCCCCATCGTGGAGCCGATGACGCGCTTGTGCCCGAGGAAGAGGTCGGGCACGTCGATTTCCGAGCGCCCGCCGGCGGTCCGCCCGCAGATTACCATGCGGCCGCCGCGCCGGAGCACGCGCTGGCCGAGTTCCGTGTACTCGCCGCCGAGGTGATTGAGCACGGCGTCCACCGCGCCAAGCTCCTCGACTTCTCCGCGAATCTCGTCGGGCTCGGCGGCGTGGACCGCGTGGTCGAGGCCGAGTTCGGTCACGCGGTCGAGCTTCGCCCGCGAGGAGGACGTACCGACGGTCTCCGCGCCGAAAACACTCGCGAGCTGGACGGCAGCGACGCCGACGCCGCCCGTGACGCCGGGGACGAACACGAGGTCGCCGGGGCCGACTTCGGCGCGGCGGAGCATGTGGTAGGCGGTCATGTACGCGGTCGGCAGCGCCGCGGCCGTGGTCGCGTCCACGCCGTCGGGGAGCACGAGCAGCCGGCTGGCGTCCACGCACGCCTGCTCGGCGAGCCCGCCGTGGAACAGCGAGAACTCCGCGCAGAGGTTCTCCGGGCCCTCCCGGCAGAACCGACAGGTCCCGCACGTCTCGTTCGGACAGAGCACGACGCTGTCACCGGGTTCGACGCCCGTCACGCCGTCCCCCACGTCGCGCACGGTGCCGGCGACGTCGAGACCGCTGACGAACGGCAGGTCGTCGGCGGCGACCATCGCGGAGTCGCCCTCCAGAATCCAGAGGTCGTGGCGGTTGATGGCGCACGCGTCCACGTCGACGACGGCGTCGCCGGCGTCCGGCTCGGGTGCCGGTCGGTCGACGACGCCGACGCCCTCGGGTCCGGTCAACTCGGTGAATGCTGCGGCACGCATCACCGACACATTCGGCCGGCGGGCGGATAGAGCTACGGGACGCGGCGACGCTGTTTAAGTCACCGCCCGTCGAAGCCCACCACGATGCAGGCACTCGCGGTCGCGGCGGCGACGATAGCGCAAGCCGGCTCGGGGCTCGACGTCGACGTCACGCTCGGACAGGGGCTGGCCGGCGGCGCGGTCGGCGCATTCCTGACGACGCTCGTCGTGGGCGCCATCGCCGTCGCGGCGTTCCCCGAGCGCACCGAGGCGGTGATGGCGGCCGTCCTCGACGAGCCCGTCGAGTCGTTCGTCTACGGGCTCGTCGTCCTCGTCGGGCTCGCGGTGGCGACGCTCGTGCTCGTGTTCACCATCGTCGGCATCGTCGTCGCGGTGCCGCTGTTGTTGGTCGCGTCCCTCGTCTGGGCGGTCGGCGCGACCGTCGCCTACCTCGCCGTCGCGGACCGACTCGTCGGCCACGACGACGGCTGGCTGAAGCCGCTGTTGCTGGCGGCCGCGCTGAACGGCGCGCTCGCCGCGACCGGCGTCGGCAGCATCGTCGGGCTCGCGGTCGGCGCGGCCGGCTTCGGCGCCGTCCTGAAGCCGTACCTCGGCTGACGGCGGCTACCACCGACCGAGCAGCCAGCCCAGCGGCCCCGGTGTCGCCGTCGCGTCCGGCAGCCTGAACCGCACCGTCGTGCCGTCGTCGTCGGTGAACGCCACGCTCCCCCCGGACTCCCGGACCGTCCAGTACACCAGCCAGAGCCCGAGCCCGCTGGCGTGCGAGAGCGTCGTCTCCCCGGGCTGTTCGAGCACGTCGTACTCGTGGCCGGGAATCCCCGTCCCCGTGTCCGCGACCTCCACGACCACGTCGCCGCCGGACGGATTCCGCACGGACGCCGTGATTCGTACGTCGCCGTCGTTGTGCTCGACGGCGTTCTCCAGCACCTCGTAGAGCGCGTCGCCGAGCGCGGCGTGCGCCGACACCACCGCGTCCTCGCTGGCCGCGATTTCCACGTCGGCGTCCGGGTACCGCTCGCGGAGCCGCTCGACGGCGTCCGCGAGGACGGCGCCCGCGTCCTGCTCGCGGCAGTCCCCGCTCTCCCAGATGTCGAGGATGCGCCGGGTCCGCTCGCTGTTCTCCAGTAGCTCGTCGACATGCTCGCGCGCCACCGCGACGTCGGCGTCGTCTGCCCCGACCCGCCGTTCGAGGTTCTGGAGGTGGCCGTCCACGACCGCCAGCTCGTTGCGGAGGTTGTGCCGGAGGACGCGCTGGTTCATCGTGAGCAGCTTCACGAAGTCCGCGAGCCGCGCGCGCTTCTCCTCGGAGGCGACCGCGTAGAGGCTCGCCTGCGCGCCGACCGCGAGCCCGAGCCACATCGCAAACACCAGCATGAACTCCGTGTCCACGACCGGGTGGCCCTCCAGCTCCCAGATGAGCGCGATGGCGACCGCCAGCAGCGCGAAGCTCGCGCCCGTCACCGCGGTCAGCGTCGCCGCCCGCAGCAGCCCCGGCTGGCTCACGTCGCGGTCGCGCGCGTCCACCCCCGAGTAGACGAGCGTGGCCGACAGCGCGAGCAGGATGAGCGTCTCCAGCGCGACCGCGACGGTCCAGCCGACGTAGAAGCCGTAGCCGACCGCGGCGACCAACCCGAGGACGGCGTACGCGTAGAACCACCAGTGCGCGACTGACCCCGCCGCTCGCTCGCGTCCCGCCATAGTTCACGTTTCCGGCGGCGGACCGTTAATGCGTCGGCACCCCGGACGCCGTCAGCGCCAAATCCGGCCTCGTCCGACGCGCCGGCGTCGCCACGCGAGGAGCGCGACACCGACCCCGGCGACGGCCGCGCCGAGCGCGACGCGACGCGTGGACAGTCCGCCAGTCGTCGCCTCGTTCTCGGGGCTGTCGCTGTCGGTGGTCGTGACGCGGTCCAAGTAGGGCCAGAAAACGACTGACATACGTCCGGTGCGTCGGGGACGCGAATAACCGTTTCGCGGGTCAGTCGTCGACGTGCTCGCGGACGCGCTCGTGGAACGCCCGCAGCACCGCGTCCTCGTCGTCGGCGAGCACCACGTCGCTGGCGGACAGCGTCGCCAGCCCGAACGACAGCGGCGACGGCGACCGCAGCGTCGTCTCCGAAACCGTGATGTCTCCGGTCTGCATTTCGCCGAGGACTTCGCGGACGCCCGCGAGGTCAAGCTTGTCCTCGATGAGCTCCCGGTACGTTTCGTCCAGCACCGCGAAGTCTTCGAGCTCTTCGGCGAACCCGAGCAGCATCTCGCTGGCGACCTGCTGCTTGCTCGCGGACTTCTCGCGGCCCTTGTAGCGCTTCAGCACGAGCAGCGCGCGCGTCGCGTCGATGCGGAAGTAGCGCTGGAGGAGGTCGGTGTCGTCGAGGGCCGCGCGCAGCGTCTCGCGGGCCGCCTCGGGGTCGGTCTGCCGGAGGAGTTCGGCGACGTCGACCTTCCGGTTCAGCGGCATCGAGAGCGTGAAGCCGTTGTCCGCGACCGAGACCGCGACGTTCGCGTTCACCTCGTTTGCGCAGCGATACGCCAGCAGCCGGGAGAGCCCGTCGTTGAACCGCCGGCCGTACGGCGTCCGGACGTGGTAGCGCCGCCGGTACTCGTCGCGGTCCTTGACCGCCTCGACGGCGATTCGGTCGGTCGTGCTCACGCTCTCCGCGCCCGCGTACCGAATCTGGTCGTCGTACATCCGCGCGAGCGCCCGGACCGCGTTCGCGTCCACGGGGAACTCCCGGAGCCAGCGCCGCACCGCGGGCGCGCCGCCCTCGTCGTACCGCTGGACGACCTCGGACTGGAAGCGCGCGATTTCCCGCCCGAGGTCGAACGAGAGCGGGAGGCGCTCGGAGAACCACGACGGCACGGTCGCGCGCTCGCTCGTGCGGTCGACGTACACCTTCGAGCCGCGGCGGTAGCGGTACGCGAACCGGTCGCCGCCGAGCACGAACACGTCCCCCGCCTCCAAGGTGTCGAGGTAGCTCTCGTCGAGCTGGCCGACCCACTCGTCGTCGCCGCGCACGTGGACGTTCACGGTGAACGAGTCGGGAATCGTGCCGAGGTTCTGGAGGAGAATCGGGCGCGCGAGCCGGCCGCGCTTCCCGATGAGGCACTCGCCCACCTCGAAGTCGGGGTAGTGGTGGGTGCCCGACGTGGGGTCGTCGGGGTCGCCGTCGTCGCCGCCCGGCGGGTCGTTCTCGTCGCGCCACACTTTCGCGTACACGTTTCGGTCTTCGAGGCCGTCGTACTCCGCCGTGAGATAGCGGAACAGCCGCTCGAAGTCGTGGTCCGTGTACTCGCGGTACGGGTACGCCGAACGCAGCGTCGCCCGCACCTCGGCCTCCGGGAGCGGCCCCTCGATGGCCATGCCGTAGACGTGCTGGGCGGCCACGTCGTGGGCGCGCTCGGGGACGTGCACGCGGTCCACGAACCCCCGCTCGGCCTGCCGCAGCATCACCGCGCACTCCACGAGCTCGTCCCGGTCGAGCGCGATGACCCGACCCGTCACCGTCCGGCCGGGGCGGTGGCCCGCGCGCCCGACGCGCTGGAGCAGGCTCGCCACGGATTTGGGGGAACCGACCTGCACCACGAGGTCGATGTGGGGCATGTCGATACCGAGTTCGAGGCTCGTCGAGGTCGTCGTCACCGACAGCGACCCCTCCTTCAGTTGCTGTTCGACCGCCTGCCGGCGCTCCTTCGAGAGGCTGCCGTGGTGACAGGCCGACTCGTCTTCGCCGACGACGCCGCGCTCGCGCAGGTTTTCGAGGACGCGTTCGGCACCGGAGCGCGTGTTCGTGAACACGAGCGTGCTGTCGTTGTCCGCGATGAGGTCGCCGAGGTCGTCGTAGAAGGCGTCGTTGACCGCGCCCGTGGAGGCGTTCACGAGGTCCGGCGTCGGACACGACAACTGGAGGTCGTAGTCGCGGGCGAACCGCGCGTCCACGATTTCGCAGTCCCGGGCCCGCTGGCCACCGGACTCGTCCGCGTCCTCGGAGAATCCGACGAGAAACCTTGCGATGTCCGACAGCGGCTCCACGGTCGCCGAGCAGCCGACCCGCGTGAACTCGCCGGCGAGCCGCCGGAGCCGCTCCAGACTCACCGAGAGGTGGGTGCCGCGCTTGGAGTCCGCGAGGCTGTGAATCTCGTCCACGACCACGTACTCGACGCTCCGGAGCTTCTCCCGGAACTTCGGGGAGTTCAGCAGAATCGCCAGCGTCTCCGGGGTCGTGTTCAGGATGTGCGGGGTCTCCTCGAGCATCTGCTGGCGCTCGTAGTCGGAGGTGTCGCCGTGCCGAATCGCCTGCCGCACGTCCGTCTCCACGCCGCGCTCTGCGAGTCGCTCGGCGATGCCCGAGAGGGGCTCGGCGAGGTTGCGCTCGATGTCGTTGGCCAGCGACTTCAGCGGCGACACGTACAGGCAGTAGACCTCGTTGTCCAGTCCCCCTGACTGCTCGCGCTCGAACAGCTCGTTCAGAATCGCCGTGAACGACGCCAGCGTCTTCCCGGAGCCGGTGGGCGCCGCCACGAGAGCGTTCTCGCCCCCGTGAATCAGCGGTATCGCCTCGCGCTGGGGCGGCGTCAGGCAGCCGCCCTCGCGGTCGGGGCCGCCGAACTGCTCGACCCACCAGTCGCGGACCGCGGGGTCGAGGGCGTCCAGAATCTCGCGGTCGCTGGCGGCCGACGACTCGGCGAGCGCCCCCGACTCGGTCCCCATGCTGGCGCGTGGTTGGGGCCCGCACGCCAAGTGTCTGACGACGGTTCGGGCGAGACCGGTCGGGGTTCCGGCTTCAGTTCGCCTCGTCGTCCTCCTGCGAGGGCGCGAAGCCGGTCTGTAACTGGTAGGTGAGGTTCTGGTTGCCGCCGCGGACGCTCGCGCTCCCGAAGGCGTACTCGCCGGCCGTGGGGTCGTCGTGGAGCGCGAACGACGACGCGGCCCCGTCAGCGCCCGCCGTCACGTAGACGGCCTCGCCGGGCGCGAGCGACCCCGACGTGACGTTCCCGGCGGCGCCGGTATCGATGAACGGCGCCGGCGGCCCCCAGTCGATTGGGGCTTCCCGACCGAACACTCGGAACGTCGCGTTCGCGGAGAGGGTCGCCCCGCCCGTGTTCCGAATCTCGACGGCCCGGCCGTCCTCGACCAGCGACACCGAGAGCCGCGGCACGTCCGCGAGCCACGACGGCTCAGCCCACTCGAAGGACGCGTCGACGGTCACCGTCCCCTCGGACCGCCCCTCGGCGGCGTCGGTCCCGAAGGATTCGTCGACCTCCTCGACGACGCCCTCGGGAGTGACGAGCAGTCGGCCCTCGTACTCGGCGAGCGACTCCCCGACGAGGGACGTGCCCTCGCGGGCGTCGAGTCGGACGAACGTCTCACCGCCGCGCTCGACGGAGCCGTTGACGCTGTAGTTCCCCCGATTCAGGAAGTGGCTGAGCGTCTCTCGCGGGCCGACGACGGTCTCGGGCCCCCACAGTTCCGTCGTGGGCGGAACGTGCTGTCGGACGCGAGTGAGCGTCCGGGTCGCGGCACTCGCCCGGAAGTAGGTCTATTCGGCGGTCGCGTAGAACTGCCGCGTGACCGGTTCCTCGAAGCTCGTGTCGGTGTCCGTGCTGTAGTACGGCGTCCGGTTCGGGCCGCGAGCGTACGTGCGAACGTAACTCCGGTCCGGGTCCGACTACTCGGTCGTGTAGTTCACGGACTGGTCCGCGGTCGCGGCGAAGTGCGCGTCGAGGAGCGCGGTAGCGTTCACGAGCATGCCGTCGTCCGCCACGCCCGGCGGGTACTGGTCGACGCTCGCGTTCGACCACGCGCTTGTCGTCGTTGGCGCACTAGTAGTGGCGCTCGTGGCCGTCCCGCTGTTCGCCGGGTTCGCCCCGCCGGTGCAGCCGGCGGTGACGAGGAGGAGGGCGACGCAGGCGGCGAGCGCCGCGCGTCGTATCGAGGAGTTCACAGTAGAACCAACGTCGAAGTGCCGTGAAAAAAGTGCGCACTCGACCACCGTCGCTACCGTTCCCGGCGTGGACCCCGAACCGTTAACCGCGTGCCGGCCGCGGCTTCGGGTATGCAACTGACGTTCCTCGGGACGGGGTCGGCGATGCCGACCGGCGACCGGATGCAGACCGGCCTGCTCGTCGAGGACGGCGAGCGAGGGCTGCTCGTGGACTGCGGGAGCGGCGTCCTCCACACGCTCGCGCGGACGGACGTCGGCTACGAGGGCGTCGACACCGTGCTGCTCACGCACCACCACCTCGACCACGTCAGCGACCTGCTGCCGCTGTTGAAGGCGCGGTGGCTGGCCGGCGAGGAGCACCTCACGGTCGTCGGGCCGACGGGGACCGGCGGGCTCGTGACGGACCTCTTGGAGGTCCACGAGTACCTGCAGGACCGCGTGGACCTCACGCTCCGCGACGTGGACGTCGGGCACTTCGAGGTGGCGGGGTTCGGCGTGGACGCCATCGAGACGCGCCACTCGATGCCGGGGCTGGCGTACAACTTCGACGGCGAGTTGGCGTTCAGCGCGGACACCGAGGCCTTCGAGGGGATGGGTGAGTTCGCGGACGGCTGCGAGGTGCTCGTCCACGACTGCTCGTTCCCCGACGAGGTGGACGTCTCCAACCACCCGACGCCCACCCAGCTCGGCGAGTCGCTGGCCGACGCGGAAATCGAGGAACTGTACCTCACGCACCTCTACCCGCACACGGACGGCAAGCACCGCGAGATGCAAGACGCGATAGAAGCGCACTTCGACGGCCACGTCGCGTTCGCGCGGGACGGCCTCGTCGTCGACACCGAGTGAGTCAGGCGTCGCTGTCCTTGTTGACGCGCTGAGCGAGTTCGCGCTGTTCCTCGCGCGTGCCGAGTGTCACGAGCACGTCGCCGGCCTCGATGACTTCGCCCGCGCCCGGGTTGGCGATGGTGTCCGCGCCGCGCTGGATTGCCAGCAGCGTCGCGCCCGTCTCCGCGCGAATCGCCGAGTCCCCGACGGAGTTGCCGGCCAGCGGCGAGTCCGCGTCCACGTCGAACCACTCGATTCGCGCGTCGCCGACCGGCACGTCCGCGGTCTCGGACTCGGCGGGCTGGAAGTACGCGCCGCCGAGCACGGCCCCGAACTGGCGGGCCTCCTCGCCGGTGAGCTCCGCGACGCGCTCGGCGTCGCCGCCCCCCTCGGGCTGGCGGTACAGCGTCCGCGTGCCGTCGTGGCCGATGACCACCGACAGCCGGCCGCCGGTGGCGAGGTCGAGTTCGTATTTCCGGCCGACGTTCGGGAGGTCGGTCTCGCGGACAGGCATTGCCGGCGGTTCGGCGGGCGCCCGCAAAAGCCCACCGCCCCGCTTCGGTGGTCGCCGCGCCCCGCCGTGTCAGGCCGCGTCCGCCCACGGCAGTGCCGCCCAGAGCCGGTCGCTGTGTCGCATCACGAGCGTGCCGAGCACGCTCGTCGCCAGCACGTAGCCGACCGTGAACGCGGGCACGCGCTCGGTGAGCACGGGCGTGGTGCCGACGCTGGCCGCAAGCGCGGCGATAACGAGCGCGAACTCCCCGCGGGGCGCGAGCGCGGCGCCGACGCGGAACGCGCGCCGCGGTTCGAGGTCGAACTGGCGGCCCGCGTAGTAGCCGGAGACGAACTGGCCGGGAATCGTCACCGCGACCGCGACGGCGACCGCCCACGCCTCCGCGGTGATGAGCGCGGGGTCCGTGGCGAGCCCGACGGCGGCGAAGAACAGCGCCGCGAACAGGTCGCGGGACGGCGACAACAGCCCCTCGACGCGGTCGGTGAGCGTCGTGCGGCCGACCGCGGCGCCGAAGAGGAACGCGGCGACCGCCGCCCCGACGCCGGAGCGCGCGCCGAGGCCGGCGACGGTCGCGGCGACGCCGAGCGCGAGCAACACGAACAGCTCCCCCGACTCCACGTCCAGCACGCGCTCGACGACGCGCGTCCCGCGGAGCGCGACGACCGCGCCGGCGGCGACGAGCGCGACCACGACCGCCACGTCCACCGCGAGCGCGACCACGTCGGTCGCGCCCAGCAGGACCGCCGACAGCACCGCGAGGTAGCCCGCGGTCGCCACGTCCTCGACGACCACGACGGACAGAATCGCCTCGCTCTCCGGGTTGGCAATCCAGTCCAACTCCAGCAGGAGCTTCGCCACGATGACCGTCGAGGAGTTGAACAGCACGCCCGCCAGCACCAGCGACGCCACCCAGTCGAAGCCCAGCAGGACACCCACCGCGAACCCCAGCGGCAGGCTCACGCCCACGTCGATGGCGCCGCCAGCGAGCACCTGTCGCCCCTTCTCGAAGAGCGCGTCCAGACTCAACTCCAGCCCGACGAAGAACAGCAGCAACACGACGCCGAGGTCCGCGAACACGGCGACGGTCTCGGGGTCGGCGACGAGCGTCGGCCGGAATCCCCACAGCGTCGGCGCATGCGGCCCGACGAGCATCCCGACGAGGAGGTACGCGGGGATGACCGACTGCCCGACGCGGCGCGCGAGCAGTCCCGCGGCCGCGAGCGCGAGCAACACCAGCCCCACGTCCAGTAGCGTCAGTCCGGCCACGCCGGCACCTCGCGGCGCCACCGAGAAAGCCGTTCCCCTCCTCAGGTCAGCCGCGACACCGCCTCCCGCACGTCCTCGACGGTCTGTCGCTGGCGCTCGGTCGCGGCCGCGATGTCGTCCAGCGCCGCCGCGACCTCCGCCGTGCGGTCGTCCACGTCGTCGACCATCTCCGCGACCTCCTCGACGCTCGTGGCCTGCTCGTCGGTCGCCGCCGAGACCTCTTGGACGCCATTGGCGGCCTCCGAGACGGCGCCCGTAATCTCCCGGAGCGTCTCCATGGCCTCCTCGACGCGCCCGACGCCGTCCTCGATTTGGCGGTTCATCTCGTCGAGGCGCTCGACCGCCGCCTCAGTGTCCGACTGCATGGCGTCGACCAGTTCCTCGACGCGGGTGGACTGCTCGCGGGACTGCTCGGCGAGCGCCTTCACCTCGTCGGCGACCACCGCGAACCCGTCCCCGGCCTCACCGGCGCGCGCGGCCTCGATGCTCGCGTTCAGCGCCAGCAGGTTCGTCTGCTCGGCGATGTCGTCGATGACCCCCGTGACCTCCTCCACGTCGCTGGCGCGCTCGCGGAGCTGGTCCACGTCCGCGGCGACGCCGTCGCTGGCGGCCTCGATGTCGCCCATCACGTCGAGCGCGTCGTCGGCGGCCTGCTCGCCGCGGGTCGCCAGTTCCGCGGCGTCCTCGCTGGTCTCGCGGACGTCCGCCGCGGTCGCCGCCACCTCCTCGATGCTCGCGGAGACGCTTGAGACCTCGCTGGCGACGCTCTCCGTGCGGTCGACCTGTTCGTCCGTGAACGCCTGCATCTCGTCGGCGCGCTCGGCGACGTCCCGGGAGGCGTCCGCCAGCTCCGCCAGCGGCTCCTCCACGTCCTCCGCGACCGCGTTGGCGAGCTCGGTGCGGCGCTCGACCTCCGACTGGAGGCGCTGGGCGTACGAGTCGATGTACGTGTCCATCGCCACCTGCTGGTCGAACGTCAACAGCTTCAGCATCGGGAGGAACCGCTCGACGAACTCGCCGACGGCGGCTTCGGCCTCCTCGCCGCGGTCGGCGGTCACGTCGTCAGCGAGCGCGTCCAACAGTCCCTCGTAGTAGCGCGTGTACGCGCCCAGATAGACCTCCGGCCCGAGGTCCAGTAGGTCGTGAATCTTCCCGATACGGGCGCGCTGCTCGACGTACTCGCGGTCGTAGTCGCCGCGCCCGAGCCCGAGGAGGTACTGCGTCTGCGTGCGCTTGAGCTGGTCGACGGTCTTCGTCGAGCGTCCGAAGATGTCCAGCGTGCGGTCGAACTGCTGGAGGTGGTCGTAGAAGTCGTCGACGAGGTCGTCGGCCACTCGGTCGAACAGCTCCGATTCGGCCGCCAGCGCCGCCTCCTCGGCGTCGCCGATGCCCGTGAACTCCTTGCGCCACGCGATTTCGTCGGCGTCCAGTCCGATGCGGTCTGCGAGCGCGTCCCCGTCGACCCCGCTGCGAACATCTTCGGTTACGCGGGGGGATTTATCAGTAGCCATGGCGGGGGTTCCCGGTTCGCTCACTTATGCGTTGGCCGCAGTTCCCAGAATTGAGAGCCAGCCTACTCCATCCGGTAGCGCAGGACGGCGGCGACGCCGCCGAGGTTCCGGAGCTGTTCGCCGGGCGCGAACTCGTGGCTGAACACGGTGACGTCGCCGCCCTGCTGTTCGACCTGCGTCACGAGGTCGTTGACGTCGACGTCCCAGTCGCCCTCGCCGGCGCGCTCCTTGCGCAGGCGCTCGTCCAGAATCAGCAGCGTCTCCACAGCGCCGAACTCCACGGCCTTCTGGACCTCCTCGACGCCGTACGCGGCCTTCCCGTCGGTCGCTATCTGGTCGGTGAGCTCGTCGATGAGTTCGGACTCCTCGGCGATGCGCGTCTCCTCCTGCACATCCTCGACGGCGCCGCGCTTCAGCACCTCGTGGACGCCGCGGCCGCCCACCGCGCTCGTGTCCACGGTCGTGATTTTGTCCGCGAGGCTTCGATGTTCCTCCTCGATGTAGTCGAGGGCGTCCTGCTTCGTGAACCCCGGGCCGGCGAGGATGATGGCGTCCGCGTCGAGATGCGAGAGCGCGCTCGCCACGTCCTCGAACAGCTCCTCGCGGGACCGGGCGTACTCGCCCTTCCCGGTCGTCCCCGTGAACGACCCGTACTCGTCGATGCCGTACTGCTGGACGACGTGGATGTACGCCTCCCCCTCCTCGACGGTGGCGATGGCCACGTCCGGCTGGTCGGTGGCCTCGACGGCCTCGTTCAGCCGTTCCAGTTGGTCGGGCTTCCAGTGCTTCTCGACCTCGATTTCCTCGCGCTCCTCGACGTTCAGCGTGTGGTGGAGCCCGAGTTGGTCCTCCCGCGAGCAGTCCGCGATGGTGCCCGACACCCGCAGGCGGTTCGAGAACTTGTGGAACTCCACGTCCTCCACGTCGATGGTGACGTGCATGTGCTCGCGCTCCCCGCCGGTGTCCCGCATCTGGTCGTCGTTGCGCTGGATGCGGCGGTGGGTGTCCCCCGACACGAGGTCCCCGGGTTCGAGGACGTACGCCAGATGCCAGAGGTCGTCGAGGCTCTCGGGGACGAGCGTGATGCGCTCGCCGCCGCCCTCGACCTGCCGGCGCTCCTTCAGTTGCATACGCGGACGGACGCCCCCGAGCGGAAAAGACTCTCCCCTTTCCGTCGGGGCCCGCGTGCGCGCTCCCCCGTCGCCGGTCCGGCTCAGAGGAACCGGCCGGCGTTCCGGACGCCCCATTGGAGCGCCAGCGGGATGAACGCCGCCAGCGCGACGTCCTCGACGATGGCGACGTTCGCGGGGTACTCGCGGGCGCTGCGCACCTGCTGGAGTTCGAGGTACTTCTGCTGGAGGCGGGGGATGTCGTCAGCGCTCGGCTCCTGATAGGGGATGCCGCGGCCGGCCCCCTTCGGGTCGAGCGCTCGAATCTCGTCGTCGATTGTGCGTATCGCGCGCGCCTTCTCGCGGCGGATGTGGCGGTGGAGCAGCGTGAGCGGCGCGACGTAGAGGACGAACCCGAGCGCCCACAGGACGGCGAACAGGACGACGTCGGCGTCCGAGATGGACGCCGACCCCACCATCGTCGGCCGGAGGAGGAACGCCGTCCACGCGGTCAGCCCGACGAAGTACGTCACCGACCCCGCCGACAGCAGCCTGCTGACCTCGGACAGGCCCGCGAACCCGGTCACGTCCGAGAAGTCCAGCGAGAGGTCCTCCCGGTACGCGAGCCACGGCAGCACCACCATGCCCGCGGCCAGCAGCGTCGCCAAGTCCGCGAACAGCGTGAGATAGAGGGGCCCCGCGAACACGTACTTCGCGGCCGCCACGGCGGGCCCGTGGAGGTCGACGAACGCGGCGACCTCCGCGGGAGCGAGCGCCAACTGGACGTACCAAGCGACCACGAGCCCCAGCCAGACGGCGACCCGGACGCGCCCGGTCACCACCCCGAGCAGCCAGTCGGCGTCGACCTCTGCGCCCGGGAGGTCGGTCACCGCCGCCACGAACCGCCTGCGGAGCCACTTCGCGAGCCAGACGCCGATTACGACGGCGACGGGAATCACGGCGACGCCGAGCGACTCGAACTGCTCCCGCCCGGTGAGGACGTAGCTCACCGAGGAGAGGACGAGGATGTCGAGGACCCACCCGGCGAGCGGCGACAGGTACGCCGCCGCGGACGGCCGACCGACCCACACCGCAATCCGGTCCAAGCCGAGCGTGGCGGCTACGCGTCCGGTGAGGAGGTCGACGGACGCCTCGTCGGCCACCATACCCCCCGGCTAGGAGGGCGCTCACTTCATTCTTCGGCCGCTACTGCCCGCCAGCGCGCCTCACGCCGCCTGAACAGTCTGGTCCGCGCTCAGAGCACGCCCGCGAGGAATCCGAGTCCCATCACGATTAGAACGACCGCGGAGACCGTGGGGAAGTGTTCGGCGAGGCGCTCGACGCGCTCCTCATAGCGCTCGTAGCCCGCGACCAGCAGGAGCGTGAGCGCGACGATGCCGACCACGACGGCCAGCGCGTACGCCGTCATCAGCTCCAGACACAGCGAGGAGCCCGCGCACAGGGCGATTATCTCGAACTCCTCCTCGTGGGCGAACCCGAGCACGAACGCCGTCACCGCGATGCTCCAGATGCCCCCGTCGGCCGCCCCTTCGAGGTCGCCGTGGTCGTGTGAGTGACCGCCGCCCGGGAGCGCGTCGCGGAGACGCGTGCGGAGACCGGCGTCCTCGTGGCTGTGGTCGTGGTCGTCGTGGCTGTGGTCGTGGTCGTGCCCCTCGTGGTCTCCGTGGTCGTGACTGTGTCCGCCTCGGTAGAACTCGCGGACGCCGAGCGCGATCAGGAGGGCGCCGGCGACGTAGTCCATCCAGCGCGCGGTGCCGAGGCCGACGCGCGACTTCAGGACGAAGAACGCCGCGACGACCGCGAGACTCGAAATCAGGTGGCCGACCCCCAGCACGGTGCTCGCGGCGACACCGGACGCCCACTTGTTCGGCCGTTCGAGCGCGTACGTGGCCGCGACCGGCCAGCCGTGGCCAGGTTCAGCGCCGTGGACGAGCCCCAGGCCGACGGCGCCAGCGAGCGCGGCCGTCGGGAACGATTCGAGCATACTGGCCCGTCGACACCGCCACGGGAAGACTCCTGTTAAGACGCGGTCGGGCGTCGCGTAATACTTTCCCCGGGGCGGCGTAACGTCGGGCGATGCGAACGAGTCTGAACGTGCCCGACGAGCTGCTCGCGGCGTTCGACGAGACGTGGGAGGCGGAGGGCTACGAGTCGCGGTCGCGGGCGGTCCGGGAGGCGATGCGGGAGTACGTCGAGCGCCACGCCGCGCTCGAAGCCCGCGAGGGCGAGGTGGTGGCGGCGCTGGTCTTCGACTACGACCACCACGAGGTCATCGAGGACCTCCACACCGTCCAGCACGACTATCAGGACGTCGTGCAGTCGACGAGCCACGTCCACCAAGGCGACTGGTGTCTGGAGACCGTCTACTGCCGGGGACCGGCCGAACGCGTCCGGGAACTGGTCTACCGGCTGCGCGACTTCGACGGCGTCGGTCAGGTGAAGACGACGACGCTGGAACCGTCCGCTACGTTCTGAGCGTCGGCCCGACGCCCCACCCGAAGCACGCGGCCGCCAGCACCTCGCAGTAGAACGCCAGCAGGTAGCCGACGAGGTACTCGCCCAGCCACGCGGCGGCCGCGACGCCGCCGGCCAGCGCCGCGACGCCGCCCGCCCAGCGCGTGAAGTACCGAGCGTCGCGCAGCGTCGTCCCGACGGCGCTCGGGTCGAAGCCCGCGCGCAGCGACCGCGCGACCGCGGCGTGTACGACGCTCGCGGGCGCGGCGTACGCCAGCGGCAGGAGGATGCCGAGCAGGCCGCCCGCCAGCAGCGCAATCGGCACCGCGGAGACGTTCGTCCCCGACGGCAACACGAGCGCGCCGAGGTAGAGCGTCGCCGCCGACGGCACCGCGTACGCCGCCAGCACCGCGACAGTCCGGCCGGTGTCGGCGGCGAGCGTCCGCCACCCGCGGAACGACGGCGGCTCCGCTCCGGTGGCGGCCGCGCGCGCCACGCCACCGAGGTGGCCGAGCACGACGACGAGAGGGAGCGCCGGCACGACGAGCGCGTGCAGCAGGTGGAGAATCCACCCGCCGAGGTAGCGGTCCTCGGCGTCGCCCGCCAGCGGGTACGCCAGCGCGTCCCGCATCAGTCCCGGATGCGGCTGCCGCCCGGCGGCATGTACTTCTGAATCTCGTCCGGGCTGGCGACCTTCCGGACGAACGAGTCGTCCGCGAACCGCTCCCCGAACTCCCGGTAGATGCGCTTGGCGGCGTCGCCCTGCGCGTACCGGCCGGGCTCCAGTTCGACCATCGTCTCCACGTCCTCGGCGACGGCGTCGATGGGGCCGCCGAGCACGCGCGTGTGCGGCTCGCAGGTGATGCCGACCGCCCACTCCGCGGGCAGGTCCCGGAAGTACGTGCGGTCGCCGCGGATGGCGAACCCGCCCTTCTCGAGGTACTCGCCGCTCTCGGGCGTCTTCGACACTTGGTCCGGGGTCACCATGTAGGCGTCACCGGAGCCGCGGCCGTCCTTCCAGACCGACGAGCAGCAGACCGCGAACTGGGCGGCCTCCCGCTTGCTCGACTCGGGGACCTCGATGTCCTTGGAGGGCTCGCTGGGCGCGGAGGTCTTGAGCACCGTGACCGGGCCGCCGTGGGCCTGCGCGTGGAAGAACCGGTCGTAGCGGTCCATGTACTTCTTCACGAGTTCCTCGTTCTGGTCGGCGTCCCGGCCGCCGATGACGAGGAAGCCGTCGGACGTGCGGAACCACCGGAACCGCTCGTACCACTGCTCCTGCTTGCGAATCGGAATCGAGGCGCGGGCGAGCCAGTCCACGTCCTGCATCTCGTCGTCCTCCTCGGGTTCGTCGGGCTCGGCCTCCCAGTCCTCGCGGCGCTGCTGGACTTCTTCGAGGTCCTCGCGGGTGTTCTCGATGGCGGCCCGGGCGCCCTCCTTCTTCTCCTCGATGCGCTTGGCCTCCTGATAGTGCTCGTCGGCGTTCTTCTCGACGCCCCACGCGGGGTCGACTCCGATGGTGTGGTCGTCGAGGCGCACGCGAACGCGGCCCTCGGACTCGTCGATGCCCGCGAACGCGTCCGCGCCGGGTACGTCCCCCGCGGCCTCCTCGAACGTCTCCGCAATCTCCTGCCAGCCGTGGCCGGCGTCGCGGGCGTCCTGCACCGTCGAGAGGATGTCGTCCACGAGGTCGTAGTTCGCGTACAGCAACTCGGCCTTCTCGCGCTCGGCCTCGGCGTCCGCCTCGAAGTCCTCGATGGCCTGCTCCTGCTGTTTGATGATGTGCTCGTACTTCTGTATCTCCTGCTCGAAGTCCGGCTTCGAGACCGCCTCCCCGCTCTCCTCCTCCTCGGTCGTGTCAAGGTTCGTGAAGTAGTCGTCGAGCGCGTCGTTGAAGCGGTCGTAGGCGTCGGAGGGGAGGTCCGAGCGCTCTTCGAGCGCCAGCGGCGTCACGTCCACGCGCTGGCCGCGTGCGGCCTTCCCGTCCTCGTCCTCGCCGTCGCCCGGCTCGAAGTAGACTCGGGGGTCGAGGTCGCCGGCCTGAATCGCGTCCAGCAGGCGCTCGCTGGCGTCGTAGAGCGCGCGGAACTCCGCCTCGGTGGCGTCGTCGATGTCCTTGGTCTTCTCGACGCCCGCCAGCGTGCACAGCTCCTCGCCGTACAGCCCGCCGAAGTTCAGCTGCGTGGCGAGCGTGCGCACGAGGTCGGTGTCGGACTCGCGCATCTTCGCCGCGAACCCCTCGTAGTCCAGTTCGAGGGGGTTGACGCGGGCGCTCGGGAAGCCGTACTGCGAGCCCGGCGCGACCGTCCGCGACTGCAAGCGCACCGTATCGAGGGAGTCCACGACCTCGCCGTTCTGGTCGACGACCGCGATGTTGCCGTCCCCGAACAGCTCCGCGACGATGGTGGTGTCTTGGTCCTCGCGGCGGAACTCGAACTCCAGAATCCGGTCGAAGCCGTGCTGGCGGACCTCGTGGAAGTCCGCGCCCGAGAGGCGGTTCCGCAGCATCTTGGCGAAGTTCGGCGGGCGCCCCGGCGCCGCCGGCACGTGCTCTGGGGCCGCGACGTGCGCGCGCTTCGTGTCCCCCACCTCGATAAGCAGTTCCACGCGCCCGCGGTCGAAGTCCCGCATCTTCAAGCGCAGGAGGTCGTCGCCGTAGAGGTAGGCCTTGTCGACTTTCGCCCCCTGATAGCCGTTGAGTTCGGCAGTGAGGGCGACGAGGTCGACGCTCGTCAGCTCCCGCTTCTGGTCCATGCTCCCGTGCTTGTCGGGGGGAACCCCTCTGCCTTACGGTACGCGTGCTCGACCGCAGGGAGAGCACGTTCCGACGAACGCGGAGCGAAGCGATGTGTGAGCCGCGTGGGCGACCGTAGGGAGGCCACGGTAGAGCGAACGGTGAACGGAGTGACCCGTGAGCCGCGTGGGCGAGCCCACGATAAGCAGTTCCGCGAAGCCCGTTACGCCAGACTCACGTCGAGATACAGCATCACGACGACGCCGAGCATCAGGCCGAGCGTGGCGACGCGCTCGTTGCCGTTCGAGTGGGTTTCGGGGACGATTTCGTCGCTGATGACGAACAGCATCCCGCCCGCCGCGAACCCCATCGCGTACGGGAGCAGCGCGCCGGACAGCGACACCGCCCACGCGCCCACTAAGACCATCGGAATCTCGACGATTCCCGCGCGAATCCCCGTGAGCGCGGCGTATGTCGTGCGGTCGAAGCCCGCGTTCACCGCCGCGACGGAGACCGCCAGCCCCTCGGGGATGTTCTGCATCCCGATGGCGAGCATCAGGGACAGGCCCTCGGCGACGTTCCCGCTACCGAACCCGACGCCGACCGCCAGTCCCTCCGGCATGTTGTGGATGGTGATGGCGACGATGAACAGCAACAGCGGCGCCAAGTCGGCCTCCGAGACCGTCTGGTCGCTGCGCTGGCGGCCCGTGATGAGGACGTGGACGTGGGGCACCCAGCGGTCCGCGCGGTCCAACAGCAGGACGCCCAGCGAGATGCCGACGATAACCTCGATGAGGCCGTTCTGCCCGCCGAACTCGATGCCCGGCAGGATGAGGCTCGTGAAGCTCGCCGCGAGCATCACGCCCGCCGCGAACCCCAGCGCGCCGTCTAGCGAGCGCTGCGAGGGGTCCCGCCAGACGACCACGAGCAACGCGCCGAGAAGGTTCAGCGCGGCGATGACCACGCCCGCGACGAACGCCTGCATCACGGGGTCGCTGCCCGCCACGCGCAAGAACCACGACTCCAGCATGCGCGGACAGTCGCGTGCCCCCCGCTTAAAGCCGCGGTCCCGCGCCGCACCGCGACCGGAACGGCTACACGCGGCGAACCAGTAGCCCCGCGTAATGACCGAGTCGCTGTCCGTACTGCTCACCAACGACGACGGCATCGACGCGCCCGGCATCCGCGCGCTCCGCGACCGGCTCGCCGACGACCACGACGTCACCGTCGTCGCGCCCGCCGCTGAACAGTCCGGCACCGGCCAGACCCGGACGTTCGAGACGCTCGACTACGAGGCCCGCGAGGACGGCTACGCGGTCCACGGCACGCCCGCCGACTGCGTCGCCGTCGCCGTCGCCGCCCTCGACTTCACGCCGGACGTGGTGGTCTCGGGCTGCAACGACGGCCCGAACCTCGGCGCGCACATCCTCGCGCGCTCGGGCACCGTCGGCGCCGCGATGGAAGCCTCCTTCCTCGGCCTCCCCGCGGTCGCCGTCTCGATGTACGACTGGGAGTTCGACCCCGCCGGCGACTGGGAGCCCACGTACGACCAGTTCCACACCGCCAGCGACACCGTCGCGGACCTCCTCCCCGAGTTCGTCGCCGGCGACGTGCTCCCGACCGCCGACTACCTCTCCGTGAACGCGCCCGCCACCGAGTACGCCGACGACCCCGTGCGGCGCGTCACCCGCCCCACCGAGGAGTACGAACTCCGCGCCACGGTCACCGAAAACGGCGTCGACGTGGAGGACCGCTTCTGGCACCAGTTCCTCGACCGCGACATCCCCGACCCCGAGGGCACCGACCGCCACGCCTGCGTCGACAACGAAGTCAGCGTCACCCCGCTGACGGTTCCCCACTCCGTCGCGGACGGCGCGACGCCCGGTGGGCTTCTCTAACGCACTTTTTGCGCTGCGGGGTCGCCTCTGGCGACCCCTCGGCAAAAACTTGCGGAAAAAGCACTCCTCCTTCGGTCCGCTTCGCGTCCCTCACTCGTCGGCCCGCGAGCCTCCGGCTCGCGGTGAATCGCGTTCGCTTCGCTCGCGCGAATGCTGGCCGTTACTTGGAAGGTCATCGTTCGAAACTGAACCCTGTCACTCAGACGTATCATCTGATAGCGCGTCGAGTCGTGCTCTGAAGCCCAGTTCCCGAGAGATTTCACGCGCCCGGTCGTCGATGCTTGCTGTTAGCCGAATGATTCAGTGACGAGCGTTCGCGGCGCGAACGGTCCGACGGGCCTGAGCGCCGCGATTCACCGCGCGAACGAAGTGAGCGCGGGCCGACGAGCGACTAACGTGAACGAAGTGAACGGCAGGAGCGAGGAGTGCTTTTGGTGAAGGTTTTGCCGAGCCGAGCGGCCGGAGGCCGCTCGCGCAGCGAAAAAGCTTCAGGGGAACGGATGGAACGGCTTGTCCAGCCGCGCCTGAAAGCCCAGTTCGCGGGGAACTTCACGAGCGCGCTCGCCGAAGTACGGCTCGTCGACGAACAGCGGCTGGGCTTCGGGCGCTAACACTCGCACGGCCTCGAAGCCCGCATCTTCCAAGTCACGAGTCGTGAGCCGGGCGGCGTAGGCGTCGAGGTCGGCGTCCGCCACGCGGTCGAGCACGGCGTCGAGTTCGGCGGCTCCCTCCGGGGGGTCCTCGGGGCCGACTTCGCCGGCGGGAATCGTCGTCTCGGGGTCCACGAAGCCGCGGACGCTGCGCGGGAAGTCGGCGTACGTCCCGATGGCGCCGTCCTCGTCGGCGGCCTGCTCCGGTCCCATCGCGCGCAGCTCCATCCAGTTCTGGAGGGCTTCGCAGAGCGCGTCCGTGGCGGCCGCTTCGGCGTCGAGGTCCGCGGCGGAGCCGAGTGCGAACCGCGGCCAGTCGTCGCGGTGGACCGCGACCGCGACCACGGGCACGTCCACGTCCTGCGTGCAGAGGAGGACGGTCACGTCCAGATTCTCGGCGCTCGCGCGGCGTTCGAGTTCGTCAAAGTCCAGGTCGTCGACGCGGAGGCCGAGCGGCTCGAACGTGGAGTACCACGACAGCATCGTGGCGTCGCGCTCGACGACCTCGTAGAGCCCCGACAGCACCGCGCCGACGCCGGAGTTCCCGAGGCCGAGGCCGGTCGTAATCGTTCCCGGACGCTCTTCGGGCGGCGGGAAGACGACGCGGTCCGCGGGCAGCAGCGCCGCGTCGCCGGAATTGAGGTGGCGGCCGCGCACCCACTCGCGGTCGCCGGTCGGCTCGCTCGCGTCGTCGGGGCGCACGAACTGCTCGGCGGGGACGGCGTCCTCGCGGTCGGCGGGGGCCGTCTCGAAGTCGGCGTCGCGGTAGACGCCGGCGGCGTAGCGCTCGAACCCCTCGCCGAGCGCCTTCATGTAGGCGGCGTTCCAGTCGGCGGCGACGCCCGCGGACTGCGTGGACGCCTCCGCGTCGCTGAACCCCGTGGTGTCGGTGCCGACCGCGAGGTAGTACGGCGCGGGGAACGACTCGCGCTCGCCGACCGCCGACAGCACGCCCACGCGGTCGTCCACGAGCGGCTCCGCGGCGGCCAGCGCGTCGTCCAGCGAGCGGTCGTCGTCGCCCAGCGGGAGGTCGTCGTCCGAGCCGTCGGCGCACGAGCAGTGCGGGACCGGCGCGAGCGCGCGCTCGGCGTGCGGAAGTTCGAGGACAGTCCCGGGCGCGGCGTCCCCGCGGAGCGCGTCCACGGCGAGCCGGCCGGCGTGCGCGCCCGCCAGCCGCACCGCGCTCCGGTCGGCGCTCGGCGATTCGGCGGGTTCGTGGCCCGTCGCGGTCACGCGCGCCGCCAAACACTCGAAACACGGCCCCTCCGGAGCGAGCAGTGAGACGCCCGCGTCCA
>Ga0207754_100127_pt1 | contig 48516 bp, 54 predicted proteins | sample A23E1SouthBayCA_FD_187728 | JGI IMG/M metagenome (GOLD analysis project Ga0207754, IMG submission 187728) | Aerobic enrichment media microbial communities from Eden Landing Ponds, California, USA - A23 E1 (SPAdes) | ecosystem: Environmental > Aquatic > Marine > Unclassified | place: Emeryville...
CCCCGCCTCGCCGCGGAAGGCGTCGTGGGTCGCCGCGCTCGCGCCGTCGAGGCTGAGCGCCATTCGCCGGAGGCCGGCGTCCGCGAGGTCGGCGACCCGCTCGCGGGTGAGCGATCCGGTACCGCTCGGCGTCATCGTCATTCGGAGGCCGGCATCAACGCCGTACTCGACGAGGTCGACGGTGTCGTCGCGTGCGAGCGGGTCGCCCCCGGAGAGCACGACGAGTTGGTCGTCGCCGAACGCACGGGCGTCGTCGAGGAGCGCCTTCCCCTCGGCGGTGGTGAGTTCGTCCGGGTGACGCGCCGGTTGGGCGTCCGCCCGGCAGTGCTCGCAGGCGAGCGCGCACGCCTGCGTCACCTCCCAGATGCAGACGAACGGCCGCTGGCTCGTGTCGACGTCGCTCGGTCGCATACTCGTGGGGTGGGCGTCCGTCCCCGAGTAGCCCGCCCCGAACACGTTCGGGGACACGGTTTGCCCCCTGAAGCCAGTACTCGGAGGTATGGGTGACTCGACCACCGTCGACGACGCCGTCAGCGAGACCGACGCGCCCGCGGACCGGCCGCGCGAACGCCTCAACGCCCGCGAACTCCCGCCGCCGGAACCGCTCACGAAGACGCTCGAGCGACTCGCCGACTTCGACGACGAGCGCGTTTTCGTGCAGGTGAACGACCGCGCGCCCCAACACCTCTACCCGAAACTCGACGACCGCGGATGGGCATACGAGAGCGTCAAGGTTGACGACGCTGTCGTGACCGTCGTCTGGCGGCCCTGATCCCGATCGGTGGAGCGTCCGCATGCCGCGATCCCCGAGTGACCGCCCGCCTGCGAACACGTTCGGGGCGACGGTGAACGGGGTGGGGCGCGTTCGGTGACGTATGCCCGACGTCCAGACGCTCGCTGACCTAAGCGGGGAACCGCACGCCACCGTCTTCGCGGACGCGCCCCGGACCGTCCGACTCTCGCTCGCCGCGGGCGAGTCACTTCCCGAGCACGACCATCCCGGCGTGGACGTCCTGCTCGTCGGCCTTGAGGGCCACCTCACGGTCGAGATCGACGGTGAGCCCTACGATGTCCGAGAAAATGACGTCCTCCGCGTCGCGGGCGAGCGCCGCATCGAACCGCGCGCCCGCGAGGACAGCACCGCGCTCGTAATCCTCGCGCCGCGGGAGGGCGACGATGCGTAGTTTCTTCTCCGGTGGCACGGACGAGTCCTTCGACGACCAGGGGTCGTTCGTCCCCGCCCACCTCCCCGAGCCGGGGCCGTTCCTTGACGACGCCGCGGTGCTAACGGGTGACGACCATGTCGCGGTCCACGAGACGGCGCGCGAGTGCTTCGAAGAACGCGGCGTCTACGACGTGACGTTCGGCTACAACCTCGCGCGCCTCAACCTCGACCAGCGCCACCCGGACGCGGGGTTCCGGTACGGCGTGGACGGCGACGACCTCCGCGCGGAGTTCACGCCGACGACCGAGTTCTGCCCGCAGAGCGACACCCTCACCGTCGGCGCGTTCCGCGCGTGGAACGGCCTCACGGAGCGCCACGACTACGAACTCGTGCGCGTCCGCGTCGCACCCAGCCACCAGCGCGCCGACGCCGTCAACGACCGCCTCGCCGCTCTCGAGGAGGCGTACGTCGAGACGGGCGTGCTCCCCGACGCCGAGAGCCCGGACCCGAACGCGGGTGCGGGCGACGCCTCACTCCCGTTCTAGCGGCTCTGTTGAACCCCCTACCGGCTGATGAGTCCTGACCCGGTTGCGGTCGATACAGGTAAAATACTTGCCAAACGGGAAAGAACCACGTGATATGCCGGGTCGGCCTTCACAGTCAAAACCGCTTCAGTATATCGGCGCACTTGTTGCTCTTATCGCGCTCGTTGGATACGTTGCATTTGACTGGCGATTTGGAGAGACTAACGGGGTTCTCCCGCTTGCCATCGGAATTGTCTGCGTCATCATCGCAGTTGGCTGGGAATTTTATCAGCGACTCTGACTTCGCGACTAGAGAACCGATAAATACGTACGAACTACCTAACGGTTGTTTCAGCGGCGGGGCTGTTTCAGCGGCGGAGGTGTCGAACCAATAGGGTTTCGGAAGATCCTTCCGAGCGGGAGCGACACGTCGGACGCCCACTCTCTCTTCACTCGACGCGCACCCGGACGACGTGCCCGCCGCAGCCGCACTGCTCGACGTACTCGTAGTCGACGGCGTCGCCGAACGCCGCCTCGAGCGCGTCGTAGAGGTACGTCTCTGGGTGGCCCTGGGCGGCGTGGGTCACGAGGTTCACGTGGTAGCCCGAGGCGGTCTGCCGGACGGCGTCGCGGGCGTCGGCGAGGAGGCGCTCGCGGTCCGACTCGTACTCGGGGTGTTCGAGGTTCGCCGACCACGAATTCCGATGCGTCTCGTCCGTGACGGCTTCGGCGTCGTGCGAGTGACTCATGCGTGTCGTGGGAGGCACGCACGAGAGAAGAGCGACGTCCCGAACGGGTTCGGGACTGTCAGTCGTCGTCGGATTCAGCGTCGACGCTCTCGCCGAAGACGCGCCGCGAGATGACCGTGCCGTCGGATGAGGCGGGCGTCGGGTCGCGGCGGACGAAGCGCTTCTTCAGGACGTCGTAGGAGAAGAGCGCGGTGCCGAGGATGAGAAGGACGTCACCGGGGAGACGCGCCCAGAAGAGCGTCTGGATGAGGTCGCTGCTGTAAAAGGCGACCGAGCGCGCGGCGTCGTAGTTCGCCGTGAAGACGGTCTCGAGTTGGAGGAAGCCGACGGGGACGTCGCCGACGAACACCATCCACGCGAGGCCGATGTTCCACAGCCAGAACGCGCGCCGGAGGTTGGTGCCGTCCCACTTGCCGCGCTTCGTGGTAAACTGCAGGACGTAGACGGCGAGGCCGAGCGCGAGGAAGCCGAACGCCCCGAACATCGACGCATGGGCGTGCCCGACCGTGAGGAAGGTGCCGTGCTCGTAGTAGTTGACGAGCGGGAGGTTGATGAAGAAGCCGAGAACGCCCGCGCCGACGAAGTTCCAGACGCCCGAGGCAACGATGAACATGAACGGGAGCGTGTAGGGGAAGGATTCCCCGGCGTCCCGCATCGCGCGGTACTCGCCGAGCGCCTCGAAGAGAATGAAGACGAGCGGCACGAACTCGAGCGTGGAGAAGACGCTCCCGATGGGCACCCAGTAGTCGGGGAGGCCGATCCACCAGTAGTGGTGGGAGACGCCGACGACGCCCGCGCCCATCACGAGGAGGGCTTCGAGCATGACGGCCTTCTCGGCGCTCCGGCGCGAGAGGAGGTTCATCGCGACGAGCGCGACGGCGACGACGGCGACGACGAAGAACTCGAAGGCGCCCTCGACCCACATGTGGACGACCCACCAGCGCCAGAACTCCGTCACGACCATCGTCGTCTGCGGCGTGTAGAACATGCTCGCCGTGAACAGCAGGCCGATGGAGCCCCCGGCGTAGATGATCATGTGCGCGAGGCCGAAGCGCGACTCCCGACTCAGGAGCGGCTTGAAGCCGCGCGCGACGAGCGCCGTCCAGAGCGCGAACCCGACGAGGAGGCCGACCTGCCAGAGGCGCCCGACCTCGAGGTACTCAAGGCCCTCGTTCCCGATGATCCACCAGAGCGCGCCGTCGATGTAGCCCTGTGCGCCGAGCCAGATGCCGAGGAGGCCGCCGACCACGACGACGAAGAGCGCACCCAGCAGGACGTGAACGTAGCGCTTCTGGTTCGCGGGTTCGCGGCCGGTGAGCAGCGGCGGGAGGAAGAGCCCGATGCCGAGCCAGAGCGTCGCGATCCAGAGGATCGCGAGGTCGATGTGCCACGCCTTCGTGAGGGCGAACGGGAGCGTCGAGAGCGCGTCGATCCCGAGCGCGTTCGCGAGCCCGTAGAAGCCGCCACGCTCGATGTAGTAGTGCGCCATCAACCCTCCGAGGAGCGTCTGCGCGAGGAAGAGGACGGCAGCGACTGGGACGAAACGAGCGGCCGCGAACTGACTCGGCGTCAGCGTGACGTCGGCGGGATCGGGGACGTCGACGCCCGCTGCGTCCGGTTCAGGGAGTTCGACGGAGCTGTAGAGCCAGATACCGAGGCCACCCCCGCCGACGAGGAGCACCATCGCGACGACGCTCCACGTCAGCGCGCCCACGGGCGCGTCGTTACCCGCACCGGGCGCGTACGGCCAGTCGTTCGTGTAGGAGTGTGCGGTTCCGGGGCGGTCGATCGCGGAGAACATCGCCGTCCAGAGCGCGAAGTCCGCTAAACGTCGGGCGTCCTCGGGCGTCGAGACGAAGCCGGCGGGGATGCCGGCCTCGCGGGCGCCGCCGTGGTAGCGCTCGGCGTACGACTTGCGGACCTCATCGTAGGCGTACGCCTCAGCGGGAGTGAGTTCGAGCGTCTCGCCGAACTCTCCCCCCGAGAGCTGGCGTTCGACGACGTCGTTCACGGCGGCCTGCTCGGCGTCGTCGAGTGCAGCGTACGACGACGCGCCGTAGCGTTCGCGCGCGACGTACTCGCGCATGTTCGTCGTGAGTCCGTCGAGCGCGTCCGCGGTGTAGTCCGAGCCGAAGTACGCGCCGTTCCCGAGGATCGACCCGTGATTCATCAGGCTGTTCTGCTGGAAGACCGCCTTCCCGGCGACGATGTCGTCGTTCGTCGCGAGAACGTCACCGTCGGGGCCGACGACCTCCGCGGGCCGCTGTGGCGACTGTTCGTACGCGAGGTACGCCCCCGCGCCCATTACGAGCAGGTTGAAGACGAACGCCACCACGAGGGCTTTCGCCAGCGTCTCTCTGCGTATGCGCATCTCACTCGGCGGTTCGTCGCCCCCGCATTACTTCGTGGTGTCGAACACGTTCGGGAGAAACGACACGCTCGATGTGCCCGTAGTCCGCGCCGATGCCCCCGACGGAACGCGTTCTCGATGTCCGCGAACACGACGGCGAACCGTTCGACACGATCACCGACGCGCTCGACGACCTCTCCGACGGCGACGCCCTCCGCCTCGTCAACAGCTTCGAACCGGTGCCGCTCTACGGCGTTCTCGACTCGCGCGGGTTCACGCACGAGACCGAGCAAGTGGATGAAAACGAGTGGCACGTGCGTATCGAGCACGCCGAGTGAGCCGAACAAGTTCGGGAGAAGGGCTACGACGGTGCCGAACCGAGTCCGACGTGCATGAGTGAGACGACACTCGACGTTCGGGACGTCCCGCCGGCCGAGCGCCACCCGAAGATCCACGACGCCTTCGACGAACTGGACGCCGGCGACGTCCTGACGATCGTCAACGACCACGAACCGAAACCGCTCTTCTACGAGTTTCAGGCCGAAGTCGAGGCCTTCGACGCCGAGGAATACGCCGTCGAGGAGCGCGGACCGGGCGAGTTCGTCGCGCACTTCCCGAAGCAGTAGCCCCCTCGCCTCTCACGGCCTGAGACGATCGGTCTCTCCCGTTCGGTCACGTGCGTCATCGCCGACATCGACTGCCGCGTCGGCGACTTGTTCCTCGAGGTCGCAAAAATCACGATCGATTCATTATGCTTGGTGTCATACTAGTGGTATGAACGAGTGGGGAGAGCGGTTCGACTCCGGTTCGGAGATTCTACGCGAACGGGCGGTCCGAATTCCTCTCCCAGACGTGGCGGCAGAGCGGTCCTTCCATCAAAACATGATGCGGATCGCGGCCGCTGGCGAGCGAAAGATCGAGTCGCTCAACGATCCGGACGTGCCGCTGACCGAAGTCTATCAGGAGGAGTTAGACGAGATGGAACAGAGCTTCGAGTATCGCCTGCAACAAGTCGCTGGCGAGAACTACTACGACGTCGCAACCGCGTATCTCGACGGCGACCGCGACGACTGGATCGGCGCACTCGCGGCGTACTACTTGGAGTGTAACTATCGCCTCCAGGAGCGCTACACGGTCGACGAACAGATTTTCTTCGTGCTGATCCTGCGATACCCCGACTGTTTCACTGTGAACCTCAGTTTTCTTACCGGTGATGTCAGCCCCGACGCAGTCAGATACGAGTCCGCCACGCACGTCGATGCCGACCTCGACGAGCACGCTCGCGAGCGGTTGTACGGCGACTGCCAATACTCGCAGCACACCGCCGCAAAATACCTTCGAGCGCATATCGATTGCATTCGCGACGCCGTCCCGGACCCGGAGACGACCCCGTTCGAACAGCGCCGATACGGAGGGTTCGTGCATATCACTGGACGACGAGGGTCGACGTTTGCGGAGGTCTTAGAGTCCGTCACCCCGGATCCGGACCGATTCGACGACAACCCATCGGCACCCGGCCTCGTCGTGGAGGGACCAGAAGCGAAACGAGCGAAACGGGCGTTCGTCACCGACGCCAGGGTCGTGATCTGACGACGCACTCGTACTCTCTCGCTGAGACACACCGCGTCTCGATCGCACACGTGAGCGTACTGCCGATCGACGATCGGCTGCACGAGCGCGTTCTGAGAGACAGCCACACGCCTTTTGTGTCGGACGTCCGAAATCATGGACTATGACTCCCCCCTCAGCGGCATCGGGCGGACGACGACGCTGGCAGTCGGTCAGCGCTGCGCTCGCAGTCCTGCTCGTGCTGGTCGCCGGTGTCGGGATGCCGTTTGCGGTCGGGGCCGCCGCCGGCGACATCCCGCAGCTCGACGGCGATCGCCTCCAGTCGACGACGGCTGTGAGCGCGGCCGCTGACCGGACCGTCGTCTACGGGAACGGCTCCGACACCCTGACGACGCTGTGGAGCGACGGCTCGACGACCGGCCTCGGCGTCGATGCCGACGCACTCGGTCCGATGGCCGAAGTCGACGACGACGGCGAGATGGAGATCCCGTACGTCAAGAACGGGAAGCTGCTCCTCGTCGAGCCGGACGGCGACGTGAGGACGCTCGTCGACGGCAGGGGCGTCGGCAGTTACTCGCTCGCCGTCGGCGACTGGGACGGTGACGGCAACAAGTCAGTGTTCTACTCCGACGGGAAGTATCTCACTCGAGTCGAAGTGACGACCGGCGAACGGGAAGAGTTCGGCGTCAAGTCCAAGGGGACCGGCGGCGTCGGCGACATCGACGGTGACGGCAGTCTGGAAATCGTCTACAGCGGCAGCAGTGGACAACTCCGCTACCTCAACGAGGACGGGTCGTCGGTGAAGACGAGCTATCCGGCGTCCGGCATCGGGACCCCCTACGACTTCGACGGCGATGGGATCACGAGCGTTCCGGTGGTCGACGGTAGCAACAACGTAAAGCTGGTCTCCATCGCTGACGACACCGCGGACAAACTGAGTGTGTCCTCGAAAAAGACCAGCATCGGCCTCGCTGACGTCACCGGCGATTCGAGCCCCGAAGTTCTCTATCTTGAGACGAAAAACTCCCCCGCCGAAATCAAGTACGTCACCCTGTCCGGGGAGACGGATTACCTCCATGACGACTCCGGCGCGCGTATCGTGGGGTCGACGAACGTCGGCATCGCGGACGTCCTCACGTCCGCACCGCGCATCAGTGACTACGACGTCACAAATCCCTCGGACCGCGAAGTCGAAGTGACGTTCACCGCCAGCAAGAATCTGGACGATCTCTCGGTCGCACTCAGTCGAGATGGAAGTCGACTGGCGACGCTGACCGAGTCCGGACTCGAGAAGACGGGCGGCGGCCCGTACCACTACGTCGGCACGTACACCACGTCGTCGGACGGGGACTACACGGCGACGCTGACGGAAGCGGTTGGGCCGAGCGGGATGGATGGCGCGTCGAACCAGTCCGGGACCGTCACCGTTCGGACGCCGACACCGACCGTCACCGACGTCTCGGTCAGTGACGCGACGGACGGTGACGGCTACGTGGCCGGCGGCGACAGCGTTCGCGTCACTGCGACGGTCCACAACGAGAGCGCGCTCGCATCGGTCACCGCTGACACGGCCGGGTTCGGCGCGGGGACGGTCTCGCTCCACCACGCGGACGGCGACCAGTACGCCGCGGACGTCACCGTCGACGCCGCCGTGCCCGACGACGGCCAGACCGGGCTCACGGTGACGGCGAGGAACGAGTACGACCACGCGAACGTGAGCGCGTCGGGAACGCTCTTCGTCGACACGACGCCGCCGACTGCGGACGCCGGCCCCGACCGGACTGTCGACGAGGACACCGCGACCACGTTCGACGCAGACGGATCGAGGGACAATACCGCCATCGCGAGCTACACGTGGACGTTCGACGATGGGACGACGGTGACGAACGTGACGGCGGCGCACACCTATCCCGACCCCGGAACGTACACGCCTGAGCTTACGGTTACCGACGTCGTCGGACACACGGCGACCGACCGTGTCACGATGACCGTCGAGAACGTCAGCACCGATCGAGGAATGCTCGCCGTGACGGACGCGACACTCACTGACGCGTCGGACGGCGACGGCTACGTCAGCGACGGAGACTCGGTTCGCGTCAGCGCGTCCATCGAGAATGAGAGCAACGTGACGGTGGTTCGCGCGGATGTCTCGGCGTTCGGTGCAGGGACGGTCACCCTCTCGCGAACGGACGACGGCCGGTACGCGACGACCGTCGCCGTTGACGCCGCGACCGTCACGGATGACGGCTCAAGTCCCGTTACGGTGACCGCAGTCGACGAGTACAACCAAGCCGATACGGCCACCACGGGGACGCTCTTCATCGACACGACGCCGCCGACCGCGGACGCCGGCCCCGACCGAACCATCGAGGAGGACACCGCGACCACGTTCGACGCGGACGGATCGAGGGACAATGCCGCTATCGAGAGCTACACGTGGACGTTCGACGACGGGTCGACGGTAAGCGGCGTCATGGCGAAACACGACTATCCGGACCCCGGGACATACACGCCCGAACTCACCGTTACGGATACCGTCGGGCACACAGCGACCGATCGCGTCACGATGACCGTCGAGAACGTCAGCGCCGACCGGGGAATGCTCGCCGTGACGGACGCAACGCTTGACGATGCGACGGATGGCGACGGATACGTCGGTGACGGCGACTCGGTTCGCATCAGCGCGTCCATCGAGAACGAGAGCAACGTGACGGCGGTCCGCACCGACGCCTCAGCGTTCGGTGCGGGGACGGTCACCCTCTCGCGGACGGGCGACGGCCGGTACGCGACGACCGCCAGTGTCGACGCCGCGAACGTCACGGACGACGGCCCGACCCACGTCGAGGTAACCGCGATCGACGAGTACAACCAAGCCGACACGAGCGCCACGGAAACGGTCTTCCTCGATACCACGCCACCGACCGCGGACGCGGGGGAGAACGCGACCATCGAGGAGGGCACGAAACTCGTCCTCGACGGTGATGGGTCGAGCGACGGCGGCGAGATCGCGCGCTACCGCTGGACGTTCGACGACGGGTCGACGGTGAACGGCGTCATGGCGAAGCGCACCTACGCGGACCCCGGGACGTATACGCCCGAACTCACCGTTACGGATACCGTCGGGCACACGGCGGACGCGACGGTCGCCGTGAACGTCACCAACGTCTCCGACGACGCTGACGAGAGCACTGAGACGAACGTCGTCTACGTCGACAGCGGCGGTGGGGGCGGGGTCGTCCCCTACACGACTGACGAGAGAGCCACGGAGCGCGTCGCGGCGGGTCCCGACACGGTCCTCAGGCAGGTGAACGAGCGCGCCGTCGAGGTCCAATTCGAGAACGTGAGCGCCGACAGCTCCACGGCCGTCTCGCTCCGGAACCTGAGCGAGACCGACGTCGCACCCGTCCGGCGGCTGAAGTTCGTCTCGACCCAAAGCGGTGACTTCTCGATGACCGTCAGAGACCTTGAGGGACCGCCACCGGGTGTTCCCCGCCTCTCGGAGCGCGCCGGGGTGAACGCGACCGGCTACTTCGAGATAAACCATAGCGTCGCCGACGCGCACCTCAATCACGTCGAACTCACGCTCGTCGTCCCCCGCGAAAACACCTCGATAGAGGGGGAGAAGACGCTGCTCCTCTATCGCTATCACGATGGCGGGTGGCAGGCGTACGACGCGGACCTGCTCAACACGACGGCGACCGACCGGGTCTATCGCGTCGACCTCCCCGGCCTCTCGCGGTTCGGCGTCGCAGTCCGTCGTCCGCTGGTGACCGTTGAGGCGATCGAACGCGGGGCCGAGACGGTCGCCCCCGGCGACCGAGCCGTGGTCCGCGCGACGGTCCACAACGACGGACCCACGCGTGGGACCCGAACTATTTCGCTCACTGTCGACGGAGAATCCGTCGCGTCCCACGAGGTGTCGCTGGCGCCGGGCGCCAACCGGACGGTCACGTTCGCCCCCGCGTTCCAAGCCGTGGGGACGTACCGTCTCGCGGTCGAGAACGCGAGTGCCGGCACCGTCACGGTCGAACGGGCCGCTGCCGCTGCCGAGAGGACGACGACGACAACCCAGACTGCATCTGGACAGGGTGGGTCCGGGACCGCAGACGAGGAAGCGGGCGCCACCACTGCCGTCTCGGCGCTTCTCGGCTGGCCGTTGGCCGCGCTGCTCGTCTTCGCGTTGCTCGCCGCCCTCGTCGGCTACCGTCGCTCGCGGTCCTAAGTACGATCGCGGCGGTGGGGTGACAGTCCTGGCGAACCCACCGCAATGCTAATGCACATGAGGAATGTATTTTGTACTGATTATGTCTAAGGGGCATTTCAGACGGCCGAGAGAGAGCGTCGTCGTGTCCGTCCGCGAGCGCCGACGATGACCGAGTCATTCGCGGACGCGTATCCCGAAGCGGCCCCGTACATCGAGCAGGCCGTCGCCGAACACGGCGAAGCCTGGGTGCTCGAACACTACTACGAGCAGCTCTATCCGCTCGGACGAGTGATCGAGATGCCGAAGAAAGAGGAGCTCCCGTTCTTCGAGGCGGACGACCACGAGACGATGTCGGCGGACGACCTAGTGGAGATGTACACAGCGTGGGCCGACTACCGGGAGAACCTCCGTACGGGCACGACATCCAAGGAGTGACACCAAAACTACACTTTTCTCGCTGCTCGTCGTCGGTGGCGTATGAAGCCAGATCGCGCGCGTGGCGTCCTCCTCGGACTCGCGTGTGAGGACGCACCCAGCATCAAGCTCACACCCATGGCCTAGTGTCCGTCGACGCCCGGTCGCCGCGCCGACACCCCGAGGTGGGGACGACTAACCACAATATACACGGCGCTCTCGCATCCATATCCCGTATGGCAAAGACCGTCGACGACCTCAGAAACGAGATCCGGAGCTCCGCGGGACGATTCGAGCGGGAGATTTCGGCGACGTTCACGAAAGAGGACCTTGCCGCCGTCTGTGACGCCGTCGGCTACGATATCGACACCGACTCGCTCCCGCCGAACCAACGGATGCGAGCTGGCATCCTCGCATCGATCGGCGAGCGTGAGAACGAGACGGAGGACGTCGACCGCGCGTTCCGGAAGGCCGAACTCGAAGCGATCGCCGCGGCCCTCGACGAGTAACGCTACGCTCTCGGCCGTTCGGTGAGGAGCGCCGGCGCACGGCGTGACTGGCGCCCCAAAGACCCATCCGGGGGTCGGTCGAACTAGAAGACGATGAACGCGTGGCAGGCCGGTGACGGGCACGTCGCCTACGTGAGTATGGAGGTCGCGATCGAGAACGACGCGAACACGTACGCGGGCGGGCTCGGAGTGCTCGCGGGCGACACGCTCCGCGCGTTCGCCGACAGCGACGTCCCCGCGGTCGGCGTCATGCCGCTGAACGACGCCGGCCTCGGCGAACAACACATCGAAGACGGCACGCAGACCTACGAGGCCGCCGACTGGGATCCTGCCGAGTTCTTCGACCCACTCGACGTGAGCGCGACCGTCACCCTCGGCGGCGAGTCCGTGACCGTCGGTGCGTGGCGCTACGACGTCGAGACGGCGGCCGGGTCGGTGCCGCTCGTCGCGCTCGACACCGACCGTCCCGAGAACCCCGAGTGGGCGCGCTCGCTCACCCGGCCCGTCTACGGCGTCGGCCTCGACCGCGACGACGCGCTCGCACAGGAGGCCGTCCTCGGCATTGGCGCCGTGCGCGTCCTTGACGCCCTCGACTACGACGTCCACACCTACCACCTCAACGAGGGCCACGCCAGCCCGCTCGTCCTCGAACTCCTGCGACGAACCGGCATCAACCCCGACGCCGTGCGCGAGCGTTGCGTCTTCACAACGCACACGCCCGTCGCGGCCGCCCACGAGTCGTACGACTACAAGCGCCTCGACGAACTCCTCGACTTCCCCGAGGCGCTCGCGTGCGTCCGCGAACAGACGGACGCAGAGTCCTACCACACCACGCGCGTCGCCCTCGCCTTCTCCCGCTACGCGAACGCGGTCTCGAAACGCCACCAGTGGGTGACGCACGACCTCTTCCCCGACTATCGCGAGCACATCGACGCCATCACGAACGGCGTGCACGTCCCGACGTGGCTCGGGGCGCACGTCGCGGACTGCCTCGACGCGTACATCGACGGCTATCGACGGGCGCCCTCCCGGCTTCGACACGCCACTCTCATCGGCGACGACGACCTCTGGGCGGCCCACCAGGCCCAGAAACGTGACCTCTTCGACCTCGTCGCCGAGCGCACCGGCGTCGACCTCGACACGGACGTCCTCACGCTCGGGTTCGCGCGCCGCGCCGTCCCCTACAAGCGCCCGACGCTCCTCTTCGAGGACACTGACCGACTCAAGCGGATCGCCGCACACGCCAACGGCCTCCAGGTCGTCTTCGCCGGGAAGGGCTTCCCCGGCGACGACGCGGGCGACGACCTCGTCGCCGAGGTCCACGACCACATCGATGCCCTCTCCGGTGACGTTCCGATGGCGTATCTTCCCGACTACGACCTCGAGATCGGTCGGCGAATGACGGCGGGCGTGGACGTCTGGCTCAGCACGCCGCGGCGCCCCCGCGAGGCCTGCGGGACGTCGGGGATGAAGGCCGCGCTCAACGGCGTCCCACAGCTCAGCACGCTCGACGGCTGGTGGGTCGAAGGCCACGTCGCGGACACCACCGGCTGGCGCATCGGCCCCCCGCCCTTCGACCCCGAGACGCAGTCGCTCTCCGACGCGGCGGAGGATGACGTCGATTCGACCGCACTCTACGACCGCCTCGCCGACGATGTCCTCCCGGCCTACTACGCGGACCGTGACCACTGGCTCGACGTCATGCGGAACTGCATCGCGCTCAACGGCGCTCACTACCACGCGGGGCGGATGCTCGACGAGTACCGCGCAAGCGCCTACGCGGGCTCGGTGTCGGGGTCACGATAGCGGACGTCGGTGACTCGCTGCGGCGACCGGACACATCATCGGGGAGTCGAACACGCATCGAGACGGAGAGCGAGTCTGAACGGTCGGTTCGGCGGAAAACACGGCTCGCTCTGCGCAACGACGTCGATACCGCGGCCACAGCCGACGACATCGACATCCATCACCCGTATTGTGTTTATGGAAGATTCCAGGCTAAAACCTCGCCCTTCAGGGCGTTCGCCGTCCGCCTCCACGAAGTTGGCTGTTCGCTTCGGGAGACAACAACGATTCTTGCAGAATTAGGCGTTGAACGCTCACATGGAGCTGTTTGGAACGGGGTACATCGACTGGCTGACAGCGAACGCGACCCGCCGACGGCCTCGCCGTCGCGGGTCGCTGTTGACGAAACCGCTGTCAAGATCAATGGCGAGCAATCTTGGTTGTACGCTGCAATCGACCTTGATTCGATGCTGATCCTCGACGTCGCGTTATTTGGACGTCGCGGCACCGATCCAGCAGCTGCGTTTCTTCATCGCCTCCAGTAGAAACACGATCTCGCAGACACCGAGTTTCTCGTGAATGGCTATGGCTATCGGACTGGCCTCTCTCGATTAGGGTTGAGCGGTCACCTCGACTATACCGACCGGAACCATATCGAAAAGTGGTTCCACACCCTCAAAATGCGCATCGACCGCTTCCATCACTCGTGGGTGGGCAGTCGGTCGAGCGCACGCGAGTGGCTTGAGCAGTTCATGCATTACTACAACCGCCAAAGACCGCATCAAGCTCTCGATGGAAAGACGCCAGCGCAGGAGGTGCAGAACTAGACAGTGCCGAGACTGTACTTGGAAGTGATAATCGGACAGGTAGAGTCGGATACCGAACTTCATCGTAGACTCTGGTGTCGCCTCTCGCTCCAGAAATTCTAACGCGAAGCAGCCGCTACCCTCGTTGATACGATCTATTTCGAGCATAGGCACTCAATTCAGCCTTATCTGAACACCGCCTCTAAGGGGGACGTATTCGAGGGTGGCGTATCGCCCACCTCCCGTCGTACTCGGTCAGTAGTATAGTGTAAAATCAACAATATCTTGGGGGCGATCGCGCCGCCGCCCCGAGACGCCTCCTCTATTTCGCCCGCGTTTCAACGGTGCTGGGAGTCGACGGCCGCTGTTGGTAGTCGGGGCGGCCGCCGTCTGTGTCCGCGCGTTCAGCCCTCACTCCGCGTTCGCGCTCGTCGCGTCGCGCGCTCACTTCATCACGGGGAGCGTTATCTTCGAGGCGTACTCGCTGCTGTGGTGGATCGTCTGCGTCGCCGTCTCGAAGCCCTCCTCGGTCGCTCTCGCGACCGCCACCTTCGTGTTCGGGTTCCGGTCAAGCTTCGGGAAGCTACTGCTCGTGACGTCGAGGCGAATCCTGTGGCCCGCCTCGAAAGTATGTGCGACCGGGCGCACGTCGATGGAGAGTTCGTGGACCGCCCCCATCTCCATGTACTCCGGGACCTCAAATGAGTTCCGGTAGCGCGCTCGTAGCGCCCCTTCGGTGACGTTCATCGCGTATCCGTCCGGGCCGACGTCGACGAGTCGCACGACGAAGTCGGTGTCGGGCGCGGTGCTCTCGACGTAGAGGGTCGCCCCGACGTCGCCCGCGATCTCGAGATCCTTTGACAACTCCTTCGAGGTGTACGTGAGCACGTCGTCGCGCTTCTCCACGGGCCGCTGGTCGATGACGCCTGCGGTCTGGAGCGGGCCCATGTGTAGCGGCCCCCCCTTCGTCGGGGTCGGATCCGCCGGGTCGTACTCGTAGGTCGACGCTCCCGAGGACGGCTTCTCGCTCGACAGGCCGCCCTGACTGACTGGGTCATCGGGCGCCTCACCGGTGAGATATCTCGGTGTCGGTGTCGCGTCCGCGGGCGGCCAGTCCTCGGTCGTCCGCCACTCGTCTGCGCCCATCTGGAAGTACTGGACCGTCGCGACCGAGTCGAGTCCCTCCCCCTCGTCTTTCAGCCAGTAGTCGAACCACGGGAAGACGAGGTCAGCGCCGAGGTCGTACCCGGAGTCCGCGCCGAAGTCGCGTTCTCCGACGGGGTCCGCGGACGGATATGTCGGGTGACTCCACGGACCGAGTACCATGTGCTGGTTTTCGCTGACCACGTCCGGCCCCCGCTCTTCGATGGCGGAGAATAGGGACGTATACCCCTGTAGGAAGATGTCGTACCAGCCACCGGCGTGAATCATCGGCGTCGAGATGTTCTCGACGTCCGCGAGAATGTCGAGCTCCTTCCAGTAGTTGTCGAACGTCGGGTGGCTGAGCCAGTCTCGCCAGTACTGTGCGACGCCTTGGTCGAGCGCCGGGATATCGATTTCGGGGAGGTACGCGGCGCTCTCCGGCCAGTTCGAAAACAGCTGCTGGATCTCGCTCCGCAACTCGTCGGCCTCCTGCTTCGAGACGCCGAGACGGCTTATCTGTGACATCGAGTTTGAGGCGGCCCACGCCAGCGACGTCCCGAGATTGTTCGCGCCACCCATGTACTGCAGGTCGTTGTAGAAGTTCGCTGGGGTGACCAGTGGCGCCGCCGCCACCAGCGACGGCGGATCCTCCTTGAGGGCCTGTATCGTTGTCATCCCGCGGAACGAGGTGCCGTACATCCCGACTTTGCCGGTGCTCCAGTCTTGGTCGGCGGCCCACTCGACCGTCTCGTAGCCGTCCTTCGCGTCGTAGAACGACTCGAACCAGCCCTCGGAGCTGAACCGGCCACGCATGTCCTGCTGGGCGACGGCGAACCCACGGTCGATGGCGCCGCTCATCGTCCCGACCGGGTCGTCCTCGTTCTTGTTGTACGGCGTCCGGTGGACGAGCGTCGGGAATGGTCCGTCCCCCTCGGGGAGGTGGACGTCCGTGGCCAATTTCACGCCGTCGCGCATCTCCACCATGATGTCCTTCTTCACTCGGTGGTCGGGGCCCCCCGTTGTGGTGGTCGACTCGTCGCTGGTCGTGGTGGTCGTCGTCGACGTGGTCGTGGTTGTTTCCTGGCCGCCGAACATGCCGGAGCATCCGGCGAGCCCCGTCGCCGACGCGGCCGCCATCACCGCTAGGTAGCGGCGGCGGTCGATGGAGATTTCACGGTCACTCAATGGATTGGGTATGTTACCCATACTCTCCATCACCTACGACCATAATAATAAACACCCAGGTAAGTCGGGATCCGACTCATGTTCCGTCGCGCCTCTACCGGCCGTACTGGTAGTTGACGGCGATGATGTTTGCGGCCTGCTGAACGCGCTCGGCGAGTGCGGCGCGCTGGTCGTCGTCGCGGAGTTCGTTCGTCGCGCAGACGACGGCAACCGCGCCGAGCGCCTCTTCGTCGACGAGGACGGGCGCGGCGACGAGCCCCATCCCGACGACCTGTTCGTCCCAGTCGTACGCGTAGCCGCGCTCACGGATCTCGTTGAGTTCGGTGGCGACGGCGTCCGGGTCGGTCTTCGTGTGTTCGGTGACCGCGGCGAGTTCGCCGTCGAGGCAGTCGGCCGCGAGTTCGGCGTCGTGGGCGAGCACGGCCTTCCCGGACGCGTTCGAGTGGATGGGGACGTGCATCCCCGTGTAGATGCCGAGTTGGAGCGAGCGGTCGCTATCCGCGAGGTGAACGATGACCATCTCACCGTTCTCCTCGACGGCGAGCGAGGCGGCGTGGCCCGTATCAGTGGCTAGCCGTTCGAGCTCCGGATGAGTGACGTGAAAGAGGCGGCTGCGGTGTTTGATGCGGCCGCCAATCTCGAGGAAGCGCAGGCTGAGCCGATATCGCCCGTCCTCGTTAACGACGAAGCCGGTGGATTCGAGCGTGCGGAGGTAGCCGTGGACGGTGCTCTTGTGGGTGTCGAGCCGCTCGGCGAGTTCCGTGACGCCGAGCGATCCGTTCTCCCAGAGGAGTTCGAGGATCTCGAACGCCCGCCGAACCGTCGTGAGCTGTTGGTCGGTCCCGCTCATACAGCTCGATACGGCTTCGATCTCCATAAACCGTTTGGGTATATCGAACGGAAGGCACGCCAACGAACAAGCGATTACACACATATTTCTGTAAAGTGCCGAGATTCCGCGCTGGTGGCTCTCGTTGCGGTCCTCTCCGTCGCCGCCTGTGTCTAATCACGCCGCGAGACCGCTGATTTCGACGCGCTCGCACACCTCTCGTGTACCGTTCGAGATATCCAAACGCAACCGACGTCCGAGGCACCGCAACCTTGATAATCGTTCTCGCTCTTTTTCTGATCGATGCAAGCCACCGACGTTAGTCGTATCACCGTGCTCGGCGCGGGAAGCATGGGCCACGGTATCGCAGAGCTCGCCGCGATGGCCGGCTACGACGTCACCGTCCGCGACATCGAGGACGACCTCGTGCAGGACGGCATCGATCAGATCGAGTGGAGTCTCGACAAGCTCGAAGAGAAGGGCAACCTCGACGAGCCCGCCGCCGACGTCCTCGCGCGCGTAGACGGGACCACCGACCTCCCCGACGCCGTCGCTGACGCCGACTTCGTCGTCGAAGCCGTCCCCGAGCGAATGGACCTCAAGAAGAAAACGTTCAGCGAAGTGGACGAACACGCGCCCGACGAGGCCATCATCGCCTCCAACACCTCCGGGCTTTCCATCACCGAGATGGCGTCCGCCACCGACCGACCCGCGCAGGTCCTCGGCACCCACTTCTTCAACCCGCCCGTCAAAATGGACCTCGTCGAACTCGTCCACGGCGAGGAGACGAGCGAGGAGACCGTCGAGACGGCCGAGACACTCATGGAGGAGTTCGGTAAGAACCCCATCCACGTCAAGAAGGACGTCCACGGCTTCGTCGTGAACAACGTCATGATGCCGTTCCTCGAAGAGCCAGCGTGGATGCTCGACGCCGACGAAACGACCGTCGAGCAGGCCGACGCCACGATGGTCTACCGGCGTGGCTACCCGATGGGCCCCTTCGAACTCAACGACTTCGGTGGCCTCGACATCTGCCAGCATTTCCTTGAGAACAGCGACCGAGAGGTCCCGCCGCCCCTCGCCGACCTCGTCGAGAACGAGGACCTCGGGAAGAAGACCGGCCAGGGGTTCTACGACTGGGACGCCGACGGCCCGACCTACGAGCCCGACGACATCGGCGGCTTCGACTGGCTCCGCGTCGAGGCCCGCATGGTCAACGAGGCCGCGCGCCTCGTCGGCGACGACGTCGCCACCGCGGACGCCGTCGACACCGGTACTCGACTCGGCCTCCGCTTCCCGGAAGGTGCCTGCCGCCTCGGCGATCAACTCGGCCTCGACACCGTCCTCGAGAAGCTCGAAACACTCCACGAGGAGACCGGCGCCGACCGCTTCGAACCCCATCCCTACCTCGTCAGTCTCGTCGAGGAGGGCGCGACGGGCGAGGCCGCCGGTCGCGGCTTCCACGACTACACGGGCGACGGCCCCTACCAGTACATCAACAAGACGCTCACCGACCGCGGCGTCCTCGAGATCGAGTTCGACCGTCCCGAGCGGCTGAACGCGTTCTCCGAAACGATGTTCGACGAAGTCGTCACCGCGCTCAACTCTGTCGACGTCGACGACGTCACGTGCGTCGTCTTCAGCGGCGCGGGCGATGCGTTCAGCGCCGGCGCGGACATCACCGGCTTCATGAGCGCGCCTGCGACCGAGATGATGGATCCGGACGCGGCCGTGGACGCCATCGACAACTTCGAGCGCCCGACCCTCGCCGCCATCGACGGCTTCTGCCTCGGCGCCGGTCTCGAAATCTCACTCGCCTGCGACATGCGGATCGCCAGCGAGGACTCCGTCATCGGCGCGCCCGAGATCGATCTTGGTCTCATCCCCGGCGGCGGCGGCACCCAGCGCCTCACCCGCATCGTCGGGCCGGCGCGCGCGAAGGAGATGATCTTCCGCGGCGAGCACGTCCCCGCAGAGCGCGCAGCCGACTGGGGTCTGCTCAACCGCGCTGTCCCGAGCGAGGAGTTCGACGACGTCGTCGGCGAGTTCGTCGACGACCTCGCCGAGGGCCCACAGACCGCCCTCAAACTCGCGAAGCGCGTCATTGACGACGGACAGGACGCCAGCCTCGAGACCGGACTCAACTTGGAGAGCCAAGCGTTCGGCCTGCTCACCACGACTGACGACATGGTCGAGGGCGTCACCGCGTTTCGTGACGACCGGGAGCCGGAGTTCGAGCGATGACCCGGACTGCTGCCGTGGTCGGTGGCGGCCACACGAAGTGGGGCGACCGCGACGCCACGTGGAAGGACCTCGCGCAGGAGGCGGGGAAGGCGACGTTCGACGACGTCCCTGACCTCGGCCCTGACGACGTCGAGGGCCTGTTCGTCGGCGCCGTTCAGCCCGAGCGCTTCGCGTTCCAGACGCACGTCGCACCCCTCACCGCCGAACTCCTCGGCGTGTCGCCGGACTCGATGATTGCGCGCACCGAACTCGCCTGTGCGAGCGGGCAGGCCGCGCTGCGCTACGCGTGGCTCGCCATCGCCGCCGGCCAGCTCGACGTCGCGCTCGTCGTCGGCGTGGAGAAGATGAACCTCCCAGACGACCACACTCAGGAGATGCAGACGAGCATGTCCAACGTCATGGACAGGGAGTTCGACGGCGTGAACGGGCTGACCGCTCCGCCGTACTTCTCCTTCATCGCGCAGCGCCACATGCACGAGTACGGGACGACGCGCGAACAGCTCGCGATGGTGTCCGCGAAGAACAAGCGCCACGCCGCGCACAACCCGTACGCGCAGTACGGCGCGAACCTCGACATCGACGACATCACCGACTCCTACCCCATCGCGCCGCCGCTCTGTCTGCTCGACTGCAGCGGTATCACGGACGGCGCGGCCGGTCTCCTGCTCGTCAGCGAGGAGAAGGCCCGCGAGTATACGGACACGCCCGCGTACATCACCGGGAGCGGCCAGTCGAACATGGCGTCGAACTCCATCAACAACCTCCCGTCGTTCTCCGCGTGGCCGCAGGCGACCGTCGCTGCCGAGCAGGCCTACGAGCAGGCCGGCATCGATGACCCCGTGAAGGACCTAGACGTCGCGGAGATCCACGACTGCTTCTCGATCAGCGAAATCGTGGAGTACGAGGACCTCGGCTGGGTGGAGAAGGGCGAAGGCGGCCAGTTCATCGAGGACGGCCGCAGCGAACTCGACGGCGACATCGCCGTCAACCCCCGTGGTGGGCTTCTCGGATGCGGCCACCCGCTCGGCGCGACCGGCGTCTCGCAGGCTCTTGAGGTCTACAAGCAGTTCGCGGGCGAGGTCGCGTCCGAACGGCAGGTCCCGGACAGCCCGGAGACCGGTCTCATCCACAACCTCAGCGGTAGCGGCTCGGTACACAGCGTTATGACCCTCGGGAGGGACCCGCAATGAGCGACGACACGCCACGAGAGACGATTCAGATCCCCGAACAGATCGGCCTGCCACGGCTGCTCGACTTCTACGAGCTACAGGACGAAGAGAACACGCGCATCCACGAGTTCTACGACCGCCTCCGCAACGGCGAACTCTCGACGACGCGCTGTGCGGAGTGTGACGCGCTCCACTATCCGCCGCGCGTCGTCTGCCCGGAGTGTACAGGGGACGACCTCGAGTACGAGTCGCTCCCGCACGAGGGGACGTTGTTCGCGTTCTCCGTAGTCCGCGGGAGCGCGCCGCTCGGGATGGACGACGACGTGCCGTTCGTCGTCGCCATCGTCGACCTAGACGGTGCGGACGTCCGCCTGTCCGCGCGCATCGATGATGCCGAGTACGATGACCTCTCGATCGGCGACCGCGTCAGCCTGAAGGTCATCGACATCGACGGTCCCGAGGACCAGGATCGGGTCTTCTACCGCTTCGAACCCGTGGGTGATCGCTGATGGCGATGGATTACGATCTCACGATCACGAAGTGCCTCCACCGGGCGCGTGATCAGTACCCGCACAAGGAGATCGTGACGAAGCTCCCGGACGGCTCGAAGCACCGCTACACGTACGGCGAGGCCTACGAACGCATCTGCCGCCTCGCACACGCCCTCGACGACTTCGGTCTCGATCAGGGTGACCGCGTCTCCGTCATCGCGGTGAACCACTACCGACATTACGAGCTCTACTACGGGCCGTCGTGCAGCGGGCGCTCGATCCACACGACGAACCACCGTCTCCCGGAGCACCACCTCTCGGAGATCATCAACGAGGCGGAGGACCGCATCGTCTTCGTTGATCCCGCGTTCGTCGAGAACGTTGAGGCGGTCCAATCCGACTTGGAGACGGTGGAGCAGTACGTCGTCCTCTCTGATTCCGTTCCGGAGACGGACCTCGATCCGGTGACGGACTACGAGTCGTTCATTGCTGACTACGAGAACGAGTACGACTGGCCGGACCTCGACGAGGAGACGGAGGCGGGTCTCTGCTACACGTCCGGCACTACCGGTCTCCCGAAAGGCGCCCAGTACACCCATCGCGGGCTGTTCCTACACGCGATGATGCACGGGCAGGCGGACACGTTCGCGGTGAGCGAGCACGATACGATCCTCCCGGTCGTCCCGATGTTCCACGTCAACGGCTGGGGATTCCCGTACTCGGGAACGCTCTACGGGTCGACGCTCGTCCTCCCCGGCCAGCACACGGGGTCGGACGCCGTGCTCGACCTCATCGACGAGGAGGCGGTCACCGTTGGGACGGCCGTGCCGACCGTGTGGCTCGACATCGACTCGTACGTTCGGGAGAACGACGACCGGAGCATCGAGTCGCTCGACCGCGTGCTCATCGGCGGCGGCTCCCCGCCCGAGTGGCTCGTCCAGCGATTCGACGAGGTCTACGACGCCCCCATCTACCAGGGGTACGGGATGACCGAGGCGTCCCCACACCTCGTGAACACCTTCGAGACGACCGAAGTGCGCGAGCTCTCAGACGAGGAGCGCTACGGCCAGCGGATGAAGGCCGGCGTGCCCGCGCCCGGCGTGCGCCTGCGCCTGCGCGACGAGGACGGCGACCCCGTTCCGCACGACGGGGAGTCGGAGGGCGAGATCGAGGCGCGCGCGCCGTGGCTCATCGACGAGTACTACGCACGCCCCGAGGAGAACAAATCCGCCTTCACCGAGGACGGCTGGTTCAGAACGGGCGACGTCGGCGTCATCGACGAGTACGGCTACCTCGACGTGGTCGACCGCCTCGACGACGTCATCAAGTCGGGCGGTGAGTGGATCTCCTCGCTCGACCTAGAGAACGAACTGATGGGCCACGACGGCGTGAAAGAGGCGACCGTCATCGGTGTCGAGCACGAGAAGTGGCAGGAGCGCCCCGTCGCGTACGTCGTCACCACCGACGACGTCACCGCGGATGACCTGCGCGAGCACCTTCTGGAGCGCTTCCCGAAGTGGTGGCTCCCGGATCGCTTCGAGTTCGTCGAGTCCATCCCGAAGACGACCACCGGAAAGTTCGACAAGAAAGTCCTCCTCGCGGAGTTCGAAGAGGAGGTTGGAACCCTCCCCGCCGACGAGGAATAGACGGGAACCGTCCCACCGCCGTTCTCCGCATCTCGGACGCGTCCGTCGCTCCGCCGGTCGCGCTCGCTACTCGTCCGCGGCGGCCTCTCGCTCGCGCAGAGTTTTTCGCCTCACCTTTCCCGTCGTCGTCGTCGGGAGCGACTGGATGAACGCGAGTTCGCGCGGATACTCGTACTTCGCGAGGTTCTCCTTGACGTGTGATTGGAGTTCGGCCTTCAGGTCGTCTGCCGCCTCGTAGCCGTCCGCGAGCACGACGAACGCTTTCGGTATCTCGCCACGGGTGTCGTGGGGGATGCCGACGACACCGGCGTTCCGGACGGCCGGATGGGTTTCCAGTGCGTCCTCTATCTCGACGGGCGAGATGCGGTAGCCGGAACTAACGATGAGGTCGTCGTTGCGGGCGTGGAACCGGAAGTAGCCGTCCTCGTCGACGGAGACGAGGTCGCCGGAGTGATACCAGCCGTCGACGATGGCGTTCTCGGTCGCCTTGGGCTTGTTCAGGTATTCGGTGAAGAGTGCGGGGTCGTCCTCGTACTTGATCGCGAGCTCGCCGATCTGATCGGGTTCCTCCAGCACGTCGCCAGTCTCACGGTCGAGTACGGCGAACTCGTGGCCGACCGACGGAACGCCGAAGTAGCCGAGGCGGTGGCCGTACCCCATCGCGGGATCGTCGCAGATGACGCCACCCATCTCCGTGGTGCCGTACCCCTCGATGAACGCGGCGTTCTCGAAGGTGTCCTCGACCCACTGGATGATGCTCGTGCCCGCGGACTCGCCGCCGGTAATGAACGACCGGAGACTGGAGAGGTCCCAACGGTCGGCCGGGTCGTCGACCTGCATCATCATCCGGACGGCGGTTGGCGGAAGGTTCAGGTGGGTGAGGTCGAACTCGTCGACGAGTTCGAACTCGCGCTCGGGGTCGAAGCCGTCGCTCGGGCAGGCGAGGACGGTGACGCCGTAGAAGAGTGCGGGCATGACGAGACCGGGGAGAGACATGATCCACGACCACTCGGAGACGACGCGCGTCACCTCGCCCTCGTTGATGTCGTGGTGTGCGAAGCTGAGGTACTGCGGGAGTTCGCCGAGGACGTGTCGGTGTGGGTGGACGACGCCCTTTGGGTCGCCGGTCGTCCCGGAGGTGTAGATCATGAACGCCGGCTCTTCGGCGTCCGTCTCGACGGTGTCGAACTCCGCGGAGCAACCGCCGATGGCGTCCTCGAACGCGAGCTCGTCGTCCTCGTCGAAGTTGCCGAGGGTAACGACGGTGTTGAGGGAGTCGATGTCGTCGCGGACGTCGCGGAGGGCGTCGACGGCAGCGTCGGCGACGACGAACGCGCTCGCCTCACAGTCGTTGAGGCGATAGGAGAGCCCATCGGTGCCGAGGAGGACGGAAAGCGGAACGGCGACGGCGCCGAGTTTGTACGCGGCGACGTTGACCGCGAGCGTTTCGACGCACTGGGTGCCGCTGACGGCGATTCGGTCGCCGCGCTCGACGCCGCGCTCCGCGAAGAAGTTCGCGACCCGGTTGGAGAGCGCCCGAAGTTCGGCGAAGGTGTACGTCGACGCGCCGTCGTCGCGCTCTTTGACGTGGATTGCGGGCTGGTCTGGTCGATCGCGCGCCCAGCGGTCGCAAATGTACTCGGCCAAGTTGAACTGGTCAGGGACCTCCCATTCGAACCACTCGCGGAGTTCGTCAAGCGAGTCGAACTCCCGCTCGTGGAAGTAGTAGGGTTCGAGACGTTCGTCGCCTGTCATACGAACGTGGTCCATTGCGTGACCTATTAACCCTTCGCCGCTCCCCGTACGAGCGAGGGTCCTGTCGTTACCGTGAACAATCCGGCCTATCTATAACAATCTTTATGGGCACCTATGGAAATTACGGCAGTATGCGGCAGACTACCAGACGACGCGCTCTCAAAGGCCTTGGTGCAGCAGGTATCGCCGGGCTCGCTGGCTGCAGCGGCAACAGCGGTGACGGATCGAGCAGCACGACGACCGGGAGCACCGGCCCAATGGAGGTCTCGCTTGGCCTCTTCACGCCGAACAGCGGTTCGTTCGCGCCGTGGGGTCCATCGCTTACGACGGGCACGAAACTCGCGATACAGGACCTCGAGAACGAACTTGACGTCACAGTCGACCTCAACGTCTACGACACGAAGACGGATCCCAGCGCCGCGCTCGACTCGATGAAGCGCGCCGTCACCGCGGACGGCATCGACTTCGCGCAGGGCGGCGTCAACTCCTCCGTCTGCACCAAGATCGGAACGTGGGCGTCCAACAACCAAGTCTCCTATATCGGTGAGGGCGCATCCGACTCGCTACGCGGCGAGAACTGCCAGCCGTTCATGTACATGGTCTACCAGACCAACCACATGATGGCGACCACGATCGGCCGCGAGATGGCGGACATCACCGACAAGTGGTACGTCCTCTATGCTGACTACGTCTGGGGGCACAATGCGAACGATGTCGTAAGCGCCGCCGTTGAGGACAACGGCGGGACGGTCGTCGGACGGGACGCCACACCGTTCCCGAACGACGACTACACCCAGTACATCAACAACGTCGCGAACTCCGACGCGGACGGCGTCGCGCTCCTCATTCCCGGTCCGGACGCGTCACGCGCGGTGAAGCAGATGCGTAACCAGGGCCTCACCGACGTCAAAATCGGCGCGCACATGCTCGAAGACCTGGTCTTCTGGGGGCTCGACCATGAGGCCGCCTCGATGGTCGACATCGCCTCGATGGGGTGGGTGAACTCCGTCGACGGTACCAGCGACTTCAATCAGCGCGTCGTCGAGAACGGCAAAATCGACCCGTTCGCCCGGCACGCGAAGTCCTACACGTCTGCGGACCAGCAGGTCCGCGCGGCCGTTCGCGCTGGCTCGACGAAGGCCGAAGACATCCGCGACGAACTTGAAGGCCACGAGATCCAGAGTACGGCAAAGGACATCCACGGCGGCAGCAAGATGTACTGGCGCGCGTGCGATCACGAACTCGTCTCACCCGTCTTCAGCGCCACCGCGAAGGCCCCCGGTGACATGCAGGACCAGCCGTACAAGCAGTGGTTCGACGTGACGGGTACGACGCCTGGCGACGACATCGTCAAGGCGTGTGAGGACACCGGCTGCACGCTCTGAAACTCTCGATGTCTACGTCTTCTCGAGCGCTCGGACTCGAACGCATCTCCGCCGGGAGCGCGGCCGTCTGGGGAGCCATCGCGCTCCTCCTCCTCCTGGCCTTCGCGGTGGAACCAGGGCTGTTCGTCGACCAGTTCGTCGGCGGCCTGGTCTACGGCATGACCCTCGTGCTCATCGCGCTCGGCCTTTCGATCATCCTCGGCCTGCTCGGCATCGTGAACTTCGCGCACGGCGCGCTGTTCATGCTCGGTGCGTACTTCACGTATCAACTCATGACCATCTGGGGGTTGCCGTTCTGGGTTGCGCTCGTCGTCGCACCGCTCATGGTCGGCGCCGTCGGCGTACTGATGGAGCGTGTCGCCCTCCAGTGGCTCTACGACGAACCGCCGCTCGCCGGTCTGCTCGCCGCGTTCGGCATCGCGCTGATGATCCGGGAGGCGACCCGCGCCGTCTGGGGTGACACGCCGCTCTCCGTGCAGACACCGCCGGCGCTCGCGCAGAGCGCCGACCTCGTCGTCACGACCGTCGCGCGCATCCGTCTCTTCAGCGTCGTCGTCGCGGCGCTGGTGGTGCTCGCCGTTTATCTCCTCATCGAGCGCACTGACTTCGGTCTCTCCGTCCGCGCGGGCGTGCAGGACCGCGAGATGGCGGGCTTCCTCGGCATCAACATGCCGCGTCGGTTCGTCCTGATGTTCTTCCTCGGTGCCGTCATCGCCGGGATCGGCGGCGTCCTCCAGGGTACTGCCGTCGGGATGAGTCCGACGATGGGCGATCAGTACATCATCATCACATTCGTCGTGGTGGTCGTCGGCGGCATCGGCAGTCTCTTCGGGAGCGTCGTCGCCGGCCTCCTCATCGGCGAGGCGGTCTTCCTGACGCCGCTCGTTCTTCAGTCGCTCGCGGATGTGACCGGCGTTCCCGCGCTCGCCATCCCCGGTATCGGCGGTCTCGTCCCATACCTCGTGATGATTCTCGTGCTGCTCGTTCGACCACGCGGTCTCTACGGCCAAGAGGGGTTCATGGAATGAGCCGGGATTTCACAGCCGGCCTGCTCAAACGCGTCGGGGCGCTCCGTCTCGGCACTTGGCAAGTCCCGATCGGACTGCTCGCGATCGCGATCCTGCTCCGGCCGGTCATCTCGAGCGATCTCCTGCTCGGCTACTCGCAGATCGCGAGTTCGTTCCTCATCTGGATGATCATCGTCGCCTCGTTCAACGTCCTCATGGGCTACACGGGGCTGCTGTCTTTCGGGCACGCGATGTTCATGGGGATCGGGACGTACTCGGTCGCGATCGCCTTATCGAGCTTCGCGGTACCGTTCCTTATCGCCGCACCACTCGGCATCCTCATCTCCGCGGCCGTCGCCTACCTCGTCGGTCGCCTCATCGCGCACAAAGGCGAGATATACTTCGCGATGCTGACGCTGGCGTTCGCAAAGTCCGCGCACTTCGTCGCGAACTACAACCCAGGTGGGCTGACCGGCGGCACGACCGGGCTCGCAGGCGGTACGACGCCCGCGTGGATCGAGACGTCCCGCGGGTTCACGTACGTCGCGTTCGGCGGCACCCGGATCGACTGGTATTGGGCGGTCGCCGCCGTCTTCTTCGTCGGCATGCTGCTGATGTGGCAGCTCGTCCGCTCGCCGTTCGGTCGGACGCTCGTCGCGGTCCGTGAGAACGAGACGCTCGCACGCGCGATGGGTGTGAACGTCCGCCGTTACAAGGTGTGGGCGTTCACGTTCGCGGCTGCATTCGCGGCGCTCGGCGGCGTCCTCCTCGAGATCAACAACCAGGGCGCGACGCTCACCGAACTTTCAATCGTGACGAGTGGGAACATCATCATCATGGCGGTGCTCGGCGGAGCGAACTATTTCTTCGGCCCGCTCGTGGGTGCGTTCGTGTGGATGTTCGTCGAGGAGTATCTCGCGGACTTCCATATGCTCGTCCTCCCGCTCACAGAGGTGCCGCTCGTCAGTATCGACGTTTCGAGCGCGCTCTCCTACTGGGAGTTCTTCCTCGGTCTGCTCTTCGTCATTGCGGTGCTCATATCTCCGCGCGAGGGCATCTTCGGCATGGTGAAGACGATCGTCAACCGGCTCGTCGCACGCGTTCGAGGTGATCGCGAATGACCGAGAGTGATCCGCGATCGGCCGCGCTCGGTACCGAGGCGTTGAGCAAACATTTCGGCGGCGTCGTCGCCGTCGATGAGGTTAGCCTCGCGGTCCCGTCGGGCGAACTCCGTGCTATCATCGGTCCGAACGGCGCGGGGAAGACGACGCTGTTCAACGTGATCACGAATGCCCTCGATCCGACGGCGGGGTCGGTCTACCTTGACGGGGAGGACGTGACGGACGTCGCCCAAGAGCGCCGCCCCCACCAAGGGCTGGCGCGCTCCTTCCAGGGGAACGAATTATTCGCCGAACTCACCGTCCTAGAGAACGTCCGCGTGATCGCACAGACGGCAGCTGCGGGCCCGTTCTCCTTCTCCCTCTTGGGGGACGGGCGCTCGGTCCGTGCGGACGAGGCGCGTGATGTCCTCGCGCGCGTCGGCCTCACGGAGCACGCGGAGACGGAGGCGAAGAACCTCTCGCATGGCGACCAGCGCCGTCTCGGCATCGCGATGGCAATTGCGACCGGGCCGTCTGTGCTGCTCCTCGACGAACCGACGAGTGGGATGGGGCCAGGTGAGAGCCGAGAAACCGTCGACCTCGTCCAGTCACTACAGGACGATCTGGGGTTGACGGTGCTGATGATCGAACACGACATGGAAATCGTGCTGTCGGTGAGCGACCGAATCACGGTACTGAACCGCGGGTCCGTTCTTGCGACGGGCACGCCGGAGGAGATACAGGGTGACGAGGACGTACAGGACGCCTACCTCGGCGGCGTCCAGGAGGAGCTATGAGCCTCCTAGAGGTCCAGGGTCTGGACGCCGGCTACGAGACCGGGCAGGTCCTCTTCGGCGTCGACTTGGACGTCAAGCGCGACGAGGTCGTCTCCCTGCTCGGTCGGAACGGAGCGGGAAAGACGACGACGATGCGCGCCATCGTCGGCGCCGACGAACCGACCGTTCGCGGCGGATCGATCACGTTCGACGGCCACGATCTGCTCGCAACGGAGACCCACGACATCCCGCATTACGGACTCTCGCTCGTACCGGAGGCCCGCCGCTGCTTCGGCGACCTCACGGTCACGGAGAACATTCGTCTGGCGGCGAACCACGCCGAGGATCCGCGCGACGTCGAGGCGATGTTCGACCGGTTCCCAGAACTGGACGACATGCGCGACCGCGCGGCGAAGAACATGAGCGGCGGCGAGCAGCAGATGCTCGCCATCGCGCGAAGCCTCGTGATGAACCCGCAGATGATACTGCTCGACGAGCCGTGCGAGGGGCTCGCGCCCTATATCGTGCGGCGCATTGAGGACATCATTCAGGAGATTAGCGAGAGCGAGGGCGTCACCATCCTGCTCGTCGAGCAGAACGTCGCGGTGGCACTCGCCACGGCGGACCGACACTACCTCATCGACGAGGGCCGTATCGTCGACGAGGTGACGACGGAGCGTCTCCGGAAGGACGAGGACCTCCGCCAGCGCTACCTCGGCGTATGACACCCCCCTCGCCGTGAACGGAGAGGGAGCAACGCTCCCTCAGGCAGTCGAGTGTGGCCCGACGACGGCGGGGTTTCCTCGCGCTGCGCTCCCGCCAGCCTTCCCCCGCGGTGTCCGCGCGACGGCCACGACCATGGGAGTGCGACAGGTCATTACGCGATTTTTTCGCGGTGGGCGGCTGAAGCCTTGTATCGAACGGCGACGGGACCATCGAAACGCCTTTCGTGACCTACGATGACACCCCACGCATGGAGCTACTGAGCGAGGACGTTCTCCCCGAGGAGGCCGTCGAACTGAAGCGGCGGGCCCGTGAGTTCGCCGCCGACCACGTCAAACCGAACGCCGCCGACTACTTCGCGTCCTGTGAGTATCCGATGGACATCGTAGAGGCCGCGCGCAACGAAGACCTCGTCGTCCACGAGATCTCGCCCAAGTACGGCGGCAAAGGGCGCTCGCTCGCCGAAGTCGTTGCCGTCCTTGAAGAGTTCTTCAAAGCCGACGCGGGCCTCGGCCTCGCGCTGGGCGGCCAAGCGTTCGGTACGCCCATCCTCGAGGAGTTCGGAACCGAGGCGCAAAAGGAGATCTTCCTTCGGCCGGTCGCCGAGTACGACGCCATCTCGGGGATGGCCGTCTCCGAACCCGACACCGGGAGTGACCTCACCGGGATGCAGACCACGGCCGAACGGGACGGCGACGAGTGGGTGCTTGACGGTGAGAAGTACTGGATCGGGAATGGCGTCCACGCCGACTGGATCACCGTCTACGCCCGCACCGGCGATGGTGAGGATCGACACGGGAACCACTCGCTCATCGTCGTGCCGACGGACACACCCGGCTACACGGCCGAGCGCATCCCGGAGAAGATGGGGATGCGCGCCTCCGAGCAGACCCACATCACCTTCGACGACTGCCGCGTCCCCGAGGCGAACCTAATCGGCGAGGAGGGCGACGGCTTCCGCATGCTCGCCGAGTTCTTCAACCACGGCCGCGCCCGTGTCGCCGCACACGGCGTTGGACTCGCTGCTGCCGCCATTGAGGAGGCGTGGTCGTTCGTACACGACCGCGAGGAGTTCGGGCAATCCGTCTCCGACTTCCAGTCCGTTCAGCACGACCTAGCAGACATGCGCACCGAATTCGAGAGCGCTCGCTCGCTCCTCTGGCGGACCGTCAACCGCATGCGCGCGGGCGAGGACGCCGAACTCTGGGCGTCGATGGCGAAGTTAAAGGCGACCGAGACGGCAACGGAGTGCGCGGAAACCGGCATCGGACTGCACGGCGGGTGGGGTGTCCTCGACGAGAGTCGGATCGCGCGCGTCTACCGCGACGCCCGCCACCCCGTCGTCTACGAGGGCGTAAATCCGATCCAGCGTGACATCGTCTACGCGAACTACGAGAGCCGATAGCAGGCCGGTTCGCCCGACGTTCGGACGATGTTGACGGTCATTCCACCGTGAATTGTCACGTCGTCGTTCCTCCTCGTTGCTGGCGATGGGGAACCTGCTCGGGGTGGTCGTCGTGACGGGTAAGTGCCAGCGGTGATGGAGCCGCTGGTGTGGTCACTGCCGCTGAGCATCGCGACGGTCTGGTAGCCGCCACCGAGGCCGGTGAGGAAGTGCATCCCCGCGAGGACGGACACAGCGAGCAGTTGGACGTTCGGCTCACTCGCCATCGCCGACATCTCCATCAGCGGCGACGTCCTCGTCGACGGTCGCAGCGGCTGTGTCGCGTCGGGATAGACGTCGTCGTCAGTGGGAGTCGACGCGTCCGGGTACGTGTGTCGACAGTGTTTAGATATCTACAGATAGTTTTCTATTTATTCTATTCTAAGGGTATGGATAGTGAAACGGTCAGTGCGGTAAATACATTCAGAATAGAATACTATTCTTCCGCGTTGTGAGTAGCGTCTTTTCGGGCCTGTTCGAAGCGGGTGGCAACCTCGTCGACGAGGTCCTCCTCAACGACAGTTCGAAGGAGTGCGTCGGTCATTTCGCGGACGACGATGTTCTGATAGCCACGTTCGTTGAGTTCGCGTTCGAGTTCGTAGTTGAGCCACGAGTCGAACTCGTCAATCGTTGACTGGCGTGCGTAGAACGGACGCTGCTGTGCTTCCTCGTATGAGAAGGCACTGTCAGTCATTGGGTCATCGTCGGAACGCGTGCTCGAACCCGAATCATCAGTCGAATCCCCCGATGCCTGAGAGTCAGTAGAGTTGTCCTCGTCGTCGGGTTCGTCTTCGAGCGTGCTGCCGAGATCGGCGAACGGGTCGTCGTCACTCATCATGGATCACCTCGCCAACCTCTACGATGTGTGCGAGTTCGTCGAAGCAGTTCAGTTGGTCACAGTCAGGGTCGTAGTCGAGGAGTGGCATCCGCTCGCCGTACGCCTTCGTGATGCTCGTCCGATCGCGGATCCCAGGGGATGGATTCAGGTCGCCGTTATCGACAGCATCCCAGTTGGTGATCCGAGCGAAGTTCGGGATGCGGTCTTGGAGGCTATCGTGAGCGTTGAGGCGCCCGAGTAGTTGGCGGTCCTGCGTCTGCTGGTCGATGCGGCCACGGAGCATGTTCGGGACGAGCGCAAGCACGTCAACGTCCATGTGCTTGCGAAGCGGCGCGATCTGCCGCTCAATCGTCCGCTCGAGACCCGTCATCGCCTCGTTTCCGGGCGCGAGCGGGAGGACCAGATTACCGGTCGCGACGAGCGCGTTGTCGGTGAGCCGCGAGCGGTACGCCGGCGAATCAGTCACGATGTAGTCGTACTCGTCACCGAGCAGCGGATCGACGATTTCCCGCTTCAACAGCGCGGAGGGCTGGAAGACGTCGCCGATGACGATTTCGCGTTCGACCTGTTCGAGGTCCTCGCTCGAGGGCAAGAGGTCAAATCCGAAGCCGGTCTCGTAGATGACGGAATCGGGGTCAGCCTCTTCGAAGAAGACGTCACCGATGCTCTCGGTGGTGTCGTGATACTCGTCGTCGAAGTCCAGGCCAGTCGAAGCGTGACCGTTCGGGTCGAGGTCGATGAGGAGGACGTCGTGGTCGTGGGCAGCGAGTTGACGAGTGAGATTGACCGCGACCGTGGACTTGCCGACACCGCCCTTGAGCATACAGACTGCGACCGCTCGCGGTCCCTCCGCGTCTAGTCCTTCGTAGGGTCTATTTGGTCTATTTGTTCTATCTAGGCTATTTTTTCTATTCGGAGTATCCATTCTGTTTGGGAATGGACTCGTATTCAAGATATAGCTATGGGTCATGAATTGAGCAAATAGAATTCTATTTTAGAATTGGATAGTATTTGTACTATCTTATGGCTGCTCGCTCACAAGGAGTCAGCAGCGACACCATCGTCTAGATCGATTTCGAACAGCAGATCGAAGGCAGGATGCCTGTAGACGACTTCACGACAATCGCGGCAGCGTGTGAAGAGAGGCCTCTCAACGTCCCAGAAGTCAGAGCGCATTACGACGGTCTCATCCTGTGGGCCATAGCGACCACCGGATGTCGAGATATGGGTGAATCCTTGTCCACCACATTCCGGGCAGGGGTCACTCAGACTATCCCAGTCGTCCCGATCAACACAGGTTAGTTCGTGTTCGTCACCGTTCGCGTCAGTGAATTTCATCGGACGTCCCACTGTGAATTTCCTCCACTCATTCGGAGGATGGAAAAACACGCTGTGAACAGCGAATGTACTCATCATCGAGAGATCCGGAACCTCGACGGGTGTGGGTTATGCGAGAATAAGGCAGCTAATCAGAACACAATCACACCCAATCAATGTTCGCCTAGTGCTATATCGGTATTATTTTGGGTGCCTTCAGAGAATATGGTGGTATGTCTCTCGAACAGCAACCCGCGTCATCACTCGCCGACGCCGGGGAACGAACACTCGAAATCGGCGGCGACAGGCCCATCCGGATCAGCACCGGCCATCGGCTTCTCCACCACGACGGGAAGTGCAGTCGGCTACACGGCCACAACTACGAGATTTCCATCGAGATTACTGGCACGCTCTCGGCGGACGGCTGGGTCGTCGACAAGGGCGACGTCACGGACGTCATCGACGAGTGGGATCATCGCTTCCTCGTCGAGGCCGGCGACCCGCTCGTCGAGGCCTTCGAGGCCAGCGGCGACTCCGACAGTCTCGTCGTCCTCGAACACCCGCCGACGGCCGAAGTGATGGGCGTACTCCTTGAGGAGAAGCTTTCTGACGTTCTCCCGGATCGCGTCTCCGAGATTTCCGTCTCCATCCGGGAAACGGCTGAACTCTGCGCGGGGAACTACTGATGCCCGTCAACTCGACCGCAGACTCCGAGCCGTCGACCACAGAGACGTCTGACGCCGCGACACTCCCGATCAACGAATGCTTCTACTCGCTCCAAGGAGAGGGCACACTCACCGGGGTTCCGAGCGTCTTTGTGCGCACGAGCGGGTGCAACCTCCGGTGTTGGTTCTGCGACTCCTACCACACCTCGTGGGAGCCCACGCACGGCACGATGGCTATCGACGACATCATCGACGAAGTCGAGTCTCACGAGAAGGCTGACCACGTCGTTCTCACCGGTGGCGAACCGCTTATCCACGAGCAGTCGATCGACCTCCTCGAACGCCTCGACGAGTTGGGCTACCACACGACCGTCGAGACGAACGGCACCATCTATCGCGACGCACCCATCGACCTCGCGAGCATCAGCCCGAAACTCGCCTCCAGCACGCCCACCGCGGAGCGGGATCCGAAGGGTGACGGCGAGTGGGCCGAGCGCCACGAAGAACGTCGGGTCGACGTCGACGCGCTTGCGGACCTCGTCGACACCTACGACTCCCAACTGAAGTTCGTCGTTACTGGTGAGGACGACCTCCCAGAGATCGAGAATCTGCTCGAGAGCGTTCGGAACGCCACCGCGACGACGATCCGCGATTCGGACGTCCTCCTGATGCCCGAAGGGACGACGCGCGAACAGTTGGACGTCTCACGGAACGCAGTCGCCACCCTCGCGATGGAGTACGGCTACCGGTACACAACCCGCCTCCACGTCGACCTCTGGAACGACGCCCCCGGCACCTGAGACGATGACCCAACACTCACAACTCACGCAGTCCGACGACGAGGGTATCGACCGGGAGAAGGCCCAGCGCGCGACGCGCCTCCTCCTCGAAGCGCTCGGCGAGGATCCCGATCGTCCGGGCCTCGAAGAGACGTGGGAACGTCGCGTTCCCGGCGCCTTCGCGACGCTCACTGACGGTAACCGCGCCGAGGCGAAGCCGACGATGCGCACCTTCGACGCCGAGAGCGATGATCTCGTCGTGAAGACCAGTATCCCGTTCTACTCGCTCTGCGAGCACCACCTCCTCCCCTTCCACGGGACGGTCCACATCGCCTATCGGCCCGGCGAGGAAGTCGTCGGCCTCTCGAAACTCGCCCGCTATGTCCGCTGGCAGTCCCGCCAACTCACCATGCAGGAACGCCTCACCAACGACATCGTGTCCGGCCTTTCCGAGGAGTTGGACGCCCCCATGGTCCTCGTCGAAATGAACGCCACCCACCTCTGTGAAGCGATGCGCGGTATCGAGACCGAGAGCACGACCACTACCCGCACGACGGTCGGCGACCCCACTGACGTCGAGCGAGAACAGTTCCACGCGGCGCTCGCCCGCACGGAGGGCCACCAATGAGCAACGCGAAGCGCGCCGTCGTCCTCGCTTCTGGCGGGATGGACTCGGCGACCGCCGCCGCCGTTGCCCGAGAACGAGGCTACGACCTCTACATGCTCCACACCTCCTACGGCCAGCAGACCGAGGACACGGAGTACGAGTGCGCGAAAGCCCAAGCAGAGCACTTCGACGCCACGGACTTCCTCCACCTCACTACTGATCACCTCTCGAAGATTGGTGGCTCCTCGCTCACTGACGCCGAGATGGACGTCGAGGAAGCAGACTTGGAGAGCGACGAAGTTCCGACCTCGTACGTCCCCTTCCGGAACGCAAACCTCCTCTCGATGGCGACCTCCTACGCCGAAGCCAACGATTGCGACGCCGTCTTCATGGGCGCCCACTCCGAGGACTTCTCCGGCTACCCTGACTGCCGGCCCGAATTCTTCGACGCCTTCCAGGAAGTCGTCGACGTCGGCACCAAGGACGACACCCAGATCAGCATCGAGGCGCCCTTCACCGAGTGGTCCAAAACCGACATCGCCGAGAAGGGCACCGAACTCGACGTTCCTTACGACCTCACGTGGAGTTGCTACCGCGACGACGAACCCGCCTGTGGCACCTGCGACGCCTGTGCGTTCCGCCTGCAGGCGTTCCAGAATATCGGCGTGCGTGACCCCATCGACTACGCCGAGAGACCCGACTACACCGAAGATTGACATCCTCCCCGCCCTGAAGGACGAGGATTCCCACGGTACCACACCGCTGGGTTGGGATGTTTACGGTTCGTAGTCGCCTCAAAGGACGGCTACTGGCTGTGCCACCCAGCCGTTACTCCTATCCCGGCATGGGATTTGGAGGTACTTGTGCCGACTGCACCCCGAGTTCCAGGACAGAAAGGGGTACTTTCTGCGTGGAATCGGGAATCCCGATACTGTCCGATTAGGTGGGCGGGCAGGCCGCCTCGGTTGACTAATAATACGGTGACTTCCCACATAAAACATCCGTTCAGCGTGTCGAACGTGGTTTCGTGGGGATTGTCGGATTCATCCCCGCTAAAGCACGGGGCTTTCTCCTCGCACTTCCGTAAGCGGGGTTGCGAAGAGACTAGCCAAGAGTTGATATAGATATTCTCTCGCGTGAACGCAGAAGAAGATGTCAATCCGCCATGTTGATATTGAAGAGCAGATCGAATGCAGGATGTTTGTAGAGGACGGCGTCACAGTCAAGACATTGCGTGAAGAGTGCCTTCTCGGCGTCCCAGTATTCGGCGCGCCGCGTCGGGACACCGTCGGTGCACTCGTAACGGCCACCGATCGTCGAAACGTGGCGAAACGTCCGGACACCACACTCTGGACACGGGTCAGCCATGTCCCGCCACTCGTCGTGACAGATAGCCGTGATCGTACTCGTTTGATCCCCGCCGTCAAGGGTCCACGTTTGCTCCATCGCTGTGTAGTGGCCTCGTCTTCACTGAAGAACTGTCAGTAGCTCCCGACCGACTGTTCGAGTCGCCACGTGTCCTCGAGGACTGCCGCCTTGTCATCCGTTCCGCGCTCGGTCACTAGCCCGACGTGGAACAACTGTGCCTTGTACTGGAAGTGGAGACCAGTCTTGTATACGGCTGGGTCACGGAGGGCATCCATGTCAAGGTCGCCATCACGCGTCAGCACGGCCTCACGTGCGTCCTCAGTGATGCAGATCTCGACGGCGAGGGGTTGATTGATCGCACACGCGCGCTCGAAGAGCGTCGGGAGAGCCACCTCCCGAACACCGTCAGCGTGGAGGGCCTCGAGCGCGTCGACGATGAGTCTCGTGGGCTCATACTGCATCGTCACGGAGCGGGCAAACTGCGCCCACCGTGGCGCGAGTTCGGTGAAGCGCGTCGAACGACCGGTCCACCTGTCGAACTCCACGAGGGCGTCCGTCACACTCCCGTGTCGCTCGCGGGCGAAGCGCACGACCTCGGCGCCGAGGTGGGTGAGCCGCTCCTCACCCCGAACGTCGAGGAGGCCGAGGAGCGCAGCGCCGCGTCGACCGTCCTCCGGGAGTCTGATAACGTGATCGCTGTAGAGCGTGTTCGTCTCACCATCGGCGACGAACGCGAGCACGTAGCCGAGATAATTCTTCGGATGGTTGACCGGGAAACTCCCAGCGGTGAACTGATTAGTACGAGCTTGGAACCGGATCGCCTCAACACCCCGAGAGAACTCTCCAGCGCCGGTGATGCGGGCGGGCTCAACTACCTTCGCAGTGTGTGCACTCTCGACACCGACGATACCGACGTTCAGCTCTCGGGCGAGCGCGCGGGATGTCTCACTCACGCTCGCCGCCGGGGCTGCGGCGTATCCCAGATTCACCTCTGAGAGCCGCGAATGTGCCTGCTCGATACCGCGCGCGACGTCCACCGTCCCAGCGCTGGATCGATAGCCCTTCGCTTCGACGGCGACGGCGGGTGTACCCTCAATCGCGTCGTTCAGTACCTCACCGTGAGGCGTCCCGATACCGAGTAGGTCTGGTTCGCCTGAGTTGAGGGGGATCGAGTTGAAGGGCCGTAATCGCTCGTGTATCTCGGGAGGAATTGGCTCAGACCCCCATGAGGTGGTCGTGAACTGTGTCTCTGTGACCGCGTACTGGTCGGGACGATTCGCGACGTCGGGATAGAGGGCGTCTTTCGCGGCTGCGAGGACGGTCGGCTCCGCGAGTGTCGTCATCATCGGTGCTTCGGTTGGCTGTGTCTTAGCCGTTGGGTCGGAACTGTCAGCCGGATCTGCAGAAGATTTCATCTCGCACACAGGGTGTCTCTCCCATCGACCTCTGGATCAAACTAAACATGATATAAAGACCTCGACCACACTATTTCATACCAGATAGTGAAAAGAGAGAATTCCGTCTTAAAGAAGACCACCCCACGATTTCATCCCAACCAAATCCAGAATCGCAGATAATCATGTATTAAAAAATAGGCCACCCCCACTATTTCATACCAGATGAGAGTAGGTGGCATACATCACTTCCACGAGTCGACGGATGATACATAGTACGAGCGCATACCCGCGTCTTTAGGCGCGGGTCAAGCGGACAATAGCGTACATTTCCACCGACGATGGCACAGCTGGATTTCCCACCGTGTACTATAGTTTTAAGATACCACAGAGAATAGTGTGTAGTACGGATGAAGACCACACGGCACGCGACCTACACCCTCAACTACCACATAGTGTGGTTGCCGAAGTACCGCCAACCGGTACTCGAAGGCGAGGTCGCCGACCGTGTGCGAACTATCCTCCACGAAATAGCCGACGACAAAGGGTTGGAGATAATTGACCTCACCGTTCAACCCGACCACATCCACCTGGTCGTCAGTAGCCCACCGAAGCACGCTCCGTCACTTCTCGCCAACTGGTTCAAAGGCATCAGTTCGCGGAAATACAACCACCGCTACGCCGACCACGACGACGAGAAAATCAAGTGGGCACGCGGCTACTACGCAGGAACAGCGGGCCACGTTTCCAGCGAGACTGTCCAGAAGTACATCCAGCGTCAACAGAACTCATGAGTTCTGTTTGGCCAGCAAGAACGCTGCCGGTGTTCTTGCGACGTCACGAGGAGGACGAACAGTGACCGAACTCACCGAGACGTTGGAACTGAAGCTCGTGGAACCGAACGCCCACAAACACCGAAAACTCTGTGAGACGAAACAGGCGTACAAGACGCGCTCGAAGCCGCCTTCAACGCCAACTGTACCACGCAGTCGGCAGCTAACGACGTGGTGGTCAACTACAACCTGAGCGGCTACGCGAAGAACGCACTCAAAAAGTACGTCCCCCAACTCTGTGGCGGAAGCTACAACGCCAAAGAGCTTCACGACGACCACCCCGTTCGGTTCACGAACGAAGGCCCCCAACTCGATCACAAGCCACAGAACGCCATCGAGTGGTACGTCAAGATCCCGCACCACAACGACTACCACCTCTGGCTCCCCGCGACACCGAATCCCGAACAACGAGAATGGTTGGAAGCGTTGCACGCGGGAGACGCGAAGATGGGAGAGTGTCGTCTGTTCGATCGCGACGGCGAGTGGTACTTCCACATTGTCGTTACGCGAGACGTGAAGGAACGAGAAACCAGTTCGGCGGAGACGCCGATTGGGGTAGACATCGGGGAAGCCTCTTTGGTAACGGTGTGTCACCGTGACGAGCGCGGCTCCCCGACTGCACCCAACCTCTGGAACGCCGAAGGCAAGACAGTTCGCCAACTCCGCGAGACGTACTTCACGGCGACTCGACGCCTTCAGAAACGCGGAAGCGAACGAATCGCAGAATCCTACGGTGACGAGTTGTGGCAATACATCGACCACATCCTTCATACTGTCACGTCAGAAGTCGTCGCCTACGCCGACCAATTCGAGAACCCCGTGTTGGTTCTGGAAGACTTGACGCACATCCGTGAGAACATGGACTACGGCGCGTTCATGAACCGACGGCTCCACGGATAGGGCTTTTCGAAGATGCACGCCCAACTTCCTACAAGGCGGCTGAGAAAGGGATTCGTGTGGAAACCGTGAATCCCGCGCACACCTCGAAAACATGCCACTGTTGCGGGGAAAAAGGCTACCGCCCGGAGCAGGCGACGTTCGCGTGTTCGAACGACGAGTGTTGGGTTTCGAGGTATCAAGCAGACGTTAACGCCGCGCTCAATATTGCAGACCGCTACCTCAGCGGAGAGAGTCACTCAAGAGAACACACGAGTAGCGATGACTCGGCTGAGGAAGGGGGACGTTTGACCGGCCCACAAGACAGCCAAGCCGATGCTGACACCCAGCAAGAGACGCTTGGAACGTATGCGTCTTGAAACCTGAGGGCCGCGCTCGGCCTGGAATCCCATGGTGGGATTCCCGCGACTTTAGGCGCGGGAGGAGGTCAAGTCAGTCATCGACGCCTCGTCGAGTGCCTGTCGCCACAAGAGGTGAACTGCCCGGGCGACGAGATCAACTGCGGAGTCCCTGAGGCATGACGCCTCTACGTCAGCATCCCGACTCGACGCATCCGGTGGTGGGTGGAAGTGTCGGTCGTCGGGCGGTGCTGGGAAGTCGTGGGGGTGGAGATCCCACCGGAGGTTTCGTTCGGACGTATCCGCGTAGTGGACGTTGTAGTCGTCTACCGTTGTCCATCGAACCGTGAATATGGTTTTTTCCGCCTCAGCGACACCATACGGTATCGTGAGCCGGAGCTCTCGGGGGTTGAGTCGGTCATCGATTGCGCCCGACGCCGCGGGCTCAATGGCGACGAACGCGTCTCGGAACGCGTCGAGCTTCGTCACGTCGATGGCGCCTCGAAGCGTGTGCGACTCGTGGTTTCCCTCGTTGTCAGCCATCAGAGTGCTTCTGCGGCCCCAGTGGCGTCTTCGACCCCACTGAGGGCGAGCGCGACTTCGGCGAAGGCGAGGTTCCGCCGCGTCGTTCGCCACTCGAGGAGCGTCTCGGTGTCGATATCCGCGTGGGCCCGAACGGCCTCGTCGGGCGAGTTCGCGCCGAATCGGTCGGCGTACGCTTGAAGCTCCTCACGCATCTCCAGGACGCGCGTTGAGAGCGTCTCGGTGTCCGTCTCGTCGAGAATGCGCCGTGCCTGTTCGAGGGCGAGCGAGTCGTTGGCTCGCTGATAGAGCGTTCCCTTCGAGTCTGGGGACGCGGTCTCTGCCACGTAGCCGTGTTCGACCAGCGATCGGAGGTGCTTGCGGGCTGTCTGCTCCGACGTGAGGGCGTTCTCGGCGACGGTCGCCGCGCTCATGGGTTCGTACGCCGTGCGCATCACGGACCGCACGCGGTCGAAGGGCGTGGTATCACGTTTCCAGTCCCCTTTCGCGTGCTCGTTCACGTCCTCGAACGTCGGGGCGGGGTCTGGCATCGAATCAGCGTATGATACATGAGTATATCATTCTTCGGGATGCCATTCTAACTTTACTGGGGTGTGGATACGTCTCAGCACGCTCGAAACCAATGAACGGGTTTTGCCATTCGGCATAGCTCATTCAGTCGCCTCGTCCCCGTCGTCGACGGCGTGGGCCAACCACTCCTTGATGTCCTCCTCACCGAAACGGTCGTTGGCCGCTCGCGTACTCTCGAGCATGTTGGCGTACGCGGCGACATCATTGACCTCACCGAGCGCCCAGTAATTGCCCTTATGCCGGACGAGTCCTCGGTCTTCGAGGCGAGAGAGGACGACACTGATGCTCCCTGCTTTGACGTCAGTTGCGTCGCGAATCTCGCCTTGCGTGAACGCCTGATCGGGATGTGCCGCGAGGCATTGCATCACGCGATCGGCGTTTGTCTCCCCACTGTTTTGGAGGCGATCTTCGGGGGAGGCTTCGAAGGCCTCAATGTCGATGGGAATATGTATCTCTTTGTCGGTGGGTGTATTAGATATATCGACGTATTTTAAAGGGGTAGAGTGAGCCGACATCGGCTGAGAAGCCAACTACTGCTCAACCATATGCTCCTCGAGGTCACGCGTCCAGTACGTCGCGATCCCACCAGGACTACAGCGCTCACACAGTTGCAACGGCCCTTCTAGGTGCCCGAGTTCCACCCGAAACCGGATGAGCGCCGCGAGGGCGTCGACGACCAGCCCACAGCCGTCACAGGTGACGTGATCGCGCTCGTCGGGATCCGGCTCCGTCTGGATCGCACAGTCGACGCAGATGGGGTGCGTGACCCGCTCATCTTGCCCCCAGGTGTGCGCCTCGCCAGCCTCGGTGCCCGGCGGAGCGTCGCAGAACGCACAGCCAGTGAGCGTCTGCTGCATCACTCGCCCTCCCTGTCGGCGTCGCGGCCGGCCGTCCAGCCACGGTGGAAGCCGGCCAGCTGCGTCGATGAGTCGAATGCGGCGCCGCTCGGCTCGTGAACCAAAACTTGGTCCGCGGAAACCGGCGTGACGACGTCCGCGTCGACGAGGTCGTTGACCAGACGTTGGGTCGTCGCGTCGTCGTGTGGATCGGGACCAGGCATAGTGAGTCACGGCGCGCACGCTGTCGCGCGCTGCACGCCTCCTGGCGCCGTTGACATCCTCCCCACCCTGAAGGGCGGGGTTTTAGCCTTGTAATTCCCATAAACAGTCAGGAGTGACAGCGTCAGTCCGGTCGCGGGTCACGATAGCCGATGACAGCGACGTCGTCGATGAACAGGACGCCCTTCATGAAGTCGAGCTTCGTCAGGGTATGCTGGTAGAGGTTATGCTGGCCGAGATAGTTCACCGGCACCACCAGACAGCCGAACTCGACCTTCGGCCGGCCGTCCTTCTGGGTGCGGTACCCCTTCTGGAACTTGAGGAGGTCGTCGCTGACGTTCTTCCGTTCACTCTTCTCGACCTCGATGGCGATACGGGCGTCGGCGTCGTAGAGATCGACGCTGTAGTGAAACCCCTGATGCGACCAAAGCTTACAGTTCGGGTTGTAGCCGCCTGCGGCGTCCCCCTCGTACTCGTACTGTGAGAGCTCATCGGCGATTGCAGCATCAAACCCGCCGACCTCCGTGTGCTTCGTCGAGCCGTCGAAGACGCTAATCGGGACGGCTTCGACGGCTGCCCGAATCGACGCCAGCGACTCATCCGGAAACGCCTCGGACGAGGTTTGAGTACGGCGCTCGCTCAGTTTGGTGACCTCTTCGACGACGACCATACTCGCTCTCGACGAACAGCGGCCCGATAAAACCCGTCACGACGGCCATTTGAGTCGACCGGCCGCCAGGATTCACTCACTCAAGTGTGGTTTCGGTGATGCGGAGGGTGCCGTTGGCTTCGTAGAGATAGCCACGATTCAGCAGGCGCTCGACGGCGTACTCGCTGTCACTGTGTTCGGTGGAGAACGTGTCGACCTCCTCAAGGAGTGCATAGGCTTCTTCGTAGGTGAAGTCGCTCTGTGAGCCATCGGCGGCGTCGTAGAGAATCTGGTAGGCATCCTGCACCCACTCCGGGAGTGGTGCTCGTGGGTCGGATGGGTCAGAGAATCGCGTCATTGAGGCTTGAAGGTCGTAAACAAGTGTATGACCGTATCGCTTGTGAACCTTCTCACCAACGACTGCCTCCCACGTGATCAGCCGTCTTAACCAACAGATCACCGAGAAACCGCCTGATGTTGGTTAAATACTTGTCTAGCGATTACGGAGGACGTCGACGGGACGAACGCGACACACGTCGCGGCGTCGCACCCACTGGCCGTCTTCAGCGGGCCGATCGAGCGTGAGTCGCGCGACCAGTTCGTCCTGAACCGTGAGCTGGCGGACGGACGTCTCCCGCCACCCAAGTCGTGGGTCGTACATCCGCTTCTGGACGATCGCCCCATCTCCTTGCGAGATGTATTGCGTGCGCTTCACCCTGAGACGCGTCGTCGAGATGATTCCTTCAACGAACCGCCGGATCGCGAACTCCCCGACGTCGTTCGGGACGTGCAGTTGCAGTGGTGTTCGCGGGCGTTGTTCAGTTTCCAGTTCTGTGGCGGGACGTCGTCGGCCATGTCGCTCGTCGTCTGTATACATGTATGACTGTGAGGAGGCGCTTTACTGCCCCTTCAGCCCTCTCGGGGGCGACAAACCCGATTGACGGTGCGACTAGCCAGCAGTGAGGTGTACTATTCGTCGCGGAGACGATCTGCGATCAGTTCGAGAACTTCCCAGATCACGCCGGCAGGTGACGTTGCCTCGAGTGACACCGCGTCGTAGTCGTACTCGACGTCGGGTGATGGACGCTCTTGATAGTGTAGGTGACCCTCGACGTGTGGGTTGGGCTCAAGGTGGACGCCACAATCGAATTCCGAGGATTCCTGATAGTGGATGTTGAAGTTCGACGTCAGCGTCGTCCGGCGGCGGTTCTCGAGGCTCGTCCCCGGTGGGAAGCGCGGATTCGGCTGCCAAGTCACACGTAGCGATGCCGACGCTGCGTCGCGGCCGAAGTCTGCGGGAGTCACGTCGGCTGTGACCTCGGCGTATCGGCCGTCCGGACTTCCGCGTGCGGCGACGACGCCTGGATGTCGTTCGAGTTGCTCGCGGAGCGACCGCAGGATCCGATGGCGTTTCTCGACGTCAACCTGCGATGTGTCACGACCCCCATCCGGCCGTCGCGAGTGACGGTCGAACAACCCGTCCAGATCGGGGTGTACGACGTGATCGTCCTCCTCGTCAGCGGTCATACAGATGCGGAGGGACGTGCAGTATAGGTGTCGTAGTGGTCGATCGCGTCCCGGAGGAGCGACAGCTGATACCGAGCGGACTCCCAGTCTGCCGCGACCCGGAGACGTTCGTCAGCCCCCTCGAGGCTGACGTCGTCTGTCACCGACGCGCGGAGTTCACGTGGCGTCTTGACGTCGTACTCGTCCGTCCACGCCGTGATATCCGCCTGGATATCCATCGCCTGCTCGGTGAGTTCCGTCTCCGAATTCTCCACGACGAGCTCTTGGATCGCCGTCAGTCGCGTATAGACTGGATCCGGATAGTACGTCTTTCCGCGCCCTGTTTCGTCGACGACGAGCACACCAAGATCGACGAGTCGTTCGAGATGGTCACGCGTCGTCGGCTCCGAGACGTACGCCTCGTCGGCGATCCAGCCCGCCGTTCGCGGTTCTTCGAGCGACGACGCGACCGACTGCACCCGGTCGAACCCCGTCGTCGCTGCCTTCCACCGCGGCACGTACTCTGGTTCGTCCCCCTCTTCGCTCGAGTCAGTCATACCACCCACTACACCCCTAATGAATATAATATTTTCTTTGGGAAAAATAATTCACTCAAACACGGGGCGGTAATCCAGTCATCACAAGTAAACCCATACCATACGAGGCGTCGCGGCGACACCCGAGGACGACGAGGAGTAGCACTGCGGCCGCTCTCGATAAGGACTCCGAGCAGACCGTCGTCAATCCGACTCGAACCAGCCCTTCGTTCGACCCCACACTGACGACGCCGACTCGTCTCCGCGCTCGGCCTCCGTATCCGTCTCCGTCTCTGTCGCGTTGAGTTCGTTCTTGAGGCGTTCGACCATCGCCTCCAACGCCGCAATCCGGTCGTCTTTCCCCTCAAGCGTCGCTTCGAGCGTCTCGACACGATCCGCCAACACGCGATTCTTCTCTCGGAGGTATGCCTCGCCGCGCTCATCACGCGACGCCGCGCCCTCACCATCCTCCTCCACGTCATCTGCTGTTTGCGACGTCCCCAGATCGTAGAACTCGGAGGGGTTCCACGAAACGGGGCTCGCTCGATTCGCGGCCTTCGACCTCCAGTTCCTGCTCACCGGCCATCGATACTACGTCTACTCCGAGGAGCTCGACGCCGTCTCGCCGGCGGAGCTCTGCTGTCACACGCTGTTAATCGACGACGGTAGCCGCCACCGCTCGTACTGTCCCCTCCTGCTCAGCCACGTCGACGTCGACGAAGCGGATCTCCGAGAGCAGGCGGCGAAGTATGGCCTCGAAGACGAAATTGACGGCTTGCTGCGCTACCTCGAGACGCACGGCGAGGTCGACGACGACCGGCTCCCGGAGTGGGACGAGTTCCAAGAGCTGGCGGGTGAGTACGAAATAGAACGGTGATCGAGTACTGAGACGGAGCTAATTCTGTAAGGGTTACGCGTCGTCCGGGCGAGGGAAATTCTCGTACTTGACCATCTTCTCGGGCTTGTCAGAGATGGTCTCATAGATCTGTTGGAGGGTTTCCTCCGCGGCGAGGAGATTGTGTTCGTCGAGGAACTTACGTCCCTTTTCGGTGAGCCCGTAGAACTTCCAGGGGTAGCCCTGTCGGCGCTGATCATCGTCCAAGGCGACCTCCTTGACGATTCCGGTGTCGATGAGCTTCTGGATGTGCTTATAGACTGTGGCGTCGCTTATCGGGAGACGGCCATCCGGTCGCGGAACACGACCCCGCTTGATCTCGTGGTCGACGCGGCGGAGGTGCTTGCAGCCGCCGTCGGGTTTGCGCTGCTGCCAGTCGGGGCAGGTACACGTTTCGGTGATGACGTCGACGTCGTAGACGCGTCCGGATTGAGCGCGGACCTCGTATTGGCCGCCTTTTGCGAGGAGGGAGACGATCATCTCCTCGTCGAGCGCACGCTGCGTCCGCGCTTCGAGAGCCGGCGAGTGCGTCTGGTCGCTCGCAACTTCTCGTGCTCGGAGGTCGCCTGTACGACCCCCGTCAGGCGCGATTCGCTGGTCGTCGTGTTCGAGACGCGCGTTGAGTCGCTCCTCGATGGGGTGGCCGATCGGCCAGCAGTAGTGGACTTCGCGACGGTCGCGGTAGTCGTAGGCGCCGACGTCGAGGGCGTCACCCGACCAGACGCGCCACGCACCGAGCGCATTCATCACGTCGCTGACCGCTCGGGGGACACGCGCGACGTCGTCGGGGTAGAAAACGCGGAATCGCGTGCACTCCTCCCGGGCGGGCATCTCGTCCCACTAGGCGACCATCGCTCTCCAGTTGTCCGCCATCGGGGCGTCCATCCCGTATCCCACTGTCACGTCGACCGCCGTCGCGAGGCACCTGTCGGTGTCGTCTTCGAGGAGTCTGAGGCCGGCGTAGCGCAGGTATTCGTGGAGCGGGTCGTCGACGTTGTTCGCGATCGTCGGGTGTTCGTTCGCGACGTGCACCGCTTCGTCGAGTAGCGTTTCGAGGTGGTCTTCGTCCATCGTGTGAAAAACGGGGGTCTGTGCGCCCCGCCCCTGGCGGGCGCCGACAAACCCTCTTAACCAACATACTCGCTTTCTTCTCTAGGGCACTGTCTAGTTCTGCACCTCCTCGACTAGCGTCTTTCCATCGAGAGCTTGGTGCGGTCTCTGACGGTTGTAGTAATGCATGGATTGTTCAAGCTACTCGCGCGTGCTCGACTGACTGCCCACCCACGAGTGATGGAAGCGGTCGATGCGCATTTTGAGGGTGTGGAACCACTTTTCGATATGGTTCCGGTCGGTATAGTCGAGATGCCCGCTCAATCCTAATCGAGAGAGGGCAGTCAGATACCCATAGCCATCCACGAGGAACTCGGTGTCTGCGAGATCGTGTTTCTGCTGAAGACGATGAAGAAACGCAGCTGCTAGATTAGTGCCATGCCGTCCAAATAACGTAACGTCGAGGATCAACATAGAATCAAGGTTAATTGCAGCGTACAACCAAGACTGTTCGCCGTTAATTCGGACAGCGGTCTCGTCAACAGCGACCCGCGACGGCGACGCCGTCGCGGGTCGCGTTCGCTGTCAGCGAGTCGATGTACCCAGTTCCAAACAGCTCCATGTGAGCGTTCAACGCCTAATTCTGCAAGAATCATTGTTGTCTCCCGAAGCGAACAGCCAACTTCGTGGAGGCGGATGGCGAACGCCCTGACGGGCGTCGCCGTCCGCTTATTCTCCCAAGTTTCTTCTAAATCCGTGTCTAAGATATTCTTGAGCAGGTCTGCGAGCATCTCTAGGCGAGTTACTCAACGACCTGCTCACTTCTCAAGCTGACTCAACTAGATAGTGCCTTCTCTAGGATGTTGGTTAACGACTGACGCATTGGGCCCCCCACTCGCATCGGGACTCGAGTTCGCCTCAACCGCGATCGGTGATCGTATCGGCGTTCGTGCGCTCGTCGATTTCGCCCCTTCTCAAACGCACTCTGCCGGCTGTATGGCGCCGCCCCAACGATTGACCCCAATCCGACTCGAACCGGAAGCGATAGCCCCGTCGGCGTGTCCGACCGCTTCGGCGCGGTGGTGGCCGATCAGATTCAGGGGAAGCGTGACGGCCAGGACGTACGAGTCTCCGCGTAATGGTCGCGACGAGCTTCGATGCGGAGCGGACGTACGATGAGGAGGCGTTCAGCACGCGGACGACGAGACACGTCTGGAAGCGACGCTCGTGACCGCGCCGCCGCCGACCGACGCCGAGCACGCGCCGGTTCGTGAGGGTCTCCGCCGTGACCTTCGACCCGCGCGAAGCGTGATGAGGCTGTCCGCGGAGCCATCTGGCCGTCGCGCTCGTCGTCGTGGATGGCAAGCTCGTCCGTCTTCTCCTCCTCGAGATCTGTCTCTCTTCATAGGCGGGTCGCGTTAACTTTGGCGTGAGTTGTGCCGGACGGCGAGGGCCTCGAGCCACGTTTCTGCTGTCTGCGGTTCGACATGGTTGAAACTCACTGCAAACGAAGAGGTTCGTTGTTCTATTTTCCAGAAGACACTTTCGATGGCATTCCGATTCCCGTGTGAACGCATCTGGAATCGGTAGCCATCGTCGTCGAGGACGTTCACCAAGTAGTCGGCATCATCGACGAGAAATTCGACGCCATCGAGCTGGTATCGTCGATGAAGCTCGGCTAGAAACCATCGTGTTGTCTGT
>Ga0207754_100128_pt1 | contig 48441 bp, 58 predicted proteins | sample A23E1SouthBayCA_FD_187728 | JGI IMG/M metagenome (GOLD analysis project Ga0207754, IMG submission 187728) | Aerobic enrichment media microbial communities from Eden Landing Ponds, California, USA - A23 E1 (SPAdes) | ecosystem: Environmental > Aquatic > Marine > Unclassified | place: Emeryville...
GGGCCACCACGTCGAGACGTTCGACGAGGTGGAGTTCGATCACATCGTCTGTACCGACCCTCACTCGTTCAACACGATCAAGAACGAGTACCCCGAGCTCGACTTCGCGGAGTTCGCCGACGACCCCGTGATGCCGTTCGAGTACGACGAGGAGTGGAACGCCGACGGCGAGATCGGCGTGTTCCACTGGACGCAGGTCGTGGCCGATCTCGTCGACGCCGGCCGACTCGACCTCTCGGGTGCCGATCTGGACTACACGGTCACCTACCACGACCCCTGTCACCTCGGACGGTACAACGGCGAGTACGAGGCGCCCCGACAGCTCATCGAGGCGACGGGCTGTGAGCTCCACGAGATGCCCCGCAGCCGCGACGACTCGTTCTGCTGTGGCGGCGGCGGCGGTGGGCTCTGGATGGAGTTCGACGACGAGCCCAAGCCGAGCGAGGAGCGCCTCCGCGAGGGCGTCGAGGACACGGCGGCCGGCAGCGAGATCGAGAAGTTCGTCGTCGCCTGCCCGATGTGTACGACGATGTTCGAGGACGGCCGCAAAACCGGCGGCTTCGAGGACGACCTCGAGATCGTCGACGTGGCCGAACTGCTGGAGGAGGCGCTCGACTCCCAGGGCGCGCTGGCGTCGGTCGGCGCCGACGACGGCACCACGGCCGCGAGCGCGGACTGACGCGAACGCCACGCCTTTTCGCTCGCCGCCCCATCGGGCGGTATGACTCGCCCCGAGTTCGTCTACGGCGTCGACTTCAGCGGCGCGAACGACGCCGAGCGTAACGTCTGGCTCGCCGGCGGCCCGCTGACCGACGACGGACTCGCCATCGAGACGCTCGGGACGGCGAGGTCGGTGTTTCCCGGCGACGTGTCCGGGCAGGCGGAGACCCACGCTGCCCTGGTCGACTGGCTCCGGGACCGTGAGTCGGCGGCGGTCGGCCTCGACTTCTCCTTCGGCCTGCCGTCGACGCTGCTCGACGCGGTCGATGCTCCACCGACGGACTGGCCGGCGTTCCTCGACGCCTTTCCACTCGCCGACTGTGCGGACCCCGACCAGTTCGAGGCGTGGGGGAAGGAGCGAACCCGCGAGGCGACCGACGGCGACCGGACGTTCCTGAAACGCGAGACCGACGGCCCGGTGGGCGCGAGTTCGCCGTACGGCTTCATCGGGAGCACGATCACGTTCCACGGCGTCCGGGACGTGCTCGCGCCGGTCGTCCGCGGGAGCGACGGCGGCGAAGCGGTCGCGGCCGCGGCGCCGATGCAGGCGACGGCGTTCGAGCCGCCGGTGACGCTGTTGGAGACGTATCCGGCAGGGGTGCTCGATCGGCTCGGCCTCCAGCGGCGGAACTACAAAGGCGCGAGCGACGAGGAGCAGGCGGCCCGGCGGCGGAACCTCGACGGCCTCGTCGAATCGACCGGGGTCGTCGTCGACGACGCGGACCGCGAGACGGTAATCGGGAACACTGGCGGCGACGCGCTGGACGCCGTGGTCGCCGCGGCGGCGACGTGGCGGACGGTCGAGGCCGGGTTCGACTACGACGACGGACGCTACGACGAGCGAGAGGGGTACATCTACACCTGAGGGCCGTTGCCCTGTCTAACCCCCTCACGACCCGCACCACACGCGTTTTACCCCTCGGCCGACAACCCGAGGTATGACCGACCCCGGTTCGCTCTCCGTCACCATCGTCGACGGCTACGTCGACGAACCCGCCCACTTCGGGGTGCCGCCGTACATCTCTACCTACCCCCGGTTCACCGCGGGCGCGCTCGTCGACGCCGGCGTCCCCCGCGAGCAGATCACCTACCACACGATCGACGAACTCCGGGACGACCGGATGAAGTGGGGCGACGTGTCGACGGCCGACCTGTTCGTCTACGTCGGCGGGATGACCGTCCCCGGGAAGTACGTCGGCGGCACGCCCGCCGAACCAGACGAGGTGAAGGAGCTGGCGTGGACCGCCAAGGGGATCACGCTGCTCGGCGGCCCCGTGCGCTTCGGCGTCGGCGAGGAGAACGCCGGCGCCCAGGAGATGGAGCGCAAGGATCTCGACTACGAGTTCGTCGCGAAGGGCGACATCGAGGCCGCCGCCTACGACCTCGTCGACTCCGGGCTGGAGGGGTTCAACAACCGGATGCGCGACAACGACGAGCTCGACCGCTGGGCCTCGAAGGGCGCGTTCGTCGTCGAACAGCACCCCAACCACCCCGACTACCTGATCGCGGAGATGGAGACCTCCCGGGGCTGTGCCTACCGCTGCTCGTTCTGTACCGAACCGCTGTACGGCAACCCCGCGTTCCGCACGCCCGACTCCGTCGTCGACGAGGTGGATCGACTCTCGAACCACGGCGTCGAACATTTCCGCCTCGGCCGGCAGGCCGACATCCTCGCCTTCGGCGGCGACGGCGAGGCGCCGAACCCCGAGGCGATTCGGGACCTCTACGGCGGCATCCGCGACGTCGCGCCGGACCTGCAGACGCTGCATCTCGACAACATGAACCCCGTGACGATCACGGACTACCCGGAGGCGTCGCGGGAGGCCATCGAGATCATCGCCGAGCACAACACGCCCGGCGACACCGCCGCGTTCGGCCTGGAGTCGGCGGACCCGGTCGTCCAGGAGCAGAACAACCTGCTCGTCACGGCCGACGAGTGCTTGGAGGCCGTCCGCATCGTGAACGAGGCCGGCGGCTGGCGGCCCGCAGAGAACCGCCTCCCCAAACTGCTGCCGGGCATCAACCTCGTCCACGGGCTGGCGGGCGAGCGCCCGGAGACGTACGACCACAACCGCCGGTTCCTGCGGCAGGTGTACGACGAGGGGCTGATGCTCCGCCGGATCAACATCCGGCAGGTAATGGCGTTCGCCGGGACGGAGATGGGCGACACGGGCGCCGACATCGCCAAGGAGCACAGAGAGCAGTTCCAAGCGTACAAACGCGAGGTGCGCGAGCAGGTGGACAACCCGATGCTCCAGCGCGTCGTCCCGCCCGGGACGGTGCTGCCGGACGTACATCTCGAGTACCACGAGGACGGCAAGACGTTCGGCCGCCAGCTCGGCACCTACCCGCTGCTGGTGGGGATCCCGGGCGAGCGCGAACTCGGCCGGGCCATCGACGTGGCGATCGTCGACCACGGCTACCGCTCCGTGACGGGCGTCCCCTATCCGCTCGACGTGAACGCGGCGTCGATGGACGAGCTCGCGACGATCCCGGGCGTCAGCGACGGCCGTGCGGGCGACATCGTCGTCTCGCGCCCCTACGACTCCGTCGAGGAGGCCGGCGACGCCGCGGACGTGGACCTCTCGCTGTTCGCGACCGCGGGCGACGCCGACATGGACGTGACCCGAACGTTCGAGCCCGGGAGCCGCGCGGACTGATGACCGAGCAGCTTCCTGTCGAGCGTGTCGCCGTGCGGGTCGAGAGCCGCGCACCGACCGGGGCGACCAACGCCTACGTCGTCGGCGACGCGCCGGCGCTGCTCGTCGACCCCGCGGGGCGCACGGACCGCCTCGACTCGCTCGTCGCCGAGCGCGAGATCGCCGCCATCGCGGTCACGCACACCCACCCGGATCACGTCGGCGCCGTCGCCGACTACGCCACCGAAACCGGGGCGAGCCTGCTGGCACGGCGACCGGCGCGGTTCGCGGCAGAAACCGGCGTCGAGCCCGACCGACAGATCACCGAGGGCAGCGCGATCGACACCGACGCGGGCACGGTGAGGGTGCTCGACACGCCGGGTCACGCCGTCGACCACGTCGCCTTCGAACTGGACGGCGCCGTGCTCTGTGGCGATCTCGCAGTCGCCGAGGGGAGCGTCGTCGTCGGCGCGCCGGAGGGCGACCTGCGGGCGTACCTCAGCTCGCTCCGCCGGCTCCGAGCGCGCGCCCCCGACCGACTGCTGCCGGGCCACGGGCCGGCGATGGGCGACGAGCCGACGCCGCGGGCGAGCCTCGACCGGCTGATCGGCCATCGACTCGATCGGGAGGCAGCCGTGCTCGACGCCGTCGACGCCGGCGCGGCCGATCTCGACGCCGTCCTCGACACCACCTACGAGAAGGATCTCTCCGGGGTTCGCGACCTCGCCCGAGCGACCGTTCGGGCCCACCTCGAGAAGCTGGCCGTGGAGGGACGCGTCGACTGGACCCCCGACACGGGCCGGGTCGAGCCGGCCTAACGCCGCCTCGGGCGCCCGACGCCGACGACGTTTTCCCCCGCGGTCACCGATCGCGGGTGTGTCTCTGGAAGACGAGCTCGACCGCGCCCGCAGGCTCGACACGGCCGCTCTCGCCGACGCCATCGAGTCCCTCGGCTTCGAGTGCACGCGGTGTGGCGCCTGCTGTACCCGGGAGGAGACGCCCGACGGCGACACCGAGCCGCATACGGCGACGGTGTTTCCCGACGAGGTTCGGACCCTCCAGCAAGCCGGCGACGCCGACCGTGAGTGGCGCGACGTGGCGCGACCGATGCCGTACGGGCTCTCCGAGGGCGACGACGGCCCCGAGGGGGAGACGTTCGAGTGGGCGCTCCAGACCGACGCCTGCGGCGACTGCGCCTTCTACGAGGAAACGGACGGGCTGGGCGCCTGCACGGTGCACGCGGACCGACCGCTGATCTGTGAGACCTACCCGTTTAGCGTCGCGCTCGACGGCACCGCCGAACCGGCCGGCGAGCCCGTCGACGCCGAGGGGATCGTCCGCGCACACGAGTGTGAGGGGCTGGGCCGGGAGATCAGCCGCGAGGACGCCGAGGAGCTGGCTGTAGCGCTGAAAACGCGCACCGTCCGGGAGCTGGAGGAAGCCATCGCGCTGCGGGACCAGTACGAGCCGGTCGACGCCGACGACGGCGAGGTGGTGGTTCACGACTCCGAGGGCGCGAAACGCGCGGACGGAACCACCATCGAGCGAGCCGAGTGAACGCGAGTTCACTCCCCCGTGAGAGCGGTACACATATTACGGAGGCCCGACTGGTCGTAGTCGAGTCTCAGCTATGGAGATCTCCGACGAACTACTTTGTCTGTTCAGTGCTACTGTCCGCGAAGAAGGCGACCGGTACGTCGTCGAAGTGCCCAAACGCGAGATCGAGCGCGGCTCGCTCGATTCGGGCGACACCTACCGCGTCGCCCTGATCGATGGGGACGGCGACGGCGGCGGCGACGCCGGCGCCGAGACGGCGTCTACCACCCAGCGCACGGGCGGCGAGGGCGAGCCCCAGCCACCAGTCGAGAAAGGCGAAGTGCGCTACGTCGAGGTGGAGGACATCGGCAAACAGGGCGACGGGATCGCGCGCGTCGAGCGGGGGTACGTGATCATCGTCCCCGGCGCCGACGTGGGTGAGCGAGTGAAAATCGAAGTGTCCGAGGTGAAGTCGAACTTCGCCGTCGGGGAGATAATCGAGGAGTAGCTACCCGACCTGGGCGTTCCACCAGGAGACCGAACAGAGCTTCTCGCCCAGCGACGAGCCACCGATCGCCGTGTCCAGCTTCCTGAACTGCCCCGCCATCGCGTCGGGGATCTTTCGGTAGAAGCCGTAGGGGAGCACGAAGTCGTGTTCCGCGTCGGCGAGCTCCAGATCCGCCGAGTGGAGCAGGTCTTCGACCTCGTCGCGGCCGTAGAGATGTGATCCCATCGGCAGCAGTCGGTTGTACAGTACGCGCGTGCTGAAGTCGTTGAACGTGTCGAAAAACACCTGCTCCTTCGAGACGCGAGCCATCTCCGCCATGAACTTCCGCGGCGTGGGTGCGAGGTGGAAAAACCGCATCGCGACCACCGTGTCGAAGTGATCGTCGGGGAAGGGGAGTCGGGCGGCGTCGCCGCGCATGAACTCCACGCGGTCGTCGACGCCGGCCTGTCGGGCCTTCTCGCGACCCTGGGTCAGCATCGCGTCGGAGATATCCAGTCCGACGATATCCGCCCCGCGTTCGGCCAGCATCACCGTGAACCGGCCGGTCCCGCAGGCGATCTCCAGTACGCTCCGGTCCTCGACGGGTCCCACGGCGTCAAGCACCGCCTGCTTCTCCCGGCGATCGATCAGGCGGCCGCCACGGGAGAACCGCTTGGCGTCGTACTCCTCGGCGACGTCGTCGGCCTGGTACCACTCCTTTCCCTTCACGCTATCGGGAGTCACGTGCCGAACACTAAAACCGTACTGCTTGCCGAACCGCGAGCGGCGGCGGCCGAACTGCGGGTCACTAGACGCGTTCTCGGCGCCGGTAGCAGTAGGCGACGAAAAGCGGCGTGGAGAGCAGCCCCAGCGGGAGAAACTGCGTCGCGACGAGGTGGAGGAGCCCGAGTGCGCCGACGGCGTACCGGTTCGGCGACCACCAGCCGCGGTCAGCGAGTGCGCGGGCGTCCATGACCACTGCGACGGCGACGACGGCGCCGAAGAGGATCGAGAGCCACGAGCCGGCGACGGTCAGCAGGAAGGCTGCGATCCCCGCCAGCGCGTCTGCGTCGGAGAACGAGCCGGACGACGTGAGGGAGACGAACGCCCACATCCCCCCAGCCGCGGCGACAGCGAGCAGCAGGGGGAGCGGGAACAGGTAGACGCCGTACCGCCAGTCCGTGTCGGAGGAGGAGGGCACGCGGCGAGTGACGACCCATTACTGTAACAACGTTTCGGAGAGCGGTTCGCTCCCGACACCACAGCGCTACCGCTCGTCGCCGGCCCGACCGTCGAGGTACTCGTTCACGAGCGTCGGCACGAGCACGCCAACACCGAGAATCAGCGCTGCGGACTGCCACTGCTGGAGCGTTGTGAGGCTGTTCGCGACGTATAGCGAGGCGATCGCGAGGGCGATGCAGACGGCGATGACCGTGTTCTCGCGGGAGACCATAGCTGTCGGATGTCGCGGCGGCGACAAGAAACCACCGTCGACGAACCCGGCGTTAGCCGGAGGTCAGAATCCGCTCGGTCGGGATCTTGATCAACACGCGCGGGCCGGACTCCTCGCCGTGGTGCGGGTACTCCTCGACGTCGAAGTAGCGCTGAGCGAGTTCGTCGATGTGGGCTTTCGCGCCGTCTTCAGTGAGTTCTGCCTCCCCCTGGACCGAGACGTAGCGGTAGGGGTCGTCCGGATCGTAGACGGAGAGTCCGACCATCGGTTCGCGGCGGACGTTCTTCTCCTTCCGGCGGCCGCGGGCGGTGTTGACGAGCACGTACTCCCGGTCCTCGTGGTCGACCCAGACCGGTGTGACGTGGGGCATCCCGTTGGGCATGATGGTCGCGAGGTGGGCGAACGACTCGGACTCGAAGATGTCGACGTGAGACTCAGGTATCACGTTTCGGGGATGGAACGGGGCCGAAGTAAGCGTTCGCCCCAGTCTGGGCGACCACGTTTTTAAAACCTCGGACCGATGAAGGAGGAGTATGGATCTCTCGGTAGTGGTCCCGACGCTCAACGGTCGGGACCGACTCGCGGCCAGCCTCGACTCGCTGGCCTCGCGTGCGCCCGACGCGGAGGTGGTCGTCGTCAACGGCCCCTCCGCTGACGGCACTACCGGGATGGTGCGGGAACGCGCCGACGTGGACGTGCTGGTCGAGGTCGCCGACCGCTGTATCAACGTCGCCCGGAACGCGGGGATCGCCGCCGCCACCGGCGACGCCATCGCCCTGCTGGGGTTCGATCTCCGGATCGCCGAGGGCTGGGCCGACGCCATCCGGGACGGGCTCGCGGCGGCCAACGCGGTTACCGGCCCCGTGAGCCGCGGTGACGACGACAACAGCGACGAACTCGAACGCCGGGAGATCGCGGGCCGAGACGTGCGCTACTTCAACGGCGACAACGTCGCCTTCCGCGCCACGACGCTGCGTGAGACGCTCGATGGGTTCGACGAGTATCTCCGGACCGGCGGCGCCCGTGACGCCGCCCACCGTCTCGCCGGCGCCGGCTACGAGGTCGTGTGGCACGACGAGATGCGGACGAACCGAGAGGCCGACGAACACGCCGGCCCCGGCCCCCACGGACCGGACGAACAACATCGGAACTGGAAGTACCGATCGCTCAGCTACCGGCTGACCAAGAACTACGGCCCGCGACCGACCGTAGCGCGGCGGACGCTCACCCACGCGTTCGGCGACGCCGCCGACGCCGCGCGGGCAGTGCTCCGCGGCGAGGGGAGCCCGTCGGCGTGGTTCGGCAGCGGGCGGGAGGTGATCAGCGGGATCCTCCGGGGCAGTGCCGACGGGCTGGTCGCCCGCGCCCGCGACCGCAGCGACACGCGCAACCCCTCCGGGCTCACCGTCGAGAAACAGCGCGCGGTGGCGACGTACGACCGCCGGGAGTAGCGTCCGACAGCGCGACAAGCGACGCCTCCTGCCCGACGACCTCAGAGATCCGGGAGGAGCCCCGGCACCACCCGCGCGGGGTTTTTCGTGAACGCCCGGCGCATCGCGTCCTCCGACACGTCGAGGGTGAGGATCTCCATGACGCCGACGTTGGGGTGGACCGACGGCGCCCCGCTCCCGAACAGGATCCGGTCGGGGTGTTCGAGCAGGCCCCGCTCCAGAACGTCCCGATCGGGCACGTACGCGGTGTCGAGATAGAGGTCGTCGTGTGTCTCCAGCAGCGAGAGCGCCGCGTTCATGAGGTTCTCCTGCAGCGGATAGCCGCCGAAGGAGGTCAGGACGACCGGGAACCCCCGGCCGAGCAGCGCGTCGGCGACCGCACGGGGCGGGCAGTGCTCGCCGGCGTGGACGAGCACGGGGTCGCCGACGGCGGCGAGTTCGTCGACGACCGCTTCCGTCGGCAGGCCGTCGTGGGCCGGGTCGAGCGTGAACCCGTGGTAGCGGTCGTCGTAGGCGTACTGCTCCACATCGCCGGCAGTGGTGTGGTGTGACTTCTGCCGTTTGACGAGGTTGACCAACGGCCCGACGACCCGGCTCACGTGTCGGGGACCGCTGAGGCGGGCGAACGCCAGCAGCGGCCGATCGACGCTCAGGCGGGCGACCGCGTTGTTCGCCCGGAGGTACCCCTCCCCCTTCGGCGTCCGGCCCGGTGAGGCCGCCGCGCGCTCGACGCCGGCCTGGTGCATCTCCCGCTCCAGTCGCTCGGGAGACACCTGCCGGCCCCGGACCGCGACGGCCTCCTCGTCCGGATCGAGTCGCGTGTGCACGTCGGCGACCCGGAAGCCGTGCTCCAACTCCAGCATCTGTTTGGCTGTCTTTTCGGTGACGCAAAAAGGGATGGGTCGCGCTTCCCCACCCCGTTCGGGGTTCTGAACGCTTAACTGCCGCCCGCTCCGACGTTGCGACCGATGAGCGACCTCCCCGAGGATTTCGACTGCACGATCACCGACTGGGAGTACATCTACGGGCTCTGCCGGGACGTGGCCGAGGAGGTGCGTGACGACGAGTTCGACCCGGACGTCGTCGTCGCCCTGGCCCGCGGGGGCTGGTTCGCGGGGCGGAGCCTCTGTGACTTCTTGGGCCTCGACGATCTCGCGAGCCTGAAGATGGAACACTACGTCGGCACCGCCGAGAAGGCCGACAGCGCCGAAGTGCGCTACCCGATGCCGGAGGGCAGCGTCGATGGCAAGGACGTGCTGATCATCGACGACATCGCCGACACCGGCGGGTCGATCAAGCGTGCCGACGAGTACGTCCGAGACCGCAACCCCGGGACGGTGCGGACCGCGACGCTGCAGCTGTTGGGCACCTCCGAGTTCGAGCCGGACTACGTCGGCGAGTACCTCTCTGAGTGGACGTGGATGGTGTACCCGTGGAACTTCATCGAGGACATGGTCGATCTGATCTCCGGCGCGATGGCCCAGGAGGCCGACGGCGAACTGTTCGACGAGGACGACATCCGCGGCCTGCTCTCGAAGCACCACGGCATCAACCGCATCGAGATGGAGATCGCCCAGCCCGACCGGCTGGAGGAGGTGCTCGAGGAGATGGTCCACCGCGGCTACCTCGAACGCGAGGGCGACGCCTGGCGGCTGGTCTCCGAAGACGGCGACGCCTGAACCCCCGAAAACGTCTTTTCGCGCCGCGCCCCACCAGTAGCCATGAGCAGGCTTCGCTTCGCGCTGCTGCACGCGGCCCACGGCGACGAGAACACCAGCCGGAACTTCCGGCGTGAACTCGATGCCGACCTCGCAGAGTTCGAGGTGACCGAGGACGAACTCCCCGCGGATCACGAGTTCGACGGCGTCGTCGTCACTGGCTCGCGCGCCTCGGTCTACTGGGACGAGGCGTGGATCCCGCCGCTGGTCGACTGGGTCGCCGAGGCCCACGAGCAGGAGATCCCGATTCTGGGCGTCTGTTACGGCCACCAGGTGCTCGCGGAAGCGCTGGGCGGTCGCGTGGCGGGGATGGACGGGTTCGAGATCGGCTACAACGAGATCGAGCGCCGGCCCGAGGCCGACGACGACGCACTGCTCGACGGGCTGGGGGATTCGTTCCTCGCGTTCACCACCCACGGCGACACCGTCGTCGATCTGCCATCGGCGGCGGAGCTGCTCGCGGAGAACGAACACGGCGTCCACGCGTTCCGCGCCGGCAACGCCTGGGGCGTGCAGTTCCACCCCGAGTACGACATCGAGACTGCCCGGGAGGTGACCGAGGGGAAGCGTGACAGCCTCGACGACGACCGCGTCGCCGCCGTCCTCGACGACATCACGCCCGCCAACTACGAGGCGGCCTGCGAAGCCAAGCGGCTGTTCGAGAACTTCACGCAGTACGCCGAGCGCGTCGCCGCCCCGGGCGTCGACGCCAGCGAAGCCAGCCCGTAGCGTCCCCGGGATAGCGAACCGCTTTTGCCTCCTTGTATACGAGTACCACCATGCTCGACTACGTCGGCCTAGAGGGCGATCTCGACGAGGAGGAGCGGCTGATCCGTGACACCGCACGCCGCTTCGTCGAGGAGGAAGTGCGGGACGACATCGGCCAGCACTGGATCGACGGCACGTTCCCGACGGAGCTCATCTCCGAGATGGGGGATCTCGGGTTCTACGCCCCCAATCTCGAGGGGTACGGCTCGCCGAACGTCTCCGAGACGGCGTACGGCCTGCTGATGCAGGAGCTGGAGGCGTGTGACTCGGGGCTGCGCTCGATGGCCTCCGTCCAGGGCGCGCTGGTGATGTACCCCATCCACGCGTTCGGGAGCGAGGACCAGAAGGAGCGCTGGCTGCCCGACCTCGGTGCGGGCGAGGCGGTCGGCTGCTTCGGGCTCACGGAGCCGGAACACGGCTCGAACCCCAGCGCGATGGAGACTCACGCCGTGAAAGACGACGGCGAGTACGTCCTCAACGGCTCGAAAACGTGGATCACCAACTCTCCCATCGCCGACGTGGCGGTCGTCTGGGCGAAGGACCGCTCGGCCGAGGGCACCCCCGTCCGTGGGTTCCTCGTCGAGACGGATCGGGACGGCGTGACGACCAACAAGATCGACGAGAAGCTCTCGCTGCGGGCGTCGATCACCGGCGAGATCAGCCTGCAGGACGTGCGCGTCCCCGAGGACGCCGTCCTGCCGGGCGTCGAGGGGATGAAGGGCCCGCTCTCCTGTCTCACGCAGGCTCGCTACGGCATCGCCTGGGGCGCCGTCGGCGCCGCGCGGGACTGCTTCGAGACCGCCCGCCAGTACGCCACCGACCGCGAGCAGTTCGGCGGCCCCATCGGGCAGTTCCAGCTCCAGCAGCAGAAGCTGGCGGAGATGGCGACCCAGATCACCACCGCCCAGCTGCTCGCCTACCGACTCGCGGAGCTGAAAGAGCGCGGCGACCTCCGCCCCCAGCACGTCTCGATGGCCAAGCGCAACAACGTCCGCATGGCTCGCGAGCAGGCGCCCGTCGCCCGCGAGATGCTCGGCGGCAACGGGATCGTCGCCGACCACTCGCCGATGCGCCACATGGCGAACCTGGAGACGGTGTACACCTACGAGGGCACCCACGACATCCACACGCTCATCCTGGGCGAGGATCTGACGGGGATCCCGGCGTTCCAGTAGGTCGCTGCGAGTCGGTACGTTTTTGCCTCAGTTTCCCGACGTTTCGTTCGTCTTCTCCCGGCCGTAGCTGCAGCACCGTGCTGGGCACGGTCGGCTGTCGCCCGTCACGCGACGTTCATCATGTCCGAAACTGTCGTTCACGACGCGCTGTCGTCCCACACCGACGAGTACGATATCGTTCGCGAACTGCACCGCGTCCGCCCGCACGCCACCTACGAGGTCCGGTTCCGCGGCGAGCGGGCGATCTGTAAGGTCGAAACCCACCCCGAAGCCGAACTCGGTCGCGAAGCGGCGGCGATGCGGTACGTCGCCGCAGCGACGAGCGCCCACGTCCCCGAACTGCTCGCGATCGGCGATGACCACTACGTCGCGCGCTGGTGTGACGCCGTCCCGGACGACACACCGGTCCGCGACGAGGCGCGAATCCGGGCGCTCGGCCGCGGGCTGGCGACGCTCCACGCCGAGACGGCCGAGATCGGGTGGACCGGCCAGCTTCGCCCGGCGAGCGCCGTCGAGGATCCAGCGACGCCCCCAGTCGACGCCGACCCGCGTTGGGGTGACACGCTGCTCGCGCTGTTGGAGCAGCGCCAGCAGTTCCTCGAGGGCGTCGGCTATGGCGACCTCGCGCGGGACGTGCTGGCGTGGGTGTGCGAGAACCGCGACCTGTTCGACGCCGCCGGCGACGCGGTGTTGTGTCACGGGAACTACTTCGGGGAGCACGTCGGCCTCGACCCGGAGGCCGGATCGGTCACCACCGTCATCGACTTCGAACACGCGCTCGCGGCGCCGGCGGAGTGGGACTACTTGCGGACCGTGCTCCCCCTGGTCGGCCCGGGCGCCGACCACGACGTGCCGGAGGCGGTGTTCCGCGAGGCGTACGAATCGGTCCGGCCGCTCCCCGCCGGGTTCGATCAGCGCCGTGACGCGCTGACGCTGTGTAACGGGCTCTCGTACCTCCGGTCGCTGCATCTCCAGCGCGGCGATCAGGACCCACCTCACGCTGTCGCCCGACATGGACGCCGCCTGGCCGAATCAGTACGGGGCCGTCTCGCGTCGCTGGAAGACCAAAAGCACGGTCTAACCGATGCGTAACTATACCCGTCTGGACGAAAGAGAGTCGACAAGGCCGATGGCCGACCCGAAACACGACGACGGTGCCCGCCTCGATCTCGGCGACGAGGAACAGTGGGTCCTCCACGCAGCCCTCCTGCAGTATCTCGACGAACGGACGGACGAGGCGACCGAATCGACGCCCGACGACCACGGGTTCCCTGACCCGCCGTCGAGCAAGGACGAGACGGCCGCCGGCGAGAACTCCGCGGCCGCGGTCGACCTGCTCGACGCGCTCGAGGACGAGGAGCCGCTCCGGCTCGACCGCGAGGCGCTACTGCTCGTCAGGGAACTACTCTCAGAGTATCTCGCCGGCGCGCCGCTACGGGACCGCGCGACCTGCCGGAGCGTGCTGGCGGCGGTTCGCGACGAGCTATAGCGACCCCCGGCTGAGGAGTTTGCCCCACCAGGCCCGGCGGTTCGCCCCCCACCGGTAGAGCCACTCGCGAAGGTGGTCGTACCCCGGAACCCGCTCCAGCAGCCAGAACACCGGTACGAACAGGACAGTCATCCGGACCAGTACGCCCTGGACGGCGGCGCCCGCGGAGTAGACGGCGTCGTCGGTCAACAGGTGCGTCGACTCCCGCCAGTCCTCGGGCAGGCGGGCCTTCTGGTCGGGCGAGAGCGCCGAGAACGCGACCGGCTCCACGTCGCCGTAGCGCGCGCCGACGGCCGCACACCACGTACAGAACCCGCAGTCGTCGTCGTACACCAGCCGCGGCTTAGCCATACAGCGGGTAGGGCGGCCTCGGGTTTTGGCTTTGCGGCGCCCACAGGGTCGACGGGGCGCCCGCACTCGCCCCCGAACCGGCCCGGTGCCCGGCCCGTTTAAGCCGCCGGCGCCCCAACCGTTGGGTACGATGCCCGCCACGAAGGAGGTTAAGTGTACGAGCGAGGACTGCGAGCTCGACATGTTCGAGAACCACTACACGTACGACATCGCCGACGACCACTCCGTCGCGGATCTCTCGTGTCCGCTGTGTGGGGGGACTGACTGCCTGGAGGAGATCGAACTATGACGAAACTCAGTGATATCGGCGACTCGGCCGTCGACGCAGTGATGGAGCGAGTCGGCCGCGGCGTGAGCCGCGTCCAGGAGCGCAAACCGCTGCCGTACGACCTGCTGGAGAGTGAGGACGCCTACCTCGTCGTGTTCGACGCCCCCGGCGTCGAGCCCTCGGACGTGCAAGTGCGGTTCGTCGACGGCGAGGTACAGGTGCGGGCCGATCGCTTCCGGTCGTTCCACGAATCGTTCGAGACGCGATTCCCCGGCCGGGGACTGGCGCTCTCGGGGCGCGCACGCCTCCCGCCGGACGCCGTCGTCGACGCCGGCGGCGCCGAGGCGACGCTCACCGAGAACGGGACGCTCAAGGTCCGGATTCCCAAGGAGGCAGACGCCACCGACGTGCCGCTGGACGCCGAGGGAGCGGACGAAACCGAAAGCGAGACCGAAACCGAAAGCGAACAGCCTCCCGAAGAGGACGAGGCGTAAGCTACAGCGACATCCCTTCTTCGACGGCGAACTCGGGCACGCCCTCGAACCGTCCGGGGGCGTACTCCTCGATCGCGTCACGCTCCCCGAGCACCTGCTCCGCGAGCGCCTCACCCGTCGCCGGCGCGCGGAGGAACCCGTGGCCGTGCCAGCCGGTCGCGACGTAGAGATCAGACTCCACCTCGCCCAGCAGCGGTTCGCCGTCGGGCGTCGCCGTCGCGATCCCGGCCCAGGCGGCGTCGGCGCCGGCGTCGTGGGCGGTGCGGTTCGCGACAGCATCGAGCGCGCCGTCCACGAACCAGTCGTCGCCGTCGGGCTCCCAGCCGTCGGGGTCGCACTCCTCCGGCACGGTGCCGTCGCCCGCGAGCAGGCCCGCCGGATGCGGCCGGAAGTAGACGCCGGCGTCGGCGTCGTGCACCATCGGGCCCTCGTAGTCGGCGCCGGCGACGAGCGCCTGCACACGGTACGGTTTGAGCGGCAGCCGGATCCCCGTCGGCGCCAGCAGCCGCGTGGTCCAGCCGCCGCCGGCGACGACGACGGCGTCGAAGCGCTCGCCGTCGACTCGGGGCCCGTCGCCGCGGTGGGAGATGCTGGCTTCGACGCCCGTCCAGCAGTCGACGCCGGCGTCGCGTGCGCGGTCGGCCATGGCCGCGACGTACGCGCCCGGCCCGGGCGTCGCGTAGGCGGCGCGCTCGGTCACGGCTGCGAGGCCGACGCCAGCAAAGTCGAGTGCGGGAAAGCGATCGGCGATCGCCGCCGGGTCGTGGCAGGCCACGTTGACGCCGTGCTCCCGGGCGGCGGCCACCGTCTCGCGCAGTGCAGCTTGCTTGTCGGCGGCGTCCGCGCCGACGAGGGTAACCTGTGGCGTCGGTTCGACGGAGAACCGGTGGTCGCGCTCGCTCAGCCACTCGAAGCGGTCGAGCGCCCGGGTCGCGATCTCGGCGCCGACAGCGTCGGTCGGGCGGGGCGCGAGCACGCCCGCCGCGCGGTGAGAGCTCCCCTCAACCCGGTCCCGGGGGCGGGTTCGGTCGTCGCCCAGTTCCTCGTCGCGCTCGTAGAGGCGCACGTCGGCGCCGCCCTGTGCGAGGTCGTGGGCCGCGGTGACGCCGACGGCGCCGCCGCCGACGACGGCTACGCGCATCGGCACACCTGCCGCTCGGGGCGTGGCTGGTGGCTGTCAACGGATCGGTCCATACCTCCGTCTCTGGTCCCAGCTACTTAGCCGTCACCGCTGGTAGCGCTGTGGCTGGCCGGCGGACGCTGACAGCGTTGTGACTGGCCAGCAAGTGAAAAACGGCCTGGGCTCGGCCACAGGGTGGCGGGAGGCGCCGATTACGCGGTCGGTTCGGCCTGCTCGTCGGCTTCACCCTCCTCGTCCATCCCGCGGAGCGCCTCGACGGCGGCCTCGCGGTAGCGCTCGGGGTCGGCGTCGTAGCGATCCGCGGCCATCCGGGCGTACTCGTTCCCTTCGTCCTCGAAGGCGGCGACGCGTTCGACCGTACGTTCGGCGGTCTCGACGACCCAGCGGTCACGGGTCGCGGCGTCGACGACGGTGATCGACTCGGGGCGAACCGAGACGTTCACGTTCCCGTCGTCGGTCTCGTACGTTCGCGGTTTGCCGACGACGGCGACGTAGGCAGGCGGTTCGAGATCACGCAGCGTGGAGGCGGCCTCGGGCTGGTACTGGCCGGCGTAGACGAAGAACGTCCCCGTCGGGTCGACGATGCGACCCCGCCAGTACTCGTTGTCCTCGCCGATGTCCTCCTTCTCGGTCAGGGTGCCGACGAAGAACACGCGGTTGGCCTTCTCCCCCGTCGGGAGCAGCTGGTAGGCCGGGGCGCGCTCGTCGTCGGACTCCTTGAACGTGTGGCTCGCGTCGTTGAACTCGGTGGCGAAGGCGCGGCGCGCGACTTCGCGCATGGGGGCGTTTGCGGACATTTAGATCGACCTCGCTTTGATCAGCGCACTCTCCGGATCGACCGCACCGTCCAGGCGCTCGAACTCGTCGACGAGCACGTAGCGCCCGAAGACGGGGCCGGACACCTCGAAGTAGTGACCTAGCAGGTCGCCCTGCATCTCCTCGACGACGACGGTCGTGTCGAGGGCGTCGGTGGCCATCTGCTTGGCCTCTTCCAGGTCGATCCCGGTCAGTTCCTCGGTGGTCTCCTTGTCGAAGATGACCTCGTGGACCTCGTGGCCGTCGTCCAGCACGGCCTTGATCCGGAGGTCGAACTCGCCGTCGACCTGCCCGTGCTCCGAACACCGGCCGTTCTGGAGCACGCGGGTGCAGTCGTCCTCGGGGCAGCGCTTGATCAGTCCGGAGCCGGACTGCACGTCGACCAGCGCGCCCTCGACGCTGACGGCGTCGTCGCCGACCTCGACCTCCTCGTCGAGTTCGGTGATCGTGGTCGTCTTGTTGAGTTTGACCGAGAAGCTCCCCTCGTACTCGTCGGTGACGACGTTCGAGAGGGCGTAGCTGGCGCCCTCCTCGAGTTCGGGGAGGTCGGAGGTGTCGAACGCGACGAACTTCATCGTCCCGCTCTCGTCGCCCAGCAGGCCCACCTGTGCGATGGACTCGTGGCCGGGCTCCCAGAGGTCGGCGACCTTCACGCGAAGGTCGATCCACTGTTCGTCCTCGTCGATCTCGCCCAACTGGACGAGCTCGCTGTCGGCGCTCCCGAGTTCGTCCCGTTCGAGGTCGGCCTCGTCGAGATACTGGCTCTCGACGCTGCGACGGGCCTCGTCGAGAGGGACGCGATACTCCTCCACCAGGGTTTCGAGGCGTTCCTCGACGTCCGCCTGGCTGATGTCTAGATGGTCCGAGAACTGTTCGGCTATCGCCGCTGCGTGTGACTCGAGTTCGCTCATGGGTGCCTGCCTCCGCCTGTGTTTCGTTGGGAGGCGTACGCTGGTTGGTTCCTTACGGTATTTAACATTCCGCCACCGAGGTGGAACTGAAACCCAGCCGCAGCGACCCGGGGCGTCGACGCGCCGGGGCGACGACTCTTTGGGCACGGGCCGCCAGATGTCGGCATGGACGACCGCCTCGAACGGTTCATCCGGACCAAACTCCGGAACGCCGGCAAGCAGTTCGAGGAGGCCCGCGAGGCGTACGAGACGGGCCGCGCACCCGCCGAGTTCGGTCTCCCGACCGACGAGGCGGGCCGGGCGAAGCTCGTCTGTCGCCGCCACGCCGACCGCCGCGCGGTGGCGGTCGACGCCGAGGGACGGCCGGCCTGCTTCGACGCCGACCATCCCGACTGCCGGGGTTGTGCCGAGGACGTGCGCGAGGGCGTCGTCGAGACGTGGTGAGACCCCGGGGTTGAACACCGACGGGCGTCACGTCCGGGTGTGAAAACCGTCGCGCTCGTCCTCGCGGGCGGCATCGGCTCGCGACTCTACCCGGCCAGTCGGTCCGACCGGCCCAAGCAGTTCCTCCCGATCGGCGGCAACCGTTCGCTGCTCGCCCGGACCGTCGATCGCGCTGACTTCGCCGACGAGACCGTCGTCGCCACGCGGCCGCGCTTCGCCGACGAGATCGACGAGCACGCGCCCGACGCCGACGTACTGGTCGAACCGGCCGGCAAAGACACCGGCCCGGCGCTGACGTACGCGACCCACCGTATTCGGGAGACGTACCGGGACTCCGAGGAGCCGCTCGTGATCGTCGCCCTCCCGAGCGATCACCACGTCGGCGACGACGCCGCGTTCCGGGAGACCATGGTCGACGGCGCCCGCGTCGCCGCCGAGACCGATCGTCTCGTCACGTTCGGCGTCACGCCCGACCGGCCAGAAACCGGCTACGGCTACGTCGAGCCCGGGGCAGCAGGGGACGCCGCCGGCGTCGAGTTCCACGAGGTCGCGAAGTTTCACGAGAAGCCCGCCGCCGAGACCGCCCGGGCGTACGTCGACGCGGGCTACCGCTGGAACAGTGGAATGTTCGCGTGGACACCCGAGCGCTTCCTCGACGCCGCCGCGGACTCCTCGCTCGCGCCGCTGGTCGACGCACTCGCGGCGGGCGATCCCGACTCGGGGTTCGACGCGGTCGACCCCGTCTCCGTGGACTACGCGGTGTTCGAGGGTGCCGAGCGCGTCGCCGTGGTTGACGCCGACTTCGCGTGGGACGATCTCGGATCGTGGGACGCGCTCGATCGCGTGCTGGCGCCGGACGACGACGGCACCGTCGCGATCGGGGAGTACGCCGCCGTCGACGCCGCGGACAACGTGATCGCGAGCGACGGCAAACACGTCTCGCTGGTCGGCGTCTCTGGACTGGCGGTCGTCGCCTACGACGATCGCGTGCTGGTGGTGCCGAAAGACGACGCCCAGCGGGTGCGAGAACTGGTCTCCCTGCTCGCCGATCACGACGCGTTCTGACTCACTCCTCGTGGGTGCGGCGGACGCGGACCTGGCCGTCGCTGGTGACGCCGACGAGTAGTTCGGCGCGCACCTCCCGGCCGTGGATCGCGTCGCCGGCGGCGTCGCTGACGATCTTCATCAGTTCGGGCGCCGCGTAGCCCACCTTCACGCCCGCCTCGTCGCAGGCGTCGTACACCTGTTCTGGGACGTCGTAGAGATCGGTGCCGTTCTCGACGCGGATCCGGACCGGTGCCGAGAGTGCCTCCGCGAAGGAGACGGTCTCACGGGCTTTCTGGACGTTCTCGCGCGCGCTAGCTTCGACACTCGAGACGTTCGCCCGCGAGGTGCCGAGGCGGTCGGCGATCACCGACTGGCGCAGCCCGTGTTCCCGGAGCGCGAGCACCTCCGCCTGCCGACGCGTGAGCACGTTGCTGTCGGCGTCGAACCCCGAGCGTGCGAGGAGTTCGTCGGCATCGACGGAGTCGTCCGACGGGGGCTGGTCTCCGGATCCGTCCCGGCCAGTGGCGGAGTCGTTCGACTCCGCCCCGCCGGCTGGCGGATCCCCCTGTGGGGTATCGGCGTCGCCGTCAGTCATGGAGGGGACTGGGCGCTGCCGGCTGAAAAAGCTACAGTTCGTGGCGGGTTACTTCGTCCACCGCACCTCGTACTCGAGTTCGTAGCGCTGCTCGCCAGTCTCCGAATCGGTGAGTCGTTCGAGTTCGACTTCGAACGTCGGGTGTGATGGAACGTCGACCGTCTGTGAGGCCGTCTCGCTCTCCAGATCGACGGTTCCAGTCTCGATCTGTTCGGCCGCAGCGACGAGCGCGTCGGCGATTTCCGCACGGGAACGAACGTCTTCAGTCTCGAATAGTTGTTCTTCAGGCATCATGTACCAGTTCCCGCTCGACGGCAAAATAGGTACGCCCGGTCCGTCAGCCCGGCTCAGGCGCCGTCGCCGCCCCAGAAGTTGTCCCGGGAGCCGAGTCGCTCGCGGTCGCTGCGGTCGGGTCGGCCGTCCTCGTCGTCGGCCTCCTCGTCGGCGTCGAACGTCTCACCAGCGTCGTCGTCGGCCTCCTCGTCGAGCGGCATCTTCTCGACGACTTTCACGGCCTTCGCGTGGTTCGACATCACCTGGTCGATGCGGACCCGGGCCCGACATTCCGGCAGCAGACCGTCGATGAGGACGATGAACCCGTCGTCGGTTCGACCGACACCGGCGCCGCTCTCGTGGATGTCCGTCACGTCGACGACGACTTCTTCGCCCGGCTTCACTGGCTGCTCTTTGAGCTCGTCGATGGGCATGTCGTAATGGTTGCACCACTCGGCACCCCCGCGATCGCCGTAGTGCTGACAGCCCATGCCCTCGATTCGCTCGGAGAAGCTGGGGCAGTCGTCGGCTAACGGACAGTCCGGCATACAGGAACGTACTGAGCCGACGGTCTAAACAGTCCCGGTTCGGGTGGCTCAGATGAACTCCCGGACCTCGGAGTACCACATGTCGTGGTGGTCGACGGCGCCCACGCGCTCGGCGATGTCGACCGCGAGGACGTGCCAGCAGCGCTCGCCCGCCTCGCTGTCGATGTTGTACGCCGAGTCCGCACAGGTGCAGCCGTCGTCCTCGATCACGTACTCGTCCTCGTGGCCGACGACGACGGTGAAGTCGCGGTACTCCTTCACCCGCCCCTCCGAGACCGCCTCGATGGCGCGGGAGCCACGGTCGCCGTGGGCGTCGAGGATGGCGCCGGCTACCTCGGGGGTGAGCTCACCCGCCTCAGCGAGCCGGTCACGCCAATCCTCGTCAGACACGGACGGTGTTCAGAGGGCACGGGGCAAAACGCCACCGACTGTCGGCGTCGTCAGCGACGGACGACGCCATCGTCGATCTCCTAGAACGCCGCCGCTTCCGCCAGCGTCAAGCCCCGCCCACGAGAGCCCCGAATCATGGACTGGCCCCGCGTCCGCGCGGTCTGGAAGCGGGTCATCTCGTTGGCCTGGCCGGTGATGGCCGAGCAGACGTTCCGGACGCTGATGCGGACCGTCGACATCGTCGTCACCGCGACGTTCAACCCCGCGAGCGTCGTCGCCATCGGGCTGGCGGACCTCTACGCCCGGCTGCCGCTGCGGATCGGGCTCGGTCTCGGCGGCGGCACGATCGCGCTCTCCTCGCAGGACAGCGGCGCGGCCGCCGACGCCAACCGCGACGAGGCGATCACCCAGGGGATCCTGCTCGGCGCGCTGCTCGGGGTGCCGTTCATGCTGCTCGGCTTCTTCCTGAGCGAGCCCGCGATCCGGGTGTTCGGCGCCGGACAGAACGTCGAGAACCTCGATCGAGTGGTGACGCTGGGCTCGACGTATCTCGCCATCATCTTCGCCACCGCGCCCGCCCGCCACGTGGCGCTCATCGGCGCCCGCGCGCTTCAGGGCACCGGCGACACCCGGACGCCGATGTACGTCAACGTCGTCGCGAACGGGCTGAACATCACCGGCAGCCTCGCGCTCGGGCTGGGGTTCGCGCCGCTGGGTATCCCCCGCCTGAAGATCGTCGGCGTCGGCCTGGCCACCGCGGCCGCGAACGTGTTCACCGCGTCGATGCTCTGTCTGGCGATCTGGACCGACTGGTCCGAGGCCGACTTCGCGTTACCGGAGGACTGGATCATCGCCAAACAGCTGATCGTCGTCAGCACCCCGAAGATCGCCGAGGGGTTCGCCTCGACGGCCGCAGAGTTCCCGTTCAACGCTATCCTGCTCGGCTTCGGCCAGCCCGTTAACGCCGGCTTCCAGATCGGCCGCCGGATGTACCAGCAGGTGACCGGCCCGCTCTCCCGGGGGTACAACGTCGCCGCAAGCGTCGTCGTCGGCCAGCGACTCGGTGAGGGTGACGCCGCCGGCGCCCGCTTCGAGGGCTGGGCCGTCGCCGCGCTCGGCCTCCTTACGGTCGGCGGCGTCGGCGTCGGCCTGGTGTTCGCCGCCGACACGTTCGTCTCGCTGTTCACCAGCAACCCCGGCACCGTGGGCTACGCTGTCGCGTTCGCCCAGGTGTACGGCGTCTGCGGCGCCGCGTTGGTGGTGTTCTCGGTGCTCTCCGGCGGGCTCCAGGGCGCTAGCGAGACCCGGATCCCCTTCGTCGCCCGCACGAGCGGCGTGTTCGGCCTCCAGTTGGGGCTGACCTTCCTGCTCGGCGTCGTCTTGGGCTGGGGGACGCTCGGCGCCTACGTCGGCATCGGCGCCACGTACATCTGGATGGCGCTGGTCGTGGCTGCCGGCTTCCACTTCACGGACTGGGCCGACCGCGCCGCCGAAATGATGGCCGAGCGCGGCTCTGACGTGTCGGTGTACGGGTGAGAAACGGCAGGCTACGTCGCCGCTCGCGGGGCGGAACGAGCGAACGCCTCAGTACAGATACTCGTCTTCGAGCGCCTTGTACGCCGTCGCGGCTTCGACCTCTTCTTCCTCGGTCTCGAACCAGGCGACGACGCGCTCGAAGCCAGTTTTCCGACGCAAATCTTCGGCACTGATGGCCATGACAGTCATACACACGCAGCCAGGGGAGATAAAGCTTTCTCCGCTACCCAAACGTTCAATTGTGGTGACGAATCCACCCCACTGGTGGGGGAGCCGATAACCCTTAACCGATGAGGAAGGTAAGGGAGGTAAGATGGCTCAGACGGGGAACCAGGAGCTCACCGAGCGGTTCATCCAGTTCTACCGGAACTACTACCGGGAGGAGGTGGGGCGGCTCGCACAGGAGTATCCCAACGAGCGCCGCTCGCTCTACGTCGACTACAACGACCTGTTCACGTTCGACCGGGATCTCGCGGAGGACTACCTCGCGAAGCCCGAACAGATGCGGGAGTACGCCGAGGAGGCGCTCCGACTCTACGACCTGCCGGCCGACGTAAGCCTGGGGCAGGCCCACGTCCGCATTCGCGGGCTGCCGAGCGAGCAGACCGTCGATATCCGGGATCTCCGGGTCCAGGACGATCACATCGGCTCGCTGATCGCGGTCCAGGGGATCATCCGGAAGGCGACCGACGTGCGCCCGAAGGTGACCGAGGCCGCCTTCGAGTGCCAGCGCTGCGGGACGATGAGCTACATCCCCCAGACCGACGGCGGGTTCCAGGAGCCCCACGAGTGTCAGGGCTGTGAGCGCCAGGGCCCGTTCTCGGTCAACCACGACCAGTCGGAGTTCGTCGACTCCCAGAAGCTCCGCGTCCAGGAGAGCCCCGAGGGGCTGCGCGGCGGTGAGACGCCACAGAGCATCGACGTCGACATCGAGGACGACGTTACCGGCGACGTGACCGCCGGCGACCACGTGACGGTCACGGGCGTCCTCCACATCGAGCAGGTCACCCAGGGTCAGGAGAAGACCGCGCTGTTCGATCTCTACATGGACGGGGTCACCATCGAGATCGAGGACGAGGAGTTCGAGGACATGGACATCACCGACGACGACATCGCCGAGATCGTCGAACTCTCCAACGACCCCGAGATCTACGAGAAGATGGTCGGCTCCATCGCGCCCGCCATCTACGGCTACGAGGAGGAGAAGCTCGCGATGGTGCTCCAGCTGTTCTCCGGCGTGACGAAACACCTGCCGGACGGCTCACGGATCCGGGGGGACCTGCACCTGTTGTTGATAGGGGATCCTGGTACGGGGAAGTGTCTCGCCGGGGACACCCGAGTGACGCTTGGAGACGGTCGCGAACGCCCGATACGCGATATCGTCGAAGAGAACCTCGACGACCCGAAGCCAGTCGACGACGGCGTCTGGGACGAAGTCGACTTCGAGGTGCCGTCGATGCAACCGGACGGGCGTATCGAACCACAGCGAGCGACGAAAGTCTGGAAGCGGGAAGCTCCCGAGAAGCTCTATCAGATTCGCACCAAAACTGGGAGGGAACTCGAGGTTACCCCGTCACACCCACTGTTCGTTCCCGGCGGTTCGGGGCCGAACGCAGTTCGGGCCGCGGAACTCGAAGCGGGGCAGTTCCTCGCGACACCGCGAACGATTCCGACCGACGGCAACGACACACTCGACGTCGACTACCGGCGCGCGGAGTCGTACAACGCCGTACGACTCGACCTACCCGAACGATGGACGCCATCGCTGGCACGGCTCGTCGGCTACATCGTCGCCGAAGGCTACGTCGAACAACGGCCGAACGACACTGGGTTCGTCTCGGTCACGAACAACGACCGAGAGGTCCTCGACGACGTGGCCGACGCTCTCGACCGGCTCGGCCTCAACCATACCGAACGTACCCCCCACGGTGGGAAGGACGCGCGGGAACTCATCTGTTCGTCCGGCGAGTTCGTGAGTTTCCTCGCGAGGCTCTCACCGCGTCTACTCGAGGGGTCCGCGTCCCAGCGGATACCAGACGCCATCAGCGCTGCCAGCGACCGAACCAAACGCGCGTTCCTCAGAGCGTTTATCGAGGGAGAGGGACACGTCGCCGCGAACGAGCGCGAGATAACGGTCGCGTCGATGAGTGAGGCGCTCCTTGAAGACGTCCGCTCGCTGCTCCTCTCTCTGGGCATCGACTCACAACTACAGCCACGGGCAAACGGCAGCTACCGTCTGCGAATAAGCGGCGGCGACTTCGGCAAATACGTCAGCCAAATCGGGTTCGTCACCGAGCGGAAATCGGCGTCGGTGAGCCAGCACGCTGGAACAGTCGGAAACACGAACACGGACGTCGTTCCTGTCGGTTGGGAACTTCGTTCTCTGCGGGAATCCCTCGGACTCACTCAATCGGAGTGTGGTCTGCCACGCTCGACGTACCAACACTACGAGCGAGGAGACAGGAATCCAAGTCGAGAGAGCCTACGGACGGTGGTCGAAACCTTCGAGGCTGCCAGTCCGGAGACGCCAAGCGAAGAAGCGATCGCTGCAGACGGTGGCGCGACGGTGCAAAATCGTATTGAGGCACTCGGCGCCCTCGCCGACGGGGACCTCGGCTGGGACCGTATCGAGTCGATTGAGGCGGTCGAACCCGAGGAGGAGTGGGTCTACGACCTAGAGGTCGAGGGGACGCACAACTACGTCTCTAACGGCGTCGTCTCGCACAATTCCCAGATGATTTCCTACGTCGAACAGGTCGCCCCCCGGTCCGTCTACACCTCCGGCAAAGGGTCGTCCGCAGCCGGGCTCACCGCCGCCGCGGTTCGCGACGACTTCGGCGACGGCCAGCAGTGGACGCTCGAAGCGGGCGCGCTCGTGCTCGCGGACAAGGGGATCGCGGCCATCGACGAACTGGACAAGATGGATTCGGGGGATCGCTCGGCGATGCACGAGGGGCTCGAACAGCAGAAGATCTCGGTCTCGAAGGCCGGGATCAACGCGACCCTCAAGAGCCGGTGCTCGCTACTGGGCGCCGCGAACCCGAAGTACGGGCGGTTCGACCAGTACGAACCGATCGGCGAGCAGATCGATCTGGAGCCGGCGCTGATCTCGCGGTTCGATCTGATCTTCACCGTCACCGACCAGCCCGACCCCGAGCACGACAGTCGGCTGGCCGAGCACATCCTCAAGACCAACTACGCCGGGGAGCTCCACACCCAGCGCGAGGAGAACCCCAACTCGGAGTTCACCGCACAGCAGGTCGAGAACGTCACCGAGGAGGTGGCGCCGGACATCGACGCCGAACTCCTGCGGAAGTACATCGCCTACGCCAAGCGCAACGTCTACCCGACGATGTCCGACGAGGCCAAGGACGCCATCGAGGAGTTCTACGTCGACCTGCGCTCGAAGGGCGCCGACGAGGACGCCCCCGTGCCCGTCACCGCCCGGAAGCTGGAAGCGCTGGTTCGGCTCGCGGAGGCCTCCGCGCGGGTCCGGCTCTCGGACACCGTCGATGAGCAGGACGCGGACAAGGTGATCGAGATCGTCCGGGACAGCCTGGAGGACATCGGCGTCGACCCCGAGACCGGCGAGTTCGACGCCGATGTGGTCGAGACGGGCACTAGCAAGTCCCAGCGCGACCGCATCAAGAGTGTGAAGGCACTCATCGGCGACATCGAGGAGGAGTACGACGAGGGCGCGCCCGTCGAGGAGGTGCTCGACCGCGCCGGCGAGATCGGCATGGACGAGGAGAAAGCCGAGAAGGAGATCGAGAGCCTCCGGAAGAAGGGCGAACTGTACGAGCCCGTTCAGGGCCACCTGCGGACGACGTAACACCAGTCACGGCTCGTGGCCGGCACCGACCGCCGGGTCGGTGCTCGAAACGTGTTGCCGTGACTGTGTAGCGCCGACCAATCACGGCTCGTGACCGGCGCCAACCCTCCGGTTCGGCGCTCGGAACGGTTGCCGTGAGTGTGTAGAGCCGCCATGCTCGGCAACCGTTATGAGGCCGGGGGCACCACCGACGACCGACGTGGACCACATCTCCGCGCTGCGCAACGTCGAGGAGGCGCTGCGGGCGTTCGAGGACGGCGACGCCGATCTCGCGACCACCCAGCGGCGCGTGCAGTCGGTGCTCCAGAGCTACGCCACCGAGTTCGAAACCGAAGAGCGGCGCCCGTACCGTGCCCACGGCGACGACCCGGCCGACGGCGTCGTCGTCGTCGCCCCCGACCCCGAAACGGCGAAATCACGGGTTCGGTCGCTCAGCGACGCGGATCACGCGACGTTCGAGGTCGAGCCGCTCTGAGCGTTCTCAGAGTTGAAAAGTCGAAAAGACTTTGATAGTACCAGTTAATACTCCTATAGAGAGGCACGGCCGTGACAGTAACGCAGACAGCAGAGACGCTCCCGGATCGCCTGGCAGGTGCGAACAGCACGCTGCTTCTCAACTCCTCGTTCGCCGGCGAGGAGAACTGTACAGAACTACTCCACCCCGAGGCAGCCGCCGACACGAACGTGCTCTGGGTGTCCTTCACCAAATCCCCGGATCAGCAGCTCCGCCGCTGGCGTGAACACGCCGACGGCCAGCCCGCGGAGATGGGGATCGTGAGCGTGGAGGACTCGACCCGCTCGGTCGCCGCCGACACCGGCGCGGCCGGCGGGCCGTCGCTCCCGGAGACCAACGCCCCCATCGAGACGGTGACCAGCCCGAACGACCTCACCGGACTGGGGATCCGCATCACCGAGTTCCTCACCGAGTGGGCCGAGAACGACAACCAGACCGTCGTCTGCTTCGACTCCCTGACCGCGCTGCTGCAGTACGTCGAACTCGAGACGGCCTACGAGTTCCTCCACATTCTCACCGGCCGGCTGGCGACGGTCGACGCCTTCGCCCACTTCCACATGGACCCGGAGGCCCACGACGACCAGACGATCGAGATCCTGACGGGGCTGATGGACGCCGTCGTCGAAGTCGACGAGGCGGGCATCCAGAACGTCCGGACACGCAAGCTTTAATTTATTCTGCTGTAAGCAGCAATTGAATGCTGCTGGTCGTGACGTACTCCCGTGGGGCACGGACGAGTCTCCGGAACGTCTGTCGGCGCCACGACGCAGCCACAGTCCGGCAGTTCGGGCGGGCGGCGCTGCTGGCCGACACCGAGTTCGGCGCCTTTCTCGCACTTCGACTACGAGAGAAACACGGCGGCGACGTGCAGATCGAACGGACGCAGCCACTGAACGAGTACGAGTCGGTCCCCGAGTCGATCCGCGAGGCGGCGGCGGCCTACGAGGCGCGTGAACAGCCGAGCACGCCGTACACGAAGTTCGCGGCTGGCACCGACCACCCGGACCCGGCGGCGATGCAGGACCGGGAGCTCTGATGCGGGTCGTCGTCTGCGACGGCGGCGACCGCCGACTCCTCGGCACGGGCCAAGCGGTCGACCTCCGGCCCGCAGAGGTCGATGCCGATGCGGTCCGAGCAGCCATACGCGGAGCGCACGCCACAGTAACGATCGATTGCCCGTCGCCGTCCCGGTGGTGGGACCGCCTCGGCTCGCCCGGGGACGGGACGGGTCCACTGGATCGGGTCGTCGCCGCCGCACGATCTTGCGGGCACCGGCCGGCGGTCGAGCGCGAACTGGCCACTGCCGAGCGAGCGCTCCGTGCGCTCTCGATCGACGCAGTCGACACCGACGCGACCCGGCGCCGCCTCGCCGACACCGGAACAGAGGTCGAGCGCCTGCGCGAGGAAGTCGCGACGGCACGCGGCCGGCTCCAGAGTCGCCGGGAGATGGACGCGGACACGGCCGACGCCGAGACCGCGCTCGCGGACGCCACCCGCCGGCTCTCGGAGGCCGAAACCGAGCGGGTCGCCGCCGAACAGGCACACGACGCCGCCCAGCGCCGTGCTCGCGAGGCCCGAGAAGCCCGCGAGCGGCGCCTCCGCCTGCAGGATCGTGTCGCCAACCGGCGCCGGGACACCCGGCGCGCACTGGCCACCCGCGTACAGGACGCGTTCGACACCGCCGTCGACGCCGTCCCGGGCGAGGCGAAGCTCTCGACAGAGCCGCTGGAGATCGTCGGCTCCGAGCTGACGGCTGCGCTGGCGGCCGTCCGGGTCGCGGATCTCGACGCGCCGGTCGTCGATACCACGGACCGATTCGACAGCGCGGCGGCCGCCGCGGACAGCCTCGGGGTGCCGGTCGTCCGGGTCTGAGCGCACCAGACGTTTTCAGGGATCGCGAACCAGTCCCGCCGATGGAGCTCGACTGGAGCCAGGAGGCGGCCGGCCCAGTGACGCTGGTCCACGCACGCCTCCAGAACGAGCGCGCGACCGACCGCCGCGTCAGCCTTCGCAACTGTCTCGACGGGCCCGTCCTCCCACCCCGTCGTCACGGCGTCCCGGAGGCCGGCTGGGACCGCGAGGGACCGACGACTGTCGTCCCCGCGGGCGAGCGCGTCGCGATAGGCTACGCCTGTCCCGCGCCCCCTGCCGACCCGCCGGTCGTCGTCGACGAAGTCACCGCCGCGGAAGCACCCACGAGTGACGACACGGCCGCGACGGCGATCCGTGAACTCGGCGACCATCGGCCGCCTCGGGCAGTGCTGGGTGGGGGGAGCGCCGAATCAGCGATCGACGCCGCCAGCGCCGAGCCCGTGAACGAGCGGCCAGACCGCGAGTCGCAAGATAGCGAACCGTCAGCCGACGAACCCTCGACCCCCCAACCGATCGATGAACCGCCAGCGAGCGGCTCTCGCTACGACGGGCTTGCGGACCGACTCGATCGGTCGCGAACCCGGATCCGGACCGCGGAGGCACTGGCCGCCGCCGGCGTCGTGGACGCGACGGCGCTGCTCGAGACCAACGGCGGGCTCCAGAGCGTCGAGTCGCTCGGGGCTACACTCGACGCCGACGCGCGAGAGCTGCGCGCGCTGGCCCGGACCGCGAGCACACTCGCCGACCGGGCAGCCGCCGCGGCGCCACCGATCGAGGCACTCCGGAGGCTGTCGTGATCGTCGCCGTCGCCAGCGGGAAAGGCGGCGTCGGCAAGTCGACGGTGGCGTACAACCTCGCGGCCGCGCTGTCGGCGGTCGTCGTCGACGGCGACCTCGGGATGGCGAACCTCCCGGCCGACCGCGGACCGACGCTGCACGACGTGTTGGCGGGGCGGGCGGCGGCCTGCGAGGCAGTACAGCCCGGCCCCGTGACTGTGCTTCCCTGTGGCCGCTCGCTCGCGGGGGCCCGAGCCGCCGACGTGTCGAAGCTCTCGGACGCGCTCGCGGCAGTCGAGCGCGAGTACGGGACGGTCGTGATCGACTGTCCCGCGGGACTACGTGCGGACGTGGGCGTCCCGCTTTCGGTTGCCGACGCCGCCGTGCTTGTCGCCGCGCCGGAGCCGTTCGCGCTCGCGGACGCGCTCCGGACCCGAGAGCTTGCCCGTGAGCTCGACGCCCCGCTCGCTGCCGTCGCGCTCAACCGCGTCGTCGACGAGCCACCGACGCCGACAGTGCGCTCGACACTCGGCGCCCCCGTCGAGGCGGTTCCAGCCGACCCACGTCTCGGTCGATCGATCGAAGCCGAGGCGCCGATCGTCGACGCCGCGTCCGAGAGCGAGCCGGCGGCCGCGTTCGCGTCGCTGGCCGACCAGATCGAACGGGAGTGAGAAGCGAGGCGTCGCGCTGTCAGTCCTGCAGCGCCTGATACGTCGTCCGGACCGTCACCGCGGTCACGTCGGCCACCTCGGCCGCTTCGGCCTGCGTGACTGCGTCGCCCTCTCGGCGGGCCGCGAGGTAGAGTGCGCCCGCGGCGACGCCGCTGGGGTTGCGGCCGTTGGCGTGCCCCGAGTCGACCGCTTGCTCCGCGAGCGCGCGAGCCCGGCGACGAACCGCCTGCCCGAGGTCGAGCTCGCTCGCGAAGCGCGCGACGAACTCCGCGGGCCCGGCCGCCGAGACTGGGAGTCCGAGTTCGCGGTTCAGCGCGTCGTACGCCACGCGGTGCTCGTCGGCGGTCGCTTTCGCCACGTCGAGGACCTCGTCGGTCGTGCGCGAGATGCCCGCGACCCGGCAGGCAGCGTACACCGCCGCGCTCGCGAACCCCTCGATCGAGCGACCGCGCAGCAGGTCCGCCTCCTGTGCGGACTCGAACAGCGAACAGGACTGATCGCGGATCCGGTCCGGCAGTGAGAGCGCCCCCATCAGTCGCCGAATCTCGGTAAATCCGTACACCTGGTTGCGCTCGCGCTTGGAGCGGATCTGCGTCCGGCGGTGCTGACGGCGCAGGCGCGACCACTTTCGGTTCTTCCCTCGCCCGGATCGCCCGATCTCGGTCGACAGCCCGCGATCGTGCCGTGAGCGCGTCAGCGGCGCCCCACACCGAGCCGGGTTGGTGTCGTCGTCCTCGAAGCTGCGCCACTCGGGGCCGCGGTCCAGCCGGTCCGTCGAGACGACCAGCCCGCAGCTCGCACAGACCGTCTCGTCGCCGTCGGCGGTCAGTCGCCCGTCGCACTCGGGACAGCCGGTAGCACGCGTCGTGCTCATACTCGAAACTCGCTCCCGATCGAATACATAAACCCGGGTGGTAAGCGGGGGGTCGCCCCCGATCCCGTCACTCGAACGTACCGGTTATCGGTAGGCTCTTCGACAGCGATATATCGAAGATGGTTCAATCGAGAAAACTATTAAACTATTGCGGGAAGAACGATCGCGTATGACCCTCGACGAGATCGCCGCCGGGATCGAGGTGACCGCCAAGCAGGAGGCCCGCGGCGTCGCCGCCGTCGACGAGACGGGGGCCGACCTCGTCGAACGGCTGCGGGACCACGCTGGGGCGCTTCCCTGTACCCCGGAGGCGGCCGCGACGGTCGTCGAGACGCACGCCGCGGGCACCAGCGTGGGCGAGAGCGCACGCGAGGCGGGGATCGCCCCAGTGACGGCGGCCAAGGCACTGCACCGCTGTGGCGTCTCGGGGGTGACGCCGCTGTCGCCGATGGCTCGGGAGATCGTGCGGGACTGGCAGGCGGGCGCGCTCCCGCGGACCGAGGCGATCGAGCTCACCGGCGTCAGTGCGGCGGAGTTCGCGCTGGGGAGTTACATCGAGAGCCACGAGCCCGACCCCGGCCTCTCGGCGGCCGTCGCCGACGTGAGGAGTCCGGCGGCCGAAGAGGACCCCCTCGCCGACGCCGTGGGCGACGTCGACGAACTGTTCTGAGTCAGCGCTCGCGCAGCGACGCGACCCGCTCGGCCAGCCCGCCCTCGGCGACCTGTAGCTCCAGTTCCCGCTCGAACACGGCGTCGACGGCAGTCGTGATCGCCTCGACGCCTCGCGCCGACTCCAGAGCGCCAGGAACAGCCGCCGAGAACTGCGGAACCACCGCATCGGCGTCGGCTTCGGGGAACCCCGCGGCTCCGTCGCGATCGACGGCGAGGACGGCGTCGGCACTCGTTCCCACGTCCTGCAGTCGGCCTCGCAGCGTCTGGGCGGCGTCGACGCCGCGCTCGCTCGCGGGCGTGACGACGGCGGCTCGGTCCGCAGCCGTTACGGCCGCGACGGCGGGGTTCGAGCCCAGCGGCGGCGTGTCGATCAACACGGCGTCGAACGTGCTCGCCGCCGCCTCGATTCGGCGGGCCAGTTCCTGTGCGGCCTCGGCGGTTTTCGCCCGCGTGAGGCGCTCGAACGGCGCACGGGCGGGGAGACAGGCGATCCGGCCGCTGTCGGGGAGCGTCTCGGTGTCGAGTGCGACCCGATCAGGCGCCGGGGTGTACTCGACCAGCCCCTCGGCGAGCGGGCTGTCGGATTCGTCGGTCACCAGCGCAGTCGCATCGGGGGTGAGTCGCCCGGAGAGTCGTCTCGCGAGCCCTTGGGTATCGTAGGCGGCGTCGAGCACCGCCACGTCGTCGCCGGTCGCGGCGAGCGCGCTCGCGAGTTCGAGACAGGTCCGGGTCGTCCCGGCGCCGCCGGTCGCGCCGACTAGCGCCCCAGTCGTTGCTGCCATACCGTTCGTTTCCTGCGTTCCGACTGAAAAACACTGGGTCGTAGGAGCGAATCGAACTACGCGTCGCGGATGGAGTCTGCGATCTCGTCGAGCTCCGCGTCGGAGGGCTCCTCGCTGTCAGGGTTGATCGCGTGGAACGGGCCGCCGCCGTCGCCCTCGAACCGCGGGACGAGATGGACGTGGGTGTGGGGAACCTCTTGCCCGGCGGCCTCACCGTCGTTGATGCCGATGGAGACGGCGTCGGCGTCGACGGCGGCCTCGACGCTGTCGGTGAGGTCGTGCACCGCGGCGAAGAGGCCGGCGGCTTCCGCGGACGGGATCTCGTCGAGTCGCCCGTAGTGCTCCCGGGGGACGACGAGGGTGTGTCCCGGCGCCAGCGGGTTCGCGTCGAGGAAGGCGACCGCGTGATCGGTCTCGGCCACGATCCGACCGGGGATGTCGCCGGCGACGATGCGACAGAAGATGCAGTCTTCGGCCATATCCGGCCGTTCGGGTCGTCGCCGTATGAAGATGGTGGGCCGTCACCCCTCGACGATCGCGTCGAGCACGTCCCGGAGTTCCTCGAAGTACGCCCCCCGATCGTACCCCAGTCGCGAGAGCCAGATGTCCCGGTAGGCTGGATGGAGTATCGGCACCAGCGTCAGCCCCAGCGAGTCGAGCCGGACCGGTTCGAGCACGCTGTCGACGAACCCCTCGACCGTCCGGTCCTCGAACGCCAGCATCGACGTCGTGGCGTGCTTACCGGTCGCGACGACGGCGTCCGGCTCGACCCGTTCGAGCTCCGTCCGCAGGTGGTCCCGGCAGTGCTCTCGTTCCACGGCCGTCGGTTCCCGGTTCGTCGACGGCTCCTCGGGGTCGGCGGGGAAACACTTCACCGCGTTCGTGAAAAACGAGTCCGGGTAGCCCACGGTGGCCATCGTCTCACGGATCCGCCGACCGGAGTGCTGCGCGGTGTAGGCGAGCCCCGTCCAGTTGCCACCGCGCCACCGGTCAGCGTCCGGGACGCCGGCACCGGGCGCTTCGCCGACGACCACGACGGCCGCGTCCGTGGGGCCGTTCCCCCACGCGATCCGGTTACGGCAGGCGGCCAGATCGGGGCAGCGCTCGCAGGCCGGTTCGAGCACGAGCGCCGAGTCAGAATCCGGAAACGCCGGGTCCCCATTCGCGGTCTCGTCAGCGACCATCCTCAGACCAGATCCGCGAGCAGCGGCGCCACCGAGACGGCCGACACGTCGCGCTCGACCGTGTCGGTACCCCAGATGCCCGCCAACCCGGCGCGTTCGAGTTTGGTCCGGGCGTCGGCGACCAGGAGCGGGTGGACACAGACCACGAACACCCGGCCAACGTCCCGGTTGTGGAGCGCGTCGATCGCCTCGCTCATCGTCGACCCCGTGGCGATCATGTCGTCGACGAGCACCACGTCCCGATCGGCCACATCGGCGTTCCCGGGGGAGATCTCGACTGCGCCGGTGTCGTAGTCCCGATCCTTCTCGAAGTAGTCGACGGCCCCGTCACCGTAGGCGTCGCGGGCCTGTTCGGCGATGTCGATCGCGCCTTCGTCGGGCGAGACGAACACGGGGTCGTCGAGCGCCTCGGGCAGCGGCTCGGCCAACTGCGCGGCGCCCTCGACGAGTTCGCAGGGCACGTCGAAGAACTCGGCCACGTCGGGCTCGTGTGGGGAGACGAGGAGCACGCGGTCGGTGCCGGTCGAGATCGCTCGAGCGACCGCGCGGGCCGAGATGGGGTGGCCCGGCTTGAACGCCTTGTCCTGCCGTCCGTAGCCCATGTACGGGATCACGGTCGTCACCTCGCTGGCGCCGGCTTCGCGGGCGGCGTCCTGGAGCTGGAGCAGTTCGAGGTGGGCGTCGCTGGTGAGCGTCGAGGCGACAACGAGCGCGTGCGCATCCGTCAGCGCGTCGGCGTCGGGCTCGGCGAGCGCCGCGCAGAGTTCGCCGTCCGGAAAGCGCTCGTAGCGGACGCTCGCGAGGTCGTGATCGGTCGCCGCTGCCAGCCGGGCCGAGAGCGACTGGGAGTGCGAACCCGGGAGTATCATGCCGGTGGCTCGCGGCCGCGCCGGTAAACACGTTTCCGTTGGCCGCGGCGCTCCGCCGCCGACGCCCCAGCGCTACGCCCCGTCGCGGGGCGGCCCCGTCGCGATCGACCGCACTCCCGTCACGCCGATCGCTCGTGAGCGCCAGCGGTCGCCGCCGGTCGCCAGCAGTGACCCCGACTGGGTGGCGGCGACGGCGCCGCCGTCGGTGTAGTCGACGTCGACGATCACGGCCTCGGTCGGGAGGTCGAGGGGGGTCCACTCCCCGCCTCCGGAATCCCGCGCGAAAACGGCCCCCGCGGCAGCGACAGCGTGGGCGCGCTCGCCGTCGGTCGCGACGGTCTCGTGGGCGCCCTCGCGGGCGAGCATCCAGCCGTTACCGAGTTCGTACAGGCCGTCAGTCGTCGCCGCGAGCGGCGCGCCGCGGGCCGCAACGTCCCGGGCGTCGTCGAGGCCGGCGTCGTCCAGTCCCGACGCCGTAATCCGGTGAACGCCGTCGGCAGCGGCGACGAGCCCGCCGTCGACGGCGCGGGCGTCCGCGACCGAGCCGAGCCCCGCCCAGTCGGCCGCGGTGGCCGGCGACGCCGGATCGAACCCCCCGTCGGGGATCGGGAGCCGGGCGATCTCTCCGGCGGGCTCGACGGCGACGACGGCGCGCTCGGGGCCCTCGACGACCGAGACGGCCGTCGCCGGGCCGAACTCCGTCTGTTGGAGCCGGTCCGGATCGGCGTCGGGGGCGACGAGCACCGACTCGTCGGTCGCGAGCGCGAGCGTCCCGTCGGGGCCGACCGCCACGTCCGTCGCCAGGCAGCGTCGGGCCAGCGAGAACTCCCCGACGGTGTCGTCGGAGAGCCGGGCGACCACGAGCCCCTGCTCGGCGGCGACGAACACCGGCGTCGGCGGCGTCACCTCGTCGTACACACGTTTCTCGTCGATGGTTGGCATAGCCGGGAGTCGGGTCGCGGTCGGCAAAAGCGGTCCCCTCTGTATCGGTTACTGGGAGCGGAGCTGGCCCACGAGATCGGCGAGCGTCTCGAGGTCGTACTGCCCGGGCGCGGTCGCCTCCTCGGCGTGGACGGGCGCGTAGCCGATCTTCGAACCGTACAGCGGCGCGACCGCACGGGTGTGGCGGCCGGCCGCACCCATCGCCATCGTCGCCACGCGCTCGCCCGCGGCGTCGGCGGTGTGAGTCGCCGACAGCAGCGCCAGCGCGTCCGCCCGATCCGCGGCGGTGACCGCGAGCTTCCCCACGTCGCCCGCCGATGCGGCCGCCGACAGCAGCGAGACCATCGCGCGCTCGGAGGGCGTGCCGGCGAAGTCGTGGACCGAGACGACCACGTCGACGCCGCGGCGCGCGGCCGTCTCGGCGACGCCGACCGCGCGGTCGGAGCGCCGGAGCGCGGCGAGTTCGATGTCGACCGCTTCGACGGCCTCGTGCTCCAGCGCGGCCGCGAGCGCGTCGAGTCGCGCCGCGTCGCTCCCGTCGGCCTCCCCGCCCTCCCACGCGGGGCGGTTGGTCACCAGCAGCGGCAGCTCCCCGTCGTAGCGTGCCAGCTGCTCGGCGGGGGCGGTCGCGAGGTCCATCCGGAACTCCACGAGGTCGGCGACGCCGCGGGCGGCGCGCTCGTCGGCGAGGTCGGCGGTCGCGGCGACGAGGGTGAACGAGTCGAACACGGGAGGAAGTGGGCCCGCGGGAACAAACCGGTTCGGACTGGGCCGCGGGGTATTTCCCGGCTCGCCACCCACCACCGGCAGATGCGACTTGTCTCGCTGGCCCCCAGTGCGACCGCGACGCTGTCGGCGATGGGCGCCGCCGACGACCTGGTCGGCGCCACGGTCCACTGCGACCTCGCCGGCGTCGACACCGAGCCGGACCGCGTCGGCGGCTGGCTCAACGCCGACGTCGACGCCGTCGCCGCACTCGATCCAGCGCTCGTCCTCACGAGCGACGCGCTCCAGCGCGAGACCCGCGACGAACTCCGCGAGCGCGGGCTGGCGGTCCACCACAGCGAGCCCGGCACGCTCGAGGAGGCAATCGACGGGTTCGCCGAACTCGGTCGCGCGGTCGGGTACGCCGACGCGGGCGCGGAACTGGCCGCGGACGCCCGCGAGCGCCTGCGGGCCGTGCGCGCTGCCGTCGCCGACGAACCGCGGCCGACCGTCTACTGCGAGGAGTGGGCCGATCCGCCGATGGCTGCCGGGAACTGGGTGCCCGAGGCCGTCGCCGCAGCCGGCGGGGCGTACCCGTTCGCGGCGCCGGGCGAGCGCTCCGGTGAAGTGCGCCGCGAGGAAGTCGTCGCCGCCGACCCCGAGTACGTGATCCTCCACCCCTGCGGGAAAGGCGACCGCGCGGACCCCGAGGCGTTCCGAAATCGGGGGTGGGCGCTCGACGCCGAGATCCACGTCGTCGACGACTCGCTGCTGAACCAGCCCAGCCCGAACCTGATCGCCGGCGTCGAGCGACTGGCAGCCGTTCTCCACGGCGTGGATCCCGCCGCCTGATCCGCAACCGACACGGTCTCCCGGCCCCGAGCGCGACCATGCGAATCGCCGTCGGCAGCGGGAACCCGGTGAAGCGACGCGCGGTCGAACAGGCCGTCGAGGCGACCCTCGACGCCGACATCGAGGCGGTCCCGGTCGACTCCGGCGTCTCCGAGCAGCCGACCGGCCGCGAGGAGACCGTCAGGGGCGCCACGACACGGGCCCGGAACGCGCTCGCGGCCGGCGAGTACGACCTCGGCGTGGGACCCGAGGGCGGCGTCGCCGAGGTGCCGAGCGTCGACGGCCTGTTCCTGATCATGTGGGTCGCCGTCACCGACGGCGAGCAGGTCGGGCTGGGCTCGGGGCCGTCGTTCCGGCTCCCCGACAGCATCGGCGACCGCGTCGCCGCCGGCGACGAGCTGGGGCCGGTGATGGACGACGTGCTCGACGAGGACGGCGTCGCGAGAAAGCAGGGCGCCGCGGGCGCGCTGTCAGCCGGGGTGGTCGACCGGGACGACGCACTCGCTGCCGGCGTGGCGGCGGCGATGGGGCCGTTCGTGACCGAGCACTACTGAGCTTCGACCGTTTGCTGCGCTTTCTTCGGTCGCTGGGAAAAGCTCGGCCAAAAGCCTCCTCACTCCCTCCGAGAGAGCTTCGCTCTCCCGTGCTCCCGCTCGCGATGCTCGCGGGAACTCCGGTCGTGCGTCGGCCTCGCCTTCGGCGAGTGTGCGAAGTCGTCCTGATCCCGACGATTACGCCGGCTCCTCGGCCTCCTCCATCTCCTCGGCCTCCTCCACCGCGGTCGTGAGCGAGACGTTCAGCGCGAGCATCGAGAGCACGCCGCCGACGATCGTCACCGCGTTCTTCAGGAAGTGGTCGACGATCGCGGCCCCGAGCGCGACGGCCCCCGTCACCGGCGTCAGCCCGGCGACGAGCAGGGTGAACGCCGCCTCGTACAGGCCGACGCCGCCGGGGGTCAGCGGGATCACCTTCGCGAGGTTCCCCACCGAGACGGCGAAGAAACAGATGGTCACCAGCGTCGCGAGTTCGAGCGGCGGGGCGAACGCCGCCAGCACCAGCGCCGCGGTCACCACGTCGAGCGTCCAGATCACGAGGCTCGAGGCGCCGACGAGCATGAACGCCCGCGGGTTCCCACCGACCTGCTGTACGTCGCCGACGAACCGCTCCAGGACGCCGGCGACGAAGTCGGCGTAGGAGTCCGAGGAGAACCGCGTCACCAGCGCCCGGACGCGGTTGGTGTCCGAGCGCGCCGAGAGTACGATCCCCGCGACGGCGGCGATGGCGACGACGGCGACGCCGACCGCGACGATGACGGCGATCCGGCCGCTCTCGGAGGCGCCCGTAAGCGACTGTGCGACCCGCGCGAGGTCGCCCGTCGCCGCGTAGCTCAGCAGCACGACGCCGGCGAGCACCGTGATCGTGAGCAGGTCGAACACCCGTTCGGCGGCCAGCGACGCGAATCCAGAGGGGTACGGGATCCCGCGCCGGGCTTTCACCACGTACGCCCGGACCGCGTCACCCGCACGAGCCGGGAACACGAGGTTCCCCGTCTGGGAGATGAACACCGCCCCCGTGAGGAAGCCGATCCGTTCGTCGAACCCCAACTCCGCGAGGATGTCGCGGTAGCGCATCCCGCGCAGCGGCCACGAGAGCGCGTAGACGACGGTCGCGGCGCCGACGAGCGTCGGATCGGCGTCCCGGATGTGTTCGAACACCGCCGCGAAGTCCAGATACTGCGTCGAGAGCAGCAGTGCGATCAGCACCAGCAGCGCGCTCGCCGCCAGCGTCATCCGGCGGGTCACCCGCGGCTGGACCGATAGCTGCCACCAGGTCCGAATGATCTGGCTCCCCATTCCGAAGACGTCTCGGACGAGATCGACCTTCGAGTCGCCTTTCGGCTCCCAGTCGACCGGGAACTCTCTTACCTGGAACCCTGCGCGCTGAGCGCGGACGAGCAGTTCCGTGTCCCAGAACCAGTGGCGGTCCTCCACGTCGTCGTGGATCGCCTCGAACGCCTCCCTGGAGATCGACTTGAAGCCACACTGGTGGTCACGCAGCCCGGTGCGGAGGAACAGCCGGACGGCGCCGTTGTACCCCTTCGAGGGGATCCCCCGCTTGGCGGGGCGGTCCGCGACGTTCTCCGGCATCCAGCGCGAGCCAGTCGCCACGTCGGCGTCGCCGTTTCGCACCGTGTTCACCAGCGTCTCCAGATGCTTCATGTCCGTCGCGAGGTCGGTGTCGAAGTACACCAGCGTCTCGCCGTCGGCGGCGTCGAACGCCCGCTCCAGCGCGCCGCCACGGCCCAACCGCTCGTCGCTGTGGAAGTGCCGGACGGCGGCGACCTCGGCCGCGAGGCGGTCGGCGATCGCCGGCGTCTCGTCGTCGCAGCCGTCCTCGGCGACGATCACCTCGAACGTGCCGGGTTTCAGGAACGCGCCCAGCGTGTCGAGTGTCGTCCGGACCGTGTTTTCGATAGTGTCGGCCTCGTTGTACGCCGGCAGAACGACACTGACCTCGACGGCGTCCGGGTCGAACGTCACGTCCGCCCCCGCCGCTCGCTCGGCGTCGCTCCCGTCGGCGGGGTTGTTCATGATCGATGTTGACTCCGGAGCGTGTAAGTAGCTTCTGAAGGGGGTCGCCGGCCCCATCGGCGCTGCCAAGAGCCGCGTTAGCCGACCGTACCTGTCAGTGGTTATAAACCCTCCCTACCGGCTTCCATCGGGGAGAAAACCGCACGACAGCAGTCGGATTAATCCGTCGTACCAAACGCCTGAAAGGGGTACGGGACCACCGTCGATGTATGAGTCACGCAGGCGTAGCGGCGACGGTCGACCTCTCGGACAAACAGGCGCGCATCCTGAACCACCTGCGGGAGGCCGCCGGCGACAAGATGTACTTCAAGTCGCGGCTGATGGCCGAAGAGCTCGACATGACGGCCAAGGAGGTCGGCGCGAACATGCGGGCGCTACTGTCCGCCGATCACGGCCTCGACATCGAGAAGTGGGGCTACTCGTCGGGCACGACGTGGAAAGTCACCCGGGCCGAGTAGCTCAGAGCCGCCGCGCACAGCCGCTGCAGTACTGGTAGGCCGGATCGTTCTCCGTTCCGCAGTTGTCACAGCGAATCGTGCCCTCCGTCGCGGCCGCCTCGCGTGCGGCGGCGGGACCGCTCTCGGCGAGCCGTCGACGGTACGCCGCGCCGTCGTCGTCCTCGCCGCCCCAGATATCCGAGCCCATGTGATCCGGCGCCTCGTCGATCTCCATCCGGGACATCACGAACAGCAGCAGCGGGACCTGTATCGCAATGGGGATTACCAACAACAGCCAGAGCAGGGCTGTGTCGGGCATACGTACGCGTAACGACTGTACGACCTTAGCGATTGGGACCTGTCCACACGAAGAGAGGACGCTGCTCAGGGGTCGTGGCTGATCAGGTCCGCGGCGTCGGCCGCCAGCGCGTCGGCGGCGGCGTCGAAGGAGTCGGCGTAGCGGACGAGCAGCGTGAGCAGCGTCTCGGGCTCTTCCAGCGCGTAGCCGTCCTCGCGGGAGAGCAGGCCCGCCGACTCGAGCGCGGCAGCGTGGCTGCTGACCGTCGCCCGGGAGACGCCGAGTTGCTCCGCGAGATCGGCGCCCGTGGCGTCGGGGTCCCGGAGCAGCGCGATCACCATCCCGCGGGGCGTCGATCGCCGGAGATAGCCGAGCGCGGTCCGCTCGAAGGCGGAGAACCGATCGGCCGGGAAGAAGCGGCGGTAGTCGCCGTCGCGCCAGGAGACGATCGTCCCCGCCGAGAGCAGGCGGTCGACGTGGTGCTGGGTCTCGCCAGTCCCGAGCTGGAGGTCGTCCCGAAGCTTCGAGAAGTGTGCCCCGGGCGTCGCCGCGACGTAGCCGACGATGGCGTCGCGGGTGTCGCTCCCGCCAGTCGCGTCGCTGTCGCCACCCAGTGCGGCGAACGGGGCCGCGGCGCCGGCCGCCGCGAACCGTTTGAGCGTCGCCCGTTTCTCCTCGTCGACCCCGCGTGTCACGCATTGGCTTGCGTGGCACGCGGACAAAGGGGTTTCGACAGCCAGCCTGGCGTGAAACTACTCGAACCCTACCTGGTCGAACGCAGCCTCCAGCCGGTACCCACAACGGCTTTCCGCGACGACGGCCTCCGTCCAGACGATGAGCGAGGACCGAAACACGGAGTCGGCCGACGACGAGTGGGCCATCAGCCTCGAAGATCTCGAGGAAGGGGATGCCGAACGCCCCCAACTCGCGCCGATCGAGCCCGGCGACCCGACGATCGAGGGGGTCGCCTTCGTCGTCCTCGGCGTCGCGCTGACGCTCGTGGTGCTGCTCGGCGGGCTCTAACGACCGGCAGCCGCGGGCCCCGTCACGTCTAAACCGGGCCGACCCGATCTCCGGCCATGGAAAGCTACCGGACGCTTCTCGTCGACGCGTTCACCAGTGAGCCGCTGGCCGGCAACGCCGCCGGCGTGGTGCCCGACGCCGCCGGACTGGCCGAAGAGCAGATGCAGGGGATCGCCCGCGAGCTGTCGGTCTCGGAGACTGCCTTCCTTCTCCCGTCCGACGAGGCCGACCGGAAAGTGCGCTACTTCTCCCCGACACAGGAGGTCGATCTCTGCGGCCACGCCACGATCGCGGCCCACGGCGCGCTGTTCGAGGACGGCGTCATCGACGCCGGGAGCCACACCCTGGAGACCGCAGTCGGCGTGCTCGACATCCGGGTGACCGAGACCGGGGCGGTGTGGATGACGCAGAACGCCCCGCAGATCTTCGAAGTCGACCTGGACTACGCCGACGCCGCCGACGCGCTGGGAATCGACGAGGCCGCGTTCGCGGACGTGGGGGCGGATCTGCCGCCGGCGTACGCCTCGACCGGCCTCCCGTTCCTGATCCTCCCGGTGAACTTCCTCGAACACCTCTCGGGGATGGAGCCGGAGATGGACGCCGTCGCGGCACTCGCCGACAGCTACGACTGCGCCGGCGTCTACGTGTTCACGTTCGACGCGATCGGCCGGAGTCAGGATTCGACGCTGCACGGTCGCGCGTTCGTCCCCGGCCTCGGCGTCGACGAGGACCCCGTGACCGGCACCGCCTCGGGCGCCTGCGGCGCGTATCTCGATCACTTCGCGGCGTTCGACGACGAGTTCCCCGAGCGGATGACGTTCGAACAGGGCCACTTCCTCGATCGGCCGGGCTACGTCGGCGTGCGCGTCGACGGCCAGACGGTGCAAGTGGGTGGCGACGCGGTCGTGTCGCTGGACGGGTCGCTTACGGTTCCGGAGTACGAGGACGACGAGATCATCGAAGCGTAACCGATCACGGCGGGCGACACCGGTCTCAGGGCAGTTCCTTCCACTCGCGCCCGCACTCGGGACATTTCCGAACGTTGTACACCTCGTCCGGCGAGTTCTCGGTGGCCAGCGTCTGCTCGCACTCCGCACAGTTGAGTCGCTCGTACGTGTCCTTGTAGAGTTCGTCGTTGCGCAGGCCTTTCCGGGTGCTCTTCATGGCCCCAGCTTCGAGGCCGAACGTAAAAAGGCCCCGCACAGATTCGGAACCCTTGACTCCACCCACTGGCAACCGACGGGCGTGTCTCGCTCTCGTCTCTTCAGTGCGCTCTGTGGCTATGCGTTCCTCGTGAACTTCTCGCGGGTGGTGATGGCGCCGCTGGTGAGCGTGTTCATCGCCACCTTCGGGGTCGGTGAGGCGACCGCCGGGCTCGCCGCGTCGGCGGCCTGGATCGGCAGCGCGCTCCCGCGGATTCCGACTGGCTACCTGCTGACGAAAGTCTCCCGGCTGACAGTCGTGCTCGTCGCCGGCATCGTGCTCGCTGTCGGCGCCGCCTCGGCCGCCGTCGCGGGGACGGTCACGCTGGTGGTACTGGGCGCCGGGCTGGCCGGGGTGGCCTCCGGACTCTACTTCGTCACCGGCAACACGCTGGTCAGCGAGCTGTTCCCCTCGCGTGTCGGCCGGATGATCGGCATCCACGGCACCGCCAACCAGGTCGCCGCCGCCGTCGCCGCGCCGGTGGTGACCCTCGCCGTCGGGGCGACCGTCGACTGGACGCCGGTGCTGGTCGCGCTGAACCTCCCCGTCGACGAGCCCTGGCGGCTGGTGTTCGTCGCGCTCGCGATCGCCGGACTCCTGACGACTGTCGTGACGTTCGTCGTCTCTCGCGGCGTCGACTTGCCCGACGCCGGCGCCGAGGACCGTGACTTCGTCGGGGCAGCCACGGCGGAGTGGCGAACGATCCTCTTCGGGATCGCCGTGATGGGGATGCTCGGCTTCGCGTGGCAAGGGGTGTTCAACTTCTACCAGCTGTACATGGAGTCTCGCGGCGTCGCCCCCGGGATCGCCCGGAACGCGCTGACGCTCGTGTTCGTCGCCGGAATCCCGGCGTTCGCGGTGAGCGGCTGGCTGGCCGACCGGCTCCCGCGAGCGCCGTATCTGCTCGGGCTCGCGGCGACGTTCGTCGTGCTTGTGTTCGCGCTCACGTTCGCCTCGGGGACGGCGTCGCTGCTCGCGGTGTCGGTCGTCCTAGGCTACACGGTCCACAGCATCTACCCTGCAATCGACACGTTCCTGCTGGCCTCGTTCCCCGACCACAACCGCGCCAGCGCCTACGCGGTGTACAGCGGCGTAATGATGCTCGCCCAGGCGCCGGGCTCGTGGTTCGTCGGGACGCTGGCGGAGGCGGGCGTCCCCTACGTCACGACGTTCCGCGGGCTGGCGGCCGCCGTGGGCGTCGTCATCGCCGCGCTGTTCGTGTTCCAGCGAGCTGGCCGGGTGCCGAACTGATCGCCCGCGCCGGCCACAGGCTGCAGCATCCGCCACGTTCAAGCGGCCTGCCGGAGAGTGTGCGGACATGACTCGTTCCGTGTGGCTGAAAGCCGACGATTCGGTCGGCGACTGGGAGGCGCGAAAGCGACGGATCACCGCCGGGCTCGAGGCTGGGGTCGACTGGGTGCTGGTCGACGAGGCCGACGTGGGCCGCGTTCGCGAACTGGGCAGCGTCAACGTCGCCGCCTTCAAAGACACTGGCGAGTACGAGGAGGAGATCGTCGACGCCAGCCGCGACACCGACCCGGACATCTACGTCGTCGGAAAGGAGGGCGAGGGCGACGGGACAGTCGACCTCCCCTCGGACTTCTCGGGCTCTGCGGACCTGACGACGCTGCGGCGTTCGGACGACCGTGCCCAGGGGTCGTACGTCCGCGTGTTCGACGAGGACTACGAGGCGTTCGCCGAGGAGGCCGCCCGCGACGCCGAGTACACCATCGTCGTCGCCGAGAACTGGCAGGTGATCCCGCTGGAGAACCTGATCGCCCGCGTCGGCGAGGAGACGAACCTCGTCGCCGGCGTCGACTCCGCCGACGAGGCGGCAACCGCGTTCGAGACGCTCGAGATCGGCGTCGACGACGTGCTGCTCGACACCGACGATCCCGACGTGATCCGCGAGACTGTCGAGGTGCGGGACCGCAGCGAGCGCGAGCACCTGGACCTGCGCTACGCCGAGGTACAGCAGGTCGAGGAGACCGGCGGCGCCGACCGCGTCTGCATCGACACCGGGTCGCTGCTGGACGACGACGAGGGGATGCTCGTCGGGTCGCTCTCCCGTGGCCTCTTTTTCGTCCACGGGGAGACCGCCGACTCGCCGTACGTCGCGTCCCGGCCGTTCCGCGTGAACGCCGGCGCCGTGCACGCCTACGTCCGGACGCCCAAAGGCGAGACGAAGTACCTCGCGGAACTGCAGTCCGGCGACCACGTACAGATCGCCGACACGGCGGGTCACACCCGTGAGGCCATCGTCGGCCGCGTGAAGATCGAGAAGCGCCCGATGTTTCGGGTGCAGGCCGAAGTGGAGACCGACGACGGTCCCGACGTGGTCGAGACGCTGCTGCAGAACGCCGAGACGGTGAAAGTGGCCACCAAGTCGGGTCGGAAGGCGGTGACGGAGTTGGAAGCCGGCGACGAGGTGCTGCTCTACTACGAGGAGGGCGGACGCCACTTCGGCGAGAAGATCGAAGAAAGCATCATCGAGAAATAGTCGAGCGAGGCGTCTTTTGGTCCAGGTAGACAGATTACAGCCACGTTGACGGGACTCGGTCGTTGGCCACTCTAGCCGCGCCGGGCTACGGAGCAGCCGATCCGCTCCTCACTCACGGTGACCGCGGAAAACGCCAGGACTGGGATTTGAACCCAGAATCCCGGAAGGGAACACGCTTTCCAGGCGTGCGCCTTACCGTTCGGCCATCCTGGCTCGCCCGAATCTACCGCCCTGTGCCGGTTAAGTCCTTCCTTTCGTTCGCAGTCGGTGCTCCGTGGCGTACGCCACGCCGGCCGTCAGCACCCCGACGGCGACCGCGGCAGCGCCGACGACCGGGATCGACGCCGGGAACGGACCGATCAGGAGCTGATAGCCCTGCACCGCCGCGAGGAACGCGAACAGGCTCACCGCACCCCACAGCAGCGCCGACTTGACGCGGGGGCGCACCTCACTCGACGCTGACGACGGCCTCGATCTCGACGCCGGCGCCCTTCGGCAGGCCGCCGGCCTCCACGGCGCTGCGGGCCGGCGGCTCGTCGTCGAAGTAGCTCGCGTACGTCTCGTTCATCTCCTCGAAGTCGTCGATGTCGGCGAGGAACACGGTCGTCTTCAGCACGTCGTCCATCGACGCGCCCGCCTCCTCGACGATGGCCGAGAGGTTCTCGAGGGACTGCTCGGCCTGCGTCGCGATGTCCTCGTCGTCCAGCAGTTCGCCCTCCGGCGTCAGCGGGATCTGTCCCGCCGTAAACATGAGGTCGCCGTTGGTCGTCGCCTGACTGTACGCGCCGACCGCCTCGGGGGCGTCGTCGGTGTGGATAGTTTCCTTCATGGCCGGGAGTGGCGCCGGACATCCCTTAACTCTCACTACACCGAGCCGACGCTTCAAGTACGATGGCGCGCCAACGACGGCCGTGACCCGAACGCTCGACCGTGCCCTCCGCGCCGCCGCGAGCGCCGTCGCCGTCGTCGTGTTCGTCCGTCTCGTCGCCGCACTCCGGCGTGCCCGGACGCGAGCCCAGGAGGTGCCGCTGTCGCCGGTTTCCGCCGGCTGGTACGTCGGCCCGGAGTTCGTGGAGCGGCAGGGACTCACCACGGGCGAGGAGCCGGCCGGCGAAGTCGCCGACATCGCCCACTTCGCCGGCGAGACGTTCGATCCCGACCGGCTCGACCCCACCGTACGACGGTTCTACGAACGAACCGCCGAGTACGAGATGCGCTACCGGGTGCGCTGGCACCGACCGTTCCGGACCGGCGCGGCGCTGGCGAGCCTGGGAACGAGTCGGCTCGAACAGCTGAACCTCCCCGGGCCGGGCGACGAGTCGTGGCACCGCCTGGCGAGCTGGTTTCTGTGTATCGACGAGCCGGGAGCGATCACCACCGACGCCGACATCGACACCGACACCGATGCCACCGACCCTGCCCGCGAAGACGTGCGGGCGTGGATCCGTACCGATCCCGAAACCGACGAAGCGGTGTTCGTCGCGCTCTACGCCACCCACCACCGCGACGGCGACGGCTACGTGAACATCTCCGTCCCGATCCCGGGCGGCGGCGTCGACACCGTGTTGCGCCCGGAGAATCTAGCGCTCGGCGACGACGAGCGGACCGGGATCAGACTCACGACCGCAGCCGCCGGCGATCCCGGACTCTACCTCCGGACGCCGATCGGCCCGTTCGGTGTGCCGGGCGGCCAGCGGTTCGAGGTGTGGCCGGCGGAGGAGACGGCCGGCGACGAACTGCTCCGCGCCACCCACGAGATGTGGCTGCTCGGCCGAACGTTCCTCTCCGTCGAGTACGCGATCGAGCGCGCCTAGACCAGCGTCTCGACCTCGTACCCGTTGGCCTCCAGCGCCGCGAGCAGTTCGTCGACGTGGTCGTGGCCGTGGGTCTCCAGATCTAGCACCACCTCGGCGGCGTTCATCGCCACGTCACGAGAGGTGCGGTCGTGCTGGATCCCGTAGATGTTGGCGTTGTGCTCGGCGATGATCTCGACCAGTCGTTCGAGCGAGCCAGGGTTGTCCTTGAGTTCGGTCCGGACCTTGATGTACCGGCCCATCTGGACCAGCCCCCGGACGACGACGGTCGTGAGGTCGTTGAGGTCGATGTTGCCCCCACAGAGCGCGGGGACGATCGTCTCGTCGTCCGCGTACTCGAACGCCTCGGCCAGCACCGCCGCCAGCGCGACTGCGCCGGCGCCCTCGACCAGCGTTTTCGAGCGCTCGAGCAGATACGTCAGCGCCAGCGCGATCTCGTTGTCCGAGACCGTGACCACCTCGTCGACGCGCTGTTGGATGACCTCCCACGGCCCCTCACCGACCGAGCGGGTGGCGATCCCGTCGGCGATCGTGTCGACGGCGTCGATCTCCTGTCGGACGCCCTTCTTCAGCGATTCGGCGACGCTGGAGGCGCCCTCGGCCTGCACGCCGATCACGCGCACGTCGTCGAGTGACTCCTTCACCGCCGTCGCGATCCCCGAGATCAGCCCGCCGCCGCCGATAGGGACGACCACCGTGTCGACCTCGGGACACTGTTCGACGATCTCGAGGCCGATCGTCCCCTGGCCAGCCATCACGTACTCGTCATCGAACGCGTGGACGTACGTCTGCCCCTCCGCGGCCTCGATCTCGTGGGCGCGGTCCTGTGCGTCGTTGTAGTCGGCGCCGGCGAGGATCACCTCGCCGCCGTACCCCTCCGTCGCCTCGACTTTGGCGATCGGCGCGTGCTCGGGCATGACGATCTTGGCGTCGACGCCCGCCCGGGTGGCCGCGAGGGCGACGCCCTGGGCGTGATTGCCGGCGCTGGCGGTGATCACGCCAGCTGCCTTCTGGTCCTCGGAGAGCGTCGCGATGCGGTTGGTCGCGCCACGGATCTTGAACGAGCCGGTGCGCTGGAAGTTCTCCAGTTTCGGCCGAACGTCGGCACCAGTCATCCGGGAGAAACTGTGAGAGTACTCGAGGGGCGTGACCCGAGCGACCTCCATCACCCGGTCGCGGGCCGCCTCCACGTCGGCGAGAGAGAGCATACCCACGATGGTCTCACGGCTATCGCTAAGGCGTTTCGATGCCCAAAGGGGGAAAGGGGGAAGCGCACGCGTCACACTGCGTGCACTCACTCGTTGGGCGTCCCCGGGCATAAGGCTACCCCGACCGAAGTGAAAGTGAAAACTGGAGACAGGACCGTCTGGGGCGAAGAATTCGGAACGTGAAAATCGAGTGTCACCACGCCGCGGCGGTGTCAGCGGGCGTCGTCGCGAGCATCACTGTGGCCGGACTCGCACGTCGTGGTCGCGCAGGTACGCCCGAACACGGTCGGCGAACCCGGCGACCCCGTCGGCGGCAGGCCACGTCACCGCGTCGTCGACGCCGAGTCGTCCGGGATCGCCGACGTACACCCCCGCCGTCGCCGCCAGCCCGGCCGCCTCCGAGCGCTCGCCCGCCCGAGATTCACCGGCGTCGATCGGCACCGTGACCCGGGCGTAGAGCCCGTCGTTCACCCCCTCGTAGGCGTCGATCGCGTCGATGTCGTCTGTCCGGAGGAGCCGCCCACCGGTCTCCCCGCCGGGCGCGAGCGTAGGGTACTCGCCCTGCACGGGGG
>Ga0207754_100129_pt1 | contig 48431 bp, 52 predicted proteins | sample A23E1SouthBayCA_FD_187728 | JGI IMG/M metagenome (GOLD analysis project Ga0207754, IMG submission 187728) | Aerobic enrichment media microbial communities from Eden Landing Ponds, California, USA - A23 E1 (SPAdes) | ecosystem: Environmental > Aquatic > Marine > Unclassified | place: Emeryville...
AACACGGTCTCACTCATCGACCGCTGGCTGTAGACGTCATCGTCAATTCTGGCGTTGTGAGCCTTCTTGAGCGCGTTTTGCTCGCAGTGTTTGATCACTGGACGCGTTGATGCGTCACGACAGGCTTGTCTTGAGGGTGTCATAGAACGGTTAGCACACCAAAGAGCAGGGTGAATGCTGAGGTGGAATGATCTCAGCGACCCTGTAGGATGATCCTTCGGTAGAGTCATTCTTCAATGTCGAGGAGACGGAGACGCTAGCGGTGTTCGGGCATCTTCCCTTCGAGTTCCTCGAAAAGTTGGACGTGTTCTCCCCGGCGAAGACAACCCGGAAGTACCGTGGTTACGGTGTGAGAAGAGTTCTATGACACCCTATTGTCTTAGCTAAAGACGAATGCTCGATGCACTTGTCTGCCGGTTCACGACGCTCGATAATCTCCATCTTCGCATGTACGGTCTCGAAGACGAGTACCTCGACTCAACACTCAACGTTATCCCAGACCTCCAGTTCGCTGAAGTCGACGATCCCTCATACAGGAAGGCAAGCGAGATGACGATTGCCGATATCGCCGAACGCGCAGCGCTCTGGAAGGGGGACCGGCTCAGCATGGTCTACGATTTTGGAACCCCCTCACACTACTACTGCATCGTCAAGGAGGTATACGATCCAGGGGAGATCGAGAAACTCCTCGAAAAACGTGACCCAATCGCAGCGACCGAGACAGCCGCGATCATCGACGAAAAACGACCCGAACAATAGTCACGAGCAGACGGTTGCCCCGCTCTTTTTCACCACACTTCTCGAACACGCAGCCAATGGCCGACTGCCCGTACTGCGAGCAATCCTTCGCGGACGAATCCGAGATCCGCAAACATCTCTATGAAGCCCACGAGTACGACGAACTGGGTCGGATCGACACCAAGCGGGTTGACCAGTACATCGACGACCACGACCTCGGAGAAGGCGACGACGATACCACCCGTGCCCAGCAAGACGCGGACGAAGCGGTACACATGTCCCTGGGGACCGACCGTAATGCGGGTGAGCGGTGGGAATTGCATGACGTACAAGCACTATCGACGGAGGAAATTCGGGACAAGCTTGCCGAGCACGGTATCGATACGACTGAGAAGTCGTTCCGTGACCGTGCGGCCGAGGTTGACTCCGCGATAGCCCTCGCCGACCAGTGGGAAACCGACCATGACGTCGACGCGTCGGGGTACGACCAAGATTTCATCTGGATGGCAGCTGAAGTCCTCTGGAGCCGGTGGGCACCCGATCTCCCCTATCAGGAGCAAATCTACGACCTGGTACAGGAAGGTCGAGAACTCCGGGAGCAGGGGGACGATGCCGAAGCTTGCCAGCGGTGGCTGACTGCCTGGGAAACCATTATCGCCGTCACGCCGGACGACATCACGACACTCGAGGCCGCTGACGATCACCTCCCGAATGTGCTCTCGCTGGAAGCATTCCTGCGGTCGGTCGACAACGACCTTGCCAGCCTGGCAGCGGACGATCCGACCTATCACGAGCGACGCCTCGAATTCTGTCGGGAGGTCTGTACCCAGTTTCCGGACGCATCTGACGAGCTACTCCTTGATTTCCGCCACTTCATCGCTGACTCGCTGACAGAGCTAGGACGACTGGACGAAAGCAGAAACGAGTTCGAGACGCTCATTCGAGACTATCCCGAAGATCCCTGGGCGTACAAGAAACTCGCGGATAGCTACTGGCAGGATGACGCTGACGAGCCAACAGTCGAAGAGTTGGAACGCGCTGCCAAACTGTACCAGCAGGCTCTAGACGCCGAAGGTACCCTCGAACAGCCATCAGCCGTCTCTGACCGGATCGACGAACTCGAACGCCGATTGGCTAACATGGACACGTCCGAGGCACAAGAGGGATAGGTAGTTTCTGTCGACTGATGCACGCAGTGAGCCGTCGACATTCGTCATCAGACAATCCATTCCTCCCGATTAACCAACAATGTGCAGATCTGTCGCGCATCTGTTGGTTAATTTGTCCAGTAACTCGGATCTGTCCTCCGGTCAGGATGGAGCGCGTCCTGCGTCGGTCGATAGGTGGTTTCGGCCTCCCCGAACATCTTGAAGTCAGGATGCGTATTGGTCAGCATGACGCGGGCCGAGAAGGACGAGGAGCAGGAAGAGCGCATCAAGATGCGCATCATCGTTGATACCTACAGCCCTGAAGAACAGGCGTGGGGATGGTACGCGTATCTGGACGACACGATAGACTTTCCGTTCGAAGCGTGCTGTGTCACCGAGCGAGAGGAGTCATCCCTAGAGGAAGGTGAAACAGTACGCGTGGTTGGAATGTCGCCGACAGATCCGACTCTCAGCCAGATGTTCGTGACAGTCGAATGGATGGGCAGAGAACTTGGCGTACCACTGGAGCAACTGGAGCCGATCGAAGCCAGTAGTAACACGGACCAAGCGATCGCGGACTGGAAGTACTGGCTCGATCGCTGACAACCGTTATCCCGGAACAAGAGAATCATCCGTACCCGTAGAAGGACAGACGCACGCCTCCATGGAACCCGAGAAACCCACATATTGAATCCGGTCGGGGGGCTCTGTACCAACATCGAATGCGAATCGAATTCGACGACGGGACGCTCCTGCTCCGTAATGCTCCCGATGATGTTCCGTACGCTGAGTGGGACGACCGCGTCGACGAGTACCGAACCCGAGCATATCGATATCGATCCCTGCTCGAATGGGCCGGCAAGTGGACGGGCGGAAACGAGCAGGCAACGTTACAAGAGGGCTTCGTTCACACTCTCGAAGACGCCGCCCGTGCCTATCCCGACCTCGATCTCACGCCAGCGCTCCACATCGAACCGCGCGACTACCAGCAGGCCGCACTCAACGCCTGGATCGACCACGATCGGCGAGGGAGTGTCGTACTCCCCACGGGCAGCGGGAAGACGTTCCTCGGGCTGCAGGCCATCGCCGACGCTGGCGTCAACACGCTCGTCGTGACGCCGACGATCGACCTCATGAATCAGTGGCACGCCACGCTCACCAACGCCTTCGGCGAACAGCTCTCGGAGCCGATCGGCGTCCTCGGCGGCGGCAGCCACGAGGTCACCGCAATCACCGTCACCACGTACGATAGCGCCTATCGCTACGTCAACGAGTACGGCGACCGGTTCGGGCTGCTCGTTGTCGACGAGGTACATCACCTGCCAGCTCCCACTTACCAGCAAATTCCCGAGATGACGATCGCGCCGTACCGACTGGGGCTGACTGCCACCTACGAGCGGGCCGACGACAAGCACGAGGTGCTTGAAGACCTGATTGGCCCGGTCGTCTACGAGGAGCAGGTTGACAATCTCGCCGGCGAATTTCTCAGCGAGTACGAGACGATCCATCTCTCGGTCGACCTCACGTCCGAGGAGCGTGAGCGATACGACGAGGAGTACCAGATCTATCGCGACTACGTCGACAGCCACGACTTCGACCTCTGGAAGGAGACCGGCTATCAGGAGTTTCTCCAGCGCACCTCCTACGACCCGCAGGGACGGCGGGCGTTGATCGCCAAGCAGCGTGCCGAAAAAATCGCCCGGACAGCGGAGAGGAAACTCGACACGCTGGACAACCTCATCAAGCGCCATCACGACGACCGCGTCATCATCTTCACCGCCAACAACGAGTTCGCCTACGACATCTCCAAGGAGTTCATCGTCCCCTGCATCACCCACCAGACCAAGACCGACGAGCGCACCGAGATACTGGAGCGGTTCAAGACCGGCGAGTACTCGATGCTGGCGACGTCGCAGGTGCTGGACGAGGGCATTGACGTGCCCGCCGCCAACGTCGGCATCATCCTCTCGGGAAGCGCCTCCAAGCGCCAGTACGCCCAGCGACTCGGACGCATCCTCCGCCCAACAGAGAATCGCGAACCCGCTCGCCTGTACGAGATCATCGCCGCCGACACCAAGGAGAACTACGTTTCCCAACAGCGACGACAGGGGGTGACTGACAGTGCTGACAGCTGATCTCGCCCGCTCTCGAACGACCGGTGAAGAAGTCCGACCCCTGTTCATCGATCCCGACGAGAAGCGATACCGACAGACAGCCCGCGAGCTGATCGACCTGTTTGATGCGCATCTGGGCAAACCGAAGGGCGACCTTGAGGACGCCATTGACGAGTTGACCATCGCTGATACGGACTACAAGATCATCCAAGGTTTGGCGAAACTACTGCGAGACGAGTCCGAATTCGAGACCGTGGCGCCGATGGAACCGCACGAGATTCGCCAGCGACTTTTCGAGAAGGCCAATGATCGGTATCCGATCGTGCGCCAGCCCACGCTCGGCGAGGACACGCAGAAGCTGGAGGTATACAGTGCCGTGGCCGACGAGTTGGGCATCTCGCTGGAGGAGTGCTACACGGGGATGTACGCGGACTTGGAGCGCAACAAGCGCCTCGTTCGGTTCGGAAATCGCGTCCACGAGGGTTACGGTGACGACGAGAGTGGCTCGTCAACCACTCAACTCACAGGCCAGTCCAACGACCGCTACCGAGAGGACGACATCACAGTGGACTGGCTGCTCGACCGCTACAATCTCGCGCTCGCGCAGGCCGTGCTGTATGACGCCACGGAGATGCGCATCCGTGTGTGGGATCACTTCGGAACGGTGTTCAGCTACGTGAAGCTGTTCGGGCTGATGCATCGCATCTATCCCATCGACGCAGAAGGCGAGCGCGTCGTGGGGACAGATCGGGCCCGCGGCTACGAGGCCGTGCTGGATGGCCCGGCCTCGCTGTTCTCTCAAACGCGCAAGTACGGCATTCGGCTGGCGAATTTCCTGCCGACGCTGCCGCTGTGCGACCGTTGGGAGATGGAGGCGGCAATTGCAGACGATGAAGCAGTGAGTCAGACGCGTACACTGGCGCTCGATCACACGGATTCACTGTCATCGCACTACAGTTCCGGCGACGAGTTCGACAGCGATGTCGAGCGGACGCTCGCCGACAAGTGGGAGCGGGCGAACACCGACTGGAAGTTGGTGCGCGAGGATGACGTGCTGGATCTCGGTGAGGAGGTGATGTTACCTGACTTCGCAGTTGAGCATCCCGACGGGCGCCGTGCTATACTCGAAATTATGGGGTTCTGGACACCCGAGTATCTCGACGAGAAGCTCTCGAAGATTCGCGACGCAGATGTCGACAATCTAGTGGTGGCCGTGTCAGAGCGATTGGATTGCGCTGAGGAAGATTTCGGCGAGACCGCCGATCGCGTACTGTGGTTCAAATCCGGGATTCATGTCTATGATGTCGTCGAGTTGGTCGAAGAGTATGCTGTCTCCGTGTCAAACGATCCAAACACCTCTGAAGCGGCATAAGAGTCCGCCTTCTCTATGATTTGCGGTATTTACCGGGGTAACAAGCCAGTAATTAAATCGTCTGACAGATACCATCGTCAAATCCGCCGTGAAGGAATCACTCGACGAAATGAACGTGGCCGTCGATTTCTACGAGACACTCGACGACGAAGTTGCAGAATTGCTTGCCGACGCCGCTCGCCGCGCTGAGGCCAACGACTGGAAGACAGTCCAGCCCCGAGATTTATAGGGAGAGCAGACAGTAACTCATTTTCTGGAGTATCTTGTAGTACCACTATGGCTCACGAGTGCGATGATTGCGGCGAGTCGTTTGAGACGCTCACGCGTTTGCGGCTCCACGACTGTGGCGATGTGCAATCGGAGACACTCTCCACATCGTCTGTTCCCGAGCAGTCTCGATCGTCTGGTTCTTCGCCAACCGAAGAACGAAACGCCTCCGTCGCCGAACTCGATAACCTACTCGACCGGTTCTCGGATGGTGACATCGATGCCCTTCACTACGCAGTCGTCGAGTTTGACTCGGCACTCTCGGCCGCACTCGAGGAAGACAACAGTGGCGACACATATCGGGACGTGTTCTGGCCGTATCACGAGCGCGTCAGTGACGCCCTCGACGAGGCGGCGCGATCAGAGGGCTGGAACTTCCTCGAGGACGTGATCGCGGCTCATGATCCCACTGAAGACGACAAGATCCCACTGGTGACGCCCACGGTCGCGAATGCAGTAGGACGGAATTTGATCCGCACGCGGTTGACTGACGGCGTGTCGGCGATCCCAGTTGTGGCACTCGAATATCTCGATGCCATTACAGTCAATGCTCCCGATACAGCTGACACCGCACGAGAAGAGCTCCACGCGTATGGGTGGGGGATTGGTCATCCCGACCATTCGGTCGTTGATCGTCTCCACGCCCGCGCCTCGGAGGATATCTTCTCCGTCAGTCCAACACTGGAACACGCGTTCTACGCCGACCAGTACGCGGCAGTCGGTGCACTCGAACGACTGGTGAGAGACGAGTCGATCGACGGGACACTCCCCCGCGTCACCCGTGACGATATGACGTATCGTCGCTACCTGCTCGACTGCGTCTACGGGCTGAAAACGGACGGTCATTGGCCGGGGATGCCACGATACTACGACTGGCACGAAGAATTCGACTACACGTTCGAACTGGACGACGCGGTCGAACAGCGCATCCGTGACCTCGTCGAAGAGACTGGATTCGACGCCAACCTGCCGAACGACTGGACGTTCCGCGATCTCGGCATCTGAGCGACCCAACAGCACGCCTTACCCGACGCCAGACATACGACCGGTAATGCCGTTCAGCGTCACGTGGCACACGCTTCTCGACGAGTGTGAGGATCTCGACGATGACGCGACCTTGCTCACGCCACTCTCTAAAGACCGATTCCGTATCACTGACGTACAGGAACACCGTATCGTCATCGAATTTCTCGACCGCGACGTGGACGAGATGCGGCCGCTCCAGCGCGACCAGTTCGAGACGCTCTATGAGCGCATCAGTGACGCTGTCGATGGATTCGACCTCTCGCGGCTCCCGGCCGATGCCGACCCATATCCCGCCGTATTGAGTCTCCACCCACGATTCGAGGTCGACGAGAATGTGGGCGTGATCCGCGAAACTGACGAACCAACCGGGAGCCCGATCATCACGAGGATAGACGACACCGAATCAGCGGAAGAAACCATCGAGCGCACGGAGCCTGACGTGGACGTCTACAGCGATGCTCTCCTTCTCGTCGACGCGCTGGAGCGAAACGGTCTCTCCTCACTTGAGGCGCTCGAAACGCCCGTTCTCATCAATCTCTACACCTTGCTCTCGGACATCCAGCGCGACGCCAACGATCTGCGGCAGGACGTAACGGACGTGTTGTTGGATCGGCTGCACCACGACCAGCCCGTTCACGGCCAGTTCGGCTCCGTGCAGCGAACGACGCGCCGCAACCGAGACCTCCGGGATGACGAAGCGGTGCTGGCCACGCTGGAGGACGCGGGTGTCGACCGCGAGCGCGTGTTGAGCGTCAACCGGAAGAAGGTCGATGAAGCCCTCAAGGTGACGGAACTCTCGCAGTCGGACGTGTATCAAATTGAAGAGACAGAGTACGTCCGGAAGGCCGAAGTCAATGAGGAACAGCCTCGTGTTCACGGCGAACGTTGTAGTATCCCTCGGATATACCGACACGGACGGCTGGACGGTCGTGGCGCGAGAAGATCTTCGGTCGAAGGCCCGTTCGGCTCTTCGGGCGTGAGGGGATCGTTGATGGGGACGACTTCGGAAAGGAGCTACACTGGCGATACCCAACGTACACGGCGCGACCTTTGAGGGCGGGTTTGCACGCGGTTGCCGTATGGATGAGCCCCACGGCGGGGGACTCTGATAGCATGGACTGTTCATGCTGTACTCGCTTTCTGGTGAACCCGGCTGGCCCCTGCGGTTTGTGCTATGGCTTCCTTTCGCCGGTATGACGTACACGGCCACCGTCGTCGACACGTACCCGCTCACGCCGCGTGTGAAGGGCTTTCGCCTGCGCGTGCCGGGCCACGAGTTCGACTTTGAGTCCGACCAGCACACCACGGTTCGGTTTGAATCGGGCGACGAGGAGGTCGTGCGTCCGTACACGCCGACGAATCTCCCCGAAACCGAGGAGACCACCTTCGCCATCAAGCGCTACGCGGACGGCCTCGCATCGTCGTATATGCATACTCGCGACCCCGGCGACGAACTGCTCCAGCGATCGACCAAAACAGCAATGAGCTGTGACCTCTCAATTGAGAGCACCAGAGGTAAACTCTAGACCGCTTTGCGACACGACCAACTGATTGATGGAGAGAGTGACTGTCACGACGGTCGCGAGCGCTCCGAACGCCCCGCTCGCCAGCACCGTGGCGAAGGTGCTCCCGTCGCCGACGTAGATGACGTCGCCCCGCACTAACCCGAACGTCAGGAGGGCCAGGCCGCCACTCAGTACACCGACTAGCTTCAGACGTCCTCCCGTCAGAAGCACCCATCGCCTCACAGGCAGATCAGTCGCGCTCGTCCAGCGCCCCCCGTAGTTGTCGCCCATCGATACTGTCGAGTTGTTTCACCCGCTGAATATAAGCACGGGTCGGCGACGCTCCAGACGACCTCGCTTGAAGGTCAACGCTTCGGCCCCCACTTTCGATGCCGGCTACTGCGCTCGCCAAGCAAGATTCCGTCTCCGACCTTGCACACCTATAGTATCGATTAGGAGTAGTTGCTTACTTTTGCGATAGAGGGTTGGTCAAGAGCGGTATCGATCGCGGTTGTCAGCTCGCCGAGTGAGTCAAAGAAGCGGTCGCTAAGAGCTGCTTGGAGCTGTCTCCAGTACTCCTCCGCGAGGATGACTTGCGGAGGCCGTGAGTGCTGTCCTCTGGCTCTGTGACGACGATTCGTCCTTCGTTACCGGTGCGGCTCTCGGCGTCGATGGTGGCTACCTCGCGCCATAGCTATCGCGCTGCCTCGGTTAGTCGAATGATGTCGAGCCACAGCGGAGCCTTTTTACTGACTAGTTAGTAAGCCAATTTGGAGACAGAAGTCGATGATCGACACCACTGGTGACATTGAACGCGAACTTGAACGGGTGGTTTCAGAGGCGGGTACTGAACATCAGCCCGACATCTGGGAGTCGTTCGCGGCGGACTACTGGTACGGCGAGCTATTGCTCCACGTGCACGACACGCTTGCGGACACCCATCTCAATGGCGCGGCAACCGCTGCTGCGGGCGTCGAGTGCCTCCGTGCGTACATCCGACTGCGTGGCCGGCTGCTTGTCCAGTTGCACGACGACGTGGCCCACTCGTTCACAGCTGACCCGACCCACATGCTCCTCGCGAGCGACCAACTCTACGCGGCCGCATACGCTTCACTCGGCCGTAGCGGCGGTCCAGTCTCCCTATTCGACGCCGTAACGTGTACGTCCCAGCGCATCACGGGCGCGCTCAGCACGCACTACACAGATCCGGAAACGGCAAGCAGTCCGAGATCACTCGTGGATGACACGATGGGGGCGCTCGGGGAGGCTGCGGCAACGATAGGGGCCATCCTCGCGAACGCAACTGATGCCCAGCACGAGTCCGTCCGTCTCCTCGGTCGCGGTCTTGGCGCACTCGAATTCATCCGGCGCACGGATGACTTGGAACCCCAAGACCGTCATGTCGTCTTCCCGAACGTGGACGAATCCGGGCTGGATGCGTACGCCGACAACCGTCGCGTGGACGTATTGGACGCGCTTGACGACCTCGATGACACCGTGGACGTGCGCGACCTTCGCACGCTCATTCCCGACTAAGGGCTGTTTACGAGTCTGCTGAGCCGTGATACAGTCTATACTACTTTGTTGTGGCTGTAGCAGGTGCTGGAGTTGGTAGAACTAGCTCATCCTCGCTTGGATTTCCCAGTATTACCGTCGATATATTTTTCACTTTGGCTGTTGACAGTGCTGGCGCTGTCGGTGTCAGGCCTGGTTAGGGCCTCGGTGTAGCTAGGGCTACTCCAGCAGTCCGTCATGGCTGCGTACTTCGTTACCGATAGCCGCCATCAAGGGTGCAACCTCAACTGGCTGGACACCACTGCGATGGGGTTGCACCTTGTCTTGGCGAGAGAACCCCACTGAGCAATACATCACTTCGTGTTTCTACGCCTAAGCGTTGTGAGTAACCGCAGTCCAAACGGGTTTGAATACCATCTGTTAACAGGGCTGCAAACGTGGCTCATGATATGGCCTATGAGAATATTGATGCTGAGCTGATAAACGAGCTTCTCGGAGATGGCCGCGCAAGCCTCCGCAGTCTCGCCGAGGAACTCGACGTCTCCGTGACGACGGTCTCGAACCACCTCCAAGATCTTGAGGAAGGGGGCGTCATCACTGGCTACACACCAACCGTTGACTATGATAAACTCGGCTACGACGTCACCGCTGTCCTCCAACTCAAAGCCGAGGGAGGTTCACTTCCCGACCTCGCCGAGCGACTCGGCGCACATGACCAGATGATCTCCGTCTACGAAGTGACGGGGAACTACGATATCATCGCCATCGGGAAATTCCACGACACGGACCACATGAATACGCTCATCAAGGAACTCCTCGGCGACGCCGATATTGCCGAGTCCGCGACCAGCGTCGTACTTAATGCCGCTGCTGAGAACGAACAATTCGATCTCAATACCGACTAGCACTCATTTAAACTCCGTTAATCGGGAACAGCTGCACCTACCCTGGCTTTTTCACCATCAAAAATCCAAACAAATAAAAGAAGGCTTATGTATCATACGTAGATAAGTAATAGTAGAGCCAGCACGGATAGATACGGTGAGACTCCGGGAGTCCCCGCATTGCAGCGTCTCCGGCCCGTGCCACACGTGTTACCCATAGTGGGTCGACCCTGCTTGTCGACCCACTCACCACTCCTCAAGAGACACCAGCGGGTTTATGAACTCCGTCTTTAACCCGATTGATCCGTAGATAGCGATTCTAGAATAGTGGCTCTGCTGATACTCTATTGTTTCTATAATCCTATACTTAAAACAGCCGTTAGGTGTGTGCGTATTGAGCGGAAGATGCAGGTGGATGGTGGTTCCAATACCCACCTGCGAAATAGCGTGCTTCCTTCGTGGATTGCTGTAGAAGACTACTCCCCCCTATTGGATCGTCTCCCTGAGCAATCCAATTTGGGTAGGTCCCTTATTTGGATAAAAGTGCTCCTTCGTCCACCAAGCGGTTTGTACCTGGTCTGTAGTTATGGTTCAGTCGCTCCTCTGTAGTTAGTGTCCAGGCCGGCACTTGACGACCAGCGGCACCATTTTTATTAGTTAATGTTAATCCCAACAGAGCCAGAATAGCGAGTATATGCCGATAGGAGAATCAACAGATGCCAATGAGTTCCACATCATCGCACACGATCGGACATTCAAAAAGTGAATTATATCAAATACTATTTAATATTCGACTAAATTTCTATTAATTGTATGGATATTGGAGCCATAAGATTCTTAATTCATCTCTCTCGACTTACAGGAGAATGCATCGAGAGGAGATCGGTAGACCCCACGATGCTATACAAGCCACAGATTGGGAAGAGACAACCGTCGAGGCCACCACTAACTGGAAACGGTGGGGTGGAATGCGGTGACGGATTCGGAATTAGCTACCACCGACACTGGCCAAAACACCACCCCTCGCGGGCAAACCCACCGAAATCTACTGCGACGCATCGGAGGCGCGATTCTCCTATTCAGCGTTGTCGCTGTCGAGCCCGTCGCGGCCCAGCAGTCGGCGGTCTGCACCGCGGACAACCTCCCGAGCATGATTGAGGGATTCTTCCAGTTGACGACGGCGCTGGGCATCGTTGGGCTCGCCGTCGTCTGGCAGGCGAACTCCCTGATCGATATGTTCACGCTGAGCCCCGACCAGAAGAAGGGTCTAAAGCGCCACAAACGCTCGGCGCTCAAATCCGCCACCATCCTCGTCGTCCTCGGCCCGCTTTACACGGTCGCGGGGTCGATGATGAACCTGCCGCTCGCACAGTGTGTGAACCTCGTCCCCTGGTAGCTCAAATCTGTCCTCCACGTTGTTGTCCCCGTCACGCGCAGTCCCGATAGCGATTGCCGGCGTCCTCCTCCTCGTGACAGTCACCGGACTCGCCGCCGCGAACCACCCCCGCCCCGGCACGGAAGGGAACGGCCTCACAGAGAACGAGTCCGCGACCCTCTGGTCGCACGACGCCGACGACTACACGAACGACTCCACGTACTCTCAGCACTACGGCGAGCACCGCACCGCCCTCCAACAACTTGCGAACGGGACGGACATCACGTTCACGCGGCCGCCCAAGACGGCCGCGACGTGGACCAAGCACGACTTCCGCGATCTCCACGCTAGTGGTCCAGAGACGTCGCTTCACCCGGAGAACGCCGACCTTGAGGATGGTGCCCTCATCGCGGATGCTCACGCGACGATCTTCGCCGCCCAACCCACGACGCGAGCACACCTCGCATCCGGTGAGACACGCACGTATCTCGCACCGGACGGGACGCTTCGCGGCCTCGTCGACTACCGCGTTCGCTACCCGAGCACGAGTGCGGACTGGTCCCTTACCAAGCACCAAATCTCGCGCGTCTGGCTCACCCAGGACGGCGACACCATCGCCTCGAGTACCGGGACGCAGACGCCGACGCTGGACTACCAGCTCCAGAACGACCGCACGACGACGTTGACGCTGCACGCGACGATCGAGGTTCGTATCGAGCAGACCACGACAGTGAACGGGAACACCGTGAGCACAACGACGGAGACTGACTCCATCACGGTTACCGACTCGCTCAGTGGGTCGGTGTATAATCTCGCGGCGTACCCCTACTACGCGACGTATCCGAATGGGGACGCGGGCGTCGCGATCCTCCAGTCGCGCCCGTGGCAGGGGTACACGCTCACCGAGACCGGAAGCGCTCGTGTGCGTGGTGTGTGGCGGTTCTACACCGCCCGCCACACCGGCTGGGACACGCTCGTCACGAGTACCCGCGACGGCGAAACACGCACCCAGTCGGACGCGATTCCCGTCTCCGTGCACGCGTATCCGTCGCGGATTGGGCCGGTCGCTGAACCCGTACGAACCGGCCCAGAAATCGTCGAGACGTGGGGGATCAATCGGTCGTCGCCCGCTTCAACGCTCGGTGAGGACGTCCACATCGACGTCGTCAACGACACCTACACGACGACGTACGGGGTTGCTGTCCGCGCGGAGCAGGTTGACCGGCAGGCGCTGCACGTCGCGGGGATCGTTCGCGGCGTGAACGCGACCATCTTCCAGCCCCAGGCCGGGTCGACACGCCACCTCCGCGAGAGTTCCCTCACTGCGACCGTCCTCTCGCAGAATGTCTCGGCGGCCACAGTCCGTCTCGAACTACGCGACAACCAGACGGGTGCGCCAATCGACCTCTCGCAGGAGCAGCGTGGCCGGCCACTCGCTCAGTCACCGACCGGCTACATCGCCATCGGCGACCAGCACGTCGAAACGAATCGTTCGGGGGTTGCCGTCGTCACGCTCACGCAGCCCGGCATCTACACCGCCCAGTACCAGCCAGAGTCGTGGCTTGGAGCCAACCCCGCCTATGTGCGTACTCAGGCGAGCGTCCGCTGGCACCCGCTCGGCACGCTCTCGGGCTGGTTCAACCTCGTGTTCACAACCGGATGGAAACTCCTCCCGTTCGTCGTGATGTTCTACGCCGGCCAGCGTCTCCTCCGCATGTTCGGCCTTGATCGCTTCCAACACTATGACTGACACCTCACCATCCATCGACCGTCGTAGCGCCCTCCAAGCATTCGGCAGTCTCACCCTCGCCGCCCTCGCCGGCTGCACCAGCACCCAGACCTCCGAACCGTCGAGTTCCTCAACGACCACTCCTGTTGGACCATTTGCAAGCCTCAACGTCCAAGGGACGACTCTCGGCGTCGAACTCGAGAGTGACGCGGACGTCGAGCACGTGAACCTCGTCAAACCGAACGGCTCGCTCTTCGGGACACGCGACGTCGCGCAGGGCACGAGCCGCGTCTCCTTCGACCTCGGCACCACCTACACACCCGGCGACTACGAGCTCGTCGCTGTCAACGACGACCAGACCATCGGCACGACGACGCGATCGCTTCGTCCCGACCTCCAGATTATCGAGATGGGCATCGGACGGAAGAACCCCAAGAGGATGTGGAACGGGACTGAGCGGGAGATTGCAGACGAGGCGTACGTGGTCGTTGAGAATCGTGGGAGTGGACCAGTTTCGGTTACGCAACTGTTGTTCCTCGGGATGGCACCCTATCCAAGCGGGGAAGACGGCACCGGATACGCCGATGACTCAGACGTGAGCGGGATCTATGACCCACAGTCGGACTCAGAAGCTTCGAAGGTAACCTTCGGTCCGAGAGAGCAGAAGACACTCTATAGCTCTCGCTCTCCGTTCGCCTTCGTCCCCGGTAGTGGGACGACGTGTACGGAGAGTGTTCAGCAGGGAACGTTCACGCTGTCGCTTGAGACCGCTCCCGATGCTTCCTCGGTCTCAAAGACGTACGACATCCGCTACTCGGCGGCTGAGAAGTTCAACAACTGCACGCTCATGGTCAGGAGGCAGTAACGATGGTTGATCTGATCGGCGTTGTTCTACAGGGGTTCAAGGACGCCGTCAGCTGGTTCACCGGCCTGTTCATGCAGGGCCTCACGACCGGTTACCAGCAGCTCTCAACCCACATGTTTGGAACACCGACCCCGCAGACAGACGGGGCGTTCGTCTTCGGCCAGCCGACGAACGCACCGTGGGAGTCAATCCATCATGCCTTGATTGGTGGCGAAATCATGATTGTCTCATTGCTCCTGCTCGTGGTCTGCGTACAAGGCCGGCATCTCATCCGGATCTTCAATATCGGGAGCACCTATGAGTCGCGACGAACACGCAAGACGGCGTGGGTTGGTGCGTTCCTCATCATCATGTGGTACTGGGTTGCTGTACTGACGCTCTACCTCGTGAACGGCTTCACGGTCGCGCTCCTCCCGAGCCTCAGCTCACTCGGCGCCGCGATGCTCAATTTCCTTGAGAGAACGCTAACCAATCCCGGTCTGTCACTCGTATTCGGACTGCTTGGCGGCCTCTCAATGTGGGCATTGGAGGCACTCTACTACATCCGAGAAGTCCTCCTCTACGTCTATATCTACGGAATGCCGATCGCGTTCGCGCTCGCCTACGGGAACATCCCCGTGCTCTCGGACGTCGCGATGGGGTTCAGCAAACGCTTCGTCCCGCTCGCAATCCTCCCACTCCCCGCTGCCGTCGTGTTCAAAGGCTACGACCTCCTCTACTCGCAGCACGCTCTCTCACCCGGCAGTCCGTTCCTGAAGTATCTCGTCGCGGTCTCCCTGCCGCTCGTCGCCTTGCTGGTGACGTGGAAGACGTTCCAATACGCGACCCCACTTACCGCAAAAGCGATCAGTACTGCGGGCCGTGGCGCCGCGCTCGTCGGTGGTGTTGCTGCCGGCGCCTACGTCGGTGGTGCGGGAGTCGCGACGACCGCCGCCCGCTGGGGCCCGAAAGCTGCTGCCGGTCAGGCGGTCGCCGAGCACGCCAGCCGGCGCGCCGGCAGCGAGGAGAGCGAGGAGTCTGCGCCATCGTATCGCCGCACAGAGAACGATCCGGAGAACTACTAACACATGTCGACAGATCCAGACGCCGCCGCGAGACGCATCATGAATCAGTTCGGCGAGGAGAGCCACATTCCCTACCTCAACATCGAGGAAGGCGACGTCGGCGTCCTCATCGCCTTCCCCATCATCGGCCTCTTCCTCGCCGCACTCACCGGGATTGACTCACTTGCCCTCCCGTTCGTCGCGGGTGGGTTCGGGCTCGGCGTCGCCATCATCTACGTCGCCCCAAGCCACCTCAACGCCTGGACGTGGGTGACCGACGTCTACCAATATCTCAAACGTCCCCGTGCCACCTTCAGCGCCCCCGACGAACCGGACCCCGAGACGAACGAAGAAGTGCGGAACGAGGGCGGGCTGGCGAACTATACGCCGTTCCAGCCGGACGAACGCACCCAAGACCTCACCAATCTCGAACGTGCGTGGCCCGGTGCTGGTGCCATTCAGCGCTCGGATGGCACGATGGAGGCGTTCGTCGAGGTCGACCCGGACAACATGGACTTCGCCATGTCCGACGACTGGGCGCAACTCCAAGAGGCGGGCGCGGAGTTTGCGAACAAGGAACTCGACTCGAAGCTCAAACTCCACGCCACCACCCGCGAGTTCCCCGTCGAGCAAGTCGTCGAGAACATCCAGGACCGCCTCGACGACGAGGACGTTCAGGCGAATCCCGTCTTCCGCGAACTCCTTGAGGAATATCTTGAAACGCGCCCGCGTGAGATGCGCGAGCGCGGCATCCAGCAACTCCACTACTACATCGGCGTCGAGGTCTCCCCGATGGAGGTCTACGACCGCTATCGCGACGAATCCACCCCCGCCGAGAAGTTGACCGAGATCCCCGTGATCGGCTTCCTCTTCAACCCGTTCGTCACCCGCCGAGAGAATCTCCAAGAGACTGAACGGCGCGCACGGATGTTCGAAACCTTGGATGACCGTGTTGCCGCGGTCCGCAGTGAATTCGTGCAGCAGGCGAGTGGCTGGTCGGCACGCCGCCTCACCACCGTCGAACTGTTCACACTCACGATGGACTTCTGGAACGGCCACGAACACGACGTCGACGACCCCGACTCACTCATCCGCCAGCAACCAACCATGGATCACCAGAAACGGGAGGACACCGATGCATAACGCCCCCCTCCCCGCCGAGACGGGGTTCAGCGACCAACTCACACAGTGGGCGTTCAACCCTACGACGCCCGGCGGCATCCTCCTCTACGTGCTCGTAGCTGTGGTCATCGTCGCGACCACCGTCGTCGCGTGGACGCGTTATCAGGCCCGCGACGACGAACCCACCGTCGAGTTTGCTGACGTCCTCGACGAGGAGACACTCGAAGAGGGGCAGGCCGAGGGCCGCCTCCTCGACGAGATTGCCGAATCACACAAGACGGCAATCGCCCCAGCCGCGACCGAGTGGGAGACGCGTGCCGCCCACGTCGGCGAGCAGTGGACGAGCACGCTCTACGTCGCCGAGTATCCCGACCATCCAAGTGACGGCTACCTCAGCGATCTCTTCGAGCTCACAGACGTCGAGTTCGATCTGACTGCGCACGTCACCCCGAAGAATCAGGAGCGAGCACGAACCGAACTCGAGGAAATCGCGGACGATCTCCAAGTCGATGCCGACCTCGAGCAGAGCGTCCGAGGTGCCTACCTCCAAGAGCGTGCTGACGAAGCCAAAGCTACCTACAAGGCCGTCGAGAGCGGCGCGAACGTCTTCGACCAAGGCGTCTTCATCACCGTTCGCGCTGACGAGAAGGACGACCTGCAGGACGCCGTCCGCACCGTCAAGAGCACGCTTCGGGACGATCCGGCGAACCTCACGCCGAAGACCGCGATCTGCCGGCAGGACGTCGCCCTCCAGTCCGCTGCCCCCATCGGCGACAACGAATTCGGCCGCGAATCCATCGCCCTCGGCGGTGCCATCGGCGCGTTACTCGCCTCACCACACAATGCGACGATTCTCGAGGAGGGTGGCGTCGAGTTCGGCATCCACAAGGACAACCAGAGCCCCGTCGTCATCGACCCCTTCGAACGCGACAACGGCTACGCCATGTTCACTGTTGGGGACACCGGCTCCGGGAAGTCATTCAGCTCGAAGCAGAACTTCATCCGCTCGATCGAACAGGACAGCGACCGCATCGGCATCGTCCTCGAACCACTCAACAACTGGGCGGGTGTTTCGGAGGCCCTCGACGCTCAGCGCATCACGGTCGGTGGGACGCTCGGCCTCAATCCCTTGGAGATTCGGCAGACGCCCGAGCACGCCCAACGTGCGATGGGGGAGGACGCCAGTCCGTTCAACGAGAAGCTTGATGACGCGATGAGCTTCCTCACCAACTTCTTCGCCCTCCGCGGCATCTCGCTCGGCGACAAGCGAACGACGCTCGAACTCGGCTTGCGCTCAGCATACGCTCGGCAGGGGATCACCGACGACATCGCGACCCACGACAATCCGAGTCCGACGATCCGCGATATGCTTGACGTCTTCGAGGAGATGGTCGCTGATCCCGAAGAGTTCATCGTCCGCTCTGAATCCGAGGCGGAGAAAATTCAGGCCGACGCGACGTGGCTTCTCGACCAACTCCGTCCCTTCGAGGAAGAGGGCCGGCACGCGAATCTCGGGAAGGCCTCCGCATTCGACATCCGGGACGAGAAGACGATCTATCTCGACCTCGCCCAACAGGAAGGCAGCGTCGACTCCAGCACCGCACTCACGATGCAGCTCCTCATCTCCCTCGTCTACGAGCGCGCAAAGGAGACGGAGAAGGAGGTCGTCTTCGTCATCGACGAGGCGCGCTACATCATGCAGGACGCCGCGAGTCTCGCCTTCCTCGAGACAGTTTTCCGCCATCACCGCCACCACGATCTCTCGATTCGTCTTGTGACCCAGACTGTCGACGAGTTCTTCGAACACGCCGAGAGTGAGGCGATCCTCGACCAGTGTGCGGTCAAGCAGTTCCACCGCTTAGATGGGATGGACGAAGAGTGGGCGGACGAGTTCGGGCTGAATCACGCCCAGATGCGCTACGTCCAGGACGCCGTCCCCGGCAACGAGGACGCCGGCTTCTCTGAAGCGCTCGTTGGCGTCGACGGCGAGTGGCGCGGTATCCAGGTCGAGGCGATGCCCAAGGAGAAGCAGGTCATCGACTTCGACCCCACCACCCAAACCCGCGACGAACTGCCCGGTGCAACCAACGACGAAACCGAGTCAGCAATGCATTCGTTCCAACAGCAACTCAACGAGCAGACCGCTGAATCGAACGACAAATCGGAGCAGGTCGCCGAGACGGACGGTGGTCGCGATGAGTGAGTACCTCCGTGTGACCCCAACCTCCGAAGAACTGGATCCGTCGGGGATTCCGCGACTCCTTGAGAGCCTCCACAAGCTCACTAGCGAAGATTCCGGCTTAGATTCGACGTTGAATCCGTTGTCGTCCTCGACACCGCCGCGCTTCGAGTTCCTCGCGCTCAGCGACGGCGAAGACGCGCCCGTCGAGTTCTACTACGGTGCCGACAACTCACTCGACACCGTTGAGGAGCGCCTGCAGTCGATCTATCCGACGACCTTCGACATCGAACGTGTCGACCTCGACGTCGAAGAACGGCTTGCTCAGCCAGCCGAGTACTCACGTGAGGAGTTCCTCAACGCCTACCAGCAGGGCAATCTTCAGTACGAGTTCGACGAGGACGAGCAGTACGCCATCACCGACGAGGGGGAGGCTGAGGCGCCCGACGTCGATGTGACTGCGGACAGCGTGGTGTCCGTCGGCGAGACTGCACTCGAACTCGCCGTCGCGGACAACGCACCGGTCGAGAAGCCGTCCGTGACTGAGGACGGAACGATTCTCGCACGGCCGGCGACCGAGACGGTCTCGCCGTATGGCGTGCGCTGGCAGGGCGATGCCACACGCAAGAAAGACTGGATGACGTCGCTCACCCCATTCACGGACGGCGAGGACGAAGAGTCCCTCTCGGCTGTCGACCAGCCCGGTGCGGCGCTCGCCTCGCTGATCGACCACGTGAATGACGCCGAGGAACCACTCGCCTTCCAGGTCGTCTTCGAGCGCCGGGAGAGCTGGCAATCCGACGCTGGACTCCGCAAAGAAGACCTGCGCGATGGGCGAGACACGTGGGCGCAGCGGATCATCGGTGGCCTACTCGAGTTCGGGGAGTACGAACGCGACGAGCGCGAATTGAGCGATATCGTCGAACGCCGCCTCAACGCCATCGAGGCGACCAACCCCCAGCGCTCGTTCACGGCGAACATCCGGGCAGTCGGCGTTCCGACCAGCGACGACGGCCAGGACTCACTCGACAAGCGACTGTCGTCGCTCGCCCCGGTGTTCGACCCACTCGACGGCCCATTCTACGATGTTGAGTCCGAACGAGTGCGTTCGAGCGGCTTCCGCGAAGCGAAAAAAGAGAAGAACGCACGCAAGGCCCTCCAGCGCCTCCTCGATCGCGACATCGTCACCGGCCGGTGGAAGACACGACCCGACTTCGTGCTGAGTGGGCGGGAACTCGCGCACTTCCTCCTCGTCCCTTCCTCCGAACAACTCTCAATCGAGGGCTCTCGGGGGACACGGGCGGAACAGCAGAGTCGGAATCCGCTCCCACGTCCGAATCCGGATCTTCGCGAGCAGTTCCGTGAGGGAATGGCGATCGGCTACGCGCTCGACGAAACGGGGGATCCAGAGGACGAACCAGTCCGCATTCCTCCGGATCTGCTCACGACCCACTACGGACGTTTCGCGTCGACTGGCGCCGGCAAGTCGAAAGCGATCATCAACGACGCACTCTCCCTCCGCGAGACGACTGGTGGCCCCGTCGTTATCGTTGACCGAAAGGGCGACGGCATGTGCCAAAACTATCTCCGCAGCCACCACGCACAGTTCGACGACGCAGAGGATGTCTACCACTTCCGCGTCCCCGAGACCATCCCCGCGTTCTCCTTCTTCGACATCCGACCCGCACTCGAGGCCGGCCGGAATCGAGAGGACGCCGTCCAAGATAAGGTCGATCACTTCCACGACATCCTCCGGATGATCCTCGGCCAAGAGAAACACGAGCGGGCGTTCGTCGCCAACGAGATTCTCAGCCAACTCATCAAGGCGCTCTTCGACGCCGAGTACGGCAGCGATGTCTTCGGACTCAACGACCTCTTCACCGCAGTCCGCCGAATGCAGGACGAGCAGACGATTCCGCCCGTCTCGATGGCGAACCAACCAGTCGAAGAATCCTTGTCGCGCCACCTCTCGAAGGAAGAGTCACAGTTCCAAACGTCGATGGACGCGGCCGGGAATCGCCTTGAGCAACTCCGCGAAAGTCCCCACCTTCGGCGGATTTTCAACCATACGCCCACACAGAACGACGCCGGTGAGTACGTCGAGAACCACTTCGACTTCCGGAACTTCCTCGATGAGGACGTCACTATCCTCCTCGACCTCGGTGATCTGCGCCCCGAGGCACAGCAGGCGGTCACGCTCCTCCTGTTGAGCAACCTCTGGGATGCCGTGCAGGTGCGGCGGCGCGACGGTCAAACCGACTACGAGAACTTGACCAACCTCATCATTGAAGAAGCCGCCCCAGTCGCATCAACGCGACTCGTTTCCGAGCAACTCCTCCCACAGGGCCGCTCGTTCGGCCTGAGCATGGGACTCGTGATGCAGTTCCCCGGCCAAGTACGCAATCGCAGCGAGCGCGCCTACGACGAAGTCTTGAACAACATCAAGACGAAGCTCATCGGCAACATCTCGATGGAGCGAGACCTCGCGGAGTCGCTTGCACACGAGGGATTGAGTCCAACCGAGCTCCGGAATCGCGTGAACACACTGCCGAGTGGAGAGTGGATCGCCCAGCTTCCGAGTCCAGCGTTCGGCGAAACCGGCCCGTCGCCGTTCTCGATGAAGCCGCTCCCCATCGCCGAGGGCCACCCAGAAAGCGACACTCCGCTCACCGAAATGGAAGCGTCCCAGTTCGAGTCAGTAACACTCCCACGTATCGTCGAGCGGACGCAACAGCAGTATGGCCTCAGCGCAGAATCCGATACAGCCGCGGACGACGGCTGGGGGAGTGGCTCTGACAACTCCACATCGCCGGAGGCGGAAACCACCCATTCCGAGTCGACGATGCTCAGTGGCTCACCCAACGAAACCAGTAGTGACTCCACCGCTACCGAGAGCAGTCCGCTTCTCGGCGGTGGAGACTCCACAGACAACTCGGAGACCGACACCTCTGAGTCGGCCTCTTCGGAGTCAGAAGCCGATACATCGCCAGTTGACGCTGGTGGAGTGTCCGTTCCTGACGCAGAGTTGGACCGCCGTGGACTCAGCCGCGACGATGCACGCTTCCTGCAGGACGTCCTCGACGTGATGAACGGCGCTGCCGACGCTCAATCCCTCCTCGAGCCGATGAGCGAACTCCGCGACGAGTACGCCGATCTCGACATTCAGCGACCCCTTGATCAAGACCTGCTCGCGAAGGCGTCCGCTTGTGGACGGACCTACTACACCGTTCTCCCAGCGGGTCGTGAACTTCTCGGCGAGCGACTCGCAGTCGGTCCCGGCCAGGGCGATATCGGTGAACGAACACCCCACAAGGTCGGTGTCGAACTCCTGCGTCGCTGGCTCCAAGACCACGAGTCCGTCACGCGTATCGAAACCTACTACGAACACGACCCGGAGACGATCTTCGACGTCGCCGGCTTCGACGACGATGGAACGCTCGTCTGGGTCGGTGAAGTAGAGATGGCGAGTCACAACAACGACGCGCCAATCGGGGACTACGACAAAATGAGCGTCGTCGACGCGGACGTCGTCTGGGCATTCAACAGACGCTCGTTCGCCGTCGAAACCATCGACACGCTCGCCGACGCGGATCGACTCGCAGACAACGTGAGTGGGCGCGCCACTCGCTCGTTTGCGGGTATTCGCGATGCGGTGAGTGAACTGGATGCCGCCGGGCTAACCACCGTTCAGAGCTTCAACCATCTCGACGAAACCTATAACGGATGACGTGGCGTGCCGCGACTCGCGACGACCTCGACACCTACTACACCGACGAATTCCCCAACTACGTCGACGACCTCCCGTCGTTCATCACGGCGACCGGGCCCAAACAGTACGCACTCGCGTTCGACCACCCTCATCCTGTCCGGAAAAACGAGGTGCCGGACAAGGACTTCGTTCGACGGGATACGTGGCAGACCGATGCCGCCGGTGAGCGCCAACACGCGGAGTTCGACGGATTCGACGACGTCCTCGACTTCATCCAGCATCCCGCACGGAACGACCCGCTCGGCGGAAGCGAATTCGCACTCGCTGACCCCGGCCTCCTTGATCAGCCAGACCCGCGTCCGGATGCAGTCTACTACGCCCTCGATAACTGGGAGCGCCCCTGGGTGTTACTCGTCGACATCGACGCGAAGACAATCGCCCGCAATCGTGCTGAGGCCGCACTCCCACAGGACACCAGCCATCGCGACGACGAAGCACTTCTTGAAGCGACCGGCATACTGGATGCAGACCCAGCGGGCTATCCGTATGCGTTCGCGGACATCGACCAAGCGATCGAGTACGGATTCGAGGTGCGCGATATCTCCGCGGACGACTTCGACGCCGAGGAAACGATGGTCGTCTACAGCGGCCAAGGCGTCCACGTCTACCTCCTCGACACCGATCTCGCCCATCGCTACGACGCACAGAGTCGCGAGGTTCTCAACGACCTCCTCCTCGAGTCGTACGACATCCCAATTGACCCAGTCGTCACTGCTGATCGGCGCCGCGTCGCCCGCCTCCCCTACTCACTCCACGCTGACGTCTCCCGTATCGTCCAGCCGATCGAGTCTCCGCAGTTCGACCCACGGACTGCCACGCCAGCCTTCCTCGACTGATGGCTACCACAACCCCCACGGACGACGAACGCACCGCCTACCAAGTCGCCTCGCTCCCCACCGAGTATGGGGAGATTCGGATTAACCAGCTGTTCACGCGTGGGTTCAACCGCTATACCGTCGACGGCGAGGACCAGCCCCAAGACCTCCTCGACGACCTCGAACGCTTCGGGACGGCCGCGTTCAAAGATGACGTCCGGGATACGGCGGCCCGGGAGCCGTTCGTTGACGAGCCAGGTACACTTGCAGTCCTCGCGACGCTGAGTGCGATTTGCATCAAAGCCCACCCGAAGTTCGAGGACGTCCCCCCGCGGAAGGTCCAGCCACTCTACGACGTCCGCGAACTCTACGTGAACAACCTCGGCTCACTCATGCGCGACTACAGTAACGGTGCGCTCCAGCAGGATATCGCGGAGGTCCTCTACGCGAAAGATCCGGGAGAGGATGGCCCGCATCCGGGACGTGTCTGCACCGGAATCAAAGAGATGCCCGAGTTCGGCGGCGGCCTCTACCTCGAAATCCCGATGGCCGCCGCCTCCCGGAAATGTCTCGTCCGCGACGACCAACGGCCCAGTGATGAGGGTGAGACGGCGGAGATTCGGACGCGTGTGAAGGACAACAACCTGTACGTGCCGGCTGGTGATTTTGACGAGAAATACAGCGAGTACGCACGAGACGCGTTCAAGACACTCCTCCGCGTGCAAGAAGATGGGCTCTCCGAGGATCAGCAGACGTGGTTGGTGGCGAACGAGTCGGCAATCACCGAGCGGATCGACCGCTTCCTCGAGGGTGGCAACCACGACCGCATTTGGCGGGACTGGGACCGAGGTGAACGTCTCGTTCGCGTCCTTCGAGAGGCAGTCACCCACGCCGCGGATGACATGGCGACGGTTGGGGCGTTCCACTCCGCGCAAGCGCTCTATGACGCGCTGGCTGCCTACGACCTGGAAGCAGCGTGGAAACAGAGCATCCAGAACCGGGTGTCGAGTCCGCGCAGTCTCGGCAATCTCCTCGTCTCGCAGCAAGACCACCGCAGACTCACCGTCAAGCACGACCGAGAAACGAACCAGTACCGGATCGATGCGTCGTCACGTGGCGCTCACCCGATCACCGTCGAGTCGATCGAGGACCTCTTCGAGCTGCCCTGCATGGCGAATATGGCTGAGCGGCTCCAAGAGAAGAAGCCCGTTCGGAAAGACCTCTATAACTTCGTGCGGATGGTGATGTGGCTCCCGCAGTACCAGGAGAGTAGTCTGGACGAAATCGTCGCCGACCTCAAGGACGTCTTCTCCCAGTGGCCGTGGTACGACGAACAGGAGACTGAGTACCAGATCCGCTACGAGTTCTCCAACACCATCGACGGCGACACCCCGCTTCCGATGAACTGCGATAACGACGACCTCCAACGCTACTGTATCGGACGGGATCAATGCGACTACTCCATCTGGGGTAGTGTCCCCTTCCCGGACGAAATGTACGACCAACTCGACGGGCTAGATTCCGCCAGCGAATTCTAGCACCAGCCGAATAACTCCACATTCAGATAGGTAGGAAGACATAGATATTATGGAAGAGTCCAATTCTCGTCGCGCAATTTTCCTCGGGTTTCACGCGCTCTAAACCCTAATTCTCTAATTCAGATCTGAGGGCTGGCTCAAAGCCAGGGGTTGAATGCTAGTCCGTGATCCGTGTAACAGGGCCGGTATTTGGCTTTACCCGCGATTTCGGGGTTCTAAACCCGCCGTCGCGCAGAATTCCTATTTCTACATGAAACCCCGATATCGTCGCGCGGATTGCTATCAGCTTAAATCTGCGCGACGGACCTCTACCAGATTTTAAGCCCGTTATTTTGCTCTCTGCACCTTCGAAATCGTCCAAAGGAAGGTAGAGGTACAGGGTGCAGATGCCACGGGCTATGACTGGCTGGAGGATGGAATTTAGTTCTGTTCAGTCTATATTCATATCTGTATCTTAGGATGTTTCTGTGAGAGGTGCACTGAGGAGAAGCGGCATAGCGATGCGCCGTGTTTAACCAACAAACTGGGGGGGATTCCGTTTGGACGTTGGTTAACAGTAAGTGGAGGTGCAGATAGTGTATTCAGTCTCAGTTTCGAAGCTGCCGGCGGTCGTTGTTATTCGCCTTGGCGAAATAGAGTGCATGCTCGCCACAGCATTGATGGTGCGATGAGCGTGTTGAGCAGCTCACTCAATCGGCTCCTAAGAACTTCCAGAAGGAGCGGCGCTCGCATGCAATACTGGTGGGTTGGATGAACTCCCGGTGAAAACCGTGGGTGCTCAAGGGCGTGGCGGGAGTGAGACGGCGTAATGGGGTTTGCCGATCCGGCATCGCAACCACGAATCACCGATCTGTCGGGCATTGATCCGATCGACTTCAAGATTCAAAATACACAGTTCCTGAAGAGCGATACGGAGTACGAGCAGACCGGCGCAGAACAGTTTGATGTACTCCGTCATCGAATCTGGGTGACGCGCAATGGCGATATTCAGCGTGTGCTCGATGAGTTCCCGCGAGATGCACCATTGTACGAGCAGTGTGCTGGCTGGATACATGCAATCGCCGGGAAGCACTTCTTTCCAGACGCGAACCATCGGACTGCACTCGTTCTGCTCCGCGAACTCCTTCGCCAGAACAACCTTACTCTAGGACGGTGGCCGGCGTCCATCTCGCGAGAAACCGTCCTACACTCCCATCAAGTCCGTCAACAGCTCCCCCCAGTCCGACTAGATACGCTCTATCGGCACGATCGACTCTTCCTCGTCTGGCTCCTCTACTTCAAAATCGTGCTGCAAAATGCCGCTCGGTGATGTCGTGTCGGACGGGCCGAGTTATTCCTCGTCGTCCTCGGGTGTCGCCGCGAACGCCTCGTACAAGTCTTCGTTCTCCGCCACATCCCGATTCATGCGGCGGTGGGCGTCTTCATGCATCGTATCCCTGTCTACGGCGCTCGTGGATTTAGTCTTTCGGGGATCGACGCCCGCACACTCATTAATGCGGCAGTCCACTTCGGAGCGGCGGCCTGTCGCGACGGCGACTGCAGATCCACGACTACTCATCAGAGAGTCGACGACGAGACACTTCAAGGGTCGTGGTACTCGGTTATGCGCCTTCCTCAGTCATGTGTCTCCGCCGGTCGTGTTTGTCGCCCCTAGTAGGGGTAGAGGGGCCATTGAGCGCCTCCTCAAGCAATTATGTCCGAACACGACCAGCGACACGGAACGCGGCGTCGCAATGCAGAACTCGACACGGAACAGCGCCCACGAACACCACTCCAACTCCACGTGCCCAACGACGTCAGCGAGTTCGCGATCCGGCGGTTCGTCGAGGGGATTATCTCCGAGTTGAAGCAGTCTCCCGTTGGCGTGGAGTACACGTCGACGACACTCCTCGGGACGAAGCGCACGCAGTACATCGCGCAGGGGTCGGGGACGATGTTCCAGAAGCGACTGTATGACCCACGGCTGGGGTGGCGCGAGGAGTCCGTCCGCCAGCTCACCGTGCAGGACGACCTCGTCGCCCGGCTCACGCTCGATCGCCCAGTCGAGGACGGCCAGTGGGCGCGACGCCGCGACTGCTGTCGGCTTCGCCCCGTCGGCGTCCTTCGGCGTCGCTAGATGAATTCGTAACCAACGCGCTCCGGTCTATCGATAATCCGTTGGTTAAGCCTGAGATCGCGCACGCAGAATGCGGTAGTTGGTGGGAAGGTTCACAAGCGCACCGGTCGTACACTCAGTCACGAACGCCACGTCCCAATGACGCGATTCCCTAACTCATCCGATCCACGACCCTCACTCCCAGACTGGGTACAGGAGGCCTACGAAATCCTCGTGGATGCAGCAGATAGCCCAGAGAGCGAGTTCTCCTACGACGAAGCATATGCACTCCTTAATGAGTCGGACACGTTCTCGGCAGAACATAGCGATAGCGAGTATGCCGTCAAGCGCCTGCTCAACCGTGGCTATCTCTACGAAGCCGATGGCACACTCCGCATCACCGAAACAACCCTCGACTAGGCAGACACAGGTCTATTTCGTTCTCGGCGACTAACTCGAACTCTGATCGGGAACCAACTTCCGGGGCACGAGTTCCACGCGACGTTCCCCGGAGCGTTATAGACTCAGAACGCGTAGACGGTGGTATGCCCTTCAGCGCCACGTGGCACACACTTCTTGACGAACTCGACAAGTTAGAGGAGGGGGCTGAGCTCATCGCACCGCTGTCCCACGACCGATTCCGCATCACCGACGTCCAAGAGTATCGCGTCGTCGTCCAGTTCAGTACCACAGAGGAAACACGACCACTTCAGCACGACCAGTTCGAGACGCTGTACCAGCGGATTCAGGACATGGATGGGGAGTTCGATCTAAGCCTGCTCCCATCCGACACCGACCCATATCCCGCGGTACTGAGCCTGCATCCGCGCTTCGAGATCGACGAGGACGCGGGCGTGATAACCGAAGTGGACGCAGCAACGGGGACACAACTCGTCGACGGCGACCCGGAGACCACTGCGAGTGAGCGCACCGAACCAGAGGAGGTCGACGTCTACTCGGATACACTCCTGCTTGTTGACGCGCTCGAACGCCACGACGTCACCGACCTCAGCCAGTTGGAGACGCCCGCATTGGTGAACCTCTACACGCTCCTCTCCGACGTTCAGCGGGATGCAAACGACTTCCGCCGAGACGTCGCCGACGTCCTGCTCAACCGACTCCATCACGACCAGCCCGTTCACGGCCAGTATGGGTCGGTTCAGCGTACCGCTCGCCGCAATCGGTCGCTCAAAGACGACGCGGACGTTCTCGCGGTGTTGGAAGACGCGGGTGTTGAGCGCGAGCGCGTCATGAGCGTCGATCGCGAGAAGGTCGACGAGGCCCTCGACGTCACGGGCCTGTCTGAGGCGGCGGTCTACGACGTCGACAAGAGCGAGTACGTACGCAAGGCCGAGGTCGACGAAGAGGTGAAAGCATCCCGTCTGCAGGGGCTCAAAGACCGCCTCGCGGCGAGCGATGAGGCCGAGACCGACGAGCTCCGAGAGGAGATTGAGGAACTGGAAGACCGGATCGATGAACTCACGAGTTTCAACACGGGGAGGGAGATGCAGGGATGACGGCCTACCGATTCCGCGTCAAATTCGCCCCCGACCCGACGTCGCTGTGGCGTGACATCGTCGTTGGCGCCGACCGTACGCTCGACGAGTTCCAGACGACGATTAACGCCGCGATGGGCCTCAACCAAGACCACCTCTGGTTCTTCGGTATCGACGAGGATTACTGGGAGAGCGACGTGAAGTACCAGTGTCCAGCGGAGCACGAGGACCTCCCGAGCGGCCAGCCGATGCAGTTCGGCGAGACAACGTACAGCGCGGGCGCCACCACAGTCGGCGAGCTGGTCGCACAACTGGATCTCGACCAGTACGACCGCATCTGCTACCTCTTCGACTACGGCGACGAGTGGCGCTTCTACGCGATCCTCAAAGAGGTCGTCGACGATCCCGACCGCCGAGCGCCCGAGGTCGTCAAAGAGAAAGGCGACGAAATCGACCAGTATGCGTCCGCCGGCGAGGACGGATCACCGCTTCCAGATCGCCTCCAAGAACTCGGGCTTCCTGAGACGGCGGTCCCGACCGCCGACCTGCGTGCACTCGAAGACCGCGACGACGTCGCGCACGTCATCGTCCTGTTGAGCATCGAGACTGGGTTCGGGGCGGTCTCCGAGCGGTTCATGATTCAGTTCGACGACGTTGGCTACCTCTTGGAGAACTCGCCGCGCGGCTGGGAGGTCATCGAGGAAGTCGACGGCGGAGACAAGACCGAGGAAGCACTCCTATCAGCCCTCGCGAGTGCGGCGCGGGAGTGGCACGCCGAAATCGCCGAGATAGCGTCGGCTGCGTCCGGACAGGTTTTCGACGACCAGACGGTTGAGGCGATGAACGTCGAGTTGAACCAGGGGCTCGAGCGGACGGGGTATAGCCACCTGTGAGTACGTCCTCGATCAGATGACGCCATCGGTCCCTCAGTATTGGCGCGCTTGTACGTGCGACTGTGGTCTCAGAACGCGTAGAAGGGGACTGCGGCTGTGACCCAAACATCAACACTGCTAGACACCGAGATCCATCGCTTCGATCTGCTCCTGGTAGCGGTTGCGGATGGTGACCTCGGTGACGTTGGCGACGTCGGCGACCTCTCGTTGGGTCTTTTTCTCGTTGCAGAGGAGGCCCGCGGCGTAGATGGCGGCCGCCGCGAACCCAGTAGGACTCTTCCCCGAGAGGAGACCCTGCTCGGCGGCGGTGTCGATGATCTCGTTGGCCTTCGCGATGACTTCCTCAGAGGCATCAAGTTCGCTTGCGAAACGCGGCACGTACTCCTTGGGGTCGGTCGGCTCCATCTCGAGAGAGAGTTCCTTGGCGACATAGCGATACGTGCGCCCGATCTCCTTCTGGTCGACCCGCGAAACCTCCGTGACCTCCTCAAGCGAGCGCGGGATCCCTTCCTTGCGGCAGGCCGCATACAAGCAGGCGGTGGCGACACCCTCGATGGAGCGCCCGCGAATGAGGTCCTCCTTGAGCGCGCGCCGATAGAGCACTGATGCAACCTCGCGAACACTCCGGGGAACGCCGAGTGCGGACGCCATCCGATCGGTCTCGGAGAGGGCGAACTGGAGGTTGCGCTCGCCGGCGTCCTTCGTCCGAATGCGCTCCTGCCACTTCCGCAGGCGATTCATCCGATTGCGCTTCTTCGAGTCGAGCGTCCGCCCGTAGGCGTCTTTGTCCTTCCAATCGATCTGGGTCGTCAGGCCCTTATCGTGCATCGTCTGCGTGGTCGGCGCGCCAACCCGGCTCTTCTGGTCTTTCTCCTGGGAGTTGAACGCCCGCCACTCCGGGCCGCGGTCGATCTGGTCGTCGTCGAGAACGAGCCCGCAGTCCTCGCAGATACGCTCGCCCTGATCCGTGACGATGTTCGTCGAGTCGCACTCCGGGCAGTGCTGGGTCTCGTCGCTGGTCTGCTCCTGCTCGGCCTGCTCTTCGCTGCGTTCTCGAGTCGACCGTTCCATTCACTCTGTGACAGCCATCTAATCGGATATAGGTCTTTGCCTACTGCCAGTCCCAGACAGCATCGATTCAGTCCCGAGTGTCACTCCGGCTGGCGTGTCGTCGCCAACGCAGTGGTGAATTCCTCGATGAACTCCGCAAGAATCCCCCTCTGGACTCCGACTGTGATCGAGTGGTTCCCAGAGTCCGGCACGCTCGGCGCGCGCCGTCGTCGGTCACGACACAGTACGGAGTGGCCGACTCGGGAGGCCAGATGAGGGGGAATCGAAATGGGGTCGTTTGGAGTGTTCCCGGGAGAAAGGAGCCGTGAAGGGACGTATCTGTGGGGAGTTGTGAGGGGGACTACTGTCGAATGCCGTAGTGTGTGGTGATGGAGCGGTATTACTCCGGTTGGCGTGTCGTCGGGAGCGCAGTAGTGAAGTCCTCAACGAACTCCGCAAGAACCTCGTCCGGGCCCAAATCATGAGTGTAGATTGGGGGTTCCCAGAGTTCGACGTCGAACGCGTGGGCCGCCGTCGCGTCGCCGTCAGTCGCGACCACCATCAGAATCGCACTCTGGTAGATGACGATCGTCCGCTCGGCGTCCACCTCCAGATGTTCGATGTACGCGGCCTCCAGTCCCGCGCGGAGATCTACGTCGTCGGCGAGTTCGCAGTGGACGACCGGGTCCTCATCTTCCATTCGATCGACCATATGGAATCGCGTGTGAAGTATACCTCGCACCAAGACCACCTTCGCCTCCACTCTTAACCAACGCTTCCGGGATAGTGGACGATTATGTTGGTTAAGATGTTGAGAGCCAGCGGGATGTGACCGCCGTCGCGTTTGTCGGCGCCGTTGAGGGTTGCGACGCACACCACGCGTCGCGAGTTCCATCGATGACTACACCTGATCGACACGCCGACACAAGCGATGACGCCGAGCGCTTCGAACGCGAGCAACTCGCCAGAGATGCCGATCAAGTCCGACGACGAACAGACGACCTCACCGAGGCAGACGCTCGCGAACTGATCGCCGACCTTCTCGAGGCCGGCACCGTGGTGGCAGTGCCGACTGACCGCCTGCTCATCCATGAGCCAGCGGACGCCGTCTTCGAAGACGTCGTCCAACTCGCCGCCTATCACCGTGGGTGGGAAGCCGGTCGCGACGACGGGGCAGACGCATGAGTCAGCAGACGCTCGAGGGCTGTGATGCCGGCCCCGAAACACCTATTACTGGTTCTCTGTAATCTATAACTAGTACATCGAATGTCCCGGACCTTGAACCAAGCGAACGGTGATCTCCTCCGCGAATTCCTCTCCATCGCGGACCTCCTCGAGGAGCCGCGCCTCGCACAACTCTACGCATATCTCGCACGCGACGGCGAGGCGACCACGCAAGACCTCATTGAGGCCCTCGACCTCCCACAGGGAACCGCATATAGCTATGTTGACCGCCTCGTCGACGCTGGCGTCATTCAGGTCGTCTCCGAGACACCACCGCGCCGATATGCAGCACGAGAGATCGAACTCACCGTCACGACAGCCGACGGCGAGCGTGAATACACAATTACGCCGGCGCTTATCGACGCGGTCGGCCGACGCGAAACCGACGCCGACATCGACACCTACATCGACCGCCACGGGATCGCCGGGCTCGCGACCGCACTCACCTATACAGTCGAACGCGAACGGGGGGAAATGTCGCACCGGCTAATGGCCCGCGACCTCGACATCTCACCGCTCGCTGCGGAAATCATCCTGCAGGCGCTCCGGCCGATTGTCCACGAACACTTCGACATCGAGACGACTGGTGGCTCGCTCGCCGATATTGAGGGTGTCGACACCGATTTTGACGACGCGTGAGCGCCATCCACATCGGCGATACCGGGCTCTTCGTCGCGATTGGCGACACCAAGAACCGCCGCTATCACGCAGTCCGGACGTTCGCCTATCGGAACGATATCGGGTTCGTCCTTCCGGAGCGAGTCTATGACGAACTGACCGCTAACCGATCAGCCGATCGAACACCACCGATTGATGCAGCGATCGACGATGGCTGGGTTCGTGTTGCGGATCCGCTCAACTATACGATTCCGCTTGTCTCCCGTGTGATGGACGGCGTTCAGCGGTATATCGCGAATGCTGACAGCCGACCAGAGGACGAAATCGAGCGAGCGGATGCCGCACTCGCCGGCGTCGCCGCCCAGGCCTTCAGTGAGGGAACTGCGAACGAAGCATACGTCTACACAACCGATCACGATGCCGGAGAAGGCATTGAGACGATATTCGCCAGCGAAGGCTACGGCGACTCAATCACATACATAAATGGATTTAGGTTCGTCAATGATCTCGTCGACTAACTACGTTGGAGGCGTGTTAGCGGGGTTTCCTGATGGCGATTGACGATGAAGTCCGCAAGCTCTACGAGCGCTACCAGGCGGCGGAGAGTGACGAGGAACGCTACGCCGAGATCTACGACGCCCTCGAAGACGAGTGAGCGGGCAGCACCCCCGATCGAACAGTAGTCGCCACCCGCGACGTTCGTGGCTCACGTCGTTCACGCAACAACCACGAAGTAGCGGAGTATACAACAAACACACCATGAGCGGTGAGAAGAAACGCATCCAATTCCGCGCCCCTGGCCGGCTCATCGACCGAGCGGACGCACTCGCCGACATCCTCGGCGAGGACCGTACCGAGATCGTCGTCACTGCACTCCGTGAGTACCTGCAGGAGGTAGCGCACGACGACGCACTCAGCCACGAGATCGCCGCTGCCTACTACGACGACGAGATTACCTACGACCAACTCGAGTCACTTGTCGGTGCCGAGGAAGCCGCGAACTACCGCATCCTGAAAGAGCAACTCGACCAGGGCTACATCAACGACGTCGCCGACGTTTGAGGCGTTTCTCAACACGAGACGTTAGGCAGATCCCAACCGTCGGGATGGTACGCAGATGCGCACAGCGGTATTCGAAAGACTTCGACCAATAGTCTGAGGCCTATCGACTTCGAACGTCGTCGTATGCCTGAAGAGCCACCGAACGACACAGCCCGGTCAACTGGTGGTGCAGATACGCCCTCTAGCGACGCACTCACCCCCAAGCGTCTCGCCGAGAACACACCGGGGCTTGAGACTGTCGTCGAACTCCTCAATCACCCAGCGCTCACGCGTGTCTACGTTTACGTCTGCTACTGGGGGCCGACGACACCACCCGATGTCCAAGACGACCTCGACCTCTCGAAATCGACGGCCTACGAGTACATCGACCAGCTCGTCAACCTCGGTCTCATCACGCGGGACGACTCAACACGGCCGCAGCAACTGACGGCCGAACCGGTTGCTGTCGTCGACGAACACGCACCGATCGTCATTACGCCGACCGTCCTCCACGCGTTCGCACTCCAAGAGATCGATGCGGACGTCGCGTACTTCCTCGACCGCTACGGCATCGGGAAACTCGTCGCCGCACTCCGTGGTGCCGGCCTCCACTTCGCGGGACAGACTACCCAACGGATGGTCGCCGACGACATCGACGTTCGCGAGACAGAAGCGATGATGATCAGCTACGCACTCGTCCCTGCCCTTGCCGTCGGCCGAGACCACGACCCCTATTTCGAGTATCTCTTCCCCGACGTCCACGACGCGATGGAGCTTCCCGATCTTGACGAGCGGGAGACGACACCGTCCCCACCGGACGACGGATGAGTGCAGACTCGCCACTCGCACCCGACCAAGACGTCCTCGTCGACGCGAATATCTTCTTCGCAATCGGGCATCCCTCAAATCCACAGTATCAGCGGTTTCGACGCGCAGTCCGGCGTGCGAGCGTCGTCCTCAAACTCCCGCAACGTGTTGTCGGTGAGCTCGGTGGGCCGAATCGAGACCGCGTTCGACGAGCCACTCGAGATGTGGCCGTACCTCCGCCGTCGCGCAGTCCGCCCGCTCCGCAATCTCCATGACCGACGTCGGCGCCGTCAACGCCATCGCAACCTCGAAGACGCGCTCCGGCACCGTTCGCCCTTCCAGCCTCGTCTCCCACTCCCCAGTGAGGTTGAGTTCCGGCGGGGTTTCCTCCGACATTACTCATCACTACGCGGTCTACCCACAGTAGTTTGTGGGTGCTCGACTTGCTGAATGGCAGAGTTGGAAGTAGGGAGCGCTCGCTTCTTCACCGCCTTTACTGGAAACGGTGGTGTGTCGAACGCTCCAATTAGTGGTCTAAACACCCTTGATAGACCGTGATCCACCGGTCTCGGTGTAATACTGCTGGAGGCGGCACTCGGATCGCGACGGCGGGTGCGTCGTCGTGTCAAGCCCGGCTGGGTGGTTCGATTCGCGCTTGACGTCGGCCTTCCTCGTAGAGTAGAAAAGTCAGTCAGTCAGTCAGTCGTCAGCTGTGTAGGCTCCGCTCCGGTGTTCGATTCGGTGAACTTCGAGGACGAGCGCGTCCCGGTCAAGGACACACGCAAGTCGATACTGCCCGATGCGAAGCTTCTCGAACGGGCCACCAGTCAGTGGTTCAAGATAGTCGTCCGGATCCCGCCATGGGTCGTCGACAATCTCGTCGAGCTTTGAAACAATCCGATCCTGAACGTGGTGTTCCAGATTGTCGAACTGCGTGGCAGCACGTGGTGTGAACTTCCACGTCCACTCGTCATCCTTACTCCCCATCCGTACCGTCGTCCATCATCGCCAGCACGTCCTCACGAGACACAAGCTCCTCGTCCCCAGTCCGAAGTTCGTGTTCGCTTGCGGCAATCTGCTTCCAGCCCTCACGCGAGAACTCCGGGTGCTTGACCGCGTCTCGCGCTGCATAGCGGAGGAATTCACTTCGTGAGTTGAAGCCTTGTTCTTCCCACGTCGTGTCGATATCATCCAGGAACGCTTGCGTGAGTCGGAGATTGACCTGGACAGTCTCCGGCCCATCCCCCGTTGAGCGTTCGGCATCAGACATGATATACTAATGCTTTACGTCCGTATATCAGATAAACATTCCCCACGAGAGTCTAGCCCGTCAGACGCTGGCGGACTCGTTTCTGAGTGTGCTGTCCGGTTCGTACCAGACTCACAACGGCAATACGCCGATTAGGGGCACACTCGGTTGACCGGTGTGACGCGACGGTTCGCCGCGCTCGGCGCGTGCCGCCGGTCGCCTGCTCACGGTTCACGGTGTTCACCGTTCGCGTCGCTCGCGACCGACCAGTCCGGGCATGCGGGCGCTCTCCGCACCGCCCGCGCCCGGTCCGGGCTAAAATGGATCTGGTCTCGACGCCAGCGCTTCACCCGTTCGGGTCCGGGGGACCGCGGCTAGGCCGCCCGCGACGGACGGGGTTGCGTCGCGGCGAACGGGGAATGCGCTGGCCGCTCGCTCCCGGCGGGTCGCCGCGCGCGGCTGGATAGTGGCCGCTGTGTCGAGCGCTCTCGCTCGCCCCCACGGGGGGCGAGGCGAAGGCGCGAGCGAGAGCGCAGAGACGTCACTATCGGTCGTTGTGTGAGGAATGCCGCGATGTTGTAGCATCGCGGCGAGTCGGCGCGTGAGCGCCTTCGAGGTAATCTGCAATGTCGAGTCAGAACGCGAGTCAGAAGGTTGTTTCGGTGGATGAACAGTTTGGCGGCGGCGAGCGCGAGACAGTTGATGAGGACGGCTTCACGGTGGTGGCGGAGACGCCGGCGTTCCAGGCCACGGTCCAAGAAGAGACGCAGGCAAAGGTGGACGCGAACCACCCGGACGGAATCGCGGATGCGAGTCAGGAGCGGATTCCCGGTGTGACGCTCGCACAGGAAGAACGCATCAAGGCGCGCGAAGCAGAACTTGAGCGGATCAGCGCTCAAGCAGAGTTGGGCGAGCAGGAGGGCCGTGCACGGCGGGCGCGCGACGTCGCGAGCGAGCGGAGCGCCGCGTGGACCAGGGCGTTCGAGCGGCGGGCGGCCAGCGTGGACCAGTCGCTGAGTCCCGACAATGATCCTCGCGAGATGCTCTCCCAGGACGAACTCGGGGCGGTGAACGAGCAAGCCGGGCGGTTGGCGGGCGAGCTCGATGGGTGGTCGCGGGCGGCGATCAGCCGGCGGCTCGCACAAGCGGTGCGCGACGGCGCGGACATCCCCAGTGCCGTCCTCGACGTGAAAGACGACCTTGAGGCTGCACCCGGACAGATCATCCCCATCGATCGCGTTGGGGACGTCGATCGTGGCGAGGTGAGTGTTGAGGGGACAGTCGTGCAACTGTGGGACGCCCCAGACCCGGCAGTTGAGCAAGTCGGACTGATCGAGGACGAGAGCGGAAAGACGAAATTCACCAGCTGGGTCCGGTCGAATCCGAAGATCGTTGAGGAAGGTGAGCGCGTGCAGATTCGCGGTGCAAGCACGAGCTGGTACCAGGGCCGCGTCTCGATCGCGGTCACCGGCTGGACCACCATGCTCTTCCCCGACCGCGAAGCCTGGTGGGAGTAGGGCGACCCGCGGTCTCTTTCTTTTTGTCTGCCGGACCAGACCCAGACCCCGCCGCCCCACCCACCGCTCCGTGCTCGCTCCACAGGGTCGCTGCGCGCGCAGCCACGACCTTCCGTCTAGCTTTGATCGGCTCATCGGCAACTGGACGCATGGACTGGTCAAACGGTGGTACGTCGCCTTACAGACACCCACACGAGCTCTATCTGAATATTCAGGTGAAGGCCCTCGGTTGACAAATAGGAGCCGCACGGCTAGCCGAGCGTGTGGCCGTGCCAGTCAACGAGTGACTGTGTCGAGGTCCCACAGCGCGCACACCGTTGGCTCTCAATCCGGTGCTCACCCTCCTCGCAGACGCCGTCGACAGTCGGGATGAACCCCTGTCGAGTCGTGTCTTGGTGTATCTGCTCCTTTCGGTCGCGGTCGCGTGGATTGGTGCAATCGGGGTTCAGACATCGCCACTCGCCATCTCGGCGCTTCAAGTCGGTCTTGCAGACCGAGCAGATCAGTCCTGGGTGCGTGTCGCTCTCCTCGTCTTCGTCCTCTTCTTCCGCGATCCCGATCTTCTCCGCGTAGTTGTCCACTGAACCGTCGACATCTTGGTGTGGGAGCCACCCGGAACAATATGGATCCGGACACTCGAATCCACCAATCTCCGGGAGGAGATAACGCTCACACTCCGGACAGTCCGGAAGCTCGTCTTCGTCGGCCGGCGATGGGCCGTAGACGTGGACTCGGCCTTCGTCTGCGTTATACCGCCGGTTGTACCAGATGTGCCCGCGCGTCCACTCGATGGAGAAGAGATCCTCAATGCACTCTTCAGGAAACGGGATTTCGAGTTCGACTGGCGCGTCCTTATCCTGTTGGAGCCACCGGACGACGCCGTGGTAGCCCGTCCACTCGTCAGTCGACGGCGTCGCGAGCGGCCAGCCGAGTCGCCAGTCACCGGCGTCAAGGTCGACGTCCTTCCGCTCGAAGTGCTCCTCTTCGAGCCAGAGCGTCGAGTAGCCGTGGTCGGCGTACGTATGCTCGGTCGCGTCATAGTCCTTCCCGACGTTCCGATACTGGCACTCGATAGCGACGCCGTCACCGTAGTTCGGGTGGCGCTCTACGAACTCGACGAGGACGTCGGCTTGGCGGTCGCCGACGGGTTCTTCGTAGGAGACAGTCGCGTCTGGCCATCGGTCAGCCGCTTTCGAGTACGCGACGGCCTTCATGCGCCGGTGCTGGTCGGACTCTCCGCCACACGACCCGCCGTCTCCCCCGAGATGGTAGAAATGGCGGGAGACGAAGATGTTGCCTCGGGGGTGGGAGGACCGAACACCGAGGTCGCCATCGCACTCGGGACACGTGTACGTCTCGCCGGCTTCGGCCTCCGGTGGCGCAATAGGGCCGTTGTCGGCGGACTCAGCAACGAACGGCATATCGACTACTCGGAACTGCGCACGGGTAAAGTTCCCCTGTACAGGCGTCCGTCGCACGCCTCGCGTGTGAGGGAGACCTTCATCTCAGATGTTGGAATCTGGACATAGTAGTCCTGACATGGGGTTCCAGTTGCGTGACTCTAACTCGTTTTGCGCCGCTTCTTTCGCCCGCTTCCACGACACCGTTGTCGCCGGCTCTCGGCTGTTGACCCCATCTCTCGTGGGGGTCAGAGATTCCGATTACGCGGCGTTTGTCTGCTCAATGTCTTCGCGGACATCGATGACCGTTTCGAGGTCCATATCGACTTCCCAAATATAGCTGCGGCCACCGCCCTTGCCGCGGTTCTCTTCGCTCTTAATGACGAATCCGAGCATTTCGAGGTCGTCGAGATGGCGCTGTGCGAACTTGAGTGACGTGCTCGGGTCAGGGTCGCCGTAGGAGCGCGCGAGCTGCTGGTAGGACTCCTGGATTTCGCGTGTGCGTGCGGGCTCGCCGTGTTTGTTCTGGAGTCGTGCGGCGGCTTCGAGGACGCGCTGTGCGTTCGTTGTCTGGTCGCTGATCTTGTCATGGAGTTGGCCGCGGTCGACGTCATCGCGGACATCCTTGACGTGGGCGTCGGTGATGGTGGGGTCGTCAGCTTTCCAGGCGGCGTCTGCGGCGGCGCGTAGCAGATCGATTGCTTGACGGGCGGAGCCGTCGTCTTTCGCGGCGTACGCGGCGCAGAGTGTTATCGCGGAGTCCTCGCAGACGCCGGGTTGGAAGGCGAGGTCGGCGCGGTGTTCGAGGATGGAGACGAGTTCGTCGGCGTCGTACGTCGAGAAGGAGATTTCGGTCTCCATGAGGGTTGATTTGACTTTCGAGGAGAGGGTGTTGCGGAAGGTGTAGTTGTTCGAGATGCCGATGATGCCGACGCGAGCATCGTTGAGGTAGCCGTTTGCGCGTGCGCGGGGGAGCTGGTAGAGGAGTGCGTCGGGGTCGGTGAGGTGGTCGACTTCGTCGAGGACGATGAGGTGGGTGCCGCCGACGCGCTCCATCTGGGTGTAGAGTTCGTCGAAGAGGTCGCTGGTGGAGTAGCCTTTTGCGGCGTAGGGGGAGTGGGTTGCGGGGAGGAGTCCGTTCGCGAGTTCCCGGATGACGCTGTAGGTGGTTTCGCTGTCGCAGTTGACGCGGGAGATGTGGATGGGGTCGGCGGTGTCGCGGGTTTCGACTTCCGCTCGGAGTTCGCCGAGGACGAAGTTGGTGACAGCTGTTTTGCCGACGCCGGCTTTGCCGTAGAGGAAGATGTTGTCGGGGGTGCGGCCGAAGAGGACGTCGAGGAGGGCGTCGCGATAGTCGGCGATCTCGTCTTCGCGTTCGAGGACTTGGTCGGGTTGGTAGTCTTCGTCCAGGACGTCTTTGTCGCGGTAGATGCCGTCGGTCGCGCCGTCGAAGATCCCCATATTGGCGACATCAACCAACTGGAAGGACTTAAAACCACGTGTCGAGTGCGTCGAGTGATAGAGTTATTTAAGTGGTAGAGATAGAGGTGGTGTCGAGTGTAACCACGACGAAGATGGCGTGTGAACTCAGAATCAAGCGCTTTGCCGAAACCGAAAGATATAATCTATACACTACTACTTACTAGCTAGTCTAGAAGCTAGAAGAAGAAAGAGAGGAGGCCGTCAGCGAAGCGGACTCAGTACGTCGCCACTCTCCTCATCTCCGCCTCCTCTCGCCGGCGCTAACACTCGACATCTACTGTCCCACCCCTCCTCACACCACCGACTCCCGGGCGTCTCCGGTCGGCTAACACTCGACATCTACTCTCCCCCTCTCCCCACTGTAACACTCGACACCTACTCTGTTCACCTGCACTTCTCTGTCCGAACATTCTTGGCGTCGTGACGCATCACCAGACGCTCGATGAACTCGCTGTCTAGACCGGCTAGGTAGGAAGCGAGGGCGCTCCATTCTCCCAGCGAATCGCCTCGACCGCCGCCGGGAACTGTCAGAGTCGGTCATCAAGGACGGCGAGTGGATGCGCATCGAGAAACGATGCGCGATGCCGATCAACCGGCGTGTCGTCGTGGTTGAGTTGGGTGTGACAGGGGCCAAGGTCCGGATGGTCGGCGTCCTGGTGGAAGCCGAGCATCAGGTTCCGCTCGGGTTCGACCCAGTTGATGCGGTAGTATTCGTGGTCGACGCCGGCGGGGTACCAGAAGCGAATCTCCAGTCGTGCGGTCGCCGCATCGTAGGAGTCACTCAGGAACGTCGTCGGATCGACATCCGCGATAACGTACCGGGGACGGCGTCGAGACGGCCGATAGCGCACGTCCTCACACCCTGGCTGGTTCGTCAATCGGTCGTGAACGTCGCGGAGGAGAGTCCGCTGTGTATAGCGGTCGCGACCGGCAAGAAAGATCATTCTGTGAAAGAGGAGGATTAGCTCGTGGCGCGGTCAGCCATGTCGGTCATCTGCTCGCGGGCGGCTTCGACGTCGGAGTAGAGTTCCAGTGCGTGCTTGATGAGGCGACGATCCTCCTCGTTCTCACGCCAGAACGCGATGACGTCGCGGCGCTCGCGGAGCTCGGCACTTGCGAGATCGCCGTCGGCGAGCGACTGTTCGAGCTCCTCCCACGTCTCGACGTCGTAGGTCGCCTGCCACGCCTCGATCTCCTCGGTGATTGCGGCCAATTCGCTCCGCAGCTCCTCGCGGGTGTTTTCCTCGATGAGCGTCCGGATCTCTTCGAAGAGCAGGCGCGTGTAGTCCGGTAGATAGCGCGTGGTTTCGCCGGCCTCAACGCGGCGCAGCTGGCCTTGGTTGACGAGATCTTGGAGTTCCTCGTTAGTCGTACTCCAGGCGGCGTCAGCCTGCTCGCTGATCCAGTTGACCGACCGCGGTTCGCGAAGCGTCTCGGCGACCGCCCGAATGCGTTCGCGGGCGGTCATCGACTCACTCCACGACTGAACGCCGTCCTGCGGGGATTCGGACATACTTGGCACCGCTAGTCCTGATTGCGATACGGAAGCGTTGTCACGTCGAACGCATCGTAGTGCCGGTCGTAGGTGAGGATGTGATCGACCCCTGAGGCGTCCATATGGGCTGCAACAGTGAAATCGGTGAGTGACGCATCCAGATCCGTCCACTCGACGAACGTTGCTTTGGCGTCATCGAAAACGTCCTCGGAGACGGATTCGAACTGGTAGAGCGTACTCTCGTCGAGCGTCGTCAGGAACGAGGCTGCGTTCCGCATTGACGCTTGCTTTTTCAGCCGTGTGGCAGCCTCGTCGACGATGTGATCGTTGACGATGAGGCGACGATAGGGGAGGTCACCGTCGCGGACAAAGGTCATGAACGCCCGCGAGACTGCGTGCATCCGATCTTGTGGGTTGAATAATGCGTACAGGAACTTCGGCCCGACGACGACCTGATGGCGGACGTGCCCCGGGCGAAAATGCTCGGGCGTGATCGTCCCGATCGGGGTTTCGACTGGTTCAGCCATCCGAATTCAGGATTGCGCGGACGGGTCGTCGGCGAGCGTGAACGATTCGTCGCTGCCGTCCCACTCCTCGACGAGATCGTCTTCCTCGCGGGCATCCGTCGCCGCCGACGCTGGGAGCGATTCGTCCTCGAGGTCGTCGAGGACTGTGAACGCCGGGTCGTTCGGGTCGGCCTGCTGCTGGCGTTCGATCCACTCGATAAGCGCCTCGTGGCCGGCTTCCTTGAGCGAGAGCCCGTGCTCTCGAGCGAACTCCCGGAAGCGTTCGTATTCGTCCTCGTTCAGTTCAGTTTGCACGTGCTTGGTGTCGTTGCTGCTCATAGGGACCCCAGTTGCTACTCTCATCTACTTGTTCATGAAGTATAAGATGTTCGCATGAGATAGTTCATGGCCCATATTCAAACGGGAGACAGGGCGGACTACTGGCCCTGACGTTGAAATACGAATCCGGGACAAACCACACCAACCGATGCGTGATCGCCATCTGGATTTCGAGGAACTACGGCCGACCGGCGAGGCGTCCCACATTCCGGACACGAGGCTGGACGACGGCTGTGAGAGTGAGGAGCTCTGGATCGTACCCGCTGACGTCCACTTCTGAATGCCTCGCATCACCAACTGGCGACGCGAGAGTCGCCGCCAGCGTTTTAACCAACAACTCTATCGATTCGGTTGTAGTGTTGGTTAAGACTTGACGACAGCTACGTTCTGGCCCTACTCACCCGCCTACACCGTCGACGGCGTCCTCGACGCGTCGGCACCGATCGATCGGGCGTGCGTCTCCCGCCGAGTTTGTCACCCCCCGAAGAGGGGTGCGGGGCGCGCCGAATCGGCGTGACCTCAATCAGGTGAGACCGATGACGACGAGTGAACCCTACGAGCGTGCGTTCGACGAAGACATCCAGCGTGGTACAACTGAGCCGTGTCCCGAGTGTGGGGGCCCGGTGCGAACGAATTCAGCCGAAACAGTTTGTGCAGATTGCGGACTCATCATCGACGAGCAGTCGATCGACCGTGGACCGGAGTGGCACCGCGACGACGCCGATACAGCAAAGCGAACGGGTGCACCACTCACCCCAGCACGGCACGACCGCGGCCTATCGACGGTGATCGGCAGCGGACAGGACGCAACGGGTACCGACCTGTCGGGCCAGAAGCGTCGACGCCTCGCGCGGATGCGTCGCGAGCAGTCCCGTGCGCGCTGGCGGTCCAAACAGGAGCGCAACCTCGGGCACGGCCTCACGGAGATCCGGCGGATCGCGAGCGCACTCGGGCTCGCGGATTCCGTACGTGACCAGGCGTGCCAGCTGTTCCGGACGGCACAGAACGAACGACTCCTCAAAGGGCGGTCCATCGAGGCGATGGCGGCCGCGAGCGTCTTCGGCGCCTGCCGGTGCAACGGGGAGTCGTGGCTCATCGACGATGTGGCGCCGATGGCGCAGGTCGGACAGAACCGCGTCGAGAACGCCTACACGGTGCTCAACGAAGAGTTGGGGCTGCCGACCCCACCAGTCAGCCTGGACCAGTTCGTCCCGCGACTCGCGTCCGACCTCGGCTGCACGGACGTTGTTCGACGCCGGGCAGAGGAGCTCGTTGTGCAGGCCGTCGACGCCGGCATCACGACCGGCGTGCATCCATCCGGATTCGCCGCCGCCTGCCTGTACATGGCGGCGTGTGTCCACGACGCGCCGTTGACGCAAGCCGATGCCGCGGCGGCCGCCGGGGTGACCGTCGAGACGATCAGGAGCCATCGCGATCGGCTGCTCTCCATCGTAGAATAGAGAGCTCGTATAGCCGTTAGGTTGCCCGTCAAGCCCATATATGAGTGTGGTAAAGTAATGGGTAGAGAAAGTATGAGTGAATCAGAGTCTGAAAAAGTCGTCTCGGTATCCTCTCGCGGACAGGCGACGATCCCGAAAGAGTTTCGCGAGGAACTAGGGATCGATACTCCCGGCCGGGTAAAGTTCGTTCGCACCGACGAAGGGGAGGTCATCGTTCGTCCCATTCAGTCGGCCACGGACCTTCGCGGCATCTTGGCGGGAAAGACCGACGACCAAGGGAACTCGGCAGTCGAACGGCTGCGTGAGGAACGAAAACAGGACAAAGCTAGTGACGAGGAGCTGCAGGAGCGGTATGTCGGTCGCGATACTGAGGATACGAAATGACAGCAGCACGTGAGCATCCCGACACTATCGTTTTCGACACGGAACCGCTAGTTGCGTACTTCTGTGATGAGCCGGGTAGTGACACCGTCGAAACCTACATCGAAGCGGTAGAAGGATCGGCTGATGGCTATATCTCCGCGATCAACCTCGCTGAGGTCCATTATGTCGTCCGCGCTATCGACAGTGAAGCCCGTGCCGACGCCATCGTCAACGTCCTTGAAGAAACCGGGATACGGCAAGTCGATACCGAGGAGACGTGGCCCAGTGCAGCCGACTTCAAATTGCGCTACTCGCCAGCACTTGGCGATGCGTTCGCGCTCGCAACCGCGAACCAAGTCAGCGGCATGCTACTCGTCGGTGCCGATGACGATTATGACGACGTTGACGACGTACCGATTACGCGCTTCCGACCGGAATCAGCGTAGCAACCAACCTGATCGACGCAGACATCGTAAAGGCCCCGGGTTCGCGTGGCGTGTCTGTCGGCGCTGGGAGGCGTGCGGCGCGCGACAGTAAGCGCGGCGTGACTCACCATGCTCCTGCCGACAGTGACGGAACAGTGATCCGTGATGCCGCGGTCTCGACGACGCGATTGTCGCCGCGGCGCCGACGAGCATGGCGACCGGCGTCTATCTGGCGTTGATGCCGCTGACCGTCGGTCGCCTTGCAACCGTCCCCGACGGCGAACTCGCGGACATCAGGCCGAACGATCGGCCGATCGCGACTACGAACTCCGCGTTCGAGCAGATACCGAACCGGGAGAACGGGGCGCTCACGGAGTTCGTTTAGACCGAGCAGTACGAGTTCGGTGAGTTCGTTTTGGCTCGTTCTATTCGTTCACCTCGTTTCGATTCCGGAAGCGGCGGAGCCCCGGTACGTCGTCGACCGGGGTCAGAACAGGCCGGGAACCAGAACGTACGTCAGCAGCATCCCGAACAGGCCGGCGAAGACAGCGAACAGCGCCATCGGGATGATCGCTTTCCGCAGGAGGTCGCCTTCACGCCCAGTGATTCCAACGACACCACAGATAGCGGCCACGTTCAACACCGAGACCATGTTTCCGAGGCCGCCGCCGACGTTCTGCAGGCTGACGGCGATCACCCGGGAGACGCCGACCGTCTCGGCGGCGTTGTACTGGAGTACGCTGAAGAGGATGTTTGAGGACGTGTTGCTCCCCGTCATGAACGAGCCGATAGCGCCGATCCACGGCGAGATGAGCGGGAGCAGGCCGCCGGCGCCCATCGCGAGCGCGCGGCTGAGTGCCTCCATCATGCCGAGGAGGTCGGCGGTGTTCGTCTGCGACTGAATCATTATCTGCGTCATCGAGACGGCGATAATGAGCGTGAGGGCGGCCGGAGCGATCTGCTGGATCGACCGTCGCCACGCTTCCCCCATCTGTGTGGTGTCCATCTTGTGAAGGAAGCCAGTGAGGATCGCGATGGGGATGAACGGCATCGTTCCGGGGAGATAGAGGTACTGAAGAGTGTATCCGAGTTCAGTACCGAGGATCGAGTCGAGTCCGACGGAAAAACTCTGGATCCAGTCGAGGACGGCGACGCCGGCGACCGTGAGGTCCGGCCACCGCGTGACGAGCAGTGCGAGCGCAACGAGCAGGTACGGGGTCCACGCCAACAGCACAGACATCTCCTTTTTGGGTTGGTCACGGGACACCTCGTCAAGATCGAGGCCGCCGAGCCACGTGTCGCTCCATGTCGATTCCTCGGGGAAGTCCCACTGGTCATCAGGGATGAGGATATCGTTTTTTGCGAGCAGGAGACCGATGCCGAGCACCACGAACCCTGCGGCGATATCGGGGAGTGCAGGCCCGACGAACCACGCGATTACCAGCTGTGTGCCACCAGTGACGACGCCGAGCAGGAGCGCGAACGGCGCGATGGGGAGAGTGCTACGCACGGCGGTTCCGATGCTGCGTTCACCGTCACCGTTCCCGAACCAGTACGTCAGGAAGAACACGCCGAGCAGTCCCCAGAACACGTACGTCACTCCCGTGACGACGCCAGTCCATGCGGAGACCATCGAGAGGAACTCGGATACACTCACCGACCCGGACAGCGCTGGGTCGATGACGGCACCGGTGCCGCCGATGACAGGCGTGCCGGCGGCACCGAACGGCGGGTTCGGGGCGTTGAAATAAAGCCCGAACACCGCAGCGGCCAACGGGGGGAATCCGAGGCCGATGAACAGCGGTGCGGCGAGTGCTCCCGGTGTCCCGAACCCGGCTGCACCTTCGATGATGGTCATGAACCCGAGACCGATGAGCAGCACCTGGATGCGCCGGTCTTCTTCGATCTGCCCGAAGTACCACCTGATCGTAGCAATGGCGCCACTCCCCTCGAGGTAGTTCATCAGGAGGATCGCCCCGAAGACGATGAGGATGATGTCGACGGCCTGCAGCGCGCCGTAGACGGCCGAGGCCACCAACCAGGTGGGCTCCATACTCCAGTACGTGAGTCCGATTCCGGCCGCGAGCAGCCACCCGACACCCATTGCGCGGGCAGCGGACCACCGGAGCCCAGCGAGCAGTACGAACGCGACGCCGATCGGGACGACGCCGACGAGAGCCAGTATGAGAACATTAGGCATGGTTGGAACTCTCCACTATTGGGCCATCGCATAACCATCCATATGTAACTTACTTTCTGTATGATATGTACCTGCAAATACGGCCGGATCGGGCGATTATCCATAACGAAAGAAAATCATGGTCGGGCCGGAGAGGAAACACCCATTAACTGTTGGTACAATTTTTTGGGACATGTCAGCCGAGCCAATTGCGACCTTCGAGTCGTCACTCGACGAAGTCGGCGTCGAACTCGTGCGAACCACGGCCGACGAGTTCGCGTCGACGCTTTCACCCCTGCTCGACGCGCCCACAGTCGGCACCTCACTCCCCTTCGAGACCGTCTCGCTGCCGGACAGCGTCGAGACCGATCCGTCGATCGCGGACCTCGAGGCCGCGGCGACCGGCGTCACTGCTGCCGGCTACGGCATCGCCGACTACGGTTCGGTGATCATCCAGGGCGGTACCGACGGTGAGGAGCCGGTGAGTCTCTACGCGGACGAACACGTCGCCGTCGTCGCCGCCAGCGACGTACTCCCGGACATGGACGCGACGTTCGACCAGCTCGCCGAGGACATCCGGAACGGCGTCGGACAGTCCATCATCGCGACGGGGCCGAGCGCAACCGCAGACATGGGCGCGCTCGTGACGGGCGCTCACGGCCCGATGGATGTGACGGTCGTACTTCTGGAGGGCAAGTAGATGAGCGCCGACACCCGCCGGCAGAAGGCCGAGCGCATCCGCCATCTCCTCGACACCGAGGGCGACGCCGTCCACGAGAACACCCAGGTCTTCAACGAGGGCCGGTACGAGTCCACCGCGAATCTCGATGACTACGACGAGTTGAAAAACGAGGCTCGTGCCATCAAGGAAGACGCCATCGAACGCCTCCCTGAACTGATCGACCAGGTCACCGAGGCCGTCGAAGCCAACGGCGGCAGCGTCTACGTCGCCGACGACGCCGCCGACGCGAACCGATACATGGAGGAGGTCGTCGACGGCCGCGACGTGGTGAAGTCAAAGTCGATGACCAGTGAGGAGATCGAGGTCAACGAGTCGCTTGAGGCACGCGGCGGGGACGTCTGGGAGACCGACCTCGCAGAGTTCGTCCTCCAGGTCGCCGACGAGGCCCCCTCACACATCGTCGCCCCGGCGATCCACAAGTCCCGCGAGGAGATCGCAACCCTGTTCAACGAGGTGTTCGACCCCGAGGAACCCTTGGAGACTGCCGAGGAGCTGACGCGATTCGCTCGTGAGTACCTCGGCGAGAAGATCCTGGACGCCGAGGTCGGGATGACGGGCGCGAACTTCGTTACCGCGGACACCGGCACGCTCGCGCTCGTCACGAGTGAGGGGAACGCCCGCAAGTGCGTGCAAGCGACGGACACCCACGTCGCAGTCGCGGGTGTCGAGAAACTCGTCCCGAGTGTCGAGGATCTCCAGCCGTTCGTCGAACTGATCGGGCGGTCCGGGACCGGCCAGGACATCACCTCCTACGTCTCGCTGTTCACCCCGCCGAGTGACTCCCCCACGTTCGGCGGGAACGAACTCGAATCCGGCGACGACCGCGAGTTCCACCTCGTGCTCATCGACAACGGGCGGATGGAGATGCGCGAGGACGATCAGCTCCGTGAGACGCTGTACTGCATCCGGTGTTCGGCGTGTGCGAACTCCTGTGCGAACTTCCAGCACGTCGGCGGCCACGCCTTCGGTGGCGAGACGTACTCCGGCGGCATCGCCACCGGCTGGGAGGCCGGCGTCCACGGCGAGGACAGTGCCGCCGAGTTCAA
>Ga0207754_100131_pt1 | contig 47942 bp, 47 predicted proteins | sample A23E1SouthBayCA_FD_187728 | JGI IMG/M metagenome (GOLD analysis project Ga0207754, IMG submission 187728) | Aerobic enrichment media microbial communities from Eden Landing Ponds, California, USA - A23 E1 (SPAdes) | ecosystem: Environmental > Aquatic > Marine > Unclassified | place: Emeryville...
GAACTCCCGCGGGAACCCGCCCGCCCCGACCGTGACGACGAGGAACTCCCCCTCCCGTTCGACCCCGACAGTCACGTCCCGAACCGTCCCCGACTCGTCGCTGGTGAGGTTGTGGAAATCGTGCTCGCCGGCGAGTCGGCTCGCGGCCTCGACTGCCGCCGCGTCGTCGGCGTCGGGCGCGTGGAGCTGGTAGGTGTAGGTCCGCCGACTGGCGTCGTGTGTCGCGTGGAACCCCTCGGACACGTCGGCGGCGGCCCACGCCCGAATCGACCCCGGGAGCCGCCCGTTGAGCGCGGCCGGCGTACACCAGTCCGGCGCCTCGAACGCGACCGTCTGGGCGACCGCGGAGACGCCCGCGTCGGTCCGCCCCGCGGCGGCGTAGCCCAGCGGCGTCTCCCCGTCGTCGACGACGCCGCCGGCCGCGAGCGTCTCGAGCAGCGCGCCCTCGACGGTGGGAACGTCCGGCTGGCGCTGGAACCCGTAGAACGCTCGGCCGTCGTAGGCCAGTCTGAACGCGCGCATCACGGGCTGTTCGTCGTGACCCGAAATCGTCCGTCGGCGTGCACGTCCCGAGGTTTCGGACCGCGGCCCAAAACGGTGCCGACCAGCGGGACCGGTCCGGGCGACGGAAGCTCCATCGGCAGTGAACACCCCTCCTGTTCGAGTCGAACCTCCACGATGTCCCGCGATCGAGTCGGCCGCGAACCACTTTCACTCCGGTTCGGCCAACGTTATATCCGGCCCGCACGTACCTTCGCACGAGTGCCGCGACGGCGGCTATACGCCTCACACGATGACCAGCAACAGCACCCAGCCTAAACAACTGAGTTTGTACTACTACAACCCCACCGGGAACCAAACGGTTAATGGGGGTCCACGAAATAGGACTTCTCCGTCACAGATGTCCGATCTACACACCACCTACGAGGGTCGAGTTCGGCCAGACAGCGCCGTGTTTGGGGTGAGCGCGCAGTGAGCACGCCCGATATCGGTGCCGACGAGCTAACCCTGCCGATCAAGCGCACCGACGGGGAGACGCTTGAGGACCGACTCACCGACAACGCCTACGAGAACATCCTGCCGGCTCGCTATCTCCGGAAGAACGCCGACGGCGAGGTCACCGAGGATCAGGAGGAGCTGTTCGCCCGCGTCGCCAAGAACATCGCGCTCGCCGAGGCCGTCTACGAGGCCGAGCGGCAGGGCGTCGACGTGACCGTCACGCCCGACCAGCTCAAGCCCGACCACCCGCGCCGGGACGAGCTCGCCGAGGAAGTGTTCGGCAACGGGTTCGACGCCGACGCCGACACCGAGACGGTGCTGACCGAGCACAACGTCAACAAGTTCGCCTACGACACCGTCGTCCCCGAACTCGACGCGGAGATCGCCGACGCCGTCCGCGAGACCCGCGAGGAGTTCGAGACGCTGATGACGGACCTCTCCTTCATGCCGAACTCGCCGACGCTGATGAACGCCGGCGACGAGCTCCAGCAGCTCTCTGCCTGTTTCGTCGACTCGCCCGGCGACGACATCACGGACATCCACCAGACGGCCAAGGAGGCCGCCGAAGTGTTCCAGTCCGGCGGCGGCATGGGGTACGCGTTCTGGAAGCTCCGCCCCTACGGCGACTCCGTGGGCTCGACCGGCGGCATCGCCTCGGGCCCGATCACGTTCATGCGCACCTTCGACCAGATGTGTGAGACGATCGCCCAGGGCGGCGCCCGCCGGGGCGCCCAGATGGGCGTGATGCGCGTCTCGCACCCGGACGTGATCCAGTTCATCCACGCCAAGAACAAGGACGTGAGCCTCGCGAACACGCTGCGGCTCAACGACCCCGACGACTTCACGCACAACTCCTTCGCGGACGCGCTGGAGGAGGCGCGTGAGCTCATCGACGACGAGGGACGGGTCCCCGAGCACCTGCGGAACGCCGTCGAGGGCCACCTCTCGAACTTCAACATCTCCGTCGGCGTCACCGACGACTTCATGCAGGCGCTGAAAAACGGCGAGGAGTTCACCTTCACCAACCCCCGAACGGAGGAGCCCCACATCGCCACGCCAGAGACGAAGGAGCTCTACGACATGTTCGGGCTCGGCGAGCACGTCGAGGTCGGCGAGGCGCTCTCGGTGCCCGCAGAGAAGCTCTGGGACCAGCTCATCGAGGGCGCCCACGAGAACGGCGAACCGGGCGTCATCTACCTCGAGCGCGTCAACAAGCGCCACTCCTTCGACGTGGAGGAGCACCCCGACCACCGCATCCTCGCGACGAACCCCTGTGGCGAGCAGCCCCTGGAGGAGTACGAGGCCTGTAACCTCGGCCACATCAACCTCTCGACGCTCGCGGCCCGGGACGCGCCGGACTGGCGCGTCTGGGCCGACGAGCACGAAGACGAGTACGACTCCCACGAGGCCGCCGTCGCGGCGTTCCTCGACGAGGCGATGAACTGGGAGGACTTCGACCACCGCATCGCCTACGGCACGCGCTTCCTCGAGAACGTGGTGACGATGTCGGACTTCCCGGTCGACGAGATCGAGCAGAAGGTCCGGGAGATGCGGAAGATCGGCCTCGGCGTCATGGGGCTGGCCCAGCTGTACATCCAGCTCGGCGTCCGCTACGGCACCGACGACGCCGACGAGATCGCCCGCCAGCTGATGACCCACATCAACCACGGGTCGAAGGACGCCAGCCACGACCTCGCCGAGGAGCGCGGTGTGTTCGCCGACTGGCACGACTCGAAGTACGCCGACCCGACGGCCTACCCCGACTGGTTCGAGCACCACACGGGTGAGGACCCCGCAGACTGGGAAGAGGGCTACCCGCTGCGCAACCACAACACGACGACGATCGCGCCGACTGGCACCACGTCGATGATCGGCAACACCACCGGCGGCTGTGAGCCGATCTACAACGTCGCCTACTACAAGAACGTCTCCGGCGACGTGCAGGGCGACGAGATGCTCGTCGAGTTCGACGACTACTTCCTCCGAGCGCTGGAGGACAACGACATCGACGTCGACGCCGTCAAGCAGGAGGCTCAGGAGCAGATGGCCAACAACGAGTTCGACGGCGTCGAGGGGCTGGAGACGGTGCCGGACGCGCTGGGCGAACTGTTCGTGGTCACCGGCGACCTGAGCGCCAAGCAGCACGCCTCGATCCAGTGTGCCGCGCAGGCGGGCGTCGACTCCGCCATCTCGAAGACGGTCAACGCGCCGAACGACGCCAGCCTCGAGGACGCGAAAGACGCCTTCGAGTACGTCTACGACAACGGCGGCAAGGGCGTCACCTACTACCGCGACGGCACCCGCAGCAAGCAGGTGCTCACCACCCGCGCGGACAACACCGAGTTCGCCGACGAGGACGAGGCCGCGGAGGCGCTCGTCGAGCAGATCACCGAGGTCTTCGGCGGCATCGAGGGCTTCCTCGACAACGAGGACGTGCAGGCCGCCCTCGACACGCAGGTTGAGCAGCTCCTCGCGAGCGCCGACGGCGACGACACGCCGCCGGGCCGCAAGCGTCCGCGCCCGGACGTGCTCCACGGCGTCACCCAGCGCATCGACACCGGTTACGGGAAGCTCTACGTCAACATCAACGAGGACCCGAACACCGGCGAGCCGTTCGAGCTGTTCGCCAACATCGGCAACTCCGGCGGCTTCACCGCCTCCTTCACCGAGGCGCTCGCGAAGACCATCTCTACCTCGCTCCGCTCGGGCGTCGACCCTGACGAGATCGCCAGCGAGCTGCAGGGTATCCGTAGCCCGAAGGTCGCCTGGGACAAGGGTGAACAGATCCAGTCGATCCCGGACGCCATCGGGACGGCGATGCGCCGGTACCTCGACGGCGAGATCGACAAGGGGATCCCCCAGCAGCAGACGATCGACGAACTCGACGACGAGGAGGCCGACGCCTCCACCGACGGCGGGGCGGCGGCCGAGCCGCCGTCCGAGCCGGCGGGTGTCGACGTCGAGCCCGACGCTGACGCCGACGAGGCGCCGAAGGAGGACGCGACCGGCGACCTGATCGCTTCCGGTGAGAGCCCGGAGTGTCCGGAGTGTGGCTCGATGAGTCTCTACTACTCCGAAGGCTGCAAGACCTGCGAGTCCTGCGGCTGGAGCGAGTGCTGAGCTAGCGCGGCTCCCCTTCTTTCGACTCGCTCGACGACGCTACAACTCCTCCGCTCGCGGGAGCGAGACGGTAATCCGGTTCCCGCAGTCCTCGTCGTAGTGGACGGCGACGTGGCCGTTCGACAGCTCCACGGCCCAGTAGATCAGCCAGAACCCGAGGCCGCTGCTGTGGTAGACGTTCGTCATGTCGTGGTCGCCGGTGAGCACGTCCGCCTCGATCCGGGGGATCGCCGTCCCGTCGTCTTCGACGATGAGTTCGACGTGCGCTCCCGCCCGGCGAACGCCGAGGCGTATCGTGGGGTCGTCGCCGTGCTGGATCGCGTTCTCCAGTAGTTCGATCACGGCCAGGCCTAGTTCCGGTCGGCCGTACACTGCCGCCGGCTCCGGGGCCGTCACCTCGACTGTGGCGTCGGGATGGCGCTCCCGGACGGTGTCGACGCTCTCGTGGACCGCTTCCCGGAGGTCGATCCGCTGGCGCCCCTGCTGTTCCGTGAGCAGGTCGATGATCTCGCGTTCCTTCTCTGCACTCTGGAGGAGCTGTTCCCCGACCCGGCGGATGATGGCGGTGTGCTCCGACACGTCGGGCACCTCATCCGCGATGAGGTCCGCCTGCCCGAGCACGACGTTGAGGTCGTTCCGAAGGTTGTGTCTGAGGAGGTTGTCCATCACGACCAGCTGCCGCTCGCGTCGCCGCCGATCCGTGATGTCCCGTGCGAAGCCGACGATGCGGACGACCTCGTCCTCGGACGTGATCGGCTCGCCCTGCACCCACACCCAGCGTTTGTACCCCTTCTCTGGGTTCACCCGGTACTCCAGGTCCACCGACTTGCCGGCGGAGAGACAGGCCATGGCGTCCTCCACCGCGGGACGGTCCTCGGGGTGGACTGTCTCGAGGAACATGTCGGGGTCCTGCTGGGTCGATTCGATCGACCCGCCGAAGATATCCGTGTAGGCGGGGTTGACGAACAGTAGCTCCGACCAGTCCCCGTCGAACATCCACAGCACGTCGCTCGCGACGGTGGCGATCCCTTCGAGTCGGGAGGCGGTCTCGGCGCGTTCCTGTTCGGCCTGGACGCGGTCGGTCACGTCCCGGGAACTGACGACGTAGCCGTCGAGCGCCTCGTCGGTGATGTTCGACATCCGGCTCTCCAGCCAGACCCAGTCGCCGTCGCTGGTCCGGTGGCGGTACTCGACGGTCTCCTCGGTGAGGGTTTCGCTCTGAATCGCGCGTTCAAGCGTTTGACGGACGTCGTCGACGTCGGCGGGGTGCATGAACGCGAAGGCGTTCTCGCCGACTAGCTCGCTCGGTTCGAAGCCGAGGATCCGCTCGACCGCCTGGTTCACGTACGTGAACGTCCCGTCGGGCTCGACGAGAGCGATCTTGTCCTGGGTGTGGTCGAGGAGGAGTCCGAGTGACTCGGACTGTTGCATCTCGAGTAAATTTATCCCCAATGGGCATAACTCTCACGGCAGCCGTGGTGGGTTGTAACGCCGGCGTCGGCGACGATATCCGCCTATATCTGGATCGTCTCGCTGACCCACCCGGTCGGGCCCGACGGCCGGAGGTCGCTTTCGGCCTCGGGCTGGCGCTCCCCGTTGCCGTCGATCGCCCGCACGACCACTTCGTGGCGCTCGGTCGCCTCGTACTCGTGTTGCCACATGCGCCACGCGTCGGCGGCCTCGCCGTCCGGTTCGGGGTTCTCGGCATCGAGGGGGACCGCGCCCGGCAGCGGGTCGGTGAGCGCCGCTTCGGTCCAACTGTCGCCGCCGTCGGTCGACACCTCGACGGCGCTGATGCCGTCCGTCCCGGCGTAGGCGTGACCCCCGACCCGAACCGCCTCGCCGTCGACGGTCGTGCTGTGGAGTTTGGCGACGGTTTTCACCTCGCCGGTGCCTTCCCAGCCGCGCTGCTCCCAGTACCCCTTCTCGGGTTCGTCGCGGATCTCGATCTCGGTGAGCCACTTGGCGTTGGTCTCGCCCCAGTGGCCCGGCACGAGCGTCCGCAGCGGGGCGCCGTGGCCCCGCGGGAGCGGGCGGCCGTTCATCCCCCACGCCAGCAGGCCGTCGTCCAGCGCCTCGCGGGGGAACGAGACGAAGTAGTCGTCGGCGGCGTGGAGCGTCACACAGCAGCTCTCGGGGGCGCCCGCCTCGTCGAGCACCGACGAGACGGGGACGCCGTCCCAGAGCGCGTTGTCGATCTTCGTCCCGTTCAGCGGGTCGCTCACACAGCGCAGCGTGACGAACCGGCGCTCGCCTTCCATCTGTTGGAGCTCCGAGAGGCTGAACGTCCGCTCCTCGGGCACCTCACCGGTGACAGTGAGGTCCCAGTCGCTCGGGCCGAGGTTCGGGTCGACGGACGCGATGTCGACGGTGTAGAACCCATCCGAGACGAGCGGGTCGGTGTCGGGCAGCGAGAAGGAGCGGTCCTCGGCGGCCGACAGCAGTTCGGCGGCGCCCGGGTCCCGGGGCTCGCGGTCCACATCCCCCGTCGACGCCGGCTCGCGGAGGCGGATCGCACTCGCCGCCAGCGTGGCGACGGCCACGCCGGCAGCTTGGAGCAGGCGACGACGCCCCGGCGGCGTCTCGCGGCCGGTCGGCCGGCCCAGATCCAGCGTGGCGTTGGCGGCGCCGACGACGAGCGCGCTGCCGATACCGGCCCCCAATGCGCCGAAGGCGCTGCCCGAAAGCACCAGCGTGAGTCCACCGACGAGCCCGAGCGTCGCGAGCGCTCGCGTGGACGTGTCCGTGACGTATCGCCCCGCGAGCAGCGTAAGCGTCGCGTAGGCGCCGAGCAGCAGCACGCCGGTCGTGGCCACGAGCAGCGGCTGGGCCAGCTCCCCGAGGGATCTGACGCCGACGGCGACGAAGCCGGGCGCCGTGTCACGGACGACCGCGGCCGCGCCGGCGCCGACGAACGCCGGGCTGTCGCCGGCGGCCAGCAGTGAGCCGGCCAGGGCGGCGACCCCGGCGATGACGCCGATACCGGCGTCGACCAACTGCGCGCTGCTCGGGCGGTTCATGCTACTTCAGTGGGGCCCCGTGAGGGAAAGCGTTCCCCCAGTGGCACGCTCGCGCCCCGTAACTGCTTTCTCGGCGGGGGTGCGACTGGTTGGCGTGAGCGATTCGGAGCAGGAGACCACGGCGCCGGGGCGGCCCTGTCCTCACTGCGGTGAGACGATGGTCCACCGCCACTGCGAGTACGTCTGCCCCCAGCACGGCGTCGTCTTCGACTGTGCGGACACGTTCTACTGACCGCACGCCGGGTTCAATCGATGTCACCGCACCGTACAGTTAAGCCGCTTGGGGCCCAACCGCCAATACGGCACTGACTTTTCGCCCGGCGTCGACGGCGCGTGCCGCGGCCGGCGAGGGTCACTACATCCCCATGGTCGAACAACGGCAGCTCGCCCGCAGCAAACAGATCCACCGCGAGACTGGCAAGACGTTCTACGTCGCAACGCGGTTCCTCCCCGAGCGCGTGCGTCACCCGACGTACGTGCTGTACGCGTTCTTCCGCGTCGCCGACGAGGTCGTCGACGGCGACAACGATCTCGCGCCCGAGGAGCGAACCGAGCGACTGGAGTCGTTCCGCCGCGCAGCGCTGGGTGAGGAATCGACCGACGACCCGGTGCTTGCGGCGTTCGCGGAGATCCGCGAGCGCCACGACATCCCGAAGTCGGACGTGAACACGTTCGTCGACGCGATGGCGACCGACGTCGAGACGGCGCGCTACGAGACGTACGGCGAGCTCCGCGAGTACATGGACGGCTCCGCGGCCGCCGTCGGGCGGATGATGACCGCCGTGATGGCGCCGGACTGCGCCGAGGCGGCGCTCCCGGCGGCGACGGCGCTGGGTGAGGCGTTCCAGCTGACCAACTTCGTCCGCGACGTGCGCGAGGACGTGATCGAGCGCGACCGTATCTACCTCCCCGCGGAGACGCTGGAAGCCCACGGCGCCAGCCACGAACAGGTCGCCCGACTCGAGTTCGACGAACAGGTCGCCGACGCGGTGCAGGCCGAACTCACCCGGGCGGAGGCGCTCTACCGCGACGGCGTCGCCGGCATCGAACTCCTGCCGGACGACTGCCAGTTCCCGGTGCTGCTGGCGGCGATCCTCTACGCCGACCACCACCGACTGATCCGGAACCTCGACTACGACGTGGTGTCGACGACGCCCTCGCTGTCGACGCCGCGGAAGCTCTGGCTCGCGGCCCGCGCGCGGCTGGCGTGGTGGCGCAACCCCGACCCCGTCGCCGTGTTCCGCTCCGTCAGCGCGATCCCGAGCGACGAGACCGACCACCGGCTCCAGCGGGTGACCGGGCGGCTGCCGGTTCCCTGACCGGGCTTCAGTTCGGCGGCCACCAGTCCAGCGACTCGTTTCTCCTGGCGAGATACTCGTCGGTGACGCCTGCCCCACGCAGTCGGTCGAGACGCTCGCCGTGGCGCGCCCGGAGACTCTCCCGCATCCAGCGGTCGTCAGGGTCGTACTCGGGGTGCACCCAGAGTCGCCCCGCCTCGTCGAACGTCCAGAGCGCGGCGTCGAACGCGAAGTGGTGGGTCCAGTTCAGCAGGAGCGCGTTTCCGGGATCCTCGGCGATGTCGGGGCGGTCGCTCCGTGGCAGGACGTGCGAGACCGTCAGCAGGCTCCGGTGATCGATCTCGGTGACGGCACAGCGGCCGTCGAACCGGTCGTACACCGACTGTTTGAACGACGCCGAGACGCGCACCCCGGCGCGGGTCTGCGTGACAGTTCGGCCTGTGGTGTCGCCGGCCTCGAACGGTGGCGCCGGGGCCGCAGGCTCGTCGACGCCCGTTTCCGTGCCGGGTCCGTCGACGTGGCGCATCTCGAACTCCAGCACCTCGCGGTCGCCGTCCGGATCGGCGACCATCTCGTGGCCCACGACGCTGACCTGCCCGCGGTACTCCCAGCCGGGTTCGTCGCCGGCGGTGTAGAAGAAGTAGATCGGGACCGGCTCGCGCTCAGCTTCGATCAGCGCCGCGTTCCCCAGCGACTCGGGTGACTGGTCGCCCTTGTCGGGCAGCCCCTCACCCACGTAGGTGAACGTCCCGGCGGACACGTCGTCGTCGTACGGCCCCTCCTCGCGGGCGAACAGCAGGACGTAGCGGTCGCCGTTCTCGTCGTTCCGGACGTTGATGCCCGAGACGCGGTAGCCGAAGCCGGTGTCGAACAGCGCCTCGATGTCGGCCTGGTCGTAACGTTCGCCGTGGGCGATTTCGGGGTCGGGATGGGCCATCGCGTTCGGGAGAGGGATCGGCGGGCCGACTGTTCAAGCTACCGACGTTCCGGGTCTGCGCTCCACGGCAGCATCCCCGCGTCGAAGCGATCCGTCCGGAGCAGGCCGGCGCCGATGCCGGCGGCGACGACGGCGGGGATCCAGTTGCCGTAGATGGCGTTCACGCCGCCCCAGAGCAGGACGAAGCTCACCATGTCGTCGAGCGCGAACTCACAGGCTTCCAGTCGCGCACCGAGTGCGGTCCGGTCGAACGTGGCGTCGAGGACGACTACCGCCACCGTCGCCGAGAGCATCCAGCCCGCGTAGTTCGACAGCGGGACGCCGTAGAACAGCCCGCCGCCCTCGTAGCGCCAGAACCCCAGCGCGACGGCGCCGGGATCGAGCACCACGTCCATCGCCAGCACGAGCGCGATGACCGAGAGCAGCCGGGGCACCGCACGGTCGGCGAGGGGCCCCAACAGCAGCAGACAGAGCAGGTAGGCGTTCGCCACGAGCGGGAGGAAAAACACCGGGAGCGCTACCGGGACGCCGCCGAGCATCGGCCCGAGCGAGACGCCGTACTCGAAGAAGCCGTACGGCCAGCCCGTGGTGACGCCGACGATCTCGATGGCGTAGCTGTACGCCGCCAGCGCGGCGACGCCCAGCGCGGCCCGGCGGTCGACGACCGGGAGGACGCCGACGACGAGCGGCGAGCGCATCACCAGCACGCCCGTCAGCACGAACAGCGGATTGAACGCCAGCGGGTCGGGCAGCCAGCCCTCGGCGCTGGCGATCAGCGAGAGCGCGCCCACCGCGGGGAACACCACCGCGATGGTGAAGCGGTTCTCTTGGATCAGCCGCTCCAGCGCCGCCTCCCACGAGCGGCGATCCGCGGGGTCGTCGGGCAGCCACGCGGCGACGCTCACGCGAGCACCCCCGCGAGGCGGAGCAGGCCGCCGAGCGTCAGCAGCATCCCGACGACGCCGTTCACGATCGGGAACCACCAGTACGCACGCTCCACGTCGACGCCGGCGCCGACAGTCACGAGCAGGAACAGGGGGTAGACGGCCAACAGCACGCCGAGTCGCACGTCGAGCAGGCCGAAGGCGACCGCGGCGAGCGTCCAGCAGCCCGCACAGTAGAGGTACGTTCGCGTCTCACCGAGCACGGTGGCCGTGGTCTCGACGCCCGCTGCGCGGTCGGGCTCGATGTCCGGGATCGCGGAGTAGGTGTGCATCCCCATCGTCCAGAGCCAGCCGCCCACGAGCGCCAGCGCGGGCGGGTGAGCGCCCGCCAGCGCGGCGTAGGCGGCCGCACCCGGAAGCAGGTACAGCCCGTTCGAGAGCGAGTCGAGCAGCGGGCGAGCCTTGAACCGCAGCGGCGGCGCGCTGTAGGCGGTCGCGAGCGCGAAAAAGCCCGCGAGGTAGGGCCACGCGACCCGGGGGGTGACCGGGAACAGCGCGAGCCCGAGCAGTCCCGCGGCGGCGACGACGGCCGTGACTGCCGGCGAGTCGCGCCAGCGCGCTTCGGGGCTTCCGGCTGCCGCTTTCTTCGGGTTCTCGGCGTCGATCTCGCGGTCGAACCGGTCGTTGACGCCGTAGAGGTAGACGTTCGCCGGCAGCAGGAAGTACAGAAAGAGGGCCGCGGGCAGCGGGGCGAGGAGGTCGCCGGTCGACTGGGCGGCGTAGGCGACGCCGACGAGGACGGGCCCGGCGGTGTAGAGCCAGAACCGCGGGCGCGAGAGCGTCAGCAGGTAGCGCAGCATCAGGCTTCGCGGTCGGCGACCGCCTCGGCGGTCAGTTGGCCGCTGATCAGGCACATCGGGACGCCGATCCCCGGGGTGGTGTAGGAGCCGGTGAAGTACAGCCCCGGCACCTCGCTGGAGGCGTGGGAGGGCCGCAGGAGCGCGGTCTGTCGGAGGGTGTGTGCCAGCCCGAGCGCCGAGCCCTGCATCGAGTTGTAGCGGGCGCCGAACTCGGAGACCGAGAACGTCTCCTCGACGACGATTCGGTCTCGGAGGTCGGTGTCCGTGTTGGCGGCGATATCGTCGAGCACGGTCTCCCGGTACGCCTCGCGCGTCCCGTCGTCGTCGTCGAGCCCGGGCGCGATCGGAACGAGCGCAAAGAGGTTCGAGTGCCCCTCGGGGGCGACGGAGTCATCGGTTTTCGACGGTGCACAGAGGTAGTACGCCGGGTCGTCGGGCCAAGCCGGTTCGTCGAAGATCGTCTCGAAGTGTTGGTCCCACTCCGTCGGCAGGACGAGCGTGTGGTGCGCGAGTTCGGGCAGGTCGCCCTCGACGCCCATGTAGAGCAGGAACGCCGAGGGGGCGTAGGTGCGGGAGTCCCAGTACTCCTCGCTGTACTGCCGTTTTCGCTCTGGCAGGAGTTCCTGCTCGGTGTGGGCGTAGTCGGCGTCGCTGACGACGAGATCCGCGAGTTCGTAGCCGCCGGCGTCGACGCGCCACTCCTCGTGGCGGTCACTCGGCGCGAAGTCGGCGGGATCGGCGGCGGCGTAGTCGATCTTGAAGCCGCCGCGCTGGCCGTGGATCTGGGTCACATCGGCGCCGGCGCGGTACTCGACGCCGAGCTCCTCGCCCAGGTCGACGAGCCCGTCGATCACCGCGGCGAGGCCGCCCTCGGGGTAGTAGACGCCGAGGTCGAAGTCGACGTGACTCATCAGGTTGTACAGCGCTGGCGTGTTGTGCGGCGACCCCCCGAGGAACACCAGGGTGTACTGCATCACCTGCTGCAGTTTGGGGTGGTCGAAGTACTCCTCGACGTGGTCCTGCATCGACCCCAGCAGCGCCAGCCCGCGAGCCTGCTTCCCCACGTCGGGATCGAGGTAGTCCCTGAGCCGCGGGCGGTCCTCGTAGACGAAGTGCTCCATCCCCACGTCGTAGGTGTACTCGGACTCGTCGAGGTACGAACTGAGCGCGTCGCCGGCGCCCGGTTCGTACGCCTCGAAGCGCTCGACGTTCGTCTCGATGTCGGGTGCGAGATCCATCGAGTCGCCGTCTTTCCACTGGATCCGGTAGTGCGGGTCGAGCCGGTTCAGTTCGTAGTAGTCGCTCACGTCGCGGTCGAAGTGGCCGAAGAAGCGCTCGAACACGTCGGGCATCAGGTACCACGACGGGCCCATGTCGAACCGGAACCCGTCGCGCTCCATCACGCTCGCCCGACCGCCCAACTGTTCGTTACGTTCGAGCAGGGTCACGTCGGCGCCGGCGTCGGCGAGGTAGCAGGCTGTCGAGAGACCGCCGACACCGCCGCCGATGACGACGATATCGCGGCCGGAGAGCGAAGCGAGGTTCGGGGCTACGTCCATGTTCGGAGCAGGGGCGCAGGGGGCTTAAAACGGGCGACGCCGGTACCCAGCCTCCCGCGGTTGCTCCGGGAGGCGTACGGCTAAGTCGGCGGCGACCGACGACCCAGTATGGAGAACACCACAGTCGTCGTTACCGGCGCCGGCGGCGCGATCGGAGCCGCGGTGGTCGAGGGGTTCGCCGCCGACGGCGCGACAGTGCTCGCGGGCGTCCACCACGACGAGGGGCGGTTCGAGGAGACCGACGCCGTCGAGACGATGCGCGTCGACGCCCGCGACGAGTTCGACGTGGAGTTCCTGATGGAGCGCGCGGCGAGCGAGGGAGGGGAGATCGACCTCGTGGCCCCCTGTGCGGCGGTGTTCCACGGCGACCCCGGCGAGCAGGAACTGGCGTCGGAGAGCTACGCCGCCTTCGACGACGAGCTTCGAACCAACGCCCGCGGCGTCTTCGTCGCGATCTCGGAGGCACTCCCCCACCTCGCCGCCGACGCGCGGGTGCTCGTCCCCTCGGGGTCGATCGCCGCCGACGCCAAACCGGGCTACGGCGGCTACGCGGTGTCGAAGGCCGCTGCGGAGGCCGTGGTTCGGCAGTTCGCCGTCGAGACCGACCACACGATCGGCGTCGTCGACCCCGGCGTCGTCGCCAGCGACCTCACGGGCGGGCAGGGCCGGGAGCCCGAGGATGTGGTCGGGTTGTTCCGCTGGGCGGCGACGGACGCGCCGGCGGAGGAGCTGGACGGACAGCGGCTCGGCCTCGCCGAGTGGAAGCGGGCGACCCGGTAGCGACCCCGAGAGCCGTACGTTCTTCACCCCCCACCGCCTTGGCTCGGCCATGCAACTGGAGGCCATCCGGACGGCGGAGGGCGAGACGGTGTACGTCGACTACGCCGACGGCGAGAAGGGCTCGAAGGGGATGTTCTTCGTCGCGTACGTCTCTGAAGACGCCGAGGAGCGCTGGGGCTACTTCTGTGGGAACTGCGAGACGACGGACAACGCGGTCGACCCGATGGGCCGGATCGAGTGCAACGTCTGTGGGAACGCGAAGAAGCCGGACGAGTGGGATGCGGCACACGAGTGATCTCGGCGAGCGATCGCCGTGGTCTCCGTACCACGGCGTCGGAGACTCTGTCGAGATCTGTCACGAGTGATCTCGGCGAGCGATCGCCGTGGTCTCCGTACCACGGCGTCGGAGGCCCCCCTCGATCCTCGACACTAGCGCGTCGACGGCTTCGTCCACGCCGTCGCGGATACACGGTGGCGGCGAACAGCGCACCTGTGTGTCGGGACGGCCGGGGCCGAACACCGCGCCGTGGACCGCGGAACTGCTGGAAGAAGTGATCGAGTACCGGGACCGCTGAGTCGACCGGCTTACGGGTGGGCGTAGTACGCCACGGACTCGCCGCCCTCGTTCTGCTCGTCGACTCGCGCGAAGCCGACGCGCTCGAACTGGACCATCTCGTCGGCGTCGTAGTCGGCGTAGCCCGGCTCCGCGTGGCCGACCTCGTCCCCGTCCATCGTCCGCAGCCGCAGGTCGACGCTCCCGGCGGCCGGCACCCAGTGGATCACGTCCACGTCGCCGCGCTTGACGACCGCGAGGTCGTCGTCGGTGTGTTCGAAGCCGTCGGCGGTGCGTTTCACGGGGCCGAACCCTTTGAGCCAGACTTTCTCCCCCTCTGCGGGGCGGTCTGCTTCCTCCACGAGCACCGCGTCGCCGACCGGGATGTCCCGCGTGCCGCGGTCCTCGTGGTCGGGGTGTAGTGGCGGATTGGCCACGTCGGGGCCGCCGGAGACCGCCACCTCGACGCCGTCACGGACGAAGAAGCGCCTGTCGGCGTCGTCGTCGACGAGTTCGCGGTTGTTGGCGTACACCGCCGACATCGCGAGATCAACGTCGGAGGTCGAGAGTCCGAGTTCGAGCATCGCGTCCACGAGCGCCTGTCCGCGGATGCCGCGCCGGCGCACGGAGGCGATCGTGGGCGCACGCGGGTCGTCCCACCCCGAGAGCTCGTCCTCTTCGATCCGCTCGATGATCGTCGACGTGCTCATCTTCACGTCGTAGGCGTCGATCTGGACGTGGCCCCAGTGGAGCACTTCGGGGTACTCCCAGCCGAAGTAGTCGTAGACGAATCGCTGACGCTTGGCGGAGTCCTGCAGGTCGATCCCGCGGATGATGTGGGTGACGCCGGTGAGGTGGTCGTCGATACCGGACTGGAAGTCGAGCATCGGCCAGCAGCGGTACTCCGCGGCCTCCTCGCGGGGGTGGGGGGTGTCGACCATCCGGAACGCGACCCAGTCACGCAGCGCGGGGTTCTTGTGCTCGATGTCGGTCTTGACCCGGAGCACCATCTCGCCGGAACTGTACTCGCCGGCGATCATGTCGTCGAACTCCTCGTGGACCGTCTCTTTGTCTTTGTCGCGGTGGGGACAGGCCTCGGCGTCGTTCTTGAGGTTCGAGAACGCCTCGCCCGAACAGGAGCAGGTGTACGCACCGCCCTCGTCGATGAGGTTTCGGGCGTGCTCGTAGTACGTCTCGACGCGGTCGGACGCTTTCAGCACCTCGTCGGGGGTGAACCCGAGGTAGTCGATGTCGTCGAGGATCGCGTCGTAGGCGGCGAGATCCGGCCGCTTGGTCTCGGGGTCGGTGTCGTCGAACCGGACGATGAAGTGGCCGTCGTAGATCTCCTCGGTGTAGGTGCCCATCACGGACGGCATGCGGGCGTGGCCGAGGTGCCACGGGCCGTTGGGGTTCGGCGCCGCGCGCATGCGGATCTCGTCGTACTCCTCGGCGTTCGGGAGGTCCGGCAGGATCTGGTCGTCCTCCTCCTCCTCGGCCATGAGTTCCTCGTACAGCCCCGCGTCCAGTTCCTGCAGGCGTGTCTCCTGCTCGTCGGCGTCCATCCCGTTGACCCGCGAAACCACCGGGGCGACGACGCCCGCGATCTCGTCGCCGTGCTGGCGAAAGTCGGGGTTCTCGCCCATCAGCGGCCCCATGATCGGGCCGACCTCGGCGTCGCTGCCGTGTTCGAGCGCGTTGAACAGGGCGTGCTTCTCTGCTTCCCGCTCGACCCGCTCGCGGAGATCCTTGTCCATTACCGTGGAGTACTGCCCGGCGTCGCAAAAAGGGGCGTGAATCGGGCGGGACGGTTACCCCGTCATCGATACTTCGTCCGCGAACACTGGGATCGTGTCGGTGTAACTCCGTCCGGAGAGCCGTATCGTCGCCTCGACGTTCCGCGGTGCGGCGTCGACGAGCCTGTTGAGCGAGATGTTCGGCTCTTCCACCTCCCCGTTCCGCTTCCGGCGGGTGGCGAGGCGCAGCATCACGACCGGGCCGATGTACTGGTCGCTGATCGAGCTCATAAACGGCCCGACCTCGCCGTCGATGCGTTCACGGATCGCAGCCGTGGCTGCGTCGACAGCAGCGCTGTACGCACGCCACGACGCCCAGTCCTCGAACGGTTCGGTCGTGTAGTCTTCCGGGCCGTCCGGGTTCTCCGAAGAAGACCACCTGACCGTCTCAGACTCGGGTTGGTACTCGACAGTTCCCTCGAAGGTCGTGCGCTCGGTCGATATCGGCTCGCCCTCGCCGCGCGGGGAGCCGATGATGACCTCGGGCTTGAACAGTGCGATGCCGCCAGCCGCTGCGGCACCCGATCCGGCGACCGCGCCGAGGAGGGTTCGGCGCTCCATGGGTGCGAAACACGGGTTCGCGAAAAAAACCTTGTGGGGCTACTGCCGGTGGTACGCGCCCCACTTCGAGAGCGAACGCCGATACAGCCCCATCCCGACCGCGCCCAACACCGCACCACCCACACCGAGCGCCGCCAACAGCCCAGCCGACACCGGCGCCAGCGCGAACGCGATCACCAGAATCGGCACCAGCGGGAGCGCCACCGCGGCGCCGAAGGCCGCGTACAGCCCGGTGTCGAACAGGAACTCGTTGGGCGACAGGCCGGCGAGGTAGATCGTCAGCCCGAACACGTAGCAGGCGACGCCGACGAGCACGATGGCGCCGACGACGGCTGCACCGATCGGCGTCCCGCGCCAGAGCACCCCCACCGCGTAGAACGCCAGCCCGACAGCAGGGCCGAGCAGCAGGAACGCCCTGAGCTTCCCGTGGAACACGGCTTCGGCGTCGATCGGGTGGGCGAGGTAGCTCTCCACGTCGTCGTTCGTGGTGAGCCAGTTGTACGTCGTGAACCCTGTCAGCCCCAGCACGGCGCCGAAGGAGATGCCCACGGAGGGGGCGACGCCGGTGATGTCCGCCGCGAGGTCGACGAGCCCGGCCGTCACACCGAGCAGCACCGCGGCGGAGAACAGCACCTTCCCGAAGCCGCCAGAGCTCCGGGACACGTCGAGCAGGGTCTTCGCCGCCACGGGGTCGTCGACGCGGGCGAGCCAGCGCCGGAAGTCCGGCCCGACGGAGCGATCGGTGGGTTTGGCCTGCGGGTCGAACGTCGCCGCGCCGACGGCGTAGGCCGCGAGGATCAGCGCGGCGGAGGAGCCCGCACTGACGATCCCCGGATCGAGGTAGAGGCCGTACGGCGTGTACTCGACGACCGGAACACCAGTGTACCACGCCGCGACGGCGCCGCCGAGGAGGGCGAGCAGCAGCCCCCTGCCCGGGATCCCTTTCGCAGAGAGTCCCACACCGGCGATCGTGAGACCGATCCCGAGCACGAATGTCGTCACGAGCGTCACCCACAGCAGCGGGATCGTCGCGAGACCGACCCCCGCCCCCGCCAGCGCCGCGGGCGCGACGCCGACGGCCATCGGCAGCAGGAACAGGATCGCGTAGTAGCACACGTCCTTCACGACGAAGATTCCCAGCAGGCGGGCCTGGGAGAGCGGCAGGGTTCGCGCGGAGAACACCACCAGTGTCACGTCGCCGAGGACGTTCGCGACCGCGTCGCGACCCACGAAGCCGATCGAGCCCGTGTGGAGCCCGAACACGAACGCCAGCGCGTGCATCCCGGCGACGACGGCACCGGGGTCGGTGCCGGTGTAGTCGAGCAGCCACACCGCCCCGGCCACGAGCGCGACCACGAGCAGCGGGAACGCGCCGAAGCGGCCGCCGCCGAGCAGTTCGCTGTGGAGGCGCCACTCCTCGCGCAGCATCTTGCGGAAGACGAGCTTGTCGCGATCCCACCGGCTCGGCGACTCGCCGGGGGCCGGTCGGTCGGTGGCGTTCGCGGCCGCGGCGGTCCCCGCGGCCTCGGTGGAGTCACTCATCGCCGGTCCACTCCTCCCCCGCGTCGACGTTCGCGACGAACACGTCCAGTAGCGTCTCGTCGGGGGCCAGTTCCGCCGGCGCGACCTCCGCGACCAGTTCGCCGGCGTTGACGATCCCGACTCGCGAGCAGAGTTCGGCGGCCACGTCGACGTTGTGGGTCGAGACGACGACGGTGTTGCCCGCCTCGCGGTAGCTCGTGAGGAAGCGCTTGACGCGCTCCTGCACGATCGGGTCGAGGTTCGCGAGGGGTTCGTCGATGAACACCACCTCGGGCTCGTGGAGGAACGCCCCGGCGATCATCGTCTTCTGTTGCTGGCCGCGCGAGAGATCGGTGGAGAGCGTGTCGAGCTTCTCGGCGAAGCGCAGGCGTTCGGCCCACGTTTCGGTTCGCTCGTCGACCGCGTCGTCGGACAGCCCGCGCACGGCGCCGACGAACTGGAAGTACTCCCGCGGCGTCGAGAAGCTCGGCGGCGACTCCTTCTCGGGCAGGATCCCGACGCGTTCGCGGACGCCGATGGGGTCCGACTCGGGATCGACACCCAGCACCGCTGCCTCGCCGGCGTCGGCGACGGTCTGGCCGGTCAGCACGCTCATCGTCGTCGTCTTCCCGGCGCCGTTGGGGCCGAGCAGGCCGTACAGTTCGCCGGACTCGATCGAGAGCGAGAGCCCGGCGAGCGCGTCCACGTCGCCGTATGACTTGCGCAGGTCGTCGGTCCGGATCGCAGTCATGGGGGTGCCCGGGCTTCGGCGGCGGGGGGCATAGTTCGTCCGGCGCCGGCTATCGGTTCTGAAACTCAGAGCCGGGCTGCGAGCGCGGCCAGGGCGTCGCTGCCGCCGGTGGTGAGCGGCTCCCCGTGACCGACACAGGCCACTTCGAACGCGGGCGCCCGCTCGGCGAGGTCGCGGATGCTCGCCGCGACTTCGGCGGTGTCGTAGCTCATCACCCAGCCGGAGGGCGTCAGTTCGCCGTCGCCGCCGCCGACGAGATCGCCGAGCAGCGCGCCCCCCCGTGCCTCGCTCACGAAGACCATGTGGCCCGGAGAGTGTCCCGGCGTGTGGTAGGCCGTGAACGACCCGATCTCGTCGCCGTCCTCGATCGTCTCGATCTCCAGCGGCGGCCGCGTGACGAACAGCCCGAGGAGGCGCTGGAGCGCGCCCTTGTGGTTCGCGAGCGGCGGCGACCGCTCGCCGCTGAGGAGTTCGGCGTCGAACCGGTGGGCGTACACCGGCGCGTCGAGTTCGGGTGTCAGCCCCGCCAGCCCGCCGACGTGGTCGAGGTCGTAGTGGGTGAGCAGCACCCGACTCACGTCGGCCGGCTCGTAGCCCGCTTCCGCCAGGCCGGTCCGGATGCCGGCGGCGTCCAGCGGCGTGCCGGCGTCGACGAGCGTCGGCCCGCCGTCGTCCTCGATCAGGTAGGCGTTCACGCCGTGCAACTCGAACTGCCAGACGCCGGGGGAGAGCTCCCTGACCATGCCCGAGTTCCGGGCCCGACGGGCTTAACACCGGGGGCGACCCGGCCGTCCGCCGTCACCCCAACCGTTACCCCGGTCCTGACCGAACGGTCAGTCATGAGCTGGGACCGTTCGTCGATGCCGGCACAGACCGGTCGAACCGTCGTGATCACCGGCGCCAACAGCGGTCTCGGCTACGAGGCCACGGAAGCGTTCGCGGGCCACGGCGCCGACGTGGTGTTGGCCTGCCGAAGCATCGACCGGGGACGGACCGCCGCCGAGGAGATCCGCGACACGCTCGCAGACGCACCCGACTGGGCGTCGGCGCCCGACGCGGGGTCGCTGACGGTGATGGAACTCGACCTCGCAGATCTGGACTCGGTCGCGAGCTTCGCCGAGCAGTTCGAGGAGCACTTCGACGACCTGCACGTTCTCTGTAACAACGCCGGCGTGATGGCGATCCCCCACGGCGAGACCGAGGACGGCTTCGAGCGCCAGTTCGGGATCAATCACCTCGGGCACTTCGCGCTCACGGGCTACCTGCTCGACGACCTGCGGGAGACTGAGGGCGAGAGCCGCGTCGTCACCCAGAGCAGCGGCGCCCACGAGATGGGCGAGGTTGACTTCGACGACCTCCAGCGCGAGCAGTCCTACAGCCCGTGGGAGGCCTACGGCCAGAGCAAGCTGGCGAACCTCCTGTTCGCGTACGAACTGGACCGGCGCCTCGACGCCGCTGACGCCGACGTGACGAGTCTGGGCTGTCACCCTGGCTACGCCGACACGAACCTCCAGCGCCGCGGGCCCGAGGCGGCGGGGTCGACGCTCCGGCTCTGGGGGATGAAGGCCGCCAACGCCGTGCTCGGCCAGTCGGCCACAAAGGGCGCGCTGCCGATGCTGTACGCCGCGACCGGGCCCGGGATCTCCGGCGGCGAGTACGTCGGGCCCGGCGGCCTGCTGAACATGCGCGGCGCCCCAGAACTGCAGGAGTCGAACGCGGCCTCGCGGGACGAGGAAACCGCCGACCGGCTCTGGACCGTCTCAGCGGAGCTCACGGGTGTCGAGTACGATCTTCCCGACGCGTAGCGACGCGGCGTCGGTCGGTAAACGTCCGCAGAATGGAGCGGGACGTTACTGGAACGTCGGCGCCGCGGGCTCCTCTTCTTTCTCGACCTCGCTGCGCTTGAAGCGCTTCTCGATCTCCGCGTACTGCTCGCGGGTCTCGTCGGTGACCGACGGAACGACTTCGTCGAGCGCCTCCTCGAAGTGGGCCATCGTCACGCGGACGTTGCCCACGCTCTCGGTGGCCTCCTCGGGGTCGACGCTGTTGATGAACTCCCGGGTGGCGTTCATCGACGCCTCGCGGGCCAGCGCCTCGAGGTCGGCGCCGACGTAGCCGTCGGTGCGGGCCGCGACGTCGTCGAGATCCACGTCGTCGGCCAGCGGCTTGTCCGTCGTGTGGACCGCGAGGATCGCGCGGCGGGCGTCCTCGTCGGGCACGGGCACGTGGACGTGCCGGTCCAGCCGGCCGGGGCGGATCAGCGCGCTGTCGATCAAGTCCGGCCGGTTCGTGGTCGCGACCACGACCACGTCCTCCAGCTCTTCGAGGCCGTCCAGCTCGGTGAGGAGCTGGGAGACGACGCGCTCGCTGACGCCCGAGTCACCGCTGTTGCGGCCGCGCTCGGTCGCGATGGCGTCGATCTCGTCGAAGAACACCACCGTCGGGGCGTTCTCGCGGGCCTTGCTGAAGATCTCGCGGACGCCCTTCTCGGACTCGCCCACGTACTTGTCCAGCAGTTCGGGTCCCTTCACCGAGATGAAGTTGCTCTCGGCCTCGTTGGCGACGGCCTTCGCGAGCAGCGTCTTCCCCGTCCCGGGCGGGCCGTAGAGCAGGACGCCCTTCGCGGAGTCGACGTCCATCTGCTCGAACACCTCGGGGTAGTCGAGCGGCCACTGGATCGTCTCGCGCAGGCGCTCCTTCGTGCCCTCGAGGCCGCCCACGTCCTCCCAGGTCACGTCGGGGACTTCGACGAACACCTCACGCAGCGCGCTGGGTTCGATACCCCGCAGCGCCTCGCGGAAGTCCGTCTCCGTCACGTCGAGGCGTTCCAGCGTCTCCGCGTCGATCTCGTCCTCCTCGAGGTCGAGCTCCGGGCGGAAGCGCCGGAGCGCGATCATCGCCGACTCCTTGGCCAGCGACTCCAGGTCGGCGCCAACGAACCCGTGGGTGTTCTCCGCGAGCTCGTTGATGTCCACGTCGTCGGCCAGCGGCATGTTTCGCGTGTGGACCTGCAGGATCTCCTCGCGACCGTTCGTGTCCGGCACGCCGACCTCGATCTCGCGGTCGAAGCGGCCGCCGCGGCGCAGCGCCGAGTCGATGGCGTCGACGCGGTTGGTCGCGCCGATGACGACGATCTCGCCGCGCTCCTCCAGCCCGTCCATCAGGCTGAGCAGCTGGGCCACCACGCGGCGCTCCACGTCGCCGCCGGCCTCGTCACGCGCGGGGGCGATGGAGTCGAGCTCGTCCATGAAGATGATCGCCGGGCTCTCCTCCTGGGCCTCCTCGAACACCTCGCGGAGCTGCTCCTCGGACTCCCCGTAGTACTTCGACATGATCTCGGGGCCCGAGATGGTGTGGAACGAGGCGTCGATCTCGTTGGCGACGGCCTTGGCGATCAGCGTCTTCCCCGTCCCGGGCGGCCCGTGCAGCAGCACGCCCTTGGGCGGTTCGATGCCCAGGCGGCTGAACAGCTCGGGGTGGCGCATCGGGAGCTCGATCATCTCCCGAACCTGTTCGAGCTCGTCGTCGAGGCCGCCGATGTCCTCGTAGGTCACGTCGGGGCCCTCGGTCGAGCCGGGCGCGCCAGCGCCGGCTGCGGCGCCGCGATCCTCCCGGATCTGCTCGGCGGGCTGCTGGCTGATCTCGACCTCCGTCGAGTCAGTGATGACGACCGTCCCGCTTGGGTCGGTCTCGGCGATCTTCAGGGGGACTGCCTGTCCCTGCCCGCCCATCAGACCGAAGCCCAGCGGGAGCTGCACGTCCTGGCCGGTGGTGACCGGCTGACCGGAGAGCTCCTTCCGGACGAGGCTCCCGATGTCGCCGCGGATCCCCATGTTCTGGGGGAGCGCGACGGTGACGCTGTCGGCGGGGTTCACGTCGGCCGGCTCGACGGTGACGCGGTCGTCGATCCCGACGCTTGCCTCCTGTCGGAGCCGGCCGTCGATGCGCACGACGCCCGTGCCGTCGTCCTCGGGGTAGCCGGGCCAAACGCGGGCGATCGCGGCGCCCTGGCTCCCCTCGATGCGGATGAAGTCGCCGCCCGAGAGATCCATCTCGTCGGCAGCGACGCGGTCGACTGCGGCGAGGCGGCGGCCGGCGTCTTTCTGCTTCAGCGGCTTGACGGTGAGCTTCATGCCTCCACCTCCACGGTCAGCACGCCGTTGTTGACGGTGCTCTCCCGGGCGACTCCCGGAAGCTCGAACTCGGTCTCCGTGGACGTGCCGTCGTCGCTCTCGACGACGACGATGGCGGTCTCGCCGACCGTGTCGACGGCGACCTCCCCCTCCGCGTCAGCGAGATCGAGCGCGACCACGAGGCTGTCGTCGTACTCGTAGACCCGACCGAACTGCTCGTCGGTGATACTGCGTTGGTGAGTGGTCATTAGCTAACCCCAAGTAATCGCCCAGTATATTTAGATCTGTCGCTAAAAAATCACCATACGGGAGCGCCATGGTCGAATACGGGTGGGGTAGCGGTTCAGGTCACTGGCTGCCTTGGTCCGTTCCCAGCTAGCCCCCACTGTTCGGCGTGGACTAGGCGACCGTCTGGTTCGCGGCGCCACCTCCGCGTGGCGCGTGTCCCGCGGCTTTATGCTGGGCGCGGGAGACACAACGGTATGAAGCAGGTTTCGCACCACGGCCGGGGGACGGCGTACCGCCGCTCGGCGCGGACCGAGACGGGGCCGGGGCTGCTCTGTATCCACGGCAGCGGCGGGGAAGCGGGCGTCTGGAAGTCCCAGTCGCGGCTGGCCGACCGGACGCCGGTGACGGCGATGGATCTGAGTGACCACGGCGAGAGCGGGTCGCTGACCGCACAGGCCGGCTACGAGGCACTTTCCGGCTACGCCGACGACGTAGTCGCCGTCGCCGAGGAGACGGGCGATCGCGTCCTCTGTGGCAACTCACTCGGCGCCGCCGTCGCGTTGACTGTCGCGTTGGACCGGGAGCTCCCGATCGACGGGCTCGTGCTCACGGGTGCCGGCGCCCGGCTGCCCGTGCTCGACGACCTGCTGGTCTGGCTGGACGAGGATTTCGACCGGGCGATCGAGTTCCTCCACGGGCCCGACCGGCTGTTCCACGAGCCGAGCGACGAACTGGTCGGGATCAGCGAGGCGGCGATGCGGGAGACCGGCCGGGAGATCACTGCGCGGGACTTCCGGACCTGCCACGAGTTCGACGTGCGCGAGCGGCTGGGAGAGATTGACGTGCCGACGCTTGCGGTGGTGGGCGAGCACGACAAGCTCACGCCGCCACACTACCACGAGGCGCTGGCGGATGCGATCCCCGACGGCGAGATGGCGACCGTCGACGGCGCCGCCCACCTGGCGATGCTCGAACAGCCCGCCGCGTTCAACAGCGCCGTCGAGTCGTTCCTCGACCGTCTCTGATGCCCGAGCGCGTCGCCACGACCGACCCCGACGGCGTCGACTTCGGCTGGGTGATGCAGGTGACGTTCGTGCTGACGATCGTCGTCGGCGCCCCCCTGGTGGCGCTGCTGTCGATGCAAGCGACGCTGCCGGACTGGCCGTCCCGCGCCTCGTTCGCGATCCGGGTCGGCGCGCCGGTGTGGGTGCTAACGGGCCTGTGCGTGTATCTGTACGCGCGGTGGCGGGAGGACGACGACGCGTAGCTACTCGACCCAGCGGAACCGCACACCGGCCCGATCGGCGGTCAGCCGGTCGCGTTCGGAGTCGCCGACGAACACCGCCGTCTCGCCGTCGACGCCCATCGCCGAGAGCGTCGACAGCAGCGGCTCGGGGTCGGGTTTGTAGCTCCCAACGGAGTCACGACCGACGACCGCGTCGGCGTCGAGCCCGTGTCGGTCGAGCGCGATCCGACAGGCCGCCTCGCTGTTGAGCGAGCAGACGCCGACCGGGCCCGGGTGGGCGCGGAGTTCTTCGATCAGTCCGAGTGCGGGTGCCTCGCGAGCGGCCTCGCGTTCGTGTTCGCCGACGACGGCCTCGAAGCGGTCGCGGTAGCCCGCTGCCTCGGTGAGTTCGAGCAGCGCCCAGAGGTTCCGGTCGCCCGGCTCCAGGCCGACATCGCGGAGGGTGGCGGCGAGCTCGTCGCGCGCGGCGCCCCAGTCGACGGGGAGGGAGACGAGCGTGCCGTCGAGGTCGTAGACGACGGGCTGCATACTCGGGAAGAAGGGGCTGGGGGAGAAAAGGCGTGGGGCAGTCGCGCACGCACCTTCAAGTAGTCTGACACCCACTCTGGGGTATGGCGGGGCCCGATCCCCAACAGCTACAGCGCGTGGTCGATCGGTTCCCCGAGCCGCGCGCCGACGATCGGTTCGTGGCCGCAGACCGCCTGCTCGGCGGCGCCTACGGCTGCATCGCCGGCGAGTGGTACGACGAACTCCGGCGGCTCGCGGACGCCTACGCCGATGGCGAGATCCTCCGTGAGACGGTGCTGGCCCACGTCGAAGCCGTCCCCGACTTCCGACTCACCGACGGCGCCGCGCCGCTGCCGGACCGCCGTGCCGATCTCGTCGCGGCGGCCGACAAACTCCCTGAGGTAGGCGAGCTCTCCGTGTGGTACCACGAACTCCGGAGCCTGTTCGACGACGACCCGGACGAACTTACCCTGTTCGAGCGCGCGCTGCACGACTTCGGCTACGTCGTCGCCCACGGGCTGTTCCTCGGCGCTGGCTCCCCCGAATCGGTGGTGCGCCGGCTCCGACTCGCCTACCGCCTCGTCGGCGTCCGGATCGACGACACCGCCTCCGACGGCGGCGAGCGAACGACGTTCACCTGCCCGTACCGGAACCTCGGTGCCGATCGCCGCGGGGAGCGCTGGGTCTGTCACGAGAAACTCGACCGCGTCGACGACGGCTACGTCACCTACCTCGGCGAGCGGGGCGTCGACTACCAGCGGCCGCGGGGCTGTGCGGACTCGGAACAGTGCTACTCCACGGTCGCGCAGGAGAGCCCGGAGCGCTGGTGGCCGAAGACGCCGCCGGAAGCGGTGCGGGACGACGAATGACCGACCCCGCCCACGTCGACCGGATCCGGGCGGACTACAGCCGCTGGGCACCGTTCTACGACTGGTTCGCGCGAGCGACGACCGGGGTCGGCGGCGTTAGGAGGGCCTGTGTCGACGCACTCGACCTCGACGCCGGCGACACGGTGGTCGAGTTCGGCTGCGGCCCCGGACCGAACCTCCCGGCGCTGCGGGAGGAAGTCGGCCCTTCGGGCCACGTCGTCGGCGTCGACGTGACCGACCGGATGCTCGACCGCGCACGGGTGCTCGTCGCCCGCCGGGGCTGGGAGAACGTCTCCTTGGTGCAGGGCGACGCAACGACGCCGCCCGTCGACTCGGCCGACGCGGTGCTGTCGACGTTCGTCACGTCGCTGTTCCCCGATCCGGAGGCGGTGGTGCGCGAGTGGTGCGATATCGCCGATAGGGTCGTCGTCGCCAGCTTCGCGCCGCGGGGGAACCGCGCGGCGAACGCGGCGCTGTGGGGGTTCACACGCCTGAGTACCGAACTGTTCGACGCTTCCGGGGAAGACGCGCTCGCGCAGTTGGATCGCCGGACGGCGGCCGCTCGGTCGGGGTTGGACGCAGCGATGGGGACGGTCGAGAGCGAGACGTACGTGTTCGGGACGATCACGGTCGCTGCGGGCCGCCGCGAGCCGTAGCGTCAGTCCAGCAGATCCCGCGCGATGATCGTCTTCTGGATCTCGCTGGTCCCCTCGTAGATGGTCGTGATCTTCGCGTCACGGTAGAACCGCTCCACGTCGAACTCGCTCATGTAGCCGTAGCCGCCGTGGATCTGCACCGCCTCGTTGGTCACGTCCATCGCCGCCTCGCTGGCGAAGTACTTCGCCATCGACGCGATTACACGTGGGTCCTCGCCGGCGTCGGCCTGCCGCGCGGTCTCCCGGCAGAGCAGCCGCGAGGCCTCGACCTGCGTCGCCATGTCCGCGACCTTCTGCCGGATCGCGCCGATGTCGCCGATGGGTTTGCCGAACTGCTCGCGCTCGCCGGCGTAGGCGATCGCCTCGTCCAGCGCCGCCTGTGCGACGCCGACGGCCTGCGAGGCGATGCCGAGTCGGCCGCCGGTGAGGATCTTGAACGCCGCGGAGAGCCCCTCGCCCTCCGGCGTGAGGCGGTACTTCTCCGGGATCTCGACGCCGTCGAACGTCATCCCCGTGGTGTCGCTGGCGCGCAGGCCGAGTTTGTGCTCCTTCTTCCCGACTTTCACGCCGTCGTACTCCGCGGGAACGAGGAACTGCGTGATCGAGCCGCGGTCGTCGACGTCAGTCTTGGCGAAGACGATGTAGACGCCGGCGCGCTGGCCGTTGGTGATCCACTGCTTCTCGCCGGAGATGCGGTAGCCGTCCTCCGTCTTCTCGGCGGTGGTGGTCATCTCCGCGGGGTTGGAGCCGGCGCCGGGTTCGGAGAGACAGAACGCGCCGACGGGCCGGCCGTCGACCATCTCCGGCAGCCACTCTTCCTTCACGTCGTCGCTGCCGAACTCGGCGATACAGGAGGTCGCGAGACAGTGCACGGAGAGCGCCGTCGCGACCGCGAGGTGGCCGTACGCCAGCGCCTCGTTCACGACGGAGTAGGTGGTCTTGTCGGCGTCGAAGCCGCCGTACTCCGCGGGGACGGTGAGGCCGGTGAGGTCCAGTTCGGCGAGATCGTCCCACGCGTCCTCGGGGAACTCCTCGTTGGCGTCGAGTTCCTGCGCCTCGGGACGGAGCTCCTTGAGCGCGAACTCCTCGACGGCGTCCCGGAAGGCGCGCTGCTCGTCGGTCAGCGCGGAGTCGGTCTGCAGGTGCATACGTCTCTCCTGGGCCGGACGGCGCAAAAACGGTCCGACTCGCGGGGCCGCCTCAGTCCCCGTTCCGGAGGTAGCCGACGACTTCCACCGGCGGCACCGGGATGCCGCCGCCCTGGGCGAACGTCGGGCTGCCACCGCCGCCGCCGCCGAACTCGCCGGTCACGTCCTGGACGACCGCGTTGGCGTCGGCGTCGCCGTCGGTCGCGACGACGACGAACGTCTCGCCGGCGGTGCCGGTGACCGCGACGCCGTCGACGCCGTCGCCGACGTACCCTTCGAGTTCGCCCTGGAGGTCGTTCGGTGTCGCACCTTCGATGGCGCCGACGAGCCACCGCCCGTCGTCGCGGTCGACGGCGTCGAGCCCGTCGAGCCGGTAGGAGAGGAGTTCGGACTTCAGGTCGGCCACCTCGGCGCGGAGTTCGTCACGTTCGTCCGTCAGTCGGTCGACGGCCTCGGGGATGTCCGGCGGCGCCACGTCGAGGCGCTGGGCGCCCTCGCGGGCGGCCACGTGGAGGTCGGCGGCGGCGTCGATGGCGCTCGGCCCGACGGCGAACTCCACGCGGGTCGCGCCCTCGCCGGGGTTCGAGCGCTCGAGGACGTGGATCGGGCCGATCTCCTGGGTGTTCGCGACGTGGGTGCCGCCACAGGCCGCCACGTCCCAGCCCTCGACGGTGACGACGCGCACCTCGTCGGCGTCGGCCATCGCGCCCTCCTCGGTTTTCGTGTTGAACGCGACCGCCTCGCGCTCGCGGGCGCTCTGGGTGTCCTCGTACGCCCACGTCACGGGCAGGGAGTCCCACACTGCGCGGTTGGCCAGTCGCTCCAGTTCGACCATGCGCTCGTCGGTGATCTCGGTGTCGGCAGTGAAGTCGACGCGCACGCTCTCCTCGCTTATGTCGAAGCCAGCGTAGCCCACGTCGTCGAGCACGCGCCGGCCGGCGCCGAACAGCACGTGGCTGGCGGTGTGGGCCCGCTTGCAGTAGGTGCGGAACGCGGCGTCGACGACGCAGTGGACCGTCTCGCCCGCCTCGAACTCCGGCGCCTCGGCGAGCGTGTGGACGACACCCTCGGCGGACTTCTGGACGTCCGTCACCGCGAGGTCGTCGATCACGCCGCGGTCGGCGGGCTGGCCGCCGCCCTCGGGGTAGAAGTACGTCTCCTGGAGGGTCACCTCGCGGCCGTCGACGGCGGCGACTTCGGCGTCGAACGAGAGCGTCTCGGGGTTGTCTGGTGCGAGCGTCTGCATGGCTCCGGGATGTGGTCGGGCGCGCAAAAAGCCGCGGGCTCCGGCTATTGCCGTGGCTACTCGGCGAGGTCGATCCCGAACCGATCCTCGAGCTTGGCGATCACGCTCCCGCCAACGTCGGCGCGGATGGCGCGCCCGTCCTCGACGGCGAGGAGGTCGTCCTCGTCGAACGACAGCTCCGCGGCCAGCTCCTCCGTCGTCAGGCCGGCCTCCTGCCGGGCCTCGGTGACCACGTCGCCGTAGCCCGAGACGAGGTAGGGGAGGCTGTCGTCGTCGTAGTCGGTGTCCTCGACCCACTCGGTATCAGGCTGGTTCGAGTCCATCAGCTTCGCGGTGTTCTGTGCCGCGCGCTTCTTGCGGTTGGTTCGAGCGCCGTCGCGCGTTCCCTCCTGCTGCTCGCGCTTCTTGCGGTCCTTGCTGCGGTTGGCGCTCATCGGCGCGCAGTCGTCACAGACAAGCAGCTCCGCGCCCGCCACGTTCGCCTTTTGCAGCGAGGCGGACTCGGTGCCACAGAGTTCGCAGGCGTCCCCGTCGTCGCCGCCGCCGGCGCCGCCGGTCGAGTACTTGGCCATGGCCCGGCTACGTGCCGCGGCGACATTAATTCGTGGTCGTGGCTTCGCTTACCTGTCTCTGGCCCTCAGGGAAGCAGCGCCGGCCCGGCGGTCACCAGCGCGACGCCGAGGACGATCAGCGCCGCGCCGGCGACGACCCCGCGGGTCACCCGCTCCAGATCGCCGAGCAGGAAGTACGCGAACACGGTGGTGAAAAGCGGCGCCGTCGCCGCCAGCGGGTCGACGATGGCGACGGTGCCCTCGGGGTGGCCGAGCGCCGCGAACAGCGAGAGCAGCGCCACCGCGGTGACCGCCCCGCTGCCGGCGAAGTACGTCCATGTCTCACGCGGCGCCGCCCGCAGGTCGCCCAGCCGCCCGCGGGCGACCGCGTAGGCAGCGAGCACGGTGAGCGCGGCCAGTTCGTTCAGTGCGACCGCCTCCAGCGAGGACACGCCCGAACTGGTCAGCCCGTAGCGCCGCAGCACGTTGCCGATCGCGAAACAGCCCGCCGCGCCGACGGGAAAGAGGAGTTCGTACGGCTCCCACCCGCTGATGTCGCCGCCTTTCGCCAGCGCGAGCGCGGCGAGGCCGACGACGAGGACGACGACGCCGACGGCGGTGGTGAGCGCCGCCGGTTCGCCGAGGAAGCCGACCGCGAGCAGCGTCGCGAACAGCGGCCGCGCGGAGACGCCGGCGCTGTTCACGCTCGCCCCCACGCGGTCGACGCCGGCGAACGTCGCCAGCCGACCCAGCGCGGTGCCGACGACGCCGGCCGCGACGAACACCCCGACCGTCTCGCGGGTCAGCCCCGCGAACGCGTCGCCGCCCTGCAGCACCGCCAGCGCGAGCAGGTAGAGCGTGCTGTCGACGATCACGACCACCAGCGACGCCTGCAGCGAGCTCCCGCCCGCCGCCATCCCGCGTTTCGAGAGCACCGGCGAGAACCCCCACAACAGCGCCGGCACCAGCGCGAGGGCGTACACGACCGGCGGGGCGGCGAGGGCGTCTGCCATCGTCGACCTCTTCGCCGCTGCCCACAAGGGAGCGTCGGTTGCGGCAGCCGCGGTCCGTCGGTCCCGCCAACCGCGTTCGTGTGTTCGAGTCGCACACCCACGCTATCGCGTACCGACGGGATTATGCGGCCCACGGTCCCCAGTTCCTTTAGGCGATGAAACTACACGAGTACCAGGCGAAGGAGGTGTTCGCCGAGGCCGGCATCCCGGTGCCGGAGTCTCGGCTCGCGTCCTCGGTCGACGAGGTCGTCGAGGCAGTCGGGGAGATCGGCTTCCCCGCCGCAATCAAGGCACAGGTCCACGTCGGCGGCCGCGGGAAGGCCGGCGGCATCGAGATCGTCACGAGCGAGGACGAGGCCCGCGAGGCCGCCGAGTCGATTCTCGGGATGGACCTGAAGGGGTACACCGTCGAGCGCGTGCTCGTGGAGGAGGGCGTCGACTTCGTCGACGAACTCTACGTGGGCGTCACGATGGACCGCGCGGCCGGCGAGCCGGTCGCGATGGTCTCCACCGAGGGCGGCGTCGACATCGAGACGGTCGCCGAGGAGACGCCCGAGGCGATCGCCCGCGAGCACGTCGACCCCGCCTTTGGCATGCACCCCTTCGAGTCCCGGAAGGTTGTCTACGAGGCCGGCGTCGAGCAGCAGTTCGCCGGCGAGGTGGCGTCGATCCTGCGGACGCTGTTCCAGCTCTACGAGAACTCCGACGCCTCCGAGATCGAGGTCAACCCCGTGATGATCACGGCCGACGACGAGGTCGTCGCCGCCGACGCCGTGATGAACATCGACGACGACGCGCTGTTCCGCCAGCCCAAGCTGGCCGAGATGGAGGAGGACGCGTACGAGAACGACCTCGAACGCAAGGCTGGCGAGTACGGCTTCGACTACGTCCGGCTCTCGGGCAACGTCGGTATCATCGGCAACGGTGCGGGCCTCGTGATGACGACGCTCGACCTCGTCGACTACTACGGCGGCCAACCTGCCAACTTCCTCGACATCGGCGGCGGCGCCAAGGCCGAACGCGTGGCCAACGCGCTGGACATGGTGTTCTCCGACGAGAACGTCGATTCGGTCGTGTTCAACATCTTCGGCGGCATCACCCGCGGCGACGAGGTCGCCAAGGGGATCAACGAGGCGCTGGAGCAGTTCGACGAGATCCCCAAGCCGGTGACGGTCCGGCTCGCGGGGACCAACGCCGAGGAGGGGATGGAGATCCTGAACACCGACCTCGTCACGGTCGAGAAGACGCTGGAGTCGGCGGTCCAGCGTGCGGTTGCTGACGCCGAGGAGGTGAACCAATGAGCATTCTCGTCGACGACGACACGCGAGTCGTGGTACAGGGCATCACCGGCGGGGAGGGGAACTTCCACGCCGAGCAGATGATCGAGTACGGCACCAACGTGGTCGCCGGCGCCGTCCCCGGCAAGGGCGGCCAGACCGCGGCGGGCGTCCCCGTCTACGACACCGTCCAGAAGGCCGCCATCGAGGAGGACGCCGACGCCTCCGTGATCTTCGTGCCACCGGCGTTCGCGGGCGACGCGATCTTCGAGGCGCTCGACGCGCCGCTTGATCTCGCGGTCGCCATCACCGAGGGCGTCCCGACCCAGGACATGGCGAAGGTGAACAAGCGCCTCTCGGAGGTCGACACGCGCCTGATCGGCCCCAACTGTCCGGGGATCATCACCCCCGGCGAGGCCAAGCTCGGCATCCTGCCGGGCAACATCTTCTCGGAGGGGAAGGTGGGGCTGGTCTCCCGCTCCGGCACGCTGACCTACCAGGTCGTGGATAGCCTCACTCAGCGCGGCATCGGCCAGAGCACCGCTATCGGCATCGGCGGCGACCCCATCATCGGCACGTCGTTCGTCGACGCGCTCGCGGCGTTCGAGGACGACCCCGAGACCGAGGCCGTCGTGATGTGCGGCGAGATCGGCGGCGAGGACGAGGAGCAGGCCGCCGCCTACATCGCGGAGCACATGGAGACGCCGGTCGCCGGCTTCATCGCCGGCCGCACGGCGCCGCCGGGCAAGCGCATGGGCCACGCGGGCGCCATCGTCTCCGGCAGCGGCACCGGCACCGCCGAGAGCAAGATCGACGCGCTCAACGACGCGGGCGTCCCCGTCGGCGACACTCCCGAGGAGGTCGCCGACAACGTCGAGAGCTTCCTGTAACGCGCTAGCTGTCGTCGCCGTCGGCGGTGCCGCCGTCGCTGGCGGCAGCCGTGTTCTCGACGGCGCCGGTGGTCGTGCCACCCCGTTCGCCGACTGTCGACGCGAGCACCGACGAGACGCCTCGCCGGAGTCGCTCCGACAGCGCCTGTTCGGAGATGTCGAACCGATCGGCCAGCGTCTCGAGATCGGTCTGGCGGGGCACTTCGAAGTAGCCCGCCTGCAGCGCTTCGTGTAGCGCTTCGGTCTGTTTCTCCGAGAGGTCGTACTTCTGTCCGTGGTCGCCGTCCGCCGGGTGGGCTCGCAGGAGTTCGACGCTGAACCCGTTCTCTCGGAGGAGGCTGATGTACTCCGTCAGCGCGTCACGATCCGGCAGCCGCACCGTCAACACGGCGCCGTCGACGCTCGTCTCGATAGAGAGCCGAGAGGCGCCGGTCTGACGGTCGATCGGGCCGGGGTTCGTGGTGTCCTCGCGGTCGACGACGACGCGGTAGAGCCGCCGATCGTCGCCGCCGTCCATACACTCGTACTCGCTGACTGTCGGATCGTCGGGCAACGCGGCCTCGAACGCCTCGAAGTCGCCGCCCGAGGCCCAGACGAACAGCACGGGATCGGACGCCCGGTCGGCCGCCGTCGCCCACTCGCGTTCGAGGGTCATCCCGGGAGCCGCCGTTACCGACGGTCGCATCACTAACTGCGCGTCGGTCAGACGGAGTTCCGCGATGAGGCTCACAACTAACGGTTCGACGGCGTGTTACTAAGGTTATGTGGCGACGAAAAGTGGGGGTGGACGGGAAGGGATCCACGCCCCGATGTCAGAGGCGGCCCATCCGACGCTGGTGCGTCGGTGGACACTGTATTGTTTGACCGGGGAGGAGGTAGTCTTTTGGCTTGTTTACTCCGGGCTTTTAACCGTGCCTGGCCGCGTTCACTCGAACAGTGAACGTACTCCCGACAGCGTGACGCGGTCGGTCGCGACCTCGGCGCCGCCGTCACCGAAGCCGCGACCGGTCGCGACGAGCGCCGCCGTGTCACCCTGATCGAGGACGCCGGCGTTCCGGAGGGGCTCGAGCGCTGCCAGCGTCGTCGCGGAGGCGGGTTCGACCGCCAGCCCTGCGCTCGCGAACCGCCCGCCGGCGCGTTCGATCGCGTCGTCGTCGACGGCGACGACGGCGCCGTCGGTCGCTCGCGCGGCCGCGAGCGCTCGGTTCCCGCTCGGCGGGTCGGCGTTGGCGATGGAGTACGCGATCGTCTCCCCGCCCTCGACGGCGGTCACCGTGTCGTCGCCGCGGGCAAACGCCTCTGCGATGGGGGCACAGGCGGCCGCCTGTACGAAGCAGAGCTTCGGCGGCGAGTCGAGCAGGTCCGCCGCGGTCAGTGTTCGGACCGCCTGCCACGTGCCGCTGGCGTGGCCGCCGCTGCTGACCGGGAGCACGAGCGCGTCCGGCACGTCCTCCAGTTGGGCCAGCACCTCGAGCGCCGTCGTCGCTTGCCCCGCCACCCGCCACGGCGCGTCGCTGTTGAGGAACCGGACGCCCGCTTCTCGCCCGACTTCGAGCGCCTCGTAGTACAGTCGGCCGTAGTCGCCGTCGACCCGGACCAGCCGCGGGTTGTAGCGCCCGATGGCGGCGAGTCGCTCGTCGGCGATGTCCGCCGGCACGAGCACGGTACAGTCCATCCCCGCCGCGGCCGCGCCGGCGGCGACGCTCTCGGCCATGTTTCCGTGGGAGACCGTGCCGATCCGGCGCTCGCCGCGTTCGAGTGCGGCGGCGATACCGAACGCCGTCCCGCGGTCCTTGAAGCTGCCCGTCGGGTTCAGCCCCTCCGGTTTCACGTGGACAGTGACACCGTCGGTGTCGAGCGACTCGGCCCGGACGAGCGGGGTCCCGCCCGCGGCGGCCGGGAGGCCGCTCCCGGGGGCCGGTGTGTCGACGCCCAGTAGCGGCAGCACGTCCCACATCGACTCGACGCAGGTCGGGTACGAGTCGGGGACTGCATCGGGGTCGGTGTCGAGCCAGAGCGGTTCGCCGCAGTCACACCGCACCTGGCGGTCGTCGTCGGTTCGGGCGTCGCAGCGCCAGCACACGCGGGCCATGGCGCGTGATGAGGGCGGGGAGCGCAAGAAGGGTGCGGGTCGATTGCTGGGCGCGCCGGTCGGGGACGCCTACTGGCCGTCGCGGACAGCCACCAGCACTGGCACGTCGACCCTGCGGAGCACGTTCGAGGCGACGCTGCCCAGGAGCGTCCGCCGGAGGTTGCTTCGTCCGTGTGAGCCCATCACGACCGCATCGACGCCCTCGTTCTCGACGTACGTCCGGATGCGGTCGGCGACGCTGCCGGCGGCGTCGGCACGCTCGACGGCGGTCCGAACTTCGGCGCCGGGGTTGTGGCCCCTGAGTTCCTCGGCGGCGTCCTCGACGGCCTCCCGCCCGCGACTCTCGAGTCGCTCGACGAACGCCGAGCTGAGCCCGCCGGCGTTGAACGCCCCGCCGGCCTCGGCGAGGTCGATCACGTTCAGCAGATCGACGTGGCCGCCGTCGATCCGGCTGAGTTCGGCGGCGTGGGGGAGCGCCCGCGCGGCGTTCTCGCTGCCGTCGGTCGGCACGAGCAGTCGGTCGGCCGCGAACGATTCGGTCGCTTCGGGGACCACGAACACCGGCTGTTCGCTGCGGTACAGCACCTGTTCGGTCGTCCCACCGAGCAGGCGCCGTTTCACGCCGGAGATGCCCTGGCGACCGAGCACGACCAGATCCGCGTCAGTCTCGTTTCCGTACGCTGTCAGCCGTTTCGCGGGGTTGCCTTCGAGCAGTTCGGTCTCGATCGGCTGTCCGACCTCGTCGGCGACCGCCTCGAACTCCGCGAGGACGGCCGCCCGCTCCTCGTGGAGCTCGCTGGCCTCGCTCGACCCCTGCGTGAGGTCGAGGGTGCCCTGTTCGACGACGTGGACCGCCGTCACCGACGCGTCGACGCGCGCGGCGAGTTCGAGCCCGTATCGCGCCGCCCGTTTCGACTCGTCACTCCCGTCGACGCCGACGAGGATGTGGTCGTACATGTCTGACCGTTGGCACCGCTCCCCTTTAGCGCTTGTCGCCGCGCTCACCGGCGGCGACCGGTTGGCCCAGCCGGCGGTCGAGGAACTCCCCGAGCAGCCGGAAGGTGCGCTTCTTCTGATCGATGTCGGAGGAGCCGTGGCCCTCCTCGCCGAGTTCGTGGTACTCGAAATCGCCGCCCTCGCCCCGCTCGTACCCCAGCTCGGTCAGGCGGTCCCGCATGATGCGGGCCTGGGAGACGGGGACGCGTCGATCGTTGACGCCGTGGACGATCAACAGCGGCGCGTCGAGGTTCTCGGCGTGGGTGACCGGCGATCGTTGCTCGTACAGGTCGGAGTTCGCTTCGGGCGTGCCGAGATACCGCTCCATCAGCCCCGTCTTGAAGTGGGGCATCGTGTTCTCGTACATGTCCACGAGATCCGAGACGCCGACGAAGGCGATCCCGGCGTCGTAGAGAGCGGGGTACTGGACCAGCTGCCAGTACGCCGAGTAGCCGCCGTAGGAGCCGCCGTAGATGCCGACCCGGTCCTCGTCGATCCAGTCGCGTGTCTCGATGACGTGCTCCGCCGTCCGGGCCACGTCCGCCTGTTCGGCGCCGCCCCAGTCGCCGTAGAGCTCCTCGCGGAACGCCCGGCCGCGCCCGGCCGAGCCGCGGTAGTTCATCTGGAGAACACTGTAGCCTTGTGTCAGCAGGAACTGGGTGTAGAGGCTGAACGACCGCTTCTCTTGGACCGGTGGGCCGCCGTGTGGGTTGACGATCAGCGGGGAGGGCCGTTCGCCGGAGTCGTACAGCAGGCACTCGATGTCGAGCTCGGTCGCCGGCGAGAGGTCGACAGCTCGCGCCGGCGTCTCGGCGACGCCGCTGGAGCTGATCGTGAAGAACTCGGCGTCGCGGAACAGCTTGGGATCGATGCCGCCGTACTCCGCCTCGATCAGGATCTCGTACTCGTCGGTCGCGAGGTCGTAACAGAGCAGCTCCGGGCGCCGTGTGGGCGTCGTGTGGAGGACGAGCACCCGTGGGTCGTCGAGTATCGGGTTCCCGAACCGGACGAACGGGCTCACGCCTTCGGGCACGTCGAGTTCGCGGCTCTCGCCGGTTTCGAGGTCGTACACCACGCTCGCGTCCGCGGCCGCTCTGGTCCTGATGGCGAGTACCCGGTCGCCGTCGGGCGTAAACCCCACGGGCCGTTCCTGGGCGTCGCCGTCGCCGAGCCACGTGACCTCGTCGTGCTCGGTGTCGTAGACGCCACAGCGGTTCAGGTCGGTGCTGGTGTCACTCAACAGGAGTCGCCGGCCGTCGGGGCCCCAGTCGACGGGGACGGTTTCGGCGCCCGGCTCACCCACGTCGAGCCGCCGCTGGTCGCTGCCGTCGGTGCCGACGAGGTAGGTGTCCTGGTTAGCCGAGTCCTCGCGCTCGTTGGTCGCGTACGCCACGCGGTCGCAGGCGGGCGGGAGGACGCCGCTGTGGGCGGCGTGGTCGTGGTCGGTGATACGCTCGGTCTCGCCCGTCGAGCGGCGGTGGACGTAGAGGTTCTGCTGGCCGTTGGCCGTCGAGCCGACCGCCAGCGTGTCGCCGTCGTCGCCGACGTCGAACAGCGTGGTCTGGCCATCGAGCGTGACGACCGCCGCCGTCTCGCCGTCAGCGGTGATGCTGTGGATGTCGTGCTGTTCGTCGCCGTCGTCGTCCTTGTGGAAGTAGATGCGCTCGCCGTCGGCGCCTCACTGGGCCGCCTCCTTGACCGCCCGGGGAACCTCGCCGTCGCTCCACTGCGTGAGCGCCCCCGACGACGACGAGCGCACCGTGATGGTCGACGAATCGGGCTCGGTCGTGGGGACGGCGATCGAGCCCGGGACGGGTGGGTAGCGGCCGCTACGCCCGGATCGCCTGCCGCTGCTCGTCGACGAGGTCGAACGCTGCCTCGGTGTCGCCCAGCACGAGCAGCGCGTAGTAGCGCAGGAACGTCTGGACCGGCACCGAGAGTAGCAGTGCGAGCACGAACAGCAACAGGACGAACAGCGCGATCGTGATGGCAATCAGGGCCCCGCCGGCGATCTCCGACACCGAGAGCAGCGCGACGCCGCCGACGCCGACGATCACGAACGGGATCGCGAGGATCAGCATGCCCACGAAGGTGACGATGCCGACGACGAGGCCGACGGCGATCGACAGCACGAACCGCACGAAAACGTAGACGAGATACTGCTTCCACTGGCTGGTCAGCGTCGGCCAGAACCGGCGCCACGCCGCGAGAACGGTGCGGTTCTCCGCGATCATCACCGGCACGACGAACTGGGTCGTGAACCCGTTGACGAGCGAGGAGACGATCGCGACGACGAACGCGACGCCGATCGCGAGCAGCAGCAGGACCACCGAGAAGCTGCCGTTGCCGGTCAGGAGTGGCCAGACTGTGGCGGCGATCGCCCCGCCAGCGACCACTAGCGAGAGCAGGCCGACCACCAGCCGGAAGCCGAGCAGCCGGCCGCCCTGCCGCCAGCGCTCCCCCCAGTAGCTCCGGATCGACACGCGTTCGCGACGGATCGACTCGACGAACACGAACTCCATCACCGCGCCGACGAACGCGAAGCCGACTCCGATCAGGATGATGGCGCCGACGATGGCGCCGATGATGGCCCACTCGGTGGGAGTGAGCGAGTTGACGATCTCCGAGAGACTAGGCAGCTGTCCCGGATCCGACGGCGTGGTGCTCGACGTGGTGTTGCCGAACTGCGCGGGGTTGACCGACCCGGTGCCGCCGAGGAAGAACACGACGAACGCGAGCTTGAGCCACCGACCGAAGTCGAACGGCCAGAGGAACGAGCGCGTGGCCGCGATGGCGTCGTCGATGTCCTGAAGCGCGTACAGCGTCATCGATGCCACCCAAGGTACAGTCGGTGATCGTGCTGCACTGCGGTGGAGGGGTCGAAATACCGATTACGGGGGATCATACCTGTGCTGTTACACGACCGGGAAGATATAGCTTCGGACGCCCAGGCAGAGTGACGACGCGACGCTGCTGATCAGTGCCGCGAGAAGTGGGTCGGCCAAGATTTGAACTTGGGGCCTGCTCCGTGTGAAGGAGCCGTCATAACCGGACTAGACCACCGACCCTTCATCGAACTTTACGCGAGGGCGGACTTAAGCGTACTGTCTCAGTCCTCGCGCTGCTCGCGGTAGGCAGTCACCCGCTCGCGAGCGTTCTCGACCGCCTCGCGGGCCTCGCCTTCGGCACGTTCCTCCAACGCTTGCAGGTCGGCCTGGAGCTTCTCCAGTCGGCCCGGTTCCGGCTCCTTCTCCGTGCCGGTGAGTTCGCGGACCCGTTCCTCGAGCGGCTCGACTTCCTCTTTGATGCCGGCTTTCGCGTGCTCGACTGCGCGACCCATGTAGTACCGTGCGTCCTCGAAGTGACTCGCCATACGTCTATGTTGCTCTCGAAAGGTCAAAAGGCTTGAGGCCGACTCAGTACGTCGGCGACTCCTCGGGCACCTCTTCGCGCTGGTTTACGAGGCGTGCAGCGGTGAACAGGTAGTCCGAGAGCCGGTTCAGGTAGCGGATCGCCTCGGCGTTGACCGGCTCGCCGTCGGTCTCCGCGAGCGCGACCGCGCGGCGCTCGGCGCGACGGGTGACCGCGCGGGCCTGGTGCAGTCGCGCGCCGGCGTCGCCGCCGCCGGGGAGGATGAAGGAGGTGAGCGGCTCGAGTTCGTCGTCGGCCTCGTCCATCCACGCCTCCAGTTGGTCGATGTCCCCCGGGCCGATCTGGGGGTCGTCCTCGCCGGTGTCGGGGTTGGCGAACTCCGCCTGCACGACGTGGAGGCAGTTCTGGATCTGTTCGAGCTGGCGATCCACGTCCTCGTGACCCGTGGGGCGGACGCGGCCGACGAGCGCGTTGGCTTCGTCGACCGTGCCGTAGGCCTCGATCCGCGGGCTGGTCTTCGAAACGCGTTCGGCGTTGCCGAGGTCGGTCTCCCCCTCGTCGCCGCGGCCGGTGTACACCGTCACGCGAGGGTCGCCTCCACGTACTCGACGATGTTTGCGCTCTCGGCCATCGTGACGCCGTGGGCGTCGTCGACGAGCACGGGCACCGCGCGCTGGTTGCTCACGCGAGCGACCTCGTCGCGCTCGGAGTGGAGCGCGTCGACCCAGACGGTCTCGTACTCGACGCCGGCGTCGTCGAGGGCGTCGTGGACCGTCTCACACCACGGGCAGCCGTCCAGTGAGTACAGGGTGATGGACATACCCGGGGGTTGGGTTGGACGGGGGAAGTAGCTTGTTACGGCGGCGGTACTGCGGTTCTCCGTTCGGGAATCGAACAGCTTGGCGTAGTGTGCTCGGTCCGCAGTTGTCGAGCGCGGGCTGTGCGAGTTCGTCACGTAGCGTCGGCCTGAGGCAAAACGCTATTGGCTCTGCCGATAATGTAGCTTACGTTATGAATAGTTCTGACACTCTTCGCTCTCGGTTCGGGCTCTCGGACGCCTCGATCGCGGGCGTTAGCCTGACGCTGGCAGGATTCATCGGCTTGATGGGGATCATCACCGCCGAGGTCCTCTACCCCGACTATTCGACGAGACAGGACATCAGCGATCTGGGCTCGACACGCCCGCCGAACCCCGTCATCCACGAGCCGTCCGCGACGATCTTCAACAGCACCATGCTCCTGACCGGGGCGATGGTGCTCGTCTCCGCCTACCTCCTCTACCGCGTTCTGGATCGTCGCAGGTTCCCGATCGCGCTGGCGGTGTTCGGGTTCGGCGCGTTCGGCGTCGGCGTCTTCCCGGGGAATGTGGCTCCGTGGCACGGGCTGTTCGCCATGCTCACGTTCGTCTCGGGTGGGATCGCGGTGGTCCTCTCCTCTCGAGTCGTCCCCAGACCGTTCTCGCTGCTCTGTGGGCTCTTCGGCGGTATCTCGCTGCTCGTCCTCGCGAGCGTCATCTTCTACGGGGTGGTCGGCGGCGGTCCCAGCCCGCTCGAACCCCTCGGCCTCGGCGGGATCGAACGGTGGGTCGTGTACCCGCTGATCCTCTGGCTGCCCGCCTTCGGCGGCTACTTGTTGGCGGACCCGGCCGACGCGACGGTGACCCACGAGTAGGACGGGGCGGGAACCAATTGTGGCGGGGTCGGTACGGCGTCGACCACGGAGCCACCGAAACGACATCTTCAACAGGCCCACGACCGAACTCGGCGGGTATGAGCCTCGAACGCGAACACGAGTGTCCGGTGTGTGGGGAGACGCGGACGTTCTGGAAGGTCGCGGCGATGAACCTCCACCTCGGCGAGAAAACGAAGTGGCACTGTGGCGAGTGCGACTACGGCTTCATCCAGATCAACGGCATCAGCACCGAACAGGCCGCCTGAAGGCGTTTCGCTCCGTTACTCTTCGTCCAGCGCCTGCCACGAGAGCCGCGGGTCCCGCGCGGCGCTCGTCTGGTCGATCCGCCGAGCGGTCGTCCGACTCGGGGCGTCGTGGCGCTCCTCGTCGGTCGACCCCATCGCGGCGTCGAACGCCGCCGCCAGATCGTCCAGCGACTGCTTGCTCTCGATCTCGGTCGGCTCCGTGAGCATCGCCTCGGGCACCATCTCCGGCCAGTTCGTCGTCGGCGGGTGGACGCCGAAGTCGAGCATCCGCTTGGCCACGTCGGCGGCCGCGGCGTCGCCCGCGGTCGCCGCGAACTCGTGGTGGAACGGCTCGTACGGCACGTCCAGGTCGATCTGTTCGGCGAGGTAGTTCGCGTTCAGCACCGACTTCGCGCTCGCGTCGCGCAGCCCCGAGTCCCCGAGGCGGGCGATGTAGGCGTACGCCTTCACGAGCACGAGCCAGTTGCCCTGGAACCCGTGGACGTTCTCGATCGCCTCGTCGCTCTCGACGAGTTCGTAGCCCGAGTCGGTTTCCTCGACGCGGGGGTTCGGGAGAAACGGCGTCAGCTCCTCGACGACGCCGACGGGGCCGGCGCCCGGCCCGCCGCCGCCGTGGGGTGTCGCGAACGTCTTGTGGACGTTGTAGTGCATGATGTCGAACCCCATGTCGCCGGGCCGTGCGCGGCCCAGCAGCGCGTTGAGGTTCGCACCGTCGTAGTACAGCAGGCCGCCGGCGTCGTGGACCACGTCGGCGATGTCCTCGATGTCGCGCTCGAACAGCCCCACCGTGTTGGGGTTGGTGAGCATCAGCGCCGCGGTGTCCTCCGAGACGGCCGCCTCGAGCGCCTCCATATCGACGCGACCGTCGTCTGCGGAGGGGAGTTCGACCACGTCGTAGCCCGCGAGCGCCGCCGTCGCGAAGTTCGTCCCGTGGGCGGAACTCGGGATCAGCACTTCGCTGCGGTCCTCGCCGTTGGCGCGGTGGTAGGCGCGGGCGACGGCGATCCCGGTGAACTCGCCGGCGGCGCCGGCGGGCGGCTGGAGCGTCACCGCGTCCATCCCGCCGATGCGGGCGAGGTAGTCCTGCAGCCCCGCGAGCAGGCCGAGCGTCCCCTGGATCGACGACGCCGGGCGGTCGGGGTGGATCGCCCCGTTGGGGTCGGCGGCCACGTCCTCGGTCACCGGGGGGTTGTACTTCATCGTACACGAGCCGAGCGGGTACGGCCCGGACTCGATGCTCCAGTTCATCTGGGAGAGCCGAGTGTAGTGACGCGCGACCTCCGGCTCCTCGGGGTTGGGGAGCGTGAGATCGTCCCGAGTCAGGTCGTCGGGGAGCGCGTCGCCGGGCTCGACGGTGTCGCTGCGCTTCTCGGTCAGCAGGGGTTCGTTCTCGTCGTCGCCCACCGCGTAGGTGGCCTGGTCGTAGGTGCGGCCGGGCTCTCGCTCGCTCATGCTGCCACCTCCTCGAACGCGGCGACCAAGTCGTCGGCCGCGTGGGCGTTGGCGTCGGTGATACAGACCTGCAGGCGATGGTCACCGATCACGTGGACGGCGAACCCCTCGTCCGCCAGGTCGTCGGCGATCGCGGCCGCGGGCTGGTCGGTGCCGACGACGAACTCCCGGAAGTGGTGGCGGTCGTCGACGGGTGCCCGGACGCCGGTGATGTCGTCGAGTGCCGCGGCCAGATCCTGGGCCAGGGTCACACAGTCCTCTGCGAGGTCGACGAGGCCGTCAGCGCCAAGGGAGGCGGCGTGCATCGCCGCCCGGAGCGCGACCCACGCCTGGTTCGTACAGATGTTCGAGGTCGCACGCTGCTTGCGGATGTGCTGTTCGCGGGTCTGGAGCGTGAGCGTGTAGGCCCGCGTGCCGTCGGCGTCCTCGGTGGCGCCGACGAGTCGGCCCGGCACCTGTCGGAGGAACTCCTCCTTGCAGGCGAACATCCCCAGCCCCATCCCGTAGGCCGCGGGGAGGCCGAGCACGCCGGCCTCACCGACGACCACGTCGACGCCGACGCTGGCCGGCTCCTCCAGGATCGAGAGCGCGACGGGGTCGGAGCCGAGACAGAACAGCGCGCCAGCCTCGTCGGCGATCTCGCCGATCTCGGCGAGGTTGGGCTCGATACAGCCCCGGACGGTCGGCGTCTCGGCGTAGACGAACAGGGTGTCCTCGTCGACCGCGTCGTCGAGGGCGTCGATGTCGGCAGTCCCCTGGGCCGTGGGGTAGCTCTCGACGCGGAGGTCGGCGCCATCGACGTAGTTCGCGAGCACCGAACGCTTGCCGTCGCGCAGGTTCTCGGGGACGAGCACGACCTCGCCGTCGGCGCTCCGGACGCGCTCGGCGAGCAGCGCGGCCTCGCCCAGCGCGGTCGCGGCGTCGTACATCGAGCAGTTGGCGATCTCGAGCCCAGTCAACTCCACGAGCATCGACTGGTACTCGAACAGCGCCTGCAGGAACCCCTGCGTGATCTCGGGCTGATACTGGGTGTAGGAAGTGAGGAACTCCGAGCGCTTCGAGAGGCTGTCGATGACGCTCGGCACGTAGTGTTCGTAGTGCCCGCGGCCGAGGAACTCCGTCAGATCGTCGTTCTCGGCGAGCAGGTTCGAGAACTCCCGGCGGAGTTCCTGCTCGCTCCGGGATTCGATGCCGAACTCGCCGTCGAACGCGACGGGCTCGGGGATATCGAACAGATCGGCCTCGTCGTCGACGCCGAGGGCGTCGAGCATCGCGGCCGTCTCGGCGTCGGTGTGAGGAGCGTACGGGCTCCCGCTCCCTCCCTGCTGCGGACTGCCGTGGCTCATGGTTCGAACGGTGGGCCCTCGGGGACAAAGACGTGCCGACTCCGGCGCGTTAGTGGGGGTTGCTGTGCAGGGTCGTGTGGTAAAGGGGGCGACAACCGATCCCTATCTACTGCTGCTCCCGGACTCGAACGTGGCGCCGTTCACGACGACGGGCAGGAACCTGGGCGAGCGGCGGTTGGTTCGGGTACGCACGGTACTCATACTGCTACATCGCTCGCTCAGGAGATATTCGTTGCGGGACTTCCGGTGGCATGGGGATCGACCGACCCCTTACCGCTCCCGTACCGCGACGATCCGGCTGGCGTAGTTGTGTCCGGGGTCGGTCTGAAGGTACGCGGTGTCGTCGACGACGACCGGCGCCCCGGGGCGATCACCGATCTCCAATCGCCAGCGGCGCTCCCCGTCTTCGCGTGAGACGGCGACCAACGCCTCGTCCTCCCCAGCGTAGACCGTATCCCCCGCGACCGTCGGCGACAGCACGGCACCGGCGTTGGTCTCGTAGCTCCACTCGACGCTCCCGTCGGAAGCGTTGAGTGCGTGCAGGCGACCGATGTCGCGGTCGGGCAGCCACTCGCCGACGTACAGCGTGCCCTCGGCGTAGGACACCGGACGAAGGGTCTTCCCGGTGAGTTCCTGCTCCCACACGACAGTCCCCGAATCAGCGTCCAGCGCGAACAGGCGTTCGGCGCCCGTCCACTCCTCCTCGTCGTCTCCACCTTGAAGAGCGACCATCGCGCGCAACGCCGAAACGAACACGCTGTCGCTACCGGCCACGGCTCGCCACTTCAAGTGCCAGCCGTCGGGAAGGTCCAACTCCGTCGTCCAGTCGGGCTCGCCGCTTCCGGCGTCGACCGCGTACACCTCGCGGCCGCGCTGGTAGCCGTCGTTGAGGTCGAAGGTGATCACCCGGCCGGCGGTCACGGTCGGCTTCGCCCAGTCGGTCCGCCACATCGGGCCGTCGGTATCCATCACGTGCGGGCCGAGCGTCGCTTCCCACTCCGGCTCGCCGCTCGCGGGGTGGACGGCGAGGATGCCGCGGTTTGAGGGGAGGTAGAGCGTTCCGGCCTCGATCGTCGGCCCACTCGGCGGACGGCTGCTGCTGGCGGCGGTGATTCCCTCCTCGCGGACCCACACCTCCTCCCCCAATTCGGTGTCGAGCGCGTGGAGGCGAACGACGTTATCCTCGGTTCGGCTGAGCACGAACAGGCGGTCATCGCCGAGCGCCGGCGCCCACCGCGACGGTGGGAGGTCGTCGTTCGCCCACCGTTCGTCCCCCTCGTCGGCCGCGAGTGAAAGCGCGGCGCCGTCGGTCCACCCCTCGGTCAGGTACAGGGCGTCGTCGACGACCGGCGGGTAGACGGGACGGCCCAGTGCCTCCCACGCGATTTCGGCGCCGTCGCGGGGGCCGCGGGCGTCGACGTACTGGGTGTGTTGTGCGTCGCCCCCGACTTGGGTCCACGCGTTCGTCGGCGGATCGTCGCTGCTCGCCGGCGTTGCCGCTCGATCGGCGGCGTCGATACAGCCGGCGAGGCTACCGGTCAGGAGGGTACCCGCCGTCGAGAGGGCGGTTCGGCGGCGCATACGGCGGTGTTCTCCCGCTGAAGCTATCAGTTTTGTCCCCAGTCCCAACCGAGAAAAACGAACGGCGAACTCAGGCGATCTGTGCTTCGTACTCGTCGGCGTCCATGAGCTCCTCGAACTCCGACTCGTCGCTGGGGTTGATCTCCAGCAGCCAGCCGTCGCCGTAGGGATCCTCGTTGACCAGTTCGGGCTGGTCGTGGAGGGCGTCGTTGACGGCGACGATCTCGCCCGAAACCGGGGCGTAGAGGTCCGAGACGGCCTTGATGGACTCGACGACGCCGAACGGCTCGTCGTGGCTGATCGTGTCGCCCTCGTCGGGCAGTTCCACGAACACCACGTCGCCGAGCTCGTCCTGTGCGAAGTCGGAGATGCCGATCCGGATCGGTTCGTCGGTGGTCGCCCACTCGTGCGATTCGAGATACTTCCGGTCGTCGGGGGTGTCGAAGCTCATTTGTCGATGAAGGGGGGTGTGGTGACTGCTGCGCGCTTCTCGTCGCCGCGGATCACGACGGCGACTTCGGTGCCGTCCTCAGCGAGTTCGGTCGGGAGGTAGCCCAGCGCGATCGGCTCGCCCAGTGTCGGGCTCATCGTCCCGCTGGTGACCTCACCCACCGTCTTGCCGTCATGGGTGATCTCGTAGCCGTGGCGGGCGACGCCGCGGTCGAGCAGCGTGAGGCCGATGAACGTCTCGTCGACGCCAGCCTCCTGCTGGGCCGCCAGCGCGTCCCGGCCGACGAACTCCGTGTCGAGGTCGACCGTGAAGCTGACGCCGGCCTCGTACGGTGTTCGCGGGTTCTCCTCGGGGTGGAAATCCTGGCCGGAGAGGAGCAGCCCTTGCTCCATCCGGAGGGTGTCCCGGGAGCCCAGCCCGCAGGGCTGGCAGTCGAACGCCGCCCAGACGGGCTCGGCGTCCCCGGCGTCACAGAGGATCTCCACGCCGTCCTCGCCGGTGTAGCCCGTCCGGGCGACCAGACAGTCGGCGCCGGCGATGGTCGCCTCGGTGGCGGTGAACCGCGGGAGGTCGGCGAGATCGTCGCTCTCCTCGTCCAGGGGCGCGCCGACGGACTCGACGGCGTCGGCGGCGAGGCCGACCGCGTCGGGCCCCTGCACCGCGAACATCGCCCAGTCCGTGGTCTCGTTGGTGACCTCGGCGTCGAGCCCGTGCTCGTCGCGGTAGTCGACCCAGCGCTGCTCGGCCTCCTCGTCGTGGCCCGCGTTGGGCACGAACAGGTATCCACCCTCGGGGAGGCGGTAGGTCATCGTGTCGTCGTGAATGATCCCCGCCTCGTCGGTGATGCAGGCGTACTGGGCGTCGCCCGGCTCCATGGAGGCGATGTCGTTGGTCGTCAGTCGTTGCATCAGGGTCTCGGCGTCGGGGCCCTCGACGCGGATCTCACCCATGTGAGACACGTCGAAGATCCCGGCGGCCTCCCGGACGGCGGTGTGTTCGGCCCGGATGGAGTCGAACTCCACGGGCATCTCCCAGCCGCCGAAGTCGGTGAACCCCGCACCGCGGTCCTCGTGGACCTCGTACAGCGGTGGTCGCCGTGTGGCCATACTGGCACTGTCGGTGGCGGGAAGTAATGTCTTGCCATCCCGGCCACCCCGGCGATCGCGACCCGAGCAAAAAGGCTAACTCGCTGTCTCCCAACGCGGTTGACGTGCCGATACTCGCCGAGCTGTTTCGGTTGGGGCAGGTCGTCGTGCTCTCGGCGACGCTGCCGCTCGCAGTCATCGCCGCCCGCGGCTACCGGGATGCCCCGTTCGGCCGCGTCGTCCGGCCGCTGGTGCCGATCACGCTCACGTATCTCGCGATCGCCGCGATCAAACTGGTCGAACCGTCGATGGGGGCCGACGCCAGCAGACTACTCGGGAGCGTTGCCGTCGTGCTGATCGCGTGGACTGCCGCCCAGGGAATCCTGCTTCTGAGCGGCCGGAGGGCGCGATGAGCGTCCACGTCCTGGCGGCCCAGACCGTCGTCCTCGTCGTCGTCTCACTGGCGATCCTCTACCCGGTCACCGCCTACGCCCAGACGCTGCTGTACACCGACGCAGTCACGCTGCTTGCGGCGTCGGTGCTCGTGTTCACCGCCGGCTCGGTGCTCGAGGGTGGGCTCGGGATGGTGACGGCCGCAGAGGGGACGTATCTCCTCTCCTCTCTCTGCTTTGCCGGCTCTGTCTGGCTGTTCGCCCGGGAGTTCGTCCGGGCCAGTGACCCGTCGTTCGATGCCGACGACACGCCGGGGGCGTCCCCGGGGTTCGACGGGGCGACGATGGACGTGCCGTCCACGAGCGAGCAGGGGTTCGCCGGCGCCACGGAGGGGGACGATGGCGAGTAGCGAACAGCAGTTCCCCGCCGAGGGCCCGCTCGACCTCGAACCGGGTGAGACGGCGCTCGCGATGCTCTCGAGCCGTGACACGCCGATCGCGCATCTCCCGCCGCAGGCGCTCGAGAACCTGCTCGTGGTGACCGTCGACGCCCCCGAGCGCGTCGAGCAGGCCGTGCGGGAGGCCGGCGGCGACCCGAAGGACGTGGGGGTCGTGCCGGTCTCGGCGTCACCGGTGCAGTACGACGGCCCCTGTTGGACCGCCGAGCGGGTTTCCCCGTCGGATCTGACGGGGATCAGTATCCAGTTCTCGCGGGGCGAACGCTACCTCGCGGAGGGCACGGGCTGGGTCGTCATCGACGGGCTCGGGACGATGCTGATGTACGTCGAGGAGACGAAGCTCTACCGACTGCTCTCGCATTTCGTCACTCCCCCCCCCC
>Ga0207754_100132_pt1 | contig 47933 bp, 47 predicted proteins | sample A23E1SouthBayCA_FD_187728 | JGI IMG/M metagenome (GOLD analysis project Ga0207754, IMG submission 187728) | Aerobic enrichment media microbial communities from Eden Landing Ponds, California, USA - A23 E1 (SPAdes) | ecosystem: Environmental > Aquatic > Marine > Unclassified | place: Emeryville...
CGCCGGTGTCGAGCCAGTCGTCGTTCTCGCCGGCCCAGTCGTCGCCGATGCTGAACAGGAACTCCCCGCCCGGCTTCAGCACCCTGGCGACCTCCTCGTAGCAGTCGGCGTGGGCGTCGATCGGCAGGTGGATTACGGAGTAGAAGGCGGTGACAGCGTCGAAGCTGTCGGCGCTGAACGGGAGCGTCGTCAGCTCCCCGGCCACCAGATCGGCGTCGATGCGGTCGCGAGCGAGGCGGAGTTGCTGGGAGGAGAAGTCCAGCCCGATGGCGCGCTCCGCGGGGAGGAACTCGAGCGGTCCCGCACCGGCGCCACAGCCGAGATCCAGCACTCGCGGCTCCGCCGGCAGCGAGTCCCGCAGCGCCACCAGTCCGTCGTTGTCCGACGGCGGGTCCGTCCGCTGGTCGTCGTACGTCGTGGCCATCGCGTCGTAGCCCGCCTGGACCGTCGATCGGCGTTCGTCCACGGCGATGGGGTGACACCGGGAGAGCAAACCTGTTTCGCTAGTTCGTGAACACACCCCACGATTCAGCTATCAGATTTCGGATTCAGAGCGAGTATTTATTCCGGATGGGGCCGAAATACCCCGTGTGACGCGGACTCACGAGTCGTCGCTCGCCGACCGTCGCGTTCTCGTTCTCGGGAACGACGACAGAGCGGCGGCGCTCGTGCGCACGCTTGCGGCCGACGGCGTCGACGCGACGCGGACGGCGGCAGCCCCCGAGGCGCTGGCGACACTCGACGCCGTCCGGATCGACCTGTTCGTCGTCGTCGACGGCGGCGAGTGGCGCCCCGGCGACGTGTTCGGCGCCGCTGCACGTCGGGGCCACCAGCTCCAGGGCGTGTTCGTGGGCTCGAAAGCTCGGGAGCTCCCGCCGGGCGTCGAACAGGCTCCCGCGGGGGCCGAGGCGGCTGCCTCGGTGATCCGGCAGCGCTTGCTCGCGGCGACGGCCACCGACGCGGAGCCGGCAGTCGACCACGACCCACTCGCCGCCTACGGCGAGACGGTCTCCCACGAACTCCGGAACCATTTGAGTGCCGCCAGGCTCGCCGTCGACTCCCTCGACGGCCCGACGGTCGAACAGGTACACAAGGCGCTGGACCGGCTCGAGGGGCTGGCCGACGAGGCGGCAGCCATCGCCGCCGGCGAGGTCGACGACCCCGAACTAGTGCCGCTCGAAACGGCCGCCGAGGACGCCGCCTCCCGCGTCCGAGCGCCGGCGTCGTCGATCCAGGTCGACGCCGACGACACCGTGGCGGGCGACCCCGAACTGGTGACGCTCCTGCTCGAGAACCTGATTCGCAACAGCGTCGAACACGGGAGCAGCGAAGGATCAAACGCGGGGGTAACCGTGCGCGTGACCGACACCGACGCCGGCTTCGCCGTGGTCGACGACGGCCCGGGCTTCGGCGGCGGCGACCCGTTCGCGTGGGGCTACTCCACCGACGGCGGGCAGGGTGCCGGGCTCGGGATCGTCCAGCGGATCGCCGACGCACACGGCTGGGAGATCGTCGCGACCAGCGACGACGGCGCGCGCGTCGAACTCAGAACCGATTAATCGTCAGCGGCGGCCTGACAGCTGTCCATCCACTCGTTGGCCCACGACTCGATCTCTTCGAACACCGGCGCCAGCGATTCGCCTTTCCCCGTCAGCGAGTAGTACGTCGCGACCGGCGCGTCCTCCTCGAGACGGCGGTCGACGAACCCGGACTCTTGGAGGTCGTCCAGCACGCGCGAGAGCGTGCGGGCGTTGGCCTCCGTCGAGCGCTTGAGTTCGTTGAACCGTTTCTCTCCCTCGGTCAGATCGTGGAGCACCACGAGTCGCCACTGGGAGCCGATCTGTTCGACCGCGTCGACGACCGGGCAGACGTTATCGGCCTGTCGCTCCGGCGCCGTCCCGCCTTCCTCGATATCGGTGGACATCTGTTACCCGGTTGTACGCCGACAGCCATAACCGCTTCCCCTGGCGAGCCACGCGCTGTCCGACGGCCCCCGATTCGCGCAGACGACCGCGCCGATCAGCGGTCGCCGCGCTTCAGTCCCGCCAGATCGTGATGGGCGCGGTGGGCCGCGGGAACCGGGTCGCCGCGCACCCAAGCGTCGCGGACGGCCTGCCAGCGCCGATGGCGGCGGAGCACCCGAACCGGGACCGCGTCGAGCCCCAGCAGCTTCGCGATCGACAGGCGGTTCCGGCCGTCGGCGAACAGCAGCTCGCCGTCCCGGCCGACGTGCACCGCGATCTCGTGTTTGAACCGTTCGGTCTTCAGCGCTCGCCGATCGTGGTCGTCGTCGCCCTCGATCGGATCGCTCGCCGCCCCGTCGCGTAGCTCGGCCTGCGTTCGGTAGCCGTCGGCGGCGATGCGGTCGTACAGCGTATCGAGTCGGTCACAGCGCTCGTCGAACTCCCGTTGGCTTCGACAGCCCCACTGGGGACTGCCGGCCTCGATCTGGTCGACGACGCGGTCGTAGAACGCGGTCTCCTGCCACGGAACGCCGGCCTCGAAGTGGCGCTCGTACGCCCGGAACACGTCCAACTCCGCGAAGCGGTCACCGCCCCGGTCCCAGTCGCCGCCGACGACCACGCCGGCGTGTTTGAACTTCGGGCCGGGAACCGGCACCGTGCGTTCGATCGCGGCGGGGTCGACCGACAGGAGCCGGTAGGGAGCCGGCGGCGCGGCGTACCGGAGCCGGTTCGCGAGCCACCTGAGTCGGACAGTGCCCCGCGCGTAGCCGTCGCGGGCCCGGAGGAGCAGTGACTCCCACTCCGGGTGGCGGTCGACGAGTCGCTGGCCGACGGCCCGGAGCCGGTCGTCGACGGCGGAGACGGTGGCGTCCATCCCCGGGCTACTCGTCCCCGTCGGGTGGGTTCGGATCGCTGTCGGCGCCGGTTCCCCCAGGACGACCGATCGGTCGGGTTCGCATCGACGCGACAGTGGGCCGTCGCGGGGTTAGTTATGAAGCGGTTACGCTGGGGACGTCGGGGCTCGTCCGGCGAAGTCGGTGGGTGTGTGAGTCTCTCCATGGGATGGTGACCCACGACACGAAAAGGCATATATCGGCCGCGGCGCGTACCCCGCCTCATGAGCGCAGACCGGGCCCCGCTCCGGCGGGCCCTGGAGCGCGGCGAGGAGGAGGGCGGTCCGATCGAGTTCAAGACGCGGCTCACCCGCGACACCCATCTCGCGGACGGACGGATGGAGTCCCTGGCTGCCCAACTCCGCCACCGCGTGCTCTCTGGCGACGGTGAGGCGACGTACGTCGTCGGCGTCGACGACGACGGCGCGATCGCGGGCATCTCCCCCGAGGCGTTCTCGGAGTCGATGGACGTGCTCTCTCTCCTGGCAGAGGAGGCCAACGCCCACATCGAGGACGTGGAGACGTGGGGGATTCAGCGCGACGACACCGCGGACGGCCTCGTCGGCCTCGCAACGCTCCGTGAGGGCGCGATGCTCGATCAGGCCGAGGACGACGACCACGTCGTCGTCGGCACCGCGGGCCACGTCGACCACGGGAAGTCCACTCTCGTCGGCACACTCGTCACCGGCGAGCGCGACGACGGTCAGGGCGGCACGCGCTCGTTCCTCGACGTCCAGCCACACGAGGTCGAGCGCGGGCTCTCCGCGGATCTCTCCTACGCGGTGTACGGCTTCGACGACGAGGACGGGCCGGTCCGGATGGACAACCCCGACCGCAAGAGCGACCGCGCTCGCGTCGTCAGGGAGGCCGACCGGCTCGTCAGCTTCGTCGACACCGTCGGCCACGAGCCGTGGCTCCGGACGACGATCCGCGGCCTCGTCGGCCAGAAGCTCGACTACGGCCTGCTCGCGGTCGCGGCCGACGACGGCCCGACGAAAACGACCCGGGAGCATCTCGGGATCCTGCTCGCGACAGAGCTGCCGACGATGGTCGCCATCACCAAAGTCGACGCCGTCAGCGACGAGCGCGTCGAGGCCGTCGAGGACGAGGTGGAGGCGATGCTCCGGGAGGTCGGCGAGACGCCCCTCCCGGTCGCCCGCCACGGCGTCGACGCCGCGATCGAGGAGATCGGCACCACGGTCCCGATCCTCCGGACGAGCGCGGTCTCCGGCGCCGGACTCGACGCCCTCGACACGCTGTTCGAGGCGCTGCCCAAGCGCGAGTCCGACGCGGACGCCCCGTTCCGGATGTACGTTGACCGCTCCTACAGCGTCACCGGCGTCGGCGCCGTCGCCTCCGGGACGGTCAACGCCGGGACTGTCGAGGCGGGCGACGAACTCCTGCTCGGTCCGATGACAGACGGCCGTTTCCGGGAGGTCGAGGTCCGCTCGATCGAGATGCACTACCACCGCGTCGATCAGGCCAGCGCGGGCCAGATCGTCGGCATCGCGCTGAAAGGCGTCGAGGAGGCCGAACTCGAACGCGGGATGGCGCTGCTCCCCCGCGACGCCGACCCCGAGCCTGTCCGCGAGTTCGAGGCCGAGGTGGTCGTGCTGAACCACCCGACGAAGATCGGCGAGGGGTACGAGCCGGTTGTCCACCTCGAGACGCTGAGCGAGGCCGCGATCTTCATGCCCGAGGGCGGGCGCCTGCTCCCGGGTGACAACGGTCGAACGACGATTCGGTTCAAGTTCCGACCCTACCTGATCGAGGAGGGCCAGCGGTTCGTGTTCCGGGAAGGCCAGAGCAAGGGCGTCGGCACCGTCAGGTCGATCGAGACCGACTGAGCCGGGTCCGAACGCTTTTCGCACCGGCTGGTCACCGAGCAAGAGAATGGAGTCGACCGCGAAGCGACGGGTCGCGCGGTTCGGTGGCGGAGTCCTGCTCACGGCGATCGTGACGGGGGGTGCCCAGTTCCTGCTGCAAGACTGGGGGATCGTCGACGCCGACGCGTACGCCATCGTCGTCGGACTCGGGGTCGCCATGCCGCTGCTGCTCGCAGGCGCGTACCCGGCGCTCACTCGCATCGAGCGCGCCCGGACGCGGGCCCTGTTGACAGTGGCTGAGAGCGGTATCGGTATCGCGGTCGGGGTCGGCGTCGTCACGCTGCTACGGATGGTCGACGTCGCGCCGATGCTCCGCGTCGGTGGCGGCGCCGCAGCGACGTATCTGGGCGGGACTGTGGCTCGTGCACTCGTTCTCAGCCGGGAAGCCGTCGGCGAGGAGTCGAACTAGTTTTTCGCGGTGTAGCCGCCGTCGGCGCGGGCGGCGAGGTCGAGGAGTACCAGCCAGTCGAGCAGCCGCTCGGTTCGGGCAGCCCAGTGGTCGACCCACGAGTTCCGACGGTGGCGTTCCCACCCCGGAACCGTCTCTCGAAGCCGCTCGAAGGCAGTTTCGGCGGTGAGCGGGTCGGCTGCCTCCCGAAGCACCGCCACCGTCTCGCGGGCGCCGAACACGCGCTCGCGGAACGACTCGCGGACGTGCTCCGGCGTCGGCTCGCGGTCCGTTCGACGAAAGCCGGAGTCCGTCTCCTCGGCCAGTTCGAGCGCTCGGAGGAACGTCAGCCACTCACGGGCCACGTCGCGGCTCTGGTACCCTTCGCGGCGCATCAGCCGGGCACAGCAGTCGTTCTCGGTACCGGGGACCAGCGGCACCGCCGACTGCGCGGCGGCGACGGCGTCGAACACGCCGTCCGCGGCGTCGGCGGGCGGTTCGGGGAGGGGCTTGAGTCGCATCTCTCAGAAGCCGAAACTCTCCGCGAGGAGCGCCTCGTCGCGGCCGCCGAAGCGGTACGTCGGGCCGTCGACCACGTCGACGGTGGCTGCCGCGGGGCCGAACACCGACTCCGGCAGCGCCTCGAAGTCCCAGTCGTGGGCCGCGAAGATGTCGGCGAACGGCTCCCCGAACTCCTCGCCGGCCGACGAGGTGATGGCCTCGAACGCATCGGCGTCGTCGCGGGCGACGGTGAGGTGGATCTCGCCGCCGTAGGCCAGCGCGTCGTTGGTGCGGGCCATCGCCTCGCTCTCGTCGTAGCCGACCGGCGCGACGGGCGCACTCCCGGAGACCGAGAGCACGTCGTCGGGGTCGTAGCCGGCCTCGAACAGCTGCCAGACCGCCGACTCCGGGGCGCGAGCACCGGCGGCGACGCTGCCGGAGATCGACCCGAGCGCGAACGTCGGCAGGAACACGCCGCTCTCCTCGATACCCGCGAGGTCGGCGACGTGGCTCGCGACCCGCTCGTCGGGGAGGTCGATGCTCTCGACCGCCAGCACGGTCAGGTCGAACTCGTCGTAGTAGCCGACCGCTTCGAACTCGGTCTCCTGGCCGACCAGCGCGCGGGCCGGGCCGGAGCCGAGCCCGTCGTACACGTCGAAGTCGAGCTCCCAGCCCGCCTTCTGCGAACAGAGCAGCGCCACGCCAGGGTGGTCCGTCGACAGTTCGACATGGGGCACCGGCGCGCCGTCGACACGACCCGTCCGGGTCGTGATCGTCGCCAGGCCCGCCGTCTGAATCTCTGCCAGTAGCACGCCCGCCTCGACGCCGCCGTCGACTTCGACGCCGAAGTCGAGCACCGTCGCGCCCGAATCGAGTTCGTAGGGCGTGACGTTGAGCTCGTCGGCGAAGTCGAGCGCCTCGTCGACGAGCTCGACCGCCATCCGGTTGATGCTCTCCATACGCGTACTCCCGCGTCACCGCGTAAAGGGTTTTTCAGTCCCGTACCGACGCCGAGCGATCAGTCGCCGTGCTCCCAGCGGCGTCGCCGGGACTCAGCGCTCCCGCTTGGCCTCCCGGCCCAGCGCCGCTTCCACCGACTCGACTTTCGCTGCGGCGTCGGCGTCGCTGGTGCGTTTGTCGTCGATCTTCAGGAACGTCCCCACCCGGTCGCCGTCGACGGCCTCGTGGGCAGCCTGGGCCGCGGCGAACAGCTCGCCGATCTCGTCGGTCTCGATCGTGGTCCCCATCGGGGTGGTCTCGTAGCTCACGTCGAACTCCTCCAGCGCCGCTACCGCTTTCGCGACTTCGGAGCCCATCGATTCGTCGGTCGCCGGTGCCACGGAGAGGAACGCGACTACAGTCATAGCCGCGTGTTGGGGGTGGCCGCCCTTCGCTCTACCGGCGACCACGACGCTGCGGCCGCCGACCCCGACCGGCGGGGGTGAGCGGGCGAGCTGCTCGATTTCTGAGCGATCAGGAGGGATATATAGCGATAGGTGTGTCACGTGTCCACGTCCCCGGACGGTGGAGCGCTGTGGAGTTATTGTAGCGGTCAGTACCCCTATTATAAACCGCTTTACTTGTACACTGCCCCGATTCAGGTGATGGCACCCGACCCAGAGGCAGGGCGACTGTCGCGACGCAAGTTCATCGCTACCACCGGCGCCGCTGGCGCGGCGGCGGTCGCGGGCTGTTCCGGCGGCAGCGGTACCGACACGCCGGCCGATGACGACTCGGACGGTTCCGACGACTCCGGGAGTCAGAGCACCGACAGCGGCTCTGGCGGGCTGGACACCTCGGTCCTCACCGGCGACGGCTCCTCGACGGTGTTCCCGATCACGAACACTGCCTCGAGCTACTGGAACTCCAACCCCGAGGCCGGTGACGAAGACTACTGGCCCCAGGAGTGGGCCGACGAGTACGGCACCGACATGCGGCTGGCCGACTTCTTCGCGCAGGATTACGGCTACGAGGAGACCGGCGACCGCTCCGTGCCGCCGTTCCGCGTGAGTATCGCGCTGAGCCACTCTGGTACGGGTATCGAGGGCGTGATGGAGGACCGCGTCGACATCGGTGACGCGAGTTCCTCAGCGGCCTCCGAACTCGGCGAGGACGCCGAGGGTCTCGACGACTTCGTCGACCACGTCGTCGGCGTCGACGGCCAGCCGATCGTCGTCAGCCCCGAGATCGCGGACGCGGGGATCGAGTCGATCACCATCGACGAACTGCGCGGCATCTACAAGGGCGAGATCACCAACTGGAACGAGGTCGGCGGCCCCGACCGCGAGATCCTCGCGCTCGGCCGCGCCGAGGGTTCGGGGACCGACACCGCGTTCCGGAACAACGTGTACGGCGACCCCGAGGAGCCCATCAGCCCCGACCAGCGCTTCGGCCAGAACCAGCAGCTCCAGCAGGCAGTCGGGCAGGCCAACAACGCGATCGCCTACATCGCGCTGGCGTTCGTCGAGGAAGACGGCGGTACGCCGCCGATCGGCCTCGAGATCGACGGCACGCTCTACGAGTACGGCAAGAACCTCGGCGCCCAGGACTACCCGCTCTCGCGTGACCTGCACGCCTACACGTACGAGGACACCTCCCGGAAGGAGGCGGCCTTCATCAACTTCTGTCTGAGCGACTTCGGGCAGGAGATCTTTGTCGCCGGGAACAACTACTTCAAGCTTCCCAGCGACCGGCTGGAGGCCCAGCGCGAAAAGGTCGCAGCCTCGAAGTACGAGTAGTTCGGCGATCCCCGCTGTCGGCCCCCATCATCGATTTATAACGTACGTATGCATTCATGACCCAATCACTCCCGTCGGTCGGAGAGCTCCCGACCGAACTGCGAACGGCCGCCACCCGGCGCGCCGAAGCGACGAAACAGTGGGCACGCGACTACCGCTCACGGACCGAGGACGGCGCCATCGCGATGCACGGCCTCGTGTTCGGGTCGGTACTGACGACGTTCCTGCTGTTCCTCGCCGGCTCCCAGTGGACCGTTCTCCCCGTCCTGGCGTTCCTCGCGACCATGGGCGTCGGCTGGTACCGCTACCAAGCCGAGGCCGCGAAAGCACTGACGTTCCTTACGACCGTCGCCACGGTGTCGATTCTGACGCTGATCGTCGCGTTCCTGTTGCTCGAATCCGTCCCCGCGGTCAGGGCGATGGGGATCGACCTGTTCACGCAGGTTCGCAACCCCGCAATGGAGAACCCGGCGCTCGGACAGGGTCTCTGGGGCCGCGGCGGCGTCTGGTCGCTCACCCCGATGATGCTCGGCACCGCGATCACGACCGTCATCGCGACGCTGATCGCGGCACCGATCGGGATCGCCGGCGCCGTGTTCGTGAGCGAGATCGCCCCGCGGCGCGTCCGCGAGGTCGTTAAGCCCGGGATCGAGCTGATGGCCGGCATCCCCTCGATCACGTACGGCTTCATCGGGCTGACGATCGTGAACCAGTACTTCTACGTCGAGTTCGGCACCCCGACGATCGGGACGTACTTCGCGGCCGGCCTGATGATCGGCATCATGGCGCTGCCGACGGTCGTCACCGTCGCGGAGGACGCGCTCAACGCCGTTCCGGAACCGATCAAAAGCGGCGCGCTCGCGATGGGGTCGACGGAGTGGCAGACCACCAAGAGCGTCACCATCCCCGCCGGGCTCTCCGGCGTCTCCGCGGGCGTCCTGCTCGGCATCGGCCGGGCGATGGGCGAGACGATGGCGGCGACGGTGATGCTGACCCACACGAAAGGGTTTCCCTCGCCCGTGTTCGACGCCTTCTCGAACTACGGCGAGACGCTCACCACCGTCATCGCCTTCGAGGGCGGCAACGCCAGCGGTATCCACATGAGCGCGCTGTTCGCCGCGGGCGTCGTCCTGTTCGTGATGGTGATGATTCTGAGTATCGGCTCCCAGTACGTCGAGTGGCGCATGTACCAGAAGCTCGGAGGTGACCAATGAGCAACGTCAACCGGACCGAGTTGGCGACTGCGGACTCCACGACCGGCGACCTCCTGTCGCTGGGCGTGCTCGGCGCCGCCGTGCTCACGTTCGTCGGTTCGTGGCTGCTGCTCCTGCAGTGGGTCGACGAGGCGGCGACGGTCGCTGGGCTGCCCGTCCTGAACCTGCTCGGCGTCGGCCTCGTCGTCATCGGCGGCGGCCTCGCGTTCGTCGGTGTGGGATCGCGACTCGACTACGTCGACACGGCGCCGTCGTCGACCGCGGGCGTCGTCGTCGGCGCAGTGTTCGGCCTGCTGTGGGCGATTCTCGGCGGGCTCGTCGGAACGCTTGCGCTCGGTGACGCAACCGTACTCTGGCTGCCTGTCGCCGCCGTTTTCGGCATCGGCGGCTTCCTCGGCGCAGTGCTCCCCCGCGAGGACGTGGGGTCGACGATCCCCGTGGCGGCGATTCTGCTGCTGCTCGGCGGGTTCATCGTCACCGGCGGGATCGGCGCCGGCTGGACGTGGTCGCCAGCGTGGTCCTCCGCGGAGTTCCCCGGCAGCGAACTCGTCCCGATCCTGGTCGTGTTCGGCACCCTCCTCGGTGCGTGGAGCGCCGGGAAGGCGAAGGAAGGCTTCGGCGCCGAGGGGCGCCAGGCGGGGGCGTACTACCTCATCGGCTCGGTCGTGTTCGCGATGTTGGCCGTGCTCGCACTGCTGATCGCGTTCATCGTCACCAACGGCCTCCAGACGATGCTCACGGGGACGAGCCTCTTCGGCGGGCGACTCACCGTTCCGTTCGTCGGCGTCGGCCTCCCGTGGCCGGAGTTCCCGTTCCTCATGAACCAGACCGGCGGCCTGTACGTCGAGATCCCGGGAGTCCTGCCCGCGGTGGTCGGGACGCTGTGGCTGGTGTTCGGCGCGGTCAGCTTCGCGGTCCCGCTGGGCATCGGCGCCGCGGTGTTCCTGACGGAGTACGCCGAGCGCGGCCGGTTCACGCAGGTCGTCGAGATCGCCACCAACGGGCTCTGGAGCACGCCGAGCATCGTCTTCGGCCTGTTCGGCCTGGCGTTTCTCGTCCCGCGGATCAGCGGCGGGAACTCCATCGTCGTGGGGCAGCTGGTGCTCGGGTTCATGCTGCTGCCGCTGGTGCTCATCACCAGCCGGGAGGCGATCCTCGCCGTCCCCGACGCCCACCGCGACGCGAGCGCGGCCCTCGGCGTGACGAAGTGGCAGACGATCCGAAGCGTCGTGCTCCCGGCGGCGATGCCGGGCACGATCACCGGCGTCATCCTCGGCGTCGGCCGCATCGCCGGCGAGACCGCTCCCCTCCTGCTGGTGTTCGGTGGGTCGCCGTACCCGAGCAACACGCCGAACGTCCTGACCAGCTTCACACTCACCGCCCAGCCCCCGTTCGTCACGAACGAGGCGCTGCTGTCGCCCGCGAGCGCACTGCCGTACCAACTGTACTCGACAATCACGGCGGGCGTGTTCCCCAAGGAGATCTTCACCAACACCGAGTTCGGGTGGGGGACCGCGCTCGTCCTGCTGCTGGTCGTCGTCGGCCTCTACGCCATCGGCGTCGGCAGCCGACTCTACTTCCGACGGAAACTACACCATGAGTGAGACAGAATCTAGAAACAGCACGGCCCAGCCCGAGCAGCGAGTGACGACCACCGGCGAGAGCAGCGAGGAGGTCCGCGAAGCGTGGACCGACTACCAGTTCGCCGGCGACGCCAAGATCGCCGCCGAGGACATCGACGTGTACTACGGCGAGGAGAAGGCGCTCCAGAGTGTCTCCCTCGACGTGCCCGACGAGTCGGTGACCGCGCTCATCGGCCCCTCCGGCTGCGGGAAGTCGACGTTCCTGCGGTGTCTCAACCGCATGAACGACCGGATCAAGAGCGCGAGCGTCGACGGCTCGGTCACGCTCGACAGCGAGGAGATCTACAGCGACGGCGTGAATCTCGTGGAGCTCCGCAAGCGCGTCGGGATGGTGTTCCAGGAGCCGAACCCCTTCCCCAAGTCGATCAAGGACAACATCTCCTACGGCCCGCGCAAGCACGGCGACCTCGATACGGGCCTGCTGGCCCGCCTGCTCGGCCGCGACGACACCGACGAGGAGCACGAACTCGTCGAGCGTGCGCTGCGCCGGGCCGCGCTCTGGGAGGAGGTGAACGACCGGCTGGACGACAACGCACTCGGCCTCTCTGGCGGCCAGCAGCAGCGTCTCTGTATCGCCCGCTGTCTGGCGGTCGACCCCGACGTGATCCTGATGGACGAGCCGGCGTCCGCGCTCGACCCCATCGCGACCGCGAAGATCGAGGACCTGATCGAGGAGTTGGCAGAGGAGTACGCTGTCGTCGTCGTCACGCACAACATGCAGCAGGCCGCCCGCATCAGCGACCAGACCGCGGTGTTCCTGACGGGCGGCGAACTCGTCGAGTACGGCGAGACCGACCAGATCTTCGAACACCCCCGGAGTCAGCGAGTCGAGGACTATATCACCGGCAAGTTCGGATAATGGAGACCAGGAAAGTCCAGCAGGTGGGCGGGGGGACCTACACCGTCTCGATCCCCATCTCGTGGGCCGAGGAACACGAGATCGAGGCCGGCGAGACCGCCTACCTCTACACCCACCGAGACGGCTCGCTAGTCGTCCGCTGGGGCGACCGTGAGGAGCGCGCGCTCGGTGCCGTCGACGTCGACGTGGGCGAGGAGCGCGCCGACGCCGCCACGTGGACGCTGGACGCCGCCTACGGCGCCGGCTTCGACCGGATCACGCTGCACACTACCGTCGAGGCACAGCGGGAGTCGATCGCCGCCCGCGCGCGGACGCTGATCGGCGTCGACGTGGCCGAGGAGGCGGAGGGCCACGTGACGGTTCGGTGGCTGCTCGACGCCGGCGAACTCTCGATCCACCAGTCGGTCCGCCAACTCCGGTTCGTCGCCGCGTCGATGCACGAGGCGGCGATGGCGTCGTTCGCCGGCGCGACTGCCGAGGCGGGGTACATCACCGACCGGATCGACGAGACGGATCGCCTCCGCCGGCTGATCGAGCGGCTGTACACCCGGGCGATGGTGCTGTTCGACGAACTCGACCGGCTCGACGCGACCCGGCCGCGGCTGTTCGCGGGCTACCGAACCGCGTACGAACTCGACTGCGTCGCTAGCGAGGCTGCCGAGATCGCACAGGCCGTGGACCGACTGGGGCCGGCCGCGTCGACCGACCTCGTCGAGGAAATCCGCAGTGCCGGTGACGACGCGCGAGAGGCCGTAGAGGCGGCGACGGACGCAGTCACCGACGGCGGTTCGACCACGACGGTGCAGGATGTGCTGGACGGCGCCGACGCCACTGCCGAGTCGACACGGACGCTCCAGGAGACCGTGGCTACGGCGGACCCGCCGGACGCTGTGCTCCTCACCCGGGTCCTCGACAGCGTCCGCCGGACCGTTCGACACGCCGAGAGGATCGGTCAGATCGCCCTCGGGCGGCGTGTCCGCACGTAGGCCCACCCAATCCGCCGGACGGGGTGTGGTAACATACCTACCTCGGGCGGCGGGCTTAACACGCCCCCAGAGAATTGCCCACACACATGGACGACGAGTTCCTGTTGCTCAACCCCGGCCCGGTACCGATGAGTCCCGACGCACGTGAGGCGATGAGCGAACCGATGGTCTCCCATCGCTCGGCGGCGTTCGAAGCCGTGTACGAGCGCGCTCAGGACGGCCTCGAGTACGTGTTCGAGCAGTCCAGCCTCGACGGCGAGCGGACCGCAAGCGGCGGGGAGGCGCTGATCCTCAACGGGACCGCCACCATGGGGATGGAGGCCGCGGTCGCCAACCTCGTCGACGCCGACGACGAACTCGTCGCCGTCGTGAACGGGAAGTTCGGCCGACGGTTCAAGCGCATCGCCGAGCGCCACTGTACGGTCACGGCCGTGGAGTTCGAGTGGGGGGCGCCGATCGACGTGGGCGCGGTCGCCGACGCGGTGAGCGACGAGACGGCCGTGGTCACAGTCGTCCACAACGAGACCAGTACGGGGCTGTTGAACCCCGTCGAGGAGATCGGGGAGATCGCGGCCGACCACGACGCCCGGTTCGTCGTTGACGGCGTCACCTCCATCGGCGGCGACACGTTCCGGATCGACGACTGGGAGGTCGACATCGCGATCACCGACGGCCAGAAAGCGCTCGCGGCGCCGCCGGGCGTCGCCGCACTGTACGTCGCTGACGGCGTCGACGCCCACGTCGACGGCGAGTCGGCACCGTTTTACGAGGATCTGGACTGGCACAGTCGGAAGGCGAGCCAGCACCAGACGCCCTTCACCAGTGCGGTCCCGCTGTTCCGCGGGCTCGCCGTCGCCGTCGAGGAGATCGAAACCGAGGGGATACCGGACCGGATCGCCAGACACCGCCGGCAGTCGACGGCGTTCCGCGAGGCGATGTGGGCGATGGGGCTCGAGTCGTTCCCGGAGCTGAACGACGCGACAGCGTACTCGAACACGCTCACCGCGATCGAACTCCCCGAGGGCGCCCGCGACGACGACAGCGAGGCGTTCTTCGACGCGGTCGCCGACCGAGGGGTGTCGATCTCGGGCGGGCAGGCCCACCTCGGCGGCGAGATCTTCCGGGTGAGCAACATGGGGAACATCACAGACGAGCAGCTGCTTCGCGGGATCAGGACGATCGGCGAGGCGTTCGACGCCGTCGGCGTCGACGTAGCGGTACCCGACGCCGTCGAGACTGCGAGAGAAGCGCTCGACCGGTAGTCGACCCGGCCGCCGCACCAGATATCGAGTGTCCGGATGACTACGCCCGGATCAGTAGCGAGCGATCAGTTCGTGTAGCTCTCGATCAGCGAGCGAAGGCGGTCCTCGCCCTGGACGCCGACGATCTCCTCGACCTGCTCGCCATCGGCGAAGAGGACCAGCGTCGGAACGCCCCGGACGCCGTAGGAGCTGGCCAGCATCTGGTTCGCGTCCACGTCGACTTTCGCCACTGCCGCCTCGGTCTCCTCTGCCAGCGTCTCGACGATCGGTTCGAGCATCTGACACGGGCCACACCAGTCGGCGTAGAAGTCTGCCAGCACCACGTCGTTGCCTGCGACGATCTGGTCCAGCGCCTCCTCGCCGTCGACGTAGATCGGTTCCCCAGTCGCTGCGGCGTGTCCGTCCGAAGGTTCGGTTGCCATCGACTCCGAGTTCGCCGCCCAGGCGTTTATAGATTTGGACTCATCGGGCAATACTGGCTATCGGTTCGCTGGGGCTCGGTGGGCGGCTTCCCCGACTGATGTCCGAGATAGCGGAAGATATCGCAGCTATCGGGAGATATGTCGTTCCGAAACCTCGGCTTCCAGCGCCCCCGTTCGTTTGGAGTGTTGAGCGAACCTCACAACACGGAGCCAACATTTATGCTCGCCGGCACGAATGTTCGGGTATGGAGAAAAACGTCGGCGGGTTCGACCGAACCGCGCGTCTCGTCGCTGGACCGCTACTGGCGATACTGGGCGTCGCAGCGCTGCTCGACGCGATTCCCGGTGGGATGGTCGTCGGCGCCGTGCTGCTCGTCGTCGGCGCCGTGTTCACCGGAACCGGACTCACACAGCGGTGTCTGATCCACCGCGTGTTCGGGTTCGACACGTTCTCGGGCCGATAGGCGCGTCGAACGGTGCAGTCCGTTGCTTCCCGCAGTTGATCGGCCCGATCAGTTGGCCGCGCAGTTGTTGGGACCGAGTTCGAGTGACTCCACGTCGCCGCGTGGCTGCTCTTTCCCCCAGTTGATCTGCTTGATCCGGTTGTAGTTCGCCGGTTCGTCGGAGAGGCTCTCGACGATGGTCTCGACGAACGCCGTCTCGTCGCCGTCGGCGACGTAGCTCAGGAGTTCGTTCGTCGTCTCGGCCCGGAGCTCGCCGAGCTTCGTCGCGAGCGGCCGGATTTCCTCGTCGCTGAAGTGGCCCGGGAGCACGACGGTGTCGTCATCGAGTTCGGTCAGCCCGTCGAGACTGTCGAACAGCTGACTCGCCGCCTCACGAACTGCGTCCTCGTCGCTGTCTTCCAGATCAGGGCGACCGACGCTCCGGAGGAACAGCGTGTCACCCGAGAGGAGCGCGTCGCCGAACAGGAAGGAGACGCTGCCGGGCGTGTGGCCGGGGGTGAACTGCACGTCGAGCGATCGGTCGCCGACTTCGATGCTGTCGCCGTCTTCGATCTCGGTGACGCCGTCGAGTTCGCCGGCGTCCGCGCCGTGGAGGTAGTAGGGAACGTCGAAGTCGCCGGCCAGTTGCCGCGCGCCGGAGACGTGGTCGGCGTGGGCGTGCGTGTCGGCGACGCCGACGATGTCGAGGCCGCGCTCTTCGGCCGCGTTCAGGTACCGATCGACGTACTGCGTCGGGTCGACGACGACGGCCTCGTCACCGTCGTGGACGAGATAGGAGATACAGCCGGTGCCGGGGCGGACGATCTGCACTACGCCGTCGGCGTCCTCGACATCGTACTCGCGGTGGACGCGGCCCCAGGCGTTCATTCCGTCCCGGATGGATTTAGCGTCGTACCCCTGGTCACGGAGGAACTCGGCCGCCCGCGCCGAGGTGACACCCGCGGCACACGCGACCGCGATCTCGTTGTCGTCGGGGATTTCGTCTAGATGGGACCCCAGCCCCGAGAAATCGTGAGAGCGCAGTTCGTCGTACACTGGTACGTTGGTGCTTCCCGGGATCTGCCACTCCTCGTAGTCAGGTTCGTTCCGCACGTCGAGCACGAACAGCTCGTCGTCGTCTTCTGCGATGCGATGGGCGACCGCCGCAGCGTCGATTTCGGTCTTGCTCATTACGTCCAATATTACGAATTTCCGTGGGCATAAATTTGTTGGCAAGGGCCAGGTTCAGCCGAAGCACAGGCAGTTATCTCCAGAAGATGCCGAGTTGTCAGTCGGCAACATCGACGACAACGGCTCGTTTAGGGTTCCAGGATGACTGGCGGAGGAACAGCGCCCCGTTTCGACGGGGATCCAGAGCCGTCAGTCGAGTAGACCGGTACGCTCGAACAGTCCCGCGAGCCCCTCCATCGTCGTTACGGCGTCGTCACAGTGTGGTTCGACCGCGTCTTTGGGTTCGAATCCGACGGCGTGGCCCGCCGCCTGGAGCATCGGCAGATCGTTCGCGCCGTCGCCCACTGCGACGGTGTTCGCCACGTCGACGCCGTACGTCTCACAGAGCTCCCGCAGCGCGTCGTCTTTGGTCCCCTCGATCAACGGTCCCTCGACCTCACCGGTGAGTTCGCCGTCAGCGACCGGGAGTGCGTTCGCGACGACGTGGTCGACGCTCGCGCCGTCACGGGTCAGCGCGGCCTCGACGCCAGGGGTGAACCCACCCGTCAGGATCGCCGTCGTGTGGCCGGCGTGGTTGAGTCGGTCGATCACGGACGCGGCACCCGGCCGGAGCGTCGTCTCCTCGTAGGCCGCAGCGGCCTCGTGTTCGGCCAGCCCGGCAACCATCGTGGCGCGTTTCCGGAGGCTCTCGGCGTAGGAGATCTCTCCCCGCATCGCTCGGGCGGTGATCTCCCCGATCCGGTCGGCGACGCCGTGGCGCTCACCCAGCGCGATCAGCATCTCCGAGTCCGAGAGCGTGCCGTCGAAGTCGAAGGCAACGAGACTCATACCCTTCTCTGGGCGCGGGGGGTTATTCCTGTTGTGAAAGTACATAGAGTTGGATAGCCGCAGTATCTTCAAACCCGAAACAAGCACGATCATGCCTAATTTTGCGTGCCAAAGCGTGGCATGGCGGAGAAAGCGTTAACCCTAGCCGGGGGTTCACTTCGCTCGTGCGAGTACTCGTTACGGATCCGATCGCCGACGCCGGGATCGAGCGGCTTCGGGCGGCTGGCCACGAGGTAGTCACGGCGTACGACGCCGCCGGGACAGCGCTGTTGGACGCCGTCGCCGACGCCGACGGACTGATCGTTCGCTCCGGCACCGACGTGACCGAGGAACTGTTCGCGGCCGCGCCGAAGCTCCAGATCGTCGGCCGTGCGGGCATCGGCGTCGACAACATCGACATCGACGCCGCCACCGACCACGGCGTCATCGTCGCCAACGCCCCGGAGGGGAACGTTCGCGCGGCCGCCGAACACACCGTCGGGATGACGTTCGCGACCGCGCGCTCGATCCCGCAGGCCCACGGACGCATGGTCGACGGCGCGTGGGCGAAAGGCGAGTTCCTCGGCACTGAACTGAACGGGAAGACGCTGGGCATCGTCGGTCTCGGCCGGGTCGGCCAGGAGGCCGCAAAGCGACTGGGCTCGCTGGGGATGGAGCTGGTCGCGTACGACCCCTACATCAGCGAGGAGCGCGCCGACCAGATCGGCGCCGAACTCGTGGAGTTGGACGCGTGTATCGACCGCGCCGACTTCCTCACGGTGCACGTCCCGCTGACCGACGAGACCGAGGGGCTGATCGGCGAGGCGGAGTTGGCGCGGATGGAAGACGGCTACGTGATCAACGTGGCCCGCGGCGGCGTCGTCGACGAGCCAGCACTGGCCGACGCTGTCGAGGACGGCGTCGTCGCCGGGGCGGCGCTCGACGTGTTCGCCGACGAACCCCTGCTCGAGGGCTCCCGACTGCGCGAGGTCGAGGACATCGTTCTCACACCTCACCTCGGTGCGTCCACCGCGGAGGCACAGGAGCACGTCGCCGTCGCCACCGCGGAGCAGGTGCTCGCAGCGTTCGCGGGCGAGCCGGTGATGAACGCGCTCAACGCGCCGTCAGTCGACGAGAGCGCGTTCCCGCGGATCGAGCCGTACATCGGGCTCGCGGCGACCGCCGGACAGGTCGCCGCCGGCCTGTTCGACGGCCGGATCGAGGAGATCGAGGTGGCCTACGCCGGCGAGATCGCCGAGGAGGACGTGGAACTGATCACCGCCAGCGCCCTCCAGGGCGCCTTCCAACCGCTCGAGTGGCAGGTCAACTCCGTCAACGCCCCCCGCGTCGCCGAGGAGCGCGGCGTCGACGTGACCGAGACCAAAACCCGGAGCTCCGAGGACTTCCGGAGCCTGCTGACCGTCACCGTCGGCGACGGGACTGACGAACTCGCGGTGTCGGGGACGCTGTTCACGGGGGAGGAGCCGCGGCTGGTCTCGATCGACGGCTACCGCGTGGACGCGCTCCCCCACGGCAACATGCTCGTCGCGCGCAACGAGGACGCGCCCGGCGTCATCGGCCACATCGGCACCGTCCTCGGCGACCACGACGTCAACATCGCGGGGATGTACAACGCCCGCGAGACCATCGGCGGGGAGGCGCTGACGGTGTACAGTCTCGACGACGACGTGCCGGAGTCGGCGCTGTCGGAGCTGATGGGCGACGACCGGATCATCGAAGTGCGGGAGCTCGAACTCTCGGGCTGACCAATCAGTCGTCGCTCTCGGCCGCCGGTGGAACACTCTCCCTCGAAACCGTCTCGGGCTCGTACGAGTGGGCTCCCGGCAGGCTGTAGAAAACGCTCCAAACCAGAGAAAGGTTGTTTCCTTCCGTAGCGGGGTCCATCACGCCGCTGCTGTGTCGCCTCATCGACCCGTCGCTCGTCCAGTGACCGGGGGGATCGCCGGGTTCGATGGGGATTTACCCCGCCCCCTGTGACGCGTACCCATGCACACGACCGAAGGTGAGCGCCGATGAGTGCGGCCGCGAGGGAGTTCGTCGACGACCACGAGGCCGAGCAGTTGGACGACCTCTTCGAGCTCCTCGCCCAGCCGTCGATCAGCGCGACCGGCGAGGGGGTCGCCGACTGCGTCGACCTGGTCCACGAGCTCTGTCTTGAGTACGGCTTCGACGACGTGGTGCGCGTCGAGACGCCCGGGCAGCCCGCGGTGATCGCACGCGCCGAAGCCGATCGGACCGCGGTCGACGACGAGGCGCCGACGACGTTCGTCTACGGCCACTACGACGTGCAGCCGGCCGACCCCGACGAGTGGACGACGCCGCCGTTCGACCCGACGATTCGCGAGGGGTCCGACGGCCGGGAACGGATCTACGCCCGCGGCGCCGGCGACAACAAGGGCCAGTGGTTCGCCCACCTCTGTGCGGTCCGCGCGCTGCGGGAGACGACCGGCCTCCCGACTAACGTGACGCTCCTCCTCGAGGGGGAGGAGGAGAGCGGCAGCCCCAACCTCGACAGCGTCGTCCGGGAGTACGCCGACGTGTTGGGCGACGCCGACCTCGCGTACGTCGCCGACGGCCCGATCGACGAGTCGGGCCGCCCGCACGTCCTGATGGGCGCCCGGGGGATGCAGTACGTCCAGGTCGACGTGACCGGGCCGAACCGCGACCTCCACTCGGGCAACTACGGCGGCCCGGTCCCGAACCCCGCGTGGGAACTGGTCCGGATCGTCGCCTCGCTGAAGGACGAGACCGGCCGCGTCGCCATCGACGGTTTCTACGACGACGTGCGGCCGATCGAGGAGCGCGACCGCGAGGCGCTGGCAGCGATGCCGTTCGACGAGGGAGCGGTCAAAGCCGACCTCGGCATCGAGCGCTTCGCCGAGGGGCCGGGCGAGAGCTACCTGGAGAAGCTGCTCTACTACCCGACCTGCAACATCTGTGGGTTCAGTTCGGGCTACGGCGGCGAGGGGAGCAAGACCGTCCTGCCGTCGACGGCGACGCTGAAGATGGACATGCGCCTCGTCGCCGACCAGGACCCCGAGGCCATCTACGAGGCGTTCGAGGCACACGTCCACGAGCACGCCACTGGGGTCTGTGACGTGTCGGTCACGAAGATGGGGCAGATGTACCCCCAGCGAACGCCGCTCGACCACGCGGTTCGTGAGCCCGTGATGGACGCCGTCGCCGCCGCCTGGCCCACGGAGCCGATCCTGAAACCCACCCTCGGCGGCTCGCTCCCCACGGCGGTGTTCGAACGGGAGTTGGAACTCCCCTGCGTGACGGTGCCCTACGCGAACGAGGACGAGAACAACCACTCGCCCGACGAGAACCTCGCGCTCGACTGCTTCCGGAGCGGCGTGCTGACCAGCGTCGAACTGTTCGACCGCGCTTAGAGCGAGATGGCGTCGGCGATCGGGCGCTCCTCGGTCGCGATCACGACGCCGGCCTCGGTGCTGACCTCGGCGTCCCCGAAGCTCAGTACGCCCACCGACGCGTCGCCGTTGACCCGGGCTTCCACGGCGGCTTCGGGGTCGGTAACAGTCTCCGGGAGCACGAACCCGGCAGTGATGTCGACCAACTCCTTCTCGGTGTCCGAGACAGTCAACCCCGTCGCGACAGCGGTCGGGGTCGTCTCGCCGACCTGAATCCCCACTTCGTCGCCGATCGAGATCTGGGTGTACGACTCCTGGCCGATCGCCGACTGGATCGACGCCAGCGGGCCGTCGTTCTCGACTCGCCGCTCGCCGTCCTCGCGGGCGTCGATCAGCTCCTCCAGCGCCGCGCGGTCACGATCGCCGTTGGCGGCGATGGCGATCCGCCCCTCGCCGACGCCGACGAGGTAGGAGTGCAGCGTGGCGTCGACGCGGTAGAGCTCGTAGTCGTTGTAGGTGCTGTTGACGGTTTCGGCGCCCAACTCCTCCTGGTAGGCCGTCACCATCGACGACTGGTCGAAGTCGGCTTCGACGCCGTACAGCGAAGTGGTCCAGCCGCCCGAGTAGTACACACTGTCGAGTTCGCCGAACTCCATCGTCGGCACCGGCGGCTCGAGGAAGGCGGCCATCAGGTCGTAGCGGTCGCCGAGCGCGTAGCGGGCCTCCGCCAAGTCGGCGGGCTCCATCGCCCACATCGATTCCCCACCAGATTCGGCGCCAGTTCCCTCGCGCTCGGGGGTCCACTCGCCGTAGACAGTCGTACTCGCGCTTCCACCGATCCCGCCCGAACAGCCTGCCAGCCCAGCCAGGGCGGCGACAGCACCGGTTCGGAGAGCGGTCCGTCTCGTGAGGGAGACCATGGCGCCAGTTCCGCCTGCTGAGGGAAAACCGTTGTTGCCATTTCGCTGTCAGCCTGACTGCCGATTCGGCCGAAAACACCTGTTTCAGGATTCTAGTGGAGGATACTGAGTTGGAACGTGGACAGTTCTGACCGCAGTCAGGTTCGGGACCCGTTTTACGCAATCGCCGCTATCGGATGGCATGTTCGAACTCGATTCGCTGCCTGCCCGCCCGCTGACCGAGACGGAACTGCGCGCGCTTCGAGAGAGCGACGCCCTCGTGGAGGCTGCCGCGCTCGCTCACGCGGAGGACGGTATCCGCCACCTCGCCATGCAGGCCAACGACCGGCTCTACGGTATCGGCTACCGTGACGACGAGGGCTGGGTGCTCGTCGAGGATCGAGTCGCCGGCGACACCGACGACCTCGCGGCCGTCCGGAACGCGCTCCGGGACTGGGCCGAGGCCTGACGGCGGCGGCGACGTCGATCGCCGCGGCGGCGACCTTGGCGTCGAGCAGCGGCAGGTCGCCGCCTAACCGCTCCTCGACGGGGGAGGCAGGGACCTCAGGCATCGTGCTTCTCGGCGATCGTCTCGGCGATGTGTTCGCCGAAGGGGAGCGAGGAGGTCATGCCGGGCGAGACGGCGTTGAGGATGTGGACGGCGTCCTCGCGCTCGACGAACAGCGGGTCCTTGACGAGGTCGCCGTCGTCGCTCACCAGTTGAGCGCGGATGCCGGCGTAGCTCTTGTGCAGGTCCTCGCTGCGGACATCGGGCACCAGCCGCTGGGAGGCCTCGACGAACTTCGACTTCCGGTAGGACTTGTTGAGTTCGTCCCACGCGACGCCGAGCATCTTCTTCGAGGAGAGCAGCTTCCGGAACCCGTCGTAGGTGAGCGTCTCGAACAGTTCGGCGGGGTTCAGGTCCGTGTTCTCGTACGCCTCGCGGCCGAACGCGAGCACGGCGTTGGGCCCGACGATCACCTTTCCGTCAGTGCGCCGGGTGTAGTGGACGCCGAGGAACGGGAGTTCCGGGTCCGGCGTGGGGTAGATCATCGTCTCACAGAGTTCGGCGCGTTCGGGCCGGACTTCGTAGTACTCGCCGCGGAACGGGACGACCTGGTACTCCTCGCCGACGCCGACCTGGTGGGCCAACGTGTCGGCGTGGAGCCCGGCGGCGTTGACGAGCAGCGATACGTCGAACCGGCCGTTGCTGGTCTCGAGGCGGTAGCCGGCGGGTGTCTGTGCGAGCTGTTGGACCTCGTAGCCAGTGTACAGTGTCACGCCCAACTCCCGGACCTCCTTGGCGAGCGCGTAGACGTACTGTTCCGCGTCGACGGAGGCGGCCTCCGGCGCGTACAGCGCCGCCTGTCCCTCGGCGTACGGTTCGTGCTCCCGGATCGCCGCCGGGGAGTCGAGGCGTTCGTAGGCGACGCCGTTTGCCTCGGCCTGCTCGGCCAACTCGTCGAGTCGGCGCGCCTCGTCGTCGTTCTTGGCGACGACGAGCACGCCCCACTCCTCGCAGGGGATGTCGTGGGCGGCGCAGTACTCCTTCATCCGGGCCGTGCCCTCGGTGGCGAAGCGGGCTTTCTTCGACCCCGGCGGGTAGTTGAACCCCGGGTGGAGGACGCCGGAGTTGCGGCCGCTCTGGTGGCTCGCCAGGTGGTGTTCCTTCTCGAGCACGGCCACGTCGAGGTCGGTCGCCGCCGCGAGATGTTTCGCGACCGAGAGCCCGACGCAGCCGCCGCCGACGATAGCGACGTCGTGGCGCATCATGGCCGTTGCTTTCGACAGGGCGCGCATATAGTTGCTGCTCCCCCACCCAGTCGCCGCTTTCCGCCACGAATGGCTTTATCCCGCGGCGCCGACGACTGCCTCCATGGCCGAGCAAGCGCGCGACGAGCGGTTCGACCACCTGTTCGCGTCGACGGTGCGCGACCGCCTCGACGGTGGGGGGTACGGCAGCAGTGCCTCGCCGGCGGCCGAGGACGCGGTCCCGCTGACGTACGGCTTCCCCTACCCCGAATCGTTCCCGACGGCCGAACTCGTTGCGGCGACGGAGACCGTCCTCGCGGAGGAGGCCGCCGACGTGCTCCAGTACGGCGGCGGCGAGTACGTCGAACGCCTACACGACGGGCTGTTGGCCCGGGAGCACGACCGCGGGATCGACGCCACACGGGACGAGTTGATCGTCACGAACGGGGCGACGTACGCACTGGACGCCATCGCCTCGACGTTCCTCGACCCGGGGGATGAGGTGCTGGTCGAGTCGCCCACGTTCGTCTGGAGCCTGGCGGTGCTCGACAACCGTGGCGCCGACCTCACGGGCATCGATCTCGACGAGGCCGGACTCGACCCCGACGCGCTGGAAGCGACGCTCGACGCCCGCGAGGCCGCCGGCGAGCCGACGCCGAAGCTGCTGTACACGATCCCGGAGTTCCAGAACCCAACCGGGGCGACGCTCACCCGCGAGCGCCGTGAGCGCGTGCTCGAACTCGCCGCGGAGTACGACTTCCTGATCGTCGCCGACGACGCTTACGGTGAGCTTCGCTTCGCGGGCGAATCGCCGCCGCCGCTCGCAGCGATGGACGACTCGGGCCGGGTGATCCGGGTCGGGACGGTGTCGAAGACGATCGCTCCGGGCGTGCGGACGGGCTGGATCGTCGCCGCCGAACCGCTGGCCGACCAGATCGGCAACATGGTCGCCGGCGGCACGAACACGTTCACCCAGAGCGTGCTCGGGCGCTACATCGACGCCGGCCACTACCAGCCGACGCTTGAGCGCCTGCTCGAAGGCTACGAGAAGCGACGCGACGCGATGCTCGACGCGCTGGAGCGCCATCTGCCGGCGGGCTCGTCGTGGACCGAACCCGAAGGCGGGTTCTTCCTGTGGGTCACGCTTCCCGAGGGCGTCGACGCCGAGGACATGCTCCCGCTGGCCGCCGAGGAGGGCGTGACGTACCTCCCCGGCGAGCGGTTCTTCGTCGGCGATTCGGGGCGCGGAACGCGCTCGGCGCGGCTCTCCTTCAGCCACTGCCCGCCCGCGGAACTGGACGAGGGAATCGCGGCGCTGGCGCGCGCGACCGAGCGGTATCTCGACTAGCGCCGACGAAACACCTATGACCTCGCGGTTCTCAGGCTGACTCGTGACTCACGCGACCATCGCCGTCGACGGCACGTCCGTCGACACCGCTGTCGGTGCCGTTCGACAGCGACGGGTCGCGTTCCGGCCGCGGGCCGCTTAGGCCCAACTCCACCTCATCCCCAAGTACCGTTTCGCCGTTGTTTCCCACTGTTTCGTCCGGGTAGCGTGCCGTAACACATTTTCTTACAAAATTAAAAGCGCTGTATTTATTGAGGAGCGACTGTCAGAGTGGTGTATGACGAAAGTCGCGCTCGCGTTCAGCGGTGGACTCGACACCACCGTCTGTGTCCCGCTACTGAAAGAGGAGTACGGCCACGACGAGGTGCTGGCAGTCACCGTCGACGTGGGCCAGCCCGAGGCAGAGTTCGCCGAGGCCCGCGAGACCGCCGACGCGCTTGGACTGGACATCCACGTCGTCGACGCCACCGAGGCGTTCGCGTCACTCTGTTTCGACTCGGTACGGGCGAACGCCACCTACCAGGGCTACCCGCTCGGGACCGCGCTGGCTCGTCCCGTGATCGCCGAAGCCATTCTGGAGGTCGCCGAGGCCGAGAACTGCGACGCGATCGCCCACGGCTGCACGGGGAAAGGGAACGACCAACTCCGCTTCGAGACCGTCTGGCGTGGCTCGGATCTCGACGTGATCGCCCCCGTGCGTGAACTCGGTCTCACCCGTGAGTGGGAGGTCGAGTACGCCGCCGAGCGCGACCTCCCGGTCGAAGCCGGCAACGAGGGAACCTGGAGCATCGACACCAACCTCTGGTCGCGTTCCGTCGAGGGCGGTGACCTCGAAGACCCGAGCCACGTCCCCAGCGAGGAGATCTACGAGTGGACCGACACACCGAGCGGCGGCGAGGCGCTCGTCGAGATCGAGTTCGAAGCGGGCTACCCGGTCGCGCTGAACGGCGACGAGCTCGATCCCGTCGACCTGATCGAGGAGCTCAACGGCCTGGCGGGCGCCCACGGCGTCGGCCGCACCGACATGCTTGAGGACCGCATGCTCGGCCTGAAGGTGCGCGAGAACTACGAACACCCGGCGGCGACGGTGCTGTTGACCGCCCACGAGGCGCTCGAACAGCTGGTGTTCACGAAAACCGAGCGCGAGTTCAAACCCCAGATCGACCAGCAGTGGGCCGAGCAGGCCTACCGCGGGCTGGTGTTCTCCCCGCTGACGGAGAGCCTGAACGGCTACCTCGACGCCTCCCAAGCGACGGTCACCGGCACGGTGACGGTGAAACTGCAGGGTGGACACGTGCGTCCGGTGGCCCGTGACTCCGCGTACGGCGTCTACTCCGAGAACGCCGCCTCGTTCAACACCGAGACCGTCGACGGCATCGAACAGGCCGACGCGACCGGCGTCGCGAAGTACCACGGCTTCCAAGAGCGCTTGGCCACGGATGTGGCGGAGAAGGCGGCAACCGAGGCCGACCAGGAGAAAGCGACGCTCTCCACCGACGGCGGGGCGTAGATGTCGGAGGAGTCCAGCGGGGCCGCGGAGACCGTGATCCGCCGCGAGCGCTTCGCCGGCGGCCAGGCGCGTTCGTTCATGTCGAGTCTCGAGGCCGACGCCCGCATCTTTGCGGCGGATCTCGCGGTCGACCGCGCGCACACGGTGATGCTGGCCGAGCAGGGGATCGTCGGCGCCGACGAGGCCGCGGCCATCCTCGACGCGCTCGACGCGGTAGCCGACGCGGGCCACGACGCGCTCCCCGACGGTGAGGACGTCCACGAGGCGATCGAGTCGGCCGTCGTCGACGCGGTCGGCCCTGTCGGCGGGAAGATGCACACGGCGCGCTCGCGCAACGACGAAGTCGCGACCTGCATCCGCTATCGCTTCCGCGAGGACCTGCTGGACGCCGCCGAGGCGACACTGGAACTCCGGGGGACGCTCCTCGACGCGGCGGCAGCCGAGGCCGACACGGTAGTCCCGGGGTTCACTCACCGCCAGCACGCACAGCCGACCACCGTCGGCCACCTGCTCGCCTCCTACGCCGGCGCGCTGGCCCGGGACACCGAACGCCTGCTCGCCGCCTTCGAGCGCACTAACCGCTCCCCGCTCGGGAGCGCCGCGTTCGCCGGCACCACGTTCGATGTCGACCGCCAGCGCACGGCCGGCCTGCTGGGCTTTCACGACGTGATCGAGAACGCCGCCGACGCGGTGACCGCGCGGGACTTCCTCATCGAGGGCTGTGGCGCCGTCGCCGCGCTGTCGGCGACGCTCTCAGGGCTGGCGACCGACCTGATCGAGGCCGCGAAGGACGGCCACGTCGATCTCGACGACGCGTACGCCTCCACCTCCTCGATCATGCCCCAGAAGAAGAACCCCGACTCGCTGGAGCTGGTCCGCGCCGTCGCCGGCGACGCCGTCGGCGACCTAACGGGGCTGCTCACGACGCTGAAGGGGCTGCCCCGCGCGTACAACCGCGACCTCCAGCGCGCCACGCCGCACGCCTGGGACGCCGTCGACATCGTCACCGACGCGACCGAAGTCACCGCCGGCGCCGTCGCCACCGCCGAGTGGGACGCCGACGCCTGCGCGGCCGACGCCGGTGCGGGCTTCTCGACGGCAACTGGCGTCGCGGACGCGCTCGCAGCCGGCGGGCTCCCGTTCCGTACCGCCCACGAACTGGTCGCGGCGGCCGCCGGCGAGATCGACGACGGCGCAACCGTCGACGAGCAGGTCGACGCGGTCGACGCCGCGGCCACCGACCTACTCGACGAGTCGCTCTCGGCGTACGTCGACCGCGAGACGCTGGCGGCCCTGCTCTCACCCGCTGGCAGCGTCGCCGCGCGTGACTCCCGTGGCGGCCCCGCGGCGTCGGCGCTCACCGAGTCGCTGACCCGCCTGCGCGACACCCACGACGAACACTCGTCGGCCGTCGACGTCCACCGCGAGTCGCTCGCAGCCGCCGAGGACCGCCTAGCTGCGGAGGTGCACGAGTATGCCTGAGGGCGCCTGTACGGTCTCGCCGTCGCCACTCCCGCGCCGGCAGCCCCGGCTCCGGCGGCGGGGTCGGCAGCGGCTCCCGGGTGGGAGCACGTGGTCTCTTCGGCCACGGCAGCCGCGATCCCTCCCGCCCCATCGGCTGCGGTCGCTTCCGCTTCGGCGGCGACCGCGGCTGCTCCTACGCCGGCGGCCGCGGCCCACCCGGGCCATGACTCACTTCGCGCCGTCGCGGGCGGTTCCGCGCGGCACTGATTCGTCCGAAATCGGTGACTAGGGCGCCCCATACCTTTATTTTGTAAAACTTAAGTAGATGGATTAAAGTACGCCCCTCGCCTCTCTCGGTGTACGATGTCAGAAGCTGACTGCGTGACCTGCGGCGACAGCGTTGCACTGCCCGACGACGTGGAGATCGGTGAGATCGTCGACTGCGGGAGCTGTGGCACCGAACTCGAAGTCGTGGGCGTCGATCCCGCCGAACTGGCGAAGGCGCCCGAGCTCGCAGAAGACTGGGGGGAGTGATGGAGGTCGGTCTGCTCTACTCCCGCATTCGCCCGGACGAGAAGCTCCTGTTGACGGCGCTTCGGGAGCACGGGCACGAGGTCCACAAGGTCGACGTGCGCGAAGTGACGTTCGGCCTCGACGCACCGCCGGAGCCGCTGGGCGACTGTGACGTGGTCCTCGATCGCTGTCTGGCGACCTCGCGCTCGCGCTACGCGAGCCGGTTCGTCGATCACTACGACCTGCCCGTGGTCAACAGCCCCGAGACGGCGAAACTGTGCTCGGACAAGGTCGAGACCACGCTCGCGCTCTCGGCGGCCGGGGTGCCGACACCGGAGACCACCGTCGCGTTCACCACGGAGGCAGCGCTCGACGCGATCGAGGCGTTCGGCTACCCCTGCGTGCTGAAGCCTGTCGTCGGGTCGTGGGGCAGACTGATGGCCAAACTCGACTCCCGCTCGGCCGCCGAAGCAGTGCTGGAACACAAGGCGACGCTGGGCCACTACGAGCACAGCGTCTTCTACGTCCAGCAGTTCGTCGAGAAACCGGGGCGCGATCTGCGCGTGCTCACGCTCGACGGCGAGCCGGTGGCGGCGATGAGCCGCAGTTCGGACCACTGGCTCACCAACGCCGCCGCGGGCGCAGAGACGACCGCGTTCGATCTCGATCCCGAGGCGGAGCAACTGGCTCGCGAGGCCAGCCAGGCCGTCGGCGGCGGGCTGTTGGGCGTCGACCTGATGGAGTTAGACGGTCCTGACGGCGATGCCTACACCGTCCACGAGGTCAACCACACGGTCGAGTTCAAAGCGCTCGACGCCGCGGTCGACGTGGACGTGGCGGCAGCGGTCGTCGACTGGCTGGAGACGAAAGTCGCCAGCATGGACGACGGGAGCGACCCGACCCCCGCGGAGGTGCAGCCGTGACGCTCACTGCGAGCGTCGTCGGTGCCTCCGGCTTCGCGGGCGGGGAACTGCTCCGCCTGCTCTCGGGCCACCCCGAGTTCGAGCTTCGCCAAGCGACCTCCCGCGAGTACGAGAACCGCACGGTGGGGTACGTTCACCCGAACCTTCGCGAACTCGACCTGCGCTTTTCGGATCCTGCCAACCTCGAGTCCGTGGACGCGCTGTTCGCGGCGACGCCCCACGGGGTCTCGATGGAGCACGTCGAGCAGTATCTCGACGCCGCCGACAGGCTGGTCGACCTCTCGGCGGACTTCCGTCTCGGCAGCGAGGCGACGTACGACGAGTGGTACGACGGCCACACGGCGCCGGGATATCTCGACGCGGCGACCTACGCGCTGCCGGAGTTGGGCCGTGACGGACTCGCCGACGCCGACATCGTCGCCGCCGGAGGCTGCAACGCGACGGCGACGATGCTCGCGCTGAAACCGCTTCTCGACGCCGGCCTGCTCCAACCCGAGGACCAAGTCGTCGCCGACCTCAAGGTGGGCTCCTCGGAGGGCGGCACCGGTGGCGGCGCGGCGTCCTCACACCCCGAACGCTCGGGGGTTGTTCGCCCGTACGCACCCACGGGCCACCGCCACGAGGCCGAGATCGAGGAACAACTGGGGCTCTCACTCTCCTTTACCGTCCACGCGGTGGAGATGGTCCGCGGCGCGGCGGCGACCTGTCACACGTTCCCGACGGGCGGTGCCGCGGCGGCCGGCGGCATCGAGACGCCCGACCTCTGGAGCGCCTACCGCGACGCGTACGAGGCGGAGCCGTTCGTCCGCCTCGTCGCGGGCGGCGGTGGCGTCTACCGCTACCCCGAGTCGAAAGCGGTCGCCGGCACCAACCTCGCGGAGGTGGGCTTCGCGGCCGACGGCGAGCGCATCGTCGCCTTCGCGGCCATCGACAACGTGATGAAGGGCTCGGCGGGGCAGGCCGTCCACGCCGCGAACCTCGCGTTCGGCCTCGAGGAGACAGCGGGGCTCACACAGACGGGGCTGCACCCGGTGGGATCGCCATGAGCGAGTCCAACGCCGCGGTCGGCCCGGGGCAACCCCCGTTGGTTGTCAAGATCGGCGGCGCGCGGGCGGTCGACCCGGCTGGCGTGATCGAAGACGTGGCCCACATCGTCGCCGCCGGCCGCGAGGTCGTCGTCGTCCACGGCGGCTCGACGGCCGTCGACGACACGCTCGAAGCGATGGGGAAAGAACCGGAGTACGTCGAGACGCCTGCGGGCGTCTCGGGACGCTTCACTGACGCGGAGACAATGGGCGTGTTCTCGATGGTGCTCCCCGGGAAGCTCAACACCGAACTGGTGACCGACCTCCGTGCCGCGGGGGTCGACGCGATCGGGCTCTCGGGCGTCGACGGCGGCCTCCTCACGGGGCCGTGCAAGTCGGCGGTTCGTATCGTCGAGGACGGCAAACGAAAGATCCGCCGCGGCGACCACGCGGGCACACCCGAGCAGGTCAACGGCGATCTCCTGACCAGTCTGCTTGCCGACGGCTACGTGCCCACTGTCTCGCCGCCGATGCTGGCCGACGACGGCAGCGCCGTTAACGCCGACGCCGACCGCGTGGCCGCGGTGCTAGCCGCGGAACTCGATGCTGAGTTGGTGCTGCTCACCGACGTGGCGGGGGTTTACGCGGACCCTGACGACCCCGAGACACTCATCGGGGAGGCATCGACGCCGGCCGAGTTCGACACGGTCGAAACGGCCGCGACGGGGTTCATGAGCCGCAAAGTTCACGCTGCCGAGGAGGCCCTCACCGGCGGCGCCACTGGAGTCGTCGTCTCGGACGCCGGCCTCCGCAAGCCGCTGCTCGGCGCGCTCGATGGGCACGGCACGTGGATCGATCCGGGAGCCGTCATCGACTCCACTGCGGACGGAACAGGGGGTGAGTCGGCGTGAGCGGCGACGGGTTCGTGTTCTCGGAGAAGCCAATCACGATCGAGCGCGGCGAGGGGGTCACACTCACGGCCGCAGACGGCACCGAGTATCTCGACGTCGGCGCCTCCTACGCCTGCACGCCGCTTGGACACTCGCCGCCGGCAGTCGTCGACGCGATCAGCGAGCAGGCCGAGGAGCTACTTTACGTGCAGGGCTCCTACCCAGTCGCTACGCGGACGGCGCTACAGGAACAGTTGGCCGCAGTGGCGCCGGGCGACCTCTCGAACGTGTGGCTCCCGAACTCCGGCACCGAGGCGAACGAGGCAGCGCTGAAGTTCGCCCGCTCCGCGACGGGGCGCGAGAACGTCGTCGCCACCAAGCGCGCCTTCCACGGCCGCACGCTCGGCGCGCTCTCGTTGACCTGGAAGGAGAAGTACCGCGCCCCGTTCGGCCCGCTCCCGGGCGGCGTGGAGTTCGTTCCCTACGGCGACGCGGACGCGCTCGCCGCCGCCGTCGACGACGAGACGGCGGCCGTCTTCCTCGAACCGATTCAGGGTGAGGGCGGCGTCCACCCGGCTGGCGCTGATTACCTCCAGACTGCCCGCGACGTGACCCAGGACGCGGGCGCAGCGCTGGTACTCGACGAGATCCAGACCGGGCTTGGCCGCACGGGGACGATGTGGGCGTGCGAGTCGGCGGGGATCGTGCCGGACGTGCTCACGGCCGCGAAGGGCGTCGCCTCCGGCCTCCCGCTGGGGGTGACCCTCTGTGCGGACTGGATCGCCGAGGGCGCCGGGAACCACGGCTCGACGTTCGCCGGCAACCCCATCGTCGCCGCCGCGGCCGGCACCACCCTGACCGAGATTCAGTCCCGCGACGTGCCCGCGAACGCGGCCACCGTGGGCGAGTACCTGCGCGCGGAACTGCGCGCGGCCGTCGACGCCCACGACCTCCCCGTGCGTGAGGTGCGCGGCGAGGGGCTCATGATCGGCGTCGAGGTCAAGCGCGGTTCGATGCGTGTGCTGCGCGACTTGGCGGTCGAGGAGGGCGTGCTCGCGCTGCCCGCGGGGCGCTCGGTCGTGCGGCTGCTGCCCCCGCTGATTATCGACGAACAGCACGCCGACAGCGTCGTCGAGAGTCTTGTGGAGGTGCTCTCGTGAGCACCGACCGCGACGCAGCCGGCGAGATTCCCGGCGCCGCCGACGCGCTCGACACGCCGGCGCGCGAACTGCTCGCCGATCTCGTCGCCATCCCCTCGCCGTCGGGCGAGGAGGCCGACGCTGCAGCCCGGCTCCTCGCGTTGTTCGAGCAGCACAACCGCGAGGCGTGGATCGACGGCGCCGGCAACGTCCGCGCGCCCGGCGACGATTCGGTCCTGCTGACCGCCCACGTCGACACGGTGCCCGGCGAAACCCCGGTCCGCGTCGAGGCGGGAGACGCCGACCTCGGCGTCTCCGGCCCGGTGCTCTGGGGTCGCGGCAGCGTCGACGCGACCGGCGCGCTGGCGGCGATGGCCGTCGCGGCGGTCGAGACTGGCGCCTCCTTCGTCGGCGTCGTCGGCGAGGAGACCGACTCCCGCGGCGCGCGGTACCTGGTCGAGGAGCGCGACGCCCCCGAGACGGTGATCAACGGCGAACCCTCGGGCTGGGACGGGATCACGCTCGGCTACCGGGGCATCGTCGGCGGCGAGTACACCGCGACGACGCCGGCGAGCCACGGCGCACGTCCGGAGGCGAACGCGATCGACCGGGCGACCGCGTGGTGGGAGCGCGTTCGCGGGGCTGTCGACGACGCGAACGCGGATGCAGAGTCCGGTGGCTTCGACACCATCACCGCCACGGCCGAGACAATCGATGGCGGTCTCGCCGCCGACGGCGCAGCCATCACCGCATCGATGACCGCGCGCTTCCGCGTGCCGCCCGACGAGACGCCCAGTTCGGTTCGCGCACTCGTGGACGACTGCTGCCGCGAGGGCACGATTTCTTGGGGCCAGTCGCTCCCGCCTCACGTCGCTTCCCCCCGCGGCGTGCTTCCGGCGGCGATCAGGAAAGCGATCCGCGACGCCGGCGGCGAGCCGACCCACCTCCACAAGACCGGCACCGCCGACGCGAACCTCTATGCCGAGGCGTGGGCGGTGCCGGTGGTCACCTACGGCCCCGGCGACGCCAGCCTCGACCACGCGCCGGATGAACGCCTGCCGCTCGCCGCCCTCGATCGTGCCGTGGCCGTGCTGCGTACCGCCTGTGTACAGCTCACCGACTGACCGATTGAGACCGATGTACGACAACGACACCGAACCCACGTTCCCGACGAATCTCCTCACGATCGACCAGCTCTCGCCCGCGGCGCTCCAGCGACTCCTGAACCGGTCGGCCGCGATCAAGGCCGGCGAGGAGGCGGGGCGGCTGACCGATCGGACCGTGGCGATGGTGTTCGAGAAACCCTCGACGCGCACCAGAACCTCCTTCGAGGCCGGCGTGACGCAGTTAGGCGGTCACCCGACGTTCCTCGGGCAGGACGACATCCATCTGGGCCACGGCGAGCCGATCAAGGACACCGCTCGCGCGCTCTCGCAGTACGTCGACACCATCGTGGCGCGCCTGCACAGCCACGACGACCTGACGGAACTGGCCGCGTACGCCGACGTGCCGGTTGTGAACGCCCTGACCGACGAAGCCCACCCCTGTCAGACGCTCGCGGACCTGTTGACGCTCCGTGAGATCGCGGCCGAATCGGGGGAGCAGCTCGACGACACCACGCTCGCGTGGGTCGGCGACGGCAACAACGTCGCGCGCTCGCTTGTGGTCGGCTGTGCCCTCACAGGCGTGGAACTGCGCGTGGCGACGCCCGCGGGGTATGGCGTCGACGACGACGCCATCGCCGCCGCCCGTGCTGCCGGGGGCGAGCCCGCGCTGTTCGACGCCCCCGAGGCCGCCGTCGCCGGCGCGGACGCGGTGTACACCGACGTGTGGGTCAGCATGGGTGAGAGTGAAGATAAACTCCCCGCATTCGACGGCTTCCAGGTCGGCAAACAACTGCTCGCCGGCGACACGAAGCTGCTGCACTGCCTCCCCGCCGGGCGCGGCCGCGAGGTGACCGACGGCGCGCTGGAGAGCGACCAGTCGGTCGTCTGGCAGCAGGCTGGCAACCGGATGCCGACCCAGCAGGCGCTGTTGCTGGAACTGCTGGGCGCGTAACGGTCAGAACGGCGAGGAGACGTGCTCGCTCGGGATCGCGTTCCGTACCGTCACCAGCGGGTCGACGACCTGGGAGATCTCCAGCCCGCCGACGAGGCTGCCGAACGTGTGGGCCTCGGTCGGGCTGTAGCCGTGTTCCGCCGAGAGCAGCTTCATGGCGTCCTTGTGCGCCAACTTGGTTGCCGCTTCCATCGTCTCCGCGCTGGCGACCGTTTTCCAGTGGTCGCCCGTGTCGATCAGCGGCCGCTCGAGATCGAACTCGGGGTCAAAAATCACGTCGAGGGTCACGTCCACGTCGGTCGCGATCTCCGCGCCGGTGCCGCACATCTCGCCGTCGGCCATCGCTGCCTTCGAGTCGCCCATGGCGAGCATCGCGCCCGACTGAAACACCGGCAGGTAGAGCACCGAGCCCGCGGTCACGTCGTTGGTGTCGAGGTTGCCGCCGTGATCGTGCGGGACGAGCGTCGTGTAGCTCTCGTCGGCGGGTGCGACGCCGATCGTGCCGATGCAGGGGTCCGCCGGGATCGATCGCTCGCCGAACCGAACCCGTGGGCGGCCGTCGTCGTAGTTCGCTGCGTCTTCGACCGGTGTGATCCGGGTGAAGGGAGCTACCACAGCATCGTCATCTTGGAGGAGGCCGAACCCAGGGGTGGTGACGACGCGACCGTGATCCTCCGCGAGCCGCACGTCCTCGATCTCGACCCGGAGCACGTCGCCAGGGTCGGCGCCCTCGACGGCGACCGGACCCGTGGCGGCGTTGACCTCCTCGGGGATCTCCTCGAGCAGGTCGTCGTCCGTCTGGATCGCGCCGTTCAAGCTATCCCGCGTCTCGAAGGTGAGGCTGGTGTTGGGCTCGACCGTTCGGACCGGCTCCATCTCGGGCGCGAACTCGTAGACGACGCCGTGGGTATCGTCGCTAATGGTCTCTCTGGCCATACCCGTGGGTCGGCTCGTGTGAGCAAAAAGGTCCGGCCGGCAGCGGGTGGCAGTCGGTCGTGAGGAAAACCGTGCTACTGACCCACACATATTTATCCCAGCACGCAAAACCACAGAACCGGAGATAGCGATGGCGACAGGCAAGGTTGCGTTCTTCAACGACACCGGAGGATACGGCTTCATCGAGACCGAGGACGCGGACGACGACGTGTTCTTCCACATGGAGGACGTCGGCGGCCCCGACCTCGAGGAGGGTCAAGAGGTGGAGTTCGACATCGAACAGGCAGACAAGGGACCGCGCGCGACGAACCTCACACGGCTGTAGTCGCGCCCGGCAGCGGGCGCCACTTTTCGACGGCGACTCACCCCAAGTAGCTGACCGTCACCTCGTGCCCGTCGTCGCCGCCCGTGCCAGTTGGGAGAGCGATGCGGTCGCGGAGGCGCTCCGATATCGTCTCGCGCCACCGCGTGACCGCTCGCTCGTGGGCCTCACGGTGGCGTTCAACGTCGTAGGAGCCGTGCTCCCGCAGTCGGTCTTCGGTCTCGTCGACGCGAGGGAATGGGGGGGAATCGGCGACGAACGTCGACGGTTGGACGTGGATCTCCCCCTGGCTGGGCGTCGCGTCGACGACGTGGAGCCTGGCCCGCATCCGCCCGGAGAACGGCGCCACGACGCGGAGAACCGCTGGCTTACGGCCCCGCTCGCGGGCTTCGAGGGCCGTCACCACGTCGTCGCGGTGGACTGCAAGCGAGCGAATCCGCTCCGGGTCGGCCGACTCGTCGCTCACGCCTCCGGCCGCTGTCGGTCGAGTTCCCCGCCGCAGTCGGGGCAGACCGCACGGTAGGAGAGGTTGCTCACCGTCCGGGCACACTCCGCACAGATGAACTGGGGACCGACCATCAACTCAGACTACGGAGCCCTACATTGGTAAATGTTGTCGCGGTATGTGGTCACGTATTACCCCACCGTTCATGAGCCGTTGGCGACATCGGGCCCGTATGGACCCCGACGCTTCCCTCCGGGCGCTCCGGGAGCACGCCATCCCGCTCGACTCGGTGCCGCTGGGCGACCGGACAGCACCGAACGGCCCGAGGACGTCCCCGTCCGCGCTAGCACGGTCGCTTGCCGACGCCAGTGTCGTCGGCCTCGGGGAAGCGGCCCACGGCACGCGGGAGTGTTTCGAGCACAAGTACCGGCTGATTCGCTCCCTGGTGACCGAATGCGGCGTCCGGACCGTCGCGTTCGGGGTCGACGCCGCCGCAGCGACGGTACTGGACGCGTTCGTCCGGGACGAGAGCGCGCTCTCGACAGCGCCTGCGGACGCAGCGGCGGTGCTGGCCGAATTCGACATGTGGCAGTGGCGGACAGAGTCCGTCCGCGACCTGCTTGAGTGGCTCGAGGCGTTCAACACCGGAGGTGCGCTGTCGGCGCAGGTCCGGATCGCCCCCTCGGTCGACCACGCGTGACTGTCGGCTCGCTTAGAAGGGGTTTCGGCGCATGATCGCGGGGCTGAGGTTGTAGAGCCGCGTCCGGAGCCCGGGAGTGAGCGCATCGATCCGTTCGACCTCTGCGGCGGAGAGTTCGAAGTCGAACACTGCGAGGTTGGCTTCCAGGTGGTCGCGACTGGACGCTTTCGGCACCGCGGCGACGCCGTCCTGCTGGACGAGCCACCGGAGCGCCACCTGCGCCGCCGACTTCCCGTATCGGTCGCCGATCTCGGCGAGGGCGTCGTCGTCGAGCACCGCGCCTCTCGCGAGCGGGCTGTACGCCGTCAGTGCCACGTCGTGTTCTCGACAGACGGAGCGCAGTTCAGACTGATCGGTGTACGGGTGATAGAGGACCTGGTTGGCGACGATCGGGCTGTCGGCGACCCGAACCGCGTCCCGGAGTTGCGAGGCCGTGAAGTTGCTGACGCCGAGGTGGCGGACCCGACCAGTTTCGCGGAGTTCGGTCATCGCGGCCAGCGTCTCCTCGACGGGGACGCGCGGGTGTGGCCAGTGGATCAGGAGCAGGTCCAGATAGTCGACGCCGAGATCGTCGAGGCTCGACTCGACGGAGTCGATCACGTCGTCGTGCCGGAGGTTCGAGCGCCACACCTTCGTGGTGAGAAACAGCTCCTTCCGGGGAACGTCGGCGGCGTCGATCGCCCGTCCCACGGCGGCCTCGTTCTCGTACATCTGTGCGGTGTCGACGTGTCTGTAGCCGAGGTCCAGCGCGGTCCGGACCGCGTCGACACACGCTTGCCCCTCGTTCTGCCAGGTTCCGAGGCCGATCTTCGGGATACGTGCACCGTCGGCGTCGACGTACTCCATACCGGCGCTGTGGATGACAGCGAGAAAACAGTGCCGAAAAACGGCGCCACTAAGGCGCTGGCCCGCTCGGGTCGTGCCATGACCGACGACCCGACCGGCCCGCTCGACGGTGTCACCGTGCTCGACGCCTCGCGCGTGCTCGCCGGTCCGTTCTGCGGGATGCAGCTCGGCGACCTGGGTGCCGACGTGATCAAGGTCGAACGCCCCGACGGCGGCGACCAGACGCGACACTGGACGCCGCCGGCGTTCGGCGGCGAGGTCGCCTCGTACTACGCCAGCATCAACCGGAACAAGCGTTCGATTACCCTCAACCTCGCCAGCGAGGAGGGCCGCGAGACGTTCCGTGATCTCGCCGCGGAGGCCGACGTGGTGCTCGAAAACTTCCGGGTCGGCAAGGCCGCCGACTGGGACCTCGACTACGAGACGCTCCGTGAGCGGAACCCGGGGCTGGTTTTCTGCTCCATTACTGGGTACGGCCAGTACGGCCCCAAAGCCGAGCGGCCGGCGTACGACCTGATGATGCAGGCCGAGGGCGGGATGATGAGCATCACGGGAGAGGATGGACGACCACCCGTGCGCGTCGGCGTCGCCGTCGCCGACTTGGCGGCCGGGATGTACGCCACGCAGTCGATCCTGGCAGCACTGTTCCGCCGGGAGTTCGCAGGCGAGGGCGGGGACCGCATCGACGTGGCGCTGTTCGACGCGCTGCTGGGCTGGCTCAGCTACATGGCGACCGACGGCTTCGCCTCCGGTGAGGCACCCGAACGGATGGGCTCTCGGCACCCCAACATCGCACCGTACCAGGCGTTCGAGACCGCCGACGGCTACGTGGTCGTCGCCTGCGCGAGCCAGGCGATCTGGTACCGACTCTGTCAGGCGCTCGACCGCCCGGAGATCGTCGACGATCCGCGCTTCGAGACCAACGAGAAGCGCGTCGAGAACCGCGACGAACTGGCGTCGATCCTGACGGACGCGTTCGCCGACGACACCGTCGACGAAGTCGTCGACCTGCTCCGGGCCAACGACGTGCCGGTCGGGCGCATCCGGGACGTGCTCGAGGCGTTCGACGACCCCCAGGCCGAGGCGCGAGGGATGCGCCAGCGCGTCTCCCACCCCACCGCCGGCGAGATCGAACTGCCGGGGTCGCCGATGCAGTTCGAGGACTACACCGCGACCGCGCGCCGCCACCCGCCGCTGCTGGGCGAGCACACTGAGGCGGTGCTCGCGGAACTGGGGTACAGCGAAGAAGTGATCGAGCGACTGCAGGAAGACGGCGCGCTGTAGGAGAGAGGCGTCAGCCCCCGCTACAGTCTTCGTCCGGGCCAGGGTCGCCGTTCGCCGGGTCGTACTCCCCGCAAACCTCGGTTCCGTCTCCCGCGTCCCAGGTCCCGTCATAGTAACTCGGATGGACGAACGTCACGTCGTACTGCGGGAAGTAGACCGCGACGATGTTCGAATTCCCGGTGACTTGCAGTTTGTCGCCGACATCGAAGTCCTTCCGAGTGTCCCGGGTGAAATTGGCAGCCCCGTCGTTCCACTTCTCCGTCGTTGTCCAGTAGGTGACGTTGGTCGTGTCGACGTTCGTGGCCTCAAAGCGGACCTGCCCCGAACCGCGGAAGTCCGCTCTGTCGACGCTGCCCGTCGGCGTCGTCTCCGTCGGCTGCGTGCAGCCAACGTCGAACCCACGGGTTTCCCCGCTTATCTGCGCGCTCACGCCGTCACCGTCCAGTCCCACGGTCACTTCGACCTGCTCGGTCGTTCCCGGCTCACAGTCGACGACGGTCCCGGTGATCGTCCGGTGCTCGCCCGAGTCGATGGTCTCACCCTCGGCGTCCGTCTCGATGTGGAAGGAGCCGCCGTCGATCGAGACGTTCGTCAGTTCGACCCGGGTACCGAACAGGTTCCCGATTTCGACGAGTGAGACGGAGCCGCCCTCCTCCACGGTCCCGCCCACGGTTCGGTAATCTATGTACGCTCGATCGTCGTCGGTGACAGACACTGTGACCCCACGCTCGGCGCTGACGCTGGTGAAGCCGAAGCTCCCCGTGACGAGCATCGACGCTGCCGTCACCGCGAGCAGCACACTGACCGCGCGCTGGTAGTTCATTCTTGTCTGAGTTCGGGTGGTTTGTCCGTCTCGCCGATGCGCTGGCCGCGTGCGTAGTACGTGTGCGCGACCGCGGAGACGGCAAACATCGCGGTGAGCGCAGTCATCCACGCAACGTCAGGGAAGATCGCGAACGGCCAGGCGTCGAGCCAGACCGCCGCCGTGAGCGTGGCGGCGACGCCTGAGAGCCCGAGGTAGTAGACGCTCCAGGGAATCTCGTTGCCCTGCACGACCTCCATGTACACCTCGATGTCGTTCAGCGACTCCGTCGGCTCGACCAACCCTCGGTCTTTGTTGAACTTCACGATACCCGCGTCGTCCATCATCGGGAGATGCGACTGTTGGAGCGCCGTGTACACGCGCTTGCGCTCCTCGTAGGACACCTCGTCGATGTCGACGTCGTACTCCCAGGCGGCGACCTGCTCCGCGACGTCGCCGATCTCTGCGGCCCCGTTCGTTTCCTCCAAGGCGTGGACAGTGTACCGGCGACGGCGGTTCGAGAGTACCTCGAACAGCTCGTCGTCCGAAATGTTCGGGGACCCCCCGTCGATCGGCCCCGAGCCCACCTCGCCGGCAACCTCCCCATTTTGCCGACTCTGCGTTGAGGATGACACATCATGAGTGTTAGTTTAGTGCCACATAAACACTAGGTATTGTTTAGAAGATAAGTAGGGTAGTCATAAGTAATGGAGCTGCGTGAAACAGCATCAAGAGGCCCCTGAAACCGATATTTCGCTGTTCGTGTCTTTTGCTGTAATATGATACTAACAGTAAGCCCAGCGAAAACCCACGGACTCCAGTGGGATTGTTGTACGCGTTCTGCAACTCATAGAACGTCAGACGTGTGTCGTTCACATGTTGACAGGCAAAACGGTTCCACGGTGGTCGTGCTCGCTAGAAGCTGTCGCAACGGTAACCGAATACGGGTGATTCGCAGTACAAGCACTCCCTGAACCAGTTCAGCAGTACCAATACTACGGTAGGTGCCTGATAATTAACGAGTAAGTACGCCCTCCAACGAGGCGATACGACACTAAACAGGTGACCCCCAACAGTGACTAACCGTCGAACGATTGCGCTCGTCCTCACGCTCGTCATCGCGGGGACCTTCGCGTTCCCGTCGGCAGCGTCCTCGCTGTTGGCCGGACCCACGGACCAGATCGGAGACGGCGTCGAGCTCGCACCGAGCAGCGATTACGCGTATCTCGATGCCGACGACGAACTGGTCGTCGACCTCTCGCCAGCCAATCCCGATCTCGACGCCGAGGGCGTCAACGCCGACGGGCGGACCACCATTCGGGACGTGTTCCGTGTCCGGTACAACGGCTCCCAGTACGCACACGTCTGGCTGACACACGGCTCCGACGCCGTGACGTTCGCCGTCGACGGCCAGCCGATCCAGTCCGAGACGAACAACGTCACCCTCGCGCCCAACGAGTCGGTCGCCGTCTCGCTCACGGTCGACACGACCGGCCGCGCTGACGGGTTCGTCGACGACATCACGGTCCACTCATTGGTGGCTGAGCCCGAGACGGACGACGCTAGTTCAGGCGGCGCTGACCTGAGCAGCGCCGACACGAGCGAGACGGTGTCGATCGACGGCTTCAGGAAACAGGTATTGGCCACTAACACCACGCGAGAGTTCAATGTGCGAAACGGGGGTCCCGGCCAATCGATCGAGTTCAACGCCAGTCGGCTGGCGCTCTACCCATCCGGGGACCTCACACTGGACCGGATCACGACGACGAGTGAAAATCGGTCGTACTCGGTGACAGCAAACACTTCTGGCGTCGGTACGGCCGAGTCGGCCGTCGTCGACGCCGGCGCAGAGCCGTTAGGCTCGGTCAAGATGACTATCGACAGCGGCACCATCTCGGGCGCGACGATGGAGTTCAGCGCCTCGAAGTCGTTCGTGGCGGACCGTGAGGTCGAGATGGCGGACCTCGCCGTCTATCGGTACGCAGACGGCTCCTTCACCGAACTCGATACGACGGCGACCGGCGAGCGGGACAACCGGCTGACGTTCGAGGCCGAAACACCCGGGTTCTCGACGTTCGTGGTAGCCGTCAAGCGCCCCCAGCTCGCCGTCAGTGACGCCGACCTGTCCGCGACGACAGCCGCGCCCGGCGAGCCCGTCACCGTGATGGCGTCGGTTTCGAACAGCGGCACACTCGCCGGGAACCGAACCGTCACAGTGCGCGTGAACGACGAAATCGCCGCAACCCGAACGGTCGAAGTGGCGCCCGGCACGACGGAGACCGTCACGGCCCCCATCGTGCGAAACGAGACGGGGGAGTACACCGTCAGCGTCGACGGCGTCGAGTCGGGCAGCTTCACCGTCGTGGCCGAGGACACGCCACAGACTGCAACGGCGACTGAAACGAGCGCGCCACCGTCGACGGATTCGGCGACTGACACCCCCGTAGCGGAACCCGGCGGCTTCGGGCTGGAAAGTCTACTGGGGCTGGTCGGCTTGCTAGCCATCCTCGCGATGGTGCTGGTCCTCGCCCGGCGCACGCCGCGGCCGTAACCAGCCGAGCAGGTACGCTTTTGCCAGGTTAGGCCGTTCGGTTACACATGGCCCGGCCGGGCGACAGGTCGTTCACCGCGGCGCTGCGGGACGCCGTCCGACTCCGAGACGGTCTCGCGCTGTCGGTAGTGCCCGCCCTGGCACTCGCCACGTTCGCACTCCCGATCGAGCGCCGGGAGCCGCTGGCGTTCGTCTACCGGGACCCGTCGCTACTCACGGCCTACACGGCACACGTCGTCCACTTCGAGGCCAGCCACCTCGCCGCGAACCTGCTCGGCTACGTGCTCGTGGCCGGGTTCGCGTACGTCCTCGCTGGACTCGCGGGGCATCAGCGGCTGTTCGGGATCTCCGCTGCGACGTTCCTGATAGCGTTCCCCCCCGTGCTGTCGGGGCTGAACCTCGCGGTGCCGCGCGACGCCGTTGGCTTCGGGCTCTCTGGGGTGAACATGGCCTTCTCGGGGCTACTCGCGCTGATGCTCGTGGCTTACGGCGCCCGCCTCGATGGCCGGATTCGCATCCGGGACGCGCCGGCGCTCTTCTTTGCAGCGATCGTGACGATATCGATCGTCGCACTCCCCGACGGAACGGCCCGCGGCGTCGGCGTCGCGAGCGCCGTGTTGGCTGCCCTGTACGTGATCGCAGCACACCGATCGCCGAGGGGCGGCCCCCCCGTGAACGTACAGGCGGGGTGGCTCGACGCCGGCGTGCTCGGCGCGGTCGCGTTGCTGGGGTACCAGTACGTGGGCTTCAGTACAGTGACGGCCGACGGCGGCGTCGTGAACGTCTACGTCCACCTACTCGGCTTCTGTCTGGGGTTCATCGTCCCCTACAGCGCGGTCGTGGCGGGCGTCGTCGACGACGGCGCCGACCGAGGGTTTTTGTCAGACTAACACAACCGTTCGGGTGACCGAATGACTCCCCGACGAGTTCTGACACTCGGCGCCGAGGTGGCGCTCGTGCTCGTGGTCGCGTCACTGTTGCTCGGCCAGGTGCTCGGCACGCCAGTGTTGCTGGGCTACGTCGAGACGGGGAGCATGGAGCCGACGCTCGAACCGGGTGACGGCTTCGTCGCGGTCCCCGCCGCTGTCGCTGGCGACGTCGACGAGGGCGACGTGATCGTGTTCCGGGCGGAGGAGCTGCAGGGTGGAGGGTTGACGACCCACCGTGTCGTCGGCCAAACTGAACGGGGGTACATCACGCGGGGGGACGCCAACCCCTTCACCGATCAGGACGGCAACGAGCCACCGGTGAAGGAGGGACAGATCGTCGCGGAAGCGCTCCAGATCGGCGGCAGCGTCGTGGTGATCCCCAATCTCGGCACGCTGGTCACTGGGCTCCAGGGAGCGTTCTCGGCGGTCCAACAGCGACTTGCCGTGCTGACCGGCTCTCGGGCGCTACTGGGGACACAGGGGCTCGCGTACCTCCTGCTCGGGCTCTCGGGGTTGCTGTACCTCTACGATCTCGTCGCCAGCGACGGGCGAGAACGGGATCGCGACCGTGATCGGAGCCGGGACCAGGGGCTCTCCCCCGCGCTCGTGGTCCTCCTGCTGGCCGGGATGCTCGTCGCGGCGGCGACGGCCGCGATGGTGGTGCCAGCCGGCACCCAACAGTTCGGCGTCGTGAGCGCGGAGTTCGCGTCGGAGAACCCGACCGTGATCCAGCAGGGGGAGTCGACGACGCTCCCCTACACCGTGCCGAACGCGGGGTTGGTGCCAGTCGTGGCGTACGTCGAGCCCGGGAGCGACGGCGTCGCGATCGAGCCTGAGCGTGTTCGCGTGGGCGGGCGGAGCGAGGCCACAGTCGAGATGACGCTGTCGGCGCCGTCGGAGACCGGCTACTACCGCCGGTTCGTGACCGAACACCGCTATCTCGCGGTCCTCCCGATGCCGGTGATCGACACGCTGTACGACGTCCACCCGTGGCTCCCGATCGTGGCCATCGATGCCGGCCTGGCCGGCGTCGTCGCGTTGCTGGGGCTCGTTCTGCTCGGGGGCCGCCGCGTGCGGGTTCGAAACCGGAGCTCTCGTCACAATCGGTCGATATGGGGTCGGCTCCGCCGGTATCTCACGCGGTGAACCGTCTTGTCGACTGACCAATAGTCCTATGTAACGTCATCCCACAATCAAATCCATGGCTCAGGGGAGGAGCAAACTTCGGGGGCGGGCGATCCTGGGGTCGTGGTTCGCGGTGCTCGCAGCGGTACTGGTCGCCCTCGTGCTCGTGGGGGGTGCCGCAGCGTACACTGCCCACGTGGCTCCGGGAGAAACGACCGAGCAGGTCGAAAGGACGCATTGGACGGCCGACGGCAGCTTCTACCACACTGCCGACGTGACTCGCGAGAACCCCGTCTTCCCGGTCGGGTCGACCCTCTCGAACCGCTCGACGTACTACACCGGGGTGTCGCCGGAACTCGACAGCGAGTACGTCCTGACGTACACGGGTCAGGACGCGACATCGGCGACGGTGGGTCTGAATGCGTCGCTGGTGGTCCAATCGAGCGGGGAGGACACGGTTTACTGGTCTGACCGCACGGCGCTCGACTCGACGCAGGTGGACTCGCTCGCGGCCGGCGAGTCGGCGGCCGTCGACTTCACACTGAACGCCACCGAGGTGGCCGAACAGCAGTCGGAGATTCAGACGGCGCTGGGAGACACCCAGGGTGAGATATCGACGTTCGTGGCGGTCGACGTGACGGTCGCGAGCGCCGTCGACGGGGGGTCGGCGGATCTCTCGTTCACGCATCGACTCCCGGTGAGCGTCGGTGGCGGTTCGTACACGGTCGGCCCCGAAGCGGCGGGGAGCCAACCGATGACGACGACGGCGACCGTTAGTAGCACCCGCGAGTACGGCCCGTTCTGGTCGCTCGGCGGCCCGCTGCTGTTCCTGGTGGGCACCGCGGGCCTCGCGGGACTCGTTGTCGGTCGGCGACAGGAGGCGTTCAGCCTCTCCGAGGCGGAGCGCGACCTGCTGGCGTTCCAGGACGACCGCGCGGAGTTCGACGAGTGGGTCGTCCGTGCCCGGCTCTCACCGACGTTCGAGGGACGGACACGTGCGGAGGCGGCGTCGCTCGAGGACGTGGTCGACTTCGCCATCGACGCCGGAACCGGGGTCATCGAGGATCCGGGGTCGGGTCGGTTCTACGCGCTCAGCGAGGAGGTGGCGCTCGTGTACGAGCCGCCGCGGCTCGCACGCGAGGCGGTCAGCGACGATGCGGACGAGTCCGAGGAGGGCGGCGTGTTGGCCGACGTGGCGGGCGTCTCCATCCCGGCCGACGAGAACGGTACGTCGACGGATGACGACTCGGGTGCGAACGAGGCGGCCGGCGACGCCGGTGCTGACGACGGCCGCGTCGACGACACCGACGCCCAGAACGGGGGGGACGAGGCGCCAGTGCAGCCCGACCTCACCGACGAGTCGTCGGCCGACAACCCAAGGGAGTGAGCCTCACTCCGTGGTGAAGCGCGTCTCTTCCGACATGTACAGCACTTCGCCGGCTTCCTGGTCGGAGAACGCCTCGGCGTCGGCCAGCAGCGCCTCGCCGGCCTCGGACTCGAAGGCGGCGCCCAGCGTCTCCATGTCCTCGAAGTACACCTCGGCGACGCCGTCGTAGGCGCTCTTTGCGGGGTCGGTCGGGTGGGAGGTGACGTAGCGCTCGACGCCCGGGAGTGCTTCGACCAGCGGTACGTGTTCCTCCTCCCAGTAGGTCAGGAACTCCTCGTAGCTGAGTGACTCCTTCCGCACCAGCAGCACGACCATCTTGACCATGCCGCAAGCTGTGGTAGGGCCCGATCTTCCGTCTGTCGATCCGGCTGCCATCGGTCGATCGTCGCCGGAGGCGGTTGTTTCAAGTAGCTACACGGTAGTTGTTCACATAGTAGATGCCCGCTTCGTACAGTTTCGCGCCGCGGATCGAGGGAGAGATTGCGGCCTGCAGCGGCGCGTTTGGCTGTCTGGAAGCACTCGCGGGCTCGCTCGTGGCGCTCGTGCTGTGGGCAGGACTCGCGACGGGGCTGTTGTTCGCCCCGCGAACGAACGTGCGGGCGGCGATCGAGGCGCTCCGAGTGGAGTACGAGGCGATCACCGCCGAGCAGGACGCCCTGAAAGCCTTCGTCGCCCGGGTCGAACAGCTCTCGCCGTCCGGCCTCAAATCGACGGTCGAGGGGGGCGGCGTCGGTGTCGTCGGCGCGACGACAGGCCAGGCTGGCGGGATAGAGGAAGTGCGGACTGCCTACCGCGAGACCGTGATGGACGTGCCCCACTACGAGCGCGACTACGACGAGTCGTTGCCCGTCAACATCGCCAACGAGTTCGGTGACGGCGTGGGCGGCGCGGTGCTGGCCAACGACACGCTCTCACCGCAAGTCAAACGGGCTGTGATCGCGAGCGCACAGGAGGGGCGGACCAGCCGGGACCGGTATCTCGATACGCTCGACAGAGAGCGTGACCGGCTCGAAACAGCAGGCAGCGCCCTCGACGACGCCGCCACTCGCTGTGAGGCCGTCGACGGCCAACGGCTCCGCCGGCGCTCGTTCGGGGACCTGCAACAGCGCTACACCCGACTGGAAGCGGCCCGCGACTCGCTGACGGGGACGCTCGCCCGCCGGCAGGAGCAGATCCAGGACGGCGTCGCGTTCGGCTGGCAGCGACGGGACAGCGAGTCGGTTTACCGGTACCTGTACCAGGACATCGACGCCACCTACCCCGTTCTCGCCGACGGGACGCGCCTGCTGAAGCGGATGGATGCCGTCGAACACCGACTCACCACTGCGCTGACCGCGCAGGCGTAGTCAGTCAAGCGCCGCCGACAGCGCGGCGTCGAAGCGTTCCCCAACCGTGTCGATCTCTGCCTCCGAAATTACCAGCGGCGGTAGGAACCTGACCGTCGCGCCCTCGCGGCCGCCGCGTTCGACGACCAGCCCGCGGTCGAAGCAGGCCCGCTGGATCGCCTCGGCCAGTTCCGCGTCAGGCGGCTGCGCACCCGTCGGCGTCGGTGCCGCCGTCGGGTCGACCACCTCGACGCCGAGCAGGAGCCCGCGGCCGCGAACGTCAGCGAGTTCGGGCCGACCCGACGCCGTCGCGTCGAGATGGTCGAGGAGTCGGTTGCCCATCTCGGCGGCGTGGCCGGGCAGGTCGTTCTCGACGACGTAGTCCAGTGCGGCACGGCCGGCGGCCATCCCGAGTTGGTGGCCACGGAACGTCCCGACGTGGTCACCCGACTCCCACTCGTCGTAGCGCTCGTGATACACCAGCACCGACAGCGGCACCCCGCCACCGACCGCTTTCGAGAGCAGCACGGCGTCGGGGACGATGTCGGCGTGCTCGAAGGCGTACATCTCCCCAGTGCGGCCGACGCCGGCCTGGATCTCGTCGAGGATCAGCGGGACGCCCTGCTCGCGGGTGATGCGCCGGATCTCCTGCAACCAGCCGTCCGGCGCGGGCAACGAGCCGCCTTCGCCCTGGACGGGTTCAACGATGACCGCCGCGGGGTCCCCAACGCCGGACTCGGGGTCGGTCAGCAGCGTCTCGAACTCGGTCGCGAGCGCCTCGTGCTCGGCCGCGCCGCCGATGCCCAGCGGTGGCCGGTAGTCGTAGGGGAACGGCTCGTGGTGGACGTTCCCCGGCACCTCGACGCCGTCGCGGGGATCCGTGTCGCCCATCAGCGCCATCGATCCCGCAGTCATCCCGTGGTAGGCACCTCGGAACGCGATCACGTCGCGGTTGCCGGTGGCTTTCTGCATCAGTTTGAGCGACGCCTCCACGGCGTCGGTGCCGGCGGGACTGCAGAACTGGACGCGGGCGTGCTCCCGGAGTTCGTCGGGGAGCGTTGGCAGCAGCGAGTCGAGGAACGCCTCGCGTTGCGGCGTGGTGATGTCGAGAGTGTGCGTCGGCGCCGCGTCGTCGAGCACGCCCTCGATGGCGTCGACGATGGCGGGGGGG
>Ga0207754_100133_pt1 | contig 47778 bp, 61 predicted proteins | sample A23E1SouthBayCA_FD_187728 | JGI IMG/M metagenome (GOLD analysis project Ga0207754, IMG submission 187728) | Aerobic enrichment media microbial communities from Eden Landing Ponds, California, USA - A23 E1 (SPAdes) | ecosystem: Environmental > Aquatic > Marine > Unclassified | place: Emeryville...
CGACGAGCGAGCGCGACGGGATTCGAACCCGCGACCATCGGATTAGAAGTCCGACGCTCTGTCCGACTGAGCTACGCGCCCTCGATGCCCACAAACCGTCCCTGCAAGAAAAACGAATCGGGTTCTCCCCGTCCCGACCTACCCGTCGAACCGGTACAGCGACGTGACCGCCGGGAGCCGGTTGAGCATCCAGATGCCGACCGGGAGGCCGACGATGGTGAGCGTGAACAGCACCGCCACGTTCGCCCAGATCCAGCTCAGCCACCAGCCGACGAACACGAAGTAGACGGCGCGGACGACGACCGACCGCTGGCCGCGGCCCGAGTCGGGGTCGAGCCGGGCTTTCGGCTCCTTCAACGAGAGCACCGTCGGCACGAGGTTGATGAGCGCGACGCCGAGCGGGATGCCGATGACGGTCGCGTTCAGGAACCACGCGACGTTGACGACGGCGGGCGTCGCCCACCAGCCGACGAAGACGAACCAGAGGGCGCGGACGACGAACGAGCGCTGAGACATAGGCGTAGTACGCGGGGCGAGGCGAAAAGCGACGGGGTGGTCGAGGTGAGGTGGAGCGGGGTGAAGGGAAACGGCGAAACCCGCCACCCGGAGCGACGTGAAGGGAGGCTTTAACAGCGCCAACGCGGTAACACCGGCTATGAGAGTCATCGGGACGGTCGGCCTGCCGGGAAGCGGCAAGGGCGAACTCGCCGAGGTGGCCCGCAACGCGGGCGTACCCGTCGTGACGATGGGCGACGTCATCCGCGAGGAGTGTCGCAAGCGCGGCCTCGACCCCGCGACGGACCACGGGAAGATAGCGACCGTGCTCCGCGAGGAAGAGGGCGACGACGCCATCGCGGCGCGCTCGCTGCCGATGGTCGAACAGCACCTCGAATCGAACGACGTGGTGCTCGTCGACGGGCTTCGGTCGGGCGTGGAACTCGACCGTTTCCGCGAGGCGTTCGGCGACGACTTCGTCCTCGTGAGCGTCGAAGCGCCGTTCGAGACGCGCGCCGAGCGCCTGCTCGACCGCGACCGCGACGACAGCGACACCGACGTGGAGGCGCTCAAAAAGCGCGAACGCCGCGAACTCGACTTCGGCATGGGCGACGCGATGGACCGCGCCGACGTGGTCATCCAGAACACCGGCACGCTGGCTGAGTACCGCGAAACCATCACGAAGCTGTTCGAAGAGGGGCCGGAAGCGCTCGCGGAGGCCGACGCGTGAGCATGATTTACAGCGTCGACGTCCGCATCGAGGTGCCCGTCCGCGACACCGAGGTCACCGACCGCGTCGGCGACGCCGTCGAGAACATCTTCCCCGGCGTCGAACTCGACCACGAACCCGGACAGCTCGTCGGCGAAACCCACGAGCTGGAGCGCTTCTCCGAACGCCTCCACGAGCAGGCCATCCTCGACACCGCCCGCCGCGAGTTCGCCAAGCGCCGCGACGACGACGGCTTCTCGTTCGCGCTGAAAAAGCAGGCCGCGTTCAAGGGCGTCGTCAACTTCTCCGTCGGTAACCCCGACGAACTCGGTGACATCGAAGTGCACGTGACCGTCCGCGACCCCTCCGTCGACGAGGTCATCGACTACATCGCGCCGCCGACCGAAGAGGGGCGGCCGGTCGACCCGAACGACCGCTAGCTCGGCCGACTGCGGCGGGGACGTTCCTTGCTACTCAGGCGACCAACAGCGCCACCGCGACGGCGATGAAGACGATTTTCAGCCCCGTGTTGACGGCGATTACCTTGGACCCGAACTCGGGGGAAAACGGCGTCTGGAACGCCGTATGACCGCTTGAATCCTTCTGTGCAGAAGGATACAAACACCCCATCTGCCGTACTGGATCGAACAGACGGGTCATGTGGTTCGGACCAAACCATGTCCGAACTGGAACCAATCACACCGACGACGGCGATCAAGCTGTACCTCAATCACCGCGAACCAGAGGTCGCAGCAAAGACACTCCAGAATATCACACTCCACCTTCGACATTTCAACGAGTGGTGTGAACAAGAAGGGATAGACAACCTCAACGAACTCACAGGGCGGAAACTACACGAATACCGACTATGGCGACAGGACGGCGTCGCACGGACGACGCTCTCGGTGAATCTGTCTTCCCTTCGTGTGTTCCTCAAGTGGTGTGAAACTGTCGACGGCGTTCCTGACGGACTCCACGAGACGGTCATACTCCCTTCGAGGCGTATCGAGGAAGAATCACGGGACGAAATGTTGGACGCAGATCATGCCGAGGAGATGCTTTCCTGGCTTCGGAAGTATAACTACGCCAGTCGGACCCATGCCCTACTCGAACTACTGTGGCATACTGGCGTGCGAAAGGGTACTGTTCGTTCATTCGACGTAGAAGACTTCCACCCTCGAAACAAGACCATCGAGACGAAACACCGCCCAGAGACGGGGACGCCCTTGAAGAACGGACGACGGGGACAACGTGTGATTGCATTGAGTGACCATGTCGTTGATGTCATCACCGACTACATCGACGTGCATCGGCGTTCCAAAGTCGACGATGAAGGACGAGAACCACTCTTTACGACTCGATACGGGCGGGTGTCAGGGACTGCCATCAAGCGTGCAGTCTACCGCGTGACCAGACCGTGCAACTGGGGAAGTTGCCCGCATAACCGAGAGATGGACGCCTGTGAAGCGACTGTTGACGCCGATGCGTCCAAGTGCCCCTCTACCGTCTCTCCCCATCCTGTTCGACGTGGGTCGATTACACATCATCTCTTGAACGACGTGCCAGACACCGCAGTCAGCGACCGTTGTGACGTGAGCGCCGACGTACTCGATCACCACTATGACCAACGAACAGAATACGAGAAGGCGGAAGCACGACGGAGGTACATCGATAACATCTGAGCCTGTTTCTTAGGGAACTATTCTCCTTGTTCTGAGGCAGTCTCATCAACAAGATCAGGCGATAGGAGTCCAGAATCAACGAGATAGTACAGTACAACAGCGATGGCAATTACATCAATCCCGACGATGAAACCAACTGGGATTGGACTCTCCCACCCAGATGCGACAATTAACGGCGAAAGTAGGTTTGCTATTAGAAGTCCAACTGTGAGAAATCCAACACCCATATTCACCTTCTGTTGCCGTCTCGCTCGGGTGTCTTCTTGTTCCTGTTGTAACTGCTGCATCCGAATCTCATGGGCGACTTCGAACCCTTTTGGGGTTATCTTGAATTTCTTACCTCGCGACTCAGCAAAGACCAATCCAGTAGCATGCATGAATTCTACTGCATCTTCTAATTCGCTGCGTTCGATGTCCATCTCTGATGCGATGGTGTGCCCACGACGCCCTTTTGCGGTTCCTCCCATCTGAAGTGACACATTCATCTCCCTCTGCTGGTTCTCGTACAGTTTCAAAATGACCCGCTGCCAGTCAGGCACCATTGACATTGAGAAACGGTTAGAAAGGGTGTAAATCCTCTGTCAACAGATGTATTTCATCCCCATTTGCAATTGAAAGCGTGTTCCAGAGAGTGTGCCGTTGGTGGAGTAGTGTGTGAGCAAGTCGGTGCTTGCCCGATGCTCGTCGGTCAGTTGCCTACGGCAACGGGACCGCCTGCGCGTCGGACGGCGCACGCGACGTTGCTCAGTTGACTGCAATCACGGGTGTGATTCAGGGGTTGGGAGGTAGACATACATTGACTGGGGGACTATGTGCCGACGTGATGGGCAGCGATGGTCGGGATTGTCCCCTATTGAAGATGCCCCCTGAGAAACAGGAGCGACTCGTATCCAAACTGAGTGAGTGGGATGAACTTAGGGATGTGACGACTCCACGTGAGAGATTTCAGTTAATTCTCGTCTTAACTGGGGCACGCCCTGGGTGTCTGCTTGATATCTCACGGGGTCAATCAACTCGCCCCGATGCTGAGGTGTCGGTCCTCATGCCGTGTGAGAGTTGGAATAATCCTGTTCAGCAATTTCTTGACGAGTTTGATATTCCATACGTGTTTGATACTGGAGTGCTTGAGGTCGCTCCCGACACATTTCAAGTCTCGCTTGGTTTCTACATTTCATTCGATGCTGAACGGCGCGAACGACTCCGCGAAGTGCTCTCCGATAGGGACCCGTTCGATGACGTGTCTCGGCGTATGTGGGTCGCATACGGTCGATTTTTCGGCTACCCAGAGTCGGCTATTCAGGCGTGGTGCGACGATCCGACAGAACCCAGTCTCATATCTACGTTAGATACCGAAGACATCTCTGCGAAGTTGGGGGCGGTTGGTGACGCCTTTGAGGAAGTCGGGGTTCCTCTAACCCCAGGGTTCGTTGACTGGATGCTTCCGTACAAGGTCCCAGTATCTGCTACGGACAGTCTTGACGAAGCCTTTGCTGATGCACAGCGTTTCATCCGAGACGGCATTTGGTTCGCTGATAAATACGGAGTCATGACGTTCATCGAGGTTGTCGATCAGTATATTCAAACCCTGCAAACGGCTGAAAACGAAGAAAAAGAACGAGTTTAGCGCCTATTCAGTCGTCACCGAAGCACGACCAACACGGCAGGCGATCACCTAACCCATCGCAGTCACAGTCGTCAGTACGTCCGCCGTTACGAAGTTCTGAGACAGTAGCCATGAACGCATCTTCTGCCTCTCTCGCACGGTCTGCGACATCGAGCTTCTGTTCAGGGGACAGTTCATCAATCCAGACGATGGTGTTGATTTCGGCGGTGTCTCTGTTGACAGTCACCGTCCCATCGCTGGCGGGCATCTGCTGGTCGCTAAGTGCGTCACCTGCGATTGCATCGAACTCTGCGCCGAACGACTCCAGCACTTGGCGACCACGTTTACGAACGTGAGCACGCGACTCGTCGCCTAACTGTTCTACGCTGACAGTCGCCGCCAGCGTGAGCATGTTCTTCGCTTCGGTTGGGATACGGTTCAGCGTCGGACCTTGGGATTCAAATCCCGAGGGAGCGTTTTCTGACATGGGTTTCTGTGACCCACCGACATCCGTGTTCCAGCACGGGTGTTTCCTACAACGGTCAACACGTCGGTGAGTTACATCTACGTATCACCGCTACCCACATAGTTGTTTTGCTTAGTAGCAACGAAATTTATATGTGGTGCACAGTTGAACAGTAAGGTATGACTGATCCAGAGGATGGACGCCGGGAGCATAGCGACAATGAGTTCATCGATGCAATCGACGACGGGAATCGTACAACCCAAGCGATAGCTGACTACATTGGAATAACTCGGCAGGGAGCCGATTACCGTCTCAGACAACTCCAAGCCGATGGCATCGTCACTTCAGAGAAGGTCGGTGGGACATTGCTCTGGTCGAAGCAAGAGCAGTAGAATGACGACGTAATGGTCCAAGGGGGCTAACCCCCCACTCCGATTGCAACTGGTTGTACGCCTGCGTGTGGGCGCTCATGGGCACGCGCACACGCGAGACGAGTTGACTCCCCCCTGTAACACCCCGTCGCACCCCCCACCGTCACGATTAGCCACAGTTGGGAACCACAGAAACCAGGGGGAGGGAATCGGGGTCTGCCAGATGGACCGAACGTAGATGGGGCAACTACCCCCCACCGTCACGGTTACTGAAGGACAGTATCTGGAATCGGTATCGGCGCTCTCAGAGATTGCTCAGGATGTGACGAAACCGACTACCGCCGATTCGTTACTTGAGTCCTTGCGACGAGAAGAACCAACGGTGCGGAGATGCCCACGAAATCGCAGCCCCTTGGAGTCGAACCGAATCAACGGTATCCCTACAGGAGTCGTCAACAAGTGGACGTAACGCCCAATGGGGTCGTTGGTGCATCACATAGGCCAATCCCCTCGTGTTCTGTTTGAAGTCCTCTTCACCCCGATAGCGAGCCACACGGCGTCTCTGTGTGTCATTCATCGAAAGCGGACGCGGGGAATGACGGATGACCGCCGCATCGGATTCACCCTGCTCTACGGAGTGGTGTTTCGCTTTGGCACCGACCGCGTTCCGAACGAACGACTCAACGGCAGGGCGGACATGATCGACGGTGATGGTGTCTTTGGCGTCTCGAACCCAGAGGTAGAGATGGAGATGTGGGGTTGCAGCACTCTCCGTTGGTGCGACGACGCCGACGTATTCCCAGTCGTAGTCTCCGAGGTGGTGTGAAATACAGTCATAGATATTGCGCCACGGGTCATGGAGACGGCCGTCCAGTTGTACTGGTGGTACCCATTCCCGACTTGACCCACAGCCAGACCCAGATGGACTTCCCACAGTTAGCTCATAGCCAGCGCCGTTCAGGTCAGCACCCACTTCGTCCCCTTCAATCGCATGGGGTTGTCTGTCAGCAGTCTCGATGGGTGACAGACGGAACGACAGGAGGACCGTGGTGACTTCACCATCCCAGCGGTCGAGCAAGTCGCGTTCAGCATCCATGATGTGACCATGCTGATCTCGAATCTCTTCGAACCGACTCGTCCGCCCTGAGGCATTGAACGACGCCGTCTGGTAGACCCGATAGGCTTTCGCTGCCCGTTTAACAGTCATCGGTTGGGGTGTCGGACAACACGTTGCAGCCCACAAAGTGTCTCTCCAGACTTCAGAGTCGTCAGCTAAGGGATCTGCGGCAGCAGGACAGTCACCACAGCCACATTCGATGAGTGGTTTAGGCAGGCGTGAGACATCGAACGTCGGTGGTGCAATCCGTGTGCTAAGACGTTGGTCGTGGTCAACACGAGGCGGGTCTGCTGGTTCGGATGGTGGCCCATGAGAAGTTGTGTCATCCACGGTTACTGGCAGTCGACCGTGGGTCGGCGTCTCGGTTGGAGGTAGGCTGTGAGTTTGACTCAGATGGACTCCCCACAGTTAGCTCATAGCCAGCGCCGTTCGGGTCAGCACCCACTTCGTCCCCTTCAATCGGATGCCACCACTCATCGACGGGATTTGGACCGTCAGCTTCCCTCTCTTCCCGCAGACGTGGCTCCCCGTCCTCGATGACCCACCGAACTGACCCAGCAGCATGGAGGCGGCTGTGTTCTCCTCCGTCCATCACCCGCAACGCATCAGGGCGATTGTCGAGTGGGTGTCCTGTTTCGTGATGAACAGTTGACCCCGCACGAAACACCTCATGTGGGTCGTTTTCGACACAGGCAACGAGTCGATGGACATACACACGGTCTTGGTTGCCGTTGTGGTGGGTCCAAAGTCGGTCATAGCGTCCTTGTGACCCATCTCCCCTCGTATAGCCTACAGTCGCTCTGTAGTTGCTTGGATGACGTTCTGTGGGAATCTCGTTTTTGCCCATCTGGTACGCTACTGCTTGCTGAGTGACGTTGTACCGCTGGGCGATCTCAACTTGCGTTAATCCTTCTTCCCAGTAGAGATAGGTCAGAAGGTGTGGATCGTGGTACGGTCGGACCATTCCACGTTCAACAGCACGCACATCGAACGCAGCCCAGTCGTGTGCCTCAATTCGCTCGATTGTGGTGAATGGGTTCGTTGGTTTCTGAGTCGGCTCAACGCTGTCGCTATCGGCTTCTTGGTCGGACATTAATCTAACAGGAATCCGACGAAGCGGGGATAGGAGTGCTATGAGAGTCTATAGGGTACAAAATTCGATGCAATAAAAAAAGTCGAAGCCCTATGACGACTCAAGGTGGTGCTGATACGCCGCCGTTGACACTCCCATCACTCCCGAACGTTCCACGGTCGGAGAAAGTGTGTCCCCCTCCGTCTCGATTTCTTGGTCAATCAGCAATCGGTGCGCCCAACAGTCGTCAGACTACGCCTACGTCTCGTATTCGTCCATCAGCATGGTCAGTGTGACGCCGTAAGGGATTGTCTCGGATTCTCCGAAACAGTCCGCTGCAACGGCATCTAAGCTGTTCTTCTCGTCTTCGCTCACAACGATTGTCGTGTTGCGCTCTGGCATGGATTTATTTGCAGAATGTTACTGTTCGAACTATGCTTCCTGCTCCCAACTACTAACGACTTCCATGTCGTCGAACGACGTGTGAACCCCGACGTTCAGTTTCGTCTTCGAAAACCCACCTGTCCGTAGTTTGTGATGGACTCGTTGGACCTCGTAGGTGACTGGTTCAGAAGACGATACCTGTTCGTTACAGGTCGGATTGGCACGAACGGTGTCGAAGGGGATGATCGGGCCTCGAAACAGGGTTTCCATGTCACCTTGGCTTGGTGCATCTATTTCTTCTTTCAAGCGGCTCTTGGCCTCGTTGACGAGTTCGTCTTTCTCGAAGGCGTCAGACACCACGTTTCGTTCTGCGTGTAACTCACGACCACCTGCACGCTCATAGAGTGTCTTGTGTCTGACCTTGACACTCAGGTAATCGCTTGCAGGGGCGTTGATTTGAAAATCACCGACGCTCCCATACGATTGCTTGGCACTCCCCTTGATGACGAGTGTATTCGCAGGCACCAGTTCGGTGAGTGCGTTGTTGTCGACAACACGGAGATTCCCACCAAGGTTGTGTGCGTCGTGTTGGCGTTGTGTGGGGCTGTCGGTGACGACGAGACTCACCCCTTCACTCGTTGGTTCAAACCAAATGCGGGTCGATGTCTTGTCTCTGAGCCAGTTCAGTACGTCACCAATCGTACTCCTGTTTGCTTGGAACGTTTTCGGTGTAGCCAGTCGGGCTTCTGTCCCCTGTGTGAGTCCAGGTTCAGAGTTCAAAAACGATTCAAGATCACTATCAGATTCGCGCTGGAATCGGTCGGCAGAAACGTCATTATCGACAGCCACCCCCACGTCCATCGGCAGTTGTGGTCGAAGTTCCTCAATGACGTACTCAACAACATCGCCTACCTGTGCGTCTTTGAACACGACACTTGCGGGGATGTTATGCAGTAACAGTTCAGGACTCTGAGCACGGAACGTCCACCATGAGGCGGGACCATTCGGTGCGTTTCCCACCCCCGTTACCAGTCCGTGAAAGGCCGTGACGTATTCCTGTGTGGCTTCATCGAGGAGTTCGACTCTTGCCACGTCGAAGTCATCCTGTGTGTCAGTATTGGCGGCTCCAAACGCATCCAAGAAGTCTTCACCGTTCCGAGGGGAGGCAAACCCAATGTCGAGGTACCGTGCCATGTCGATTGGCCCCTCTTTACGGATATGGAGGTCGCCGTCACCGACAGGGAGACGAGTTCCGTTGACGTAGGCACGAACGTCAGTTTGGCAGTCAGGATTGTACGGCATTACTCTGGGCCGTCCCCGATTACGTCAGGACGTTCCAGTTCCGATAGGTCGACCCGACCAATAGCTCCACCTTCGCTAAGTACAGCACCACAATGGAGAATTTTCGCATCCTCGGGCACGTCGTCGACGCTGATCACTTCTAATTCATCAGTTGACATGGCAGAATCCCCACTCACAGTTTCGTCTTCTCACGCAGATCGAATCCGCCCGATTCTGTTCGGTCAAGCTCCGAGTCAACTGCAGAATCAACTGTATTCGACCCGTCGACGTTGTCAGCAGTTCTGATGATCTCGCCCACGGCATAGGCTACCGCCCCCGCGTTATCGCCTTGGTGGACCCATTGGGACCACTCAGCGACAGTCTCAAGCTGTTCCTCGAACATTTCGAGTGGGTCTTTGCCCGCTGCAACTGCCGATTCAATTGTCGACTCTTCGAGGTCGTTTTCGTCGATGGTGATGGTGATTTGCTTCATTGATTACTCTGAACGATTGACTGCCTTCTCGTGGGTGTGGACATCGTCGACATCGGCGTCGCTCTTTGCCTTTCGTGCAGCTTCCAGAATCCGTTCAGTCTCAGCGGCGTTTGCGTTTTCAATGAGGTCGTTGAGATCGTCCTTGTTTTTCTCATTTTGGCCGTCCTCGTAACGGCGACGTTCGATGCTGACAACAGATTCACGCAGTTTGCTGTCGGATCGGTCGGTGATCTCGTCGCCGTAGTTTTCGATGATGTACGCGACCACGAACGAATCGGCAACATCGAACGACGTGAGGAAGTCTACCAATTCATCACCGACCCACGGGTTTCCAAATTCGATTTCTGTCGATGGATTGACCACCATCTTCGTTCGACCACCGACAGCTTTCCGTCGGTAACTGTATTTCTCTGTCATCGGTCCACACCTCCGTTCTGATACGCTTTGATTAGCATCGAGACGGTTGCACCGTATGGTACCTCAACCGTGCCAAATGCATCCTCTGCGACGCTGTCCAGTCGCTGTTTTTCGCTGATGCTGACGCTGATTGTGTTATTTCGTGTCATAATTTCGTTAGAACCGCGGTTAGTTAGCGAACTGTGCGCCTGCGGGTGGAGCGATGCGCATCCCAGATATGAAATAGTCCCTGGCACATCGGACGACCCATGTGTTTCACACGGGCGTGTGTCCGTGAGAAGAACTCGCAAGTTCTTCGAACTGACTTGTGTGGCTACGTGTCATCTACGGGGTCTGGTTCCCCACCGAAGAAAAACAGACTCCCAAACACGAAGATGCCACCAGCTACCAACAACGGCTCTCTAAATTCGTGCTCAACGTACCGTTGTTCGGTGACAGTCGGACACGTAGCTCCCCGTGGGGCAGGCTCACGGTCGTTAATACACACCTCGACGGGTTGTACCCCATCCTGCATCGTCACACCCCATCCGACAAGCACGACACCAACCAAAAGCAACAACAAGCCAAGTGAGTTGTCCATACAACATATCACGGTGTCAACGTAATAAGATTACAACGGACAATCCCACTCGTCACTAATATGGGGTTTCGTGCTCCCTTTTAAAGAATCACAGTTGAAATGTAGGCACCCCCTCCATGTAGTAGTGTAGCGCCAGAGGTTACTTAAAAGAATTACAGTCCGACTGCGACATCACACCCTTCACTAATACTGTAGCGTCAGAGGTTACTTAAAAGATTACAGGTGGACTATAGCATCCACACCATCCATTACATAGTGTGCACAGAACACTTATAACCACTAAAACACCTGAATTTCTACATCACCTATCTAAGAGTAATAACTACACCACCACGAGTTTGCGGTAGTAACGGTATGATATGTCGTTAAGGAGAAGCCCTCCTCCTTGGAGGTTCCAGTTCTCTGTTCGAAGGGATACCCTTCTCACCCAGTCGAGAACTCCTTACTATAGGTATACATCTCTAGGATATTAACAGTTACTCTTTTCATGGGTTGTCTGTCTGTTCGACCGTTGGATACCCACGGTGGAGACACATCAGACCACGACCAACAGTTAAGCCGATTGCCCATGTCAATTCACATGAACCACATGACGGAGGGGACAACTGGTCCCCCAGATACCGAGTTCACATCTGCTATGACAGGGGTTTAAATGGTCTTCACGGTGTCCCGAGACTGAGACGCCGTTTTCTCGCTACTCAGGCGACCAACAGCGCCACCGCGACGGCGATGAAGACGATTTTCAGCCCCGTGTTGACGGCGATTACCTTGGACCCGAACTCGGGGCCCCAGATGCCGTACTGGAAGGGAATCGACCGCTTGAACGTCGAGACGGCGAAGGAGATGATGCCGCCGATGAGCATCGTCGCCACGGCCTGTCTCGGCGTGAACGTCTCGCCGATGGCGGGCGCGATGGTCGCCGCGCCGGTCGTCGTGTCGAACGCGAAGGCGACGACGACGGGGACGGCCGCGCCCGGCAGGCCGACGAGGTTCGTCAGCGGACTGGCGAGCGCCGCGAACGATTCGAGGTCGGTCGTCCGCAGGAGGAGCGTGACGGCCACGTAGACGACGGCGAGTCGCGGGACGATGCGTCGAAGCTTCTGCCACGTGCTCCGAGCGGCGTCTTCGAGCATCTCTCGGAGGGAGTCGTCGGTGTCGTCGGTGTCGTCCGCGTCGACTGAGTCGGTCGTCTCGCCGTCCGAGGCGGCCGCCGCGTCGACCGCGCCGCCCGAGCCATCGGTCTCGGCGACGGCGACCGGGGTCGTGTGACGGTCCGAGAGGAGCACCGCGCCGGCGACGACGCCGGTCGCGGTGATGGCGAGCGCGATGGCCGCCCGCGCGCCGACGTACATGAAGCCGACCTCGCGGCCGAGGATGGGGATGAGCACCGGCCAGTAGAACGTGAAGATGTGCTGGACGAAGCCGAAGAACGTGTTGATGGTGACGGCGACGAGGGTCGCCCGGTCGTCGAGGACGCCCGATTCGCGGAACTCCGCGAGCATCCCGTAGCCCGCCGTCGTCGAGGCGGCGGTGGTGACGATGGCCGTCCCCACCTCGTCGGGGAGGTTCGCGGGGCTCGTCAGATACCGCGAGAGCCCGGCGATGCGCTCGACGAGGCCGAAGGCGACGACGAGGTTCGCGGCGAAGACGCCCACGGCGATGTAGGCGGCGATGCGCGCGACTCGCGGGAGCACCTCGAACAGCACCGGGAGGACGGCCGACGGCTGCACGACCGACGGTCGGTGCCGAGCGAACTAATCGGCGTCGGTCGGCGGGAGGCGTTCGAACGTCGGGGGCAGCGGGGTCAGACGAGCACCTGCGCCACCCCGAACAGGACGACGACCCCCAGCACGTCGCAGAGGTTGGTGACGACGGGGATGACCACGTCGTCGGGGTCGAGGCCGAACCGATAGGCGACGTAGGTCGAAGAGAACGTCACGACGACCGCGAGGACGGCGAGCGAAATCCCGCTCGATAAGGCGACGAGGACGACCCGCTGGAGGGCCAGCGACGTGTCGCCGGAGACGAGGAGCGTGGCGACCCACGCGCCCGCGCCGATGACGGGAAACACCGTCACCGCGAGGGCGAGCGTGGCGACGGCGTTGCCCGCGAGTTCGTCGTCGCGGGGCGAAAACGAGAGCGTCCCGAGGTGGAACGACGTGGAGAGCCGCGCCGCGAGGACGCTCCCGAGGTTGCCCGCGGTCCCGATAGTGACGGGGACGAGCACGAGCAGCGACGGATAGCGGAACAGTTGCGCCTCGAAGCTCCCGAGAACGAGGCCGCTGCCGAGTTCGACGAGCGTGAGCACGAGCAGCACCGGGAGCATCGCCCGCGTGATGGCGCGGACGGTCCACTCGGTCGGCACTCAGAACACCCCCGCGACGGCGAGGACGGTTCGGACCGCGATGAGCAGAAAGAGGACGCCGAACACGTCGCCGGTGGTGGTCACGACCGGGCCGACGATGGTGTCGGGGTTGCGTCCGCGGCGGTAGCCCGCGAAGACGACGCTGACGACGACGACGGTCAGGACGATGCCGGACAGCAGGCCGGCGACGATGGCGACGCCGACGAGAATCGGAAGCGGCGCGACCCGGCTGCCGAGAAGCGTGAGGAGGAAGTACGCGACGACGGCGGCGAACGTGCTCGTGAGCACGCCGTTGGCGAGCGCGGCCGTCGCGGCCGCCCGGAGGCGCTCGTCGCCGCCGGTGACGCGGGGTTCGATGAGCCCCTGATGGAGCGCGGTGGCGATGCGAGCGCCGAGCGAGCCGTAGACGTTCCCGCGGGTCGCCAAGAGCGCGGGAACGAGGACGAGCAGCCCCGGGACGGCCCGGAGTTCGGCCCGCATCCCCCCGAGGACGACGCCGGCGACGAGGCCGCCGACGAGGCTGGCCGCGAGCGCGGGCAAGGCTTCCTTGTAGGCCTCGACCGCCACGTCTCGCACGGTCATTGTGGGGTGCGACGGCCCCGAGCGTTAAAAGTCGGCGGTATCGCGGCGCAGCGAGGCGAGGAACTCGCGCGGGCAAGCACAGAAACCGCGGCGAAGAAATCGTGCGTGTTCAGAACGGCCCCATGCCGCCGAGACCGCCCATGCCGCCACCGCCGCCGCCACCCTGGTTCTGGAGCTTCTTCATCATCCGCTGCATGTCGCCGTCGCCCATGTTCTGGAACTGCTTGATGGTCTGTTCCATCATGCGGTGCTGTTCGAGCAGTTCCTGAATCGTCTCCTCGTCCTGTCCCGACCCCTGCGCGATGCGCCTGACGCGGGACGCGCCGACCTTCCGGGGGTTCTCCAGTTCCTCCTCGGTCATCGAGTCCATGATGACCTCGAACGCGCGCATCCGGTCTTTTGTCACGTCCATCGCGTCGTCCGGAAGCTGGTCTTTGATGCCGCCGCCGAAGCCCGGAATCATGTCGAGCACCTGGTCGAGCGGCCCCATCTTGTCCATCGCCTCCATCTGCTTTTGCATGTCCTTGAGGGTGAAGTTCCCCTTCATCATCTCCTCGGGGTCCCAGTCCTCGTCTTCGGCCTGGGTCTCGGACATGGCGCGTTCGACGCGCTCGGAGAGCTGTTTCAGGTCGCCCATGCCGAGCAGCCGAGAGATGAAGCCGTTCGGCTCGAAGCGCTCGATGTCCTGGACCGTCTCGCCCATCCCGAGGAAGGCGATGGACGAGTCGGTCTCGTTGACGGCGGTCAGCGCGCCGCCGCCCTTCGCCGTCCCGTCGAGTTTGGTGATGACGACGCCGCCGATGCCGATGGATTCGTCGAACTGCTGGGCCTGTTCCTTCGCCCCTTGCCCGATTGCCGCGTCGAGGACGAGCAGGTTCAGGTCGGGCTGGACGACGCCCTCTATCTCCTCGATTTCGTCGATGAGGTCGTCTTCGAGCGCGTGGCGACCGGCCGTGTCGACGATGTGCACGTCGGCGTCCTCGGTCGCTTCGAGCCCCTCGCGGGCGATTTGGACCGGGTCGTCGCAGTCGGGGTCGCCGTAGAAGTCGACCTCGGCGCGCTCGCACATCTGCTTGGCCTGGTCGTACGCTCCGGGGCGGAAGGTGTCGGTTTGGATGACCGCGGGGCGAAGCCCCTTCTTCGAGAACCACCACGCCATCTTGGCGGAGGTTGTCGTCTTCCCCGACCCCTGGAGGCCGGCGAGCATGATGGTCTGCGATTCGAGCGGAATCTCCGTCGACTCGCCGATGAGGTCGACGAGTTCCTCGTAGACGATTTTCAGGACGTGGTCGCGCGCGCTCGTGCCGCCCGGCGGCTCCTCTTCCAGCGCGCGGGTCTTGATGGAGTCCGAGAGATCCATGACGAGGCTGACGTCGACGTCGGCGGAGAGCAGGGAGCGCTGAATCTCCTTGACGATCTCCTGAACGTCGTCCTCGTCGAGGCGGGACTTCCCGCGCAGCTTATCGAGACTGCCGCGGAGGGAACTCCCGAGATTGTCGAGTACCATTGTGCGTTCCTACGCCGTCGCGCCGGTAAAGGCTTTATCCGTCGCGTTCGGGGCCAACACCTATCGGCTCGGCCCTCGACAGCGCACTCGATGACCACGATTCTCGTCCTCGACCGTCCCACGCACGGCATCCCGGCGTCGGAGTACGCCGCGGCCCTCCGCGAGCGCCTGCCCGACGCGACCGTGCGCCACCCGAAGACGACCGCCGAAACGCTCGACGCCGCGACGGACGCGACCGTCATCACGGGCACGTCGCTCCCCGACGAGGTGCTCGACGCCGCCGACGACCTCCGACTGTTCGCCGGCGCGACCGCCGGCTACGACCACCTCCCGCTGGACACACTCCGCGAGCGGGGCGTCCGCGTCACCAACGCGTCCGGCGTCCACGGCCCCAACATCGCCGAACACGTCCTCGGGTGGCTGCTCATGATTACCCGCCGACTCGACGAAGGCCTCCGCCGCCAGCGACGACGCGAGTGGCGGAGTTTCCAGTCGTACGGCGAGTTACAGGGGGCGACGGCTACCGTGGTTGGTCTCGGCGCTATCGGACAGGCAGTCGTCGAGCGACTCGACGCGTTCGGCGTCGAGACCGTCGGCGTTCGCTACACGCCCGAAAAGGGCGGCCCGACCGACGAAGTGCTCGGATTCGACGACCTCGAATCGGCGCTCGTCCGCACCGACTTCCTCGTGGTCGCGTGCCCGCTGACCGACGAGACGCGCGGACTCATCGACGGCCGGGCGCTGAGCGCGCTCCCCGAACACGCCGTCCTCGTCAACGTCGCTCGCGGCGGTATCGTCGACACCGACTCCCTCGTCTCGCACCTCCGAAGCAACCGCCTCCGCGCCGCCGCGCTCGACGTGACCGACCCCGAACCGCTGCCCGAAGACCACCCGCTTTGGGGCTTCGAGAACGTCTACATCACCCCGCACGTCTCCGGCCACACGCCGCACTACTGGACGCGAGTCGCCGACATCCTCGCGGAGAACGTCGAGCGACTGGCGTCGGCGTCGGACGGCGAAACGCCAACGCTCCGCAATCAGGTCGTTCCGAAGCCGGACTCGGACGCTGGCTCGAACCCCTGAGCTACTTCCCGCGACGAATCGTAGCCCCGGGCGATGACGACGCTCGCGTTCGGCCTCGACGCCGCGACCTACCTCGCGTTCTGCGGGGCGGCGGTCGCGCTCATCCTCGCGCCCGGTCCCGACACGATGTACGTCCTCGCCCGCGGCCTCGACGGTCGCGGACCGGGCGTCCGGTCGGCGTTCGGCATCGCCACGGGCGTCCTCTTTCACACGCTTCTCGCGGCGCTCGGCGCGGCGGCGCTCTTTCGAACCGTCCCCGAGGCCGCCGCGGCGGTCAAGTACGTCGGCGCGGCGTACCTCGTGTACCTCGGCGTCACCGCCCTCCGAAACGATGAGTTCGACCCAACTGTCGAGACCGAAAGCGGGGCGAGCTTTCGCCGGGGCGTCCTCGTCAACGCGCTCAACCCGAAGGTCGCGCTGTTCTTCCTCGCGTTCCTCCCCGGGTTCGCCGGGCAGGGGACGGGAGCCGGCGTCAGGATGGCGAGTCTGGGCGCGACCTACGCCACCCTCACGGCGCTGTATCTCTCTGTCGTCGCGCTCGGCGCGGACCGACTCGGCTCGCGGCTCGCGGAGACCCGGGTCGCCAGCGCGCTGAACTACGTCGGCGCGGGGACGATGCTGCTGCTCGGAGTCGTGCTCGTACTGGAGTGAGCGTGAGGCGACCGAAAGAAACGGACGACGGACCGAGGACGATTACTCGTCTTCACCGAGCAGGCGCTCGACCATCTGCTCGGGGTCGAACTTCTCGATGTGGTCGTAGCCCTGTCCCACGCCGAGGAACAAGATGGGCTTGCCCGTCACGTACGCGATGGAGATGGCCGCGCCGCCGTTGGAGTCGGCGTCGGCCTTCGTTAGAATCGCGCCGTCGATGGCGGCCGCGTCGTTGAACTGCCGGGCGCGTTCGACCGCGTCCTGGCCGGCGACCGCCTCGTCCACGAAGAGGGTGAGGTCCGGGCCGACGACGCGGTCTATCTTCTCCAACTGCGCCATCAAGTCGTTGGAGGTGTGGAGCCGACCGGCCGTGTCGCCGAGGACGATGTCGATGTCGTGGGCCTCGGCGTACTCGACGCCGTCGTAGATGACCGCCGCCGGGTCGCCGCCCTGCTCGTGGGCGATGAGCTTCTTGCCGAGCGCCTCCGCGTGCTCGCGGATCTGCTCGTTCGCGCCGGCGCGGTAGGTGTCGCCGTTGGCGAGCACCGTCGAGTAGCCCTGCTTTTCGAAGTACTTCGCGAGTTTGGCGATGGTCGTCGTCTTCCCGACGCCGTTGATGCCGGTGAAGATGAGCGTGACCGGCTTGTCGGCCTCGGCGATGCGCTGGTCGAAGTCGAACTGCCCGACGCTGATGACCTCGTACAGCGCGTCGTGGAGCGCCTCGGAGACGAGCTGGCCGGTGCTCTCGACCTGCTTTCGCGTCTCTCCGATGAGCTTCTCGCGGATGGTCTCGAGAATCTCCTCTGCGACCTGCATCTCGACGTCGCTCTGGAGGAGCGCCATCTCGAGCTCCCAGAGGGGGTCTTCGAGGTCTTCCTCCTCGATGACGACCTTCCCCGTGGCGAACGCGGCGGCGCGGCGGAGCCGACCCGGACCGGACGAATCGTCTTCGTCTTCCTCGGTCAGCGCCGCCTTCGCGGCGTCGGAGGCGAGCGACTCGCGCGGTTCGACCTCGTCGGCCGTCGGCTCGCCGCTCGGCTCGTCGCCCGCGTCCGCGCCGGCGTCGACTTCGGAACCCGGCTTCGGGGTCGCCGCGGGTTCGGATTCGGATTCGGGTTCGGCTTCGGCTTCGGCTTCGACCGCCGCGGACGCCGACTCGGCGTCCGCGGGAGCGTCGGCCGCGTCGGCTTCGGACCCGGCGTCCGCGTCGCCGACGGCGTCGGCGTCCGCGTCGGCAGCAGCGGGTTCGGACGCCTCGGGTTCGACCGCCGCGTTGTCCGCGTCTGCTGGTGCTGATTCCGCTTCCGCGTCGGCGTCGGCTTCGGCCTCGTCGGCGGCCGCCTCGGCCTTCTCTTCGGCGGTCTCTTCAACGTCGTTACGGAAGCGGTTGAGTTTCTTCTTCAGTCCGTCGAACATCTGAATAGTAGGAGGTGGGGGTAGGGGTTACCTTACTCGTCGTCGCCGTCGTCGCCCTCGCCCTGCATCTGCTGCATCTGCTGCATCTGCTGTTGCTGCATCTGCTGTTGGGCCTGCATCGCCTGCTCTTCGATCTCGTCGCTCTCCTCTTCGAGCTCCTCGATCTGGCCGCGAACGCTCGCGATCTCCTCGTCGAGCGCGTCCTGCTTGCGTCGCAGGGTCTCGATGGCCGTGCTCTGTTCCTGTTCGGCGGCGTAGTTCGCGCCGAGGGAGACGACGATTTCGTCGATGTCCTGGACTTCGGCGCGGAGATACGCGTCGCCGCCGAGGGGCACCTGCACCGTCGAGCCCGTTTCGAGCGTCTCGATGGCCTCGACCGCCTCGTCGATTTCGTCTTTCTCGTCGTTCAGGTCGGAGACTTCGGCTTCGAGCGATTCGATTTCCTCGTCGAGCGCCTGAAGCTCCTGGGAGAGCTGCTGAAGTTGCTGCTGACCGCCACCCATCATGCCGCGGACACCTCGTTGAGTTCGACCTTCGTACGCTTGATTCCGTGCTCGCTCCCGATGAGCGAAAAGGCGCGTTCCTGTGCGACGTTCTCATTCGGCGCTTCGACAGTCTTCGTGAACTCGTGGACGACGCCACGGCTCGTGAAGCTGCCCGTGATAATGAACTGGCTCATGCACGTCGGTCGGGTGGCGAGCGGGAAAGGTCTTCCTACTCGGAGCGAAACCGAAGCGAGAAACGGGGGGACGCGAGGCCCTCAGTCGATGTAATCGAGGGCGTCTTCGATGCGACCCAGCTCCGGGCCGGTCGTGTCCTCGCCGACGACGTAGCTCTCGTCGTTGGCGACGAGGCCGGAGCCGACGAGCGGGCCGCCGTAGTTGATGGTGCCGATGTCGGCGCGAACGTCGAGCAGCGCTTCGAGCGCTTCGAGTTCGGGTTCGCGCGACTTCGGGTGACAGAGGACGCCGCGGTTGTTGGCGACGGCCGCCGTCCCGACGGTCCGAACGTCGGCGAGGTCGCCGCGTTCGACGGGGACCTCGAGCGCCTCCTCGACGGCCGCGACGGCCTCGTCGGAGAGCTCTGCGTGGACGTACGCGCCGTAGTCGTTCGCGAGAACGACGTTGCCGGCGGCGTTGATGCGACCGGGAAGCTCGTAGACCGGGAGGTCCACGGCGTCGGTGAGGGCCTCCTTCTCGCGGGACGTGGCGCGGCTCGACACGAGAAGTCCGTTCTCGTTACCCGTCGCTAACGCACCGACCGTTCCCGACCCGCCGACGGTCGTCTTGACCAGCGGCACGTCGAGTTCTTCGGCCATCTGCACGGCGAGCGAGTCGTCGGCGTCCGGGCGGACCAACAGCGCGTCGTCGGTCGCGCGAGCGAAGACGCCGATGTAGGACGAACCGGCGAAGGAGGCGCGAAGCACCGTTTACTCGGCCGGTTCCGCTTCGACGACCGACTCGCCGTCCTCGTCGAAACGCGCGGCGCGGACGCGGAACTTGCTCGGCGGGCTCTGCCGACCGTGCGCCCAGATGTCCTCGTTGATCTGCGTGTCGAGACGCACGTTCTCGGCGTCGACCTTGAAGTGCTTCGCGAGGTGCTCGCGGATGAGCGTCATCGAGCGGCCCGCGCGTTCGTGTGCCGGAACCGCCTGCACGTCTCGGAGCGGGACGGTGACGACGCGCTCCTCGAAGTCGTTTGCGCTCATTGCTTACTCGTCCGTGTTGCTCCGCCGCCAGTTGCGACGCTTGGGGTTTCGCGTGACTTCCATGTCCGTCTTGAGCATGACCCACGCGGGGACGCGACTGTTCTGGCGTTCGAGCTTCGCCAGACGCTTCTTCTTGGACTTCGACTTCTTACCCATAGTGGGCTGTACTTTCCATCCTCCGCATAAAATCTTGTTCCTTCGAGTTTCGGGCGTGTGAGGGGCGTCCGCACGCCCGAATCGGCTGAAACGCGGCTCTCCGCGGGGTCGGCGTCGCGGGCGGCCGACCGACCGACGACTGACGCGCCTCACAGCGAGACCCGCGCCACCGTCTCGTACTCGGGGGCGTCGGGACCGAGGTCGCTCTTCTTCAGGCGCACCTCGCGCACGCGAAACGACCCGACCGTCGGTGACTGGCCCCCGACGACGCGCCGCACGAGGTCCTTCCCGCGGGCGTCGTCCATGCGGGCGAGCGTGACGTGCGGCGTGAACTCGTGGTCCTCAGGGTCGAAGCCGAGTGCCGTCGTCTCGCGTTCGATGGCCTCGTGGAGCCGCGTCAACTCGGTCCCGCCGTCGTCGACGCCGACCCAGACGACCCGGATGTAGTCGAGCGAGGGAAAGACGCCCAGCCCGCCGACCGAGGCGTCGAAGGGGCCGACTCCGGCGGCATCGACGGCCGATTCGACCGCATCCTCCACCGCTCCGACGCGGTCCGGCGACACCTCGCCGAGGAACTTCAGGGTGACGTGCGCACTCTCGGGGTCGGTGAACCGAAGTCCGTCCGCGTCCGAAAGCCGGTCCTGTACCGCGGCGACGCCCGCCGCGAGCGAGTCGGGGAGGTCGACGGCGAGAAAACAACGCATGGCAGATGGTTGACCCGAACCGGACGTTAACGTTCCGCCGGGTCGCGGTCGGCGTCGCCCGCGCGGTCGTCCTCCTCGGGCGTCCACGTCCGGGCGATGCTGAACGCCTCGCCGTCCACGAACGTCACCTCGTACACGTCGGGCGTCGTCAGCCCCGTCCAGAACTCGCGGCCGTAGCGCGGGTCGTAGGCGTTGAACACGAGCGCCATGAGCGTCCCGTGGGTGCCGACGACGACGTGGCGGTCGGGGTACGCCTCGACGAGGCGGTCGACTGCGGCGACGCCGCGGGCCTGCGCCTCGGCGTGGGACTCGCCGCCGGGGTGCGACGCGTTCGGGTTCGCCCAGAGGTGTTCGACGGCCTGTTCGACCTCCTCGACGGGCGAGTCCGCGAGTTCGCGTTCTCTGAGGTCCTCGTCGACGATGAGCGGGGCGTCCGCCGCGTCGGCGACGCCCTCGACGGTCGCGCGGGCGCGCTCGGCGGGGCTGGTGGCGACCACGTCCGCGAGGTCCGCGAGGCGAGCGGTGACGCGCGCGGCGTCCCGGCGGCCGCGACGCGAGAGGCCGCGGGTGCGCTCGGCGTCGGGGGCGGACGAAGGGTGGGCGTGCCGGACGAACGACACGACCGTCGTCGGGGGCGCGGGCATTCGGAGACGCTCGCCCGCGGGAGGCTAAAAAGCGGTCGGTGTCGTCCCGCTGACGCAGCGTTTAACCGCCGTGACGCCCAAGCGCGGCTATATGACCGACGACGGCAAGCGACCCCACCGCTTCTCCGAAGGGCAGGGGTTCGACGAGGACTACTCCGATTTCTCGCTCGACCCGCCCGAACTCTCGGTGGACCCGACGAAGGTCGACCCGGTCGACTCGCGCGTCCTGACCGACATCCTCGACCAGCGGAACATCGACCCCGAGGACGTCGACGTCGAGAAACTGCTCGACGTGGCGCTCTCGTACATGCAGATTAACCGCTTCGAAGAGGCCACCGAGGCGTTCGAGCGCGTCGCCCGGTTCGCCGGCGACGACGACGACATCGCCCAGGAGGCGTGGGTCAACAAGGGCGCGGCCCACGGCCAACTCGAAGAGTGGGACGAGGCCATCGGCTCCTACCGGGAGGCGCTCAAACTCGACGACGACGGCGAACACGCCGCGACGGCCCACACCAACCTCGCGTACGCGCTCTGGGAGGCCGGCCAGACGGCCGACGCGCTCGACCACGCGGAGCGCGCCGTCGAACTCGACCCGCGCTTCCCGCAGGCGTGGTACAACCGCGGCTTCTTCCTCCACGAGCGCGGCCTCAACGAGGACGCCGTCAACGCCTTCGACAACGCCATCCGCCTCGGGATGCGCACTCCCGGCGTCCATGAGGAGAAGGCGCGCGCGCTCGAAGAACTCGGGCGCGACGAGGAGGCAGAGCAGGCCCAGCAGCAGGCCGACGACCTCCGCGAGCAGGCCGAAGCGGAACTCGTCGAGGAGTACTAGATGCTCCTCCGCGAGCGGGAGACCCCCGAAGGGCTCCTCGTCTCGGTCTGCGACCCCGACTGCATCGGCGAGACCTACACCGACGACGGCGTCTCGCTGGACGTGACGGAGGACTTCTACGGCGGCGACGAGGCCGAGACCGCCGACGAAGACGCCGTCGTGGACAGCCTCACCCGCGCGACCGTCGCCAACATCGTCGGCGAGGAGTCCGTCTCGGTCGCCATCGACGCCGGCCTCGTAGACGAGGAAACCGTCCTCGAAGTCGGCGGCACGCTCCACGCGCAACTGCTCTGGCTCCGCTGAGCCGCCGTCGAAAATCAGTGCGCTCCGCGCTCCCGCGCCGGTACGTTACGCCGGGCGCTCGACGCCCGTTATCTCGAAGCGGGCGCCGCCGTTTTCGGCCTCGGTGACGTCGATATCCCAGTCGTGCGTGTGAACGGCCTGCGCGACGATTGACAGACCGAGGCCGGTCCCCTCCTCGCCCGTGGTGTAGCCGGCCTCGAACACCTCGTCGCGGGTCTCCGCGGGGATGCCGACGCCGTCGTCTTCGACGTAGAACCCCGTCACGTCCGCGTCGCCACAGAGCACGCCGACCGTCACGGTCAGGTCGTCGCTCGCGCCGTGCTCGACAGCGTCGTCGGGAGAATCCCGACTGCCCGTCGAGCCGTGCTCGACGGCGTTCCGAAACAGGTTCTCGAACACGTGTCCCAACAGACTCGGGTCCGCGCGGAACTCGACGGTGTCGGCGACGACGAGGTCGGCCGAGCCGGTGTCGACGTGCTTCCACGCGGCCGTCGCGCGCGTTTCGAGGTCGACGGTCGAGAGCTCCTCGACCGCGTCGTGGCGGGCCAACACCAGCGCGTCGGTGATGATGTCGTCCATCCGGTCGAGCGCGCCGGCGACCTGTTCGAGTCCGTCGGCGGCGACCACGTCGTCGAGGAGCGATTCGACGTAGCCCACGGCGACCGAAAGCGGGTTTCTGAGGTCGTGCGAGAGCATCCGCGCGAGATTCCGGAGGCGCTCGGCCTTCTCTTCGGCCTCCAGTTCCGCGCGCTTTCGGTCGGTGATGTCGAGGTGTGCGATTTGAACGTACGTCTCGCCGTCGTCGGTAAATCGAGTCGCCCGCATGGTGAACCAGAGGCGCTCTTCGGGCGTCTCACAGGGGTATTCGAAGGAAAACTCGTCTCTGTCGCCGTCGATGACGGCGCGGATGCCCTCGCTGGCCGTCGTCGCGTCGGCGTCGGCGCTGAGGTCGCAGACGCCGAGGTAGTTCATGCCGACGGAGCTACTGTCGCCCTGATAGCCGTGTTCGTTGCCGAACTCCTGCCACGCGCGGTTGGTGTAGACGATGACGCCGTCCTCGTCCAGAATCGCGAGTTGCGTCGGGAGCGCGTCGAGGCTCGAAAACGCGAGCGAGGACGAGGTGGCGTGCGACATTGTTTCACGAACGGGCGTGAGCTACTTGATTCGTTTGGGTGGGGGCCCGACACGTCTCCGGCGCGGTCGCCGTCGCGTCGCAGTCGCCGTCGTCGCCATCTCGTCGTCGCGTCACCGTCACCGGCCACAGTTGCCGGCTGACGAAACCGAATTCGGTTTCGGAGCCGCGTGCGGACCGAAGACGTGTTGTGCCTACGGGGGTAACTCACACCCAATGAGAGTGCAGGAGTCGTACCCCGTCGACGTCGACGCCATCCGCGCGGATTTTCCCATCCTCCAGCGGAAGGTCGGCGGCGACATCTCGACGCCGGGTGAGCACGACGACGACGACACGCCGCTCGTCTACCTCGACAACGCCGCGACGAGCCACACGCCGGAGCAGGTCGTCGACGCCATCGTCGACTACTACCACGGCTACAACTCGAACGTCCACCGGGGAATCCACCACCTGAGCCAGGAGGCCTCCGTCGCCTACGAGAACGCCCACGACCGCGTCGCGGAGTTCATCGGCGCGTCCGGCGGCCGCGAGGAGGTCGTCTTCACGAAGAACACCACCGAGTCGATGAACCTCGTCGCCTACGCGTGGGGCCTCGACGAACTCGGCCCGGGCGACTCGGTCGTCATGACCGAGATGGAACACCACGCCTCGCTGGTCACGTGGCAGCAAATCGCCAAGAAGACCGGCGCTGAGGTGCGCTACATCCGCGTCGACGACGACGGCCGCCTCGACATGGAGCACGCGAAGGAGCTCATCGACGACTCCACGAAGATGGTCTCGGTCGTCCACGTCTCGAACACGCTCGGGACCGTCAACCCGGTTTCCGAACTCGCGGACATGGCCCACGAGGTCGGCTCGTACATCTTCGTCGACGGCGCGCAGTCGGTCCCGACCCGCCCCGTCGACGTGGAGGCCATCGACGCCGACTTCTTCGCCTTCTCCGGCCACAAGATGTGCGGCCCGACGGGCATCGGCGCGCTCTACGGCAAGCGCGACATCCTCGACGAGATGCAACCGTATCTCTACGGCGGCGAGATGATTCGGAGCGTCACCTACGAGGACTCCACGTGGGAGGACCTGCCGTGGAAGTTCGAGGCCGGCACGCCGCCCATCGCGCAGGGCGTCGGCTTCGCCGCGGCCGTCGACTACCTCGACGATATCGGCATGGAGAACGTCCAGGCCCACGAGGAACTGCTCGCGGAGTACGCCTACGACCGCCTCGGAGAGTTCGACGACATCGAGATTTACGGCCCGCCGGGCGACGACCGCGGCGGCCTCGTCGCGTTCAACCTCGACAGCGTCCACGCTCACGACCTCTCGAGCATCCTCAACGAGCAGGGCGTCGCCATCCGCGCGGGCGACCACTGTACCCAGCCGCTCCACGACAAACTCGGCGCAGCGGCCTCGACGCGGGCGTCGTTCTACATCTACAACACGAGAGAGGAAGTCGACGCGCTGGTCGACGCCATCGACGCCGCTCGCGAACTGTTCGCCTAAACAGAGCCGTTCCGCGAACGTAGTGAGCGGACCGACGAGCGAGGGGAGGCACGGAGTGCCGAACCGAGCGAGGAGCGTTTTTGGTCCAGCTTTTGCCGAGCGAGTGCAACGAGCGCAGCGCAAAAGGTGGTCTCACGACACGAGAGAGGAAGTCGACGCGCTGGTCGACGCCATCGACGCCGCTCGCGAACTGTTCGCCTGAGTAGTCCGTTTTTCGCGGTATCTGGGGCGAGGTCGCCCCAATACATTTGTCCCGCTGACACGTCGTCGGAGCGTATGCTTCAATCGCTGACCGGCTTCCTCGTCGAGACGCTCCGGGAGACCGTCTCGGAGTTCGGGACGGCGGTGCAGGACGCCGCGCCGAAGGTGCTCACGGCGGTCGTCTTCCTCGCGCTCGCCTACGTCGGCATCAGGGCGATACTGTTCGTCGTCCGCGGCGTGCTCGACGGGCTGTACCCCGAAGAACAGGACCTCGTGGTGGAACTCGGCGTCGCCGTCGCGGGCGCGTTCCTCTGGTTCGGCGCGGCGCTCGCGCTGTTGAACATCGTCGGCATGACCGAGGTCGCGGCGAGCCTCGGCACCGCGACCGGCTTCATCGCGCTGGGCGTCTCCTACGCGCTGTCGAACATGATAGCCGACACGGTGGCGGGCGTCTACCTGCTTCGGGACCCCGATTTCAACCCCGGCGACCGGGTGAAAGCCGACCCGGTGACGGGGACGGTCAGCGCCATCGAACTCCGGAAGACGCGCTTCGAGAGCGACGAGGGCGACACCGTCGTCGTGGCCAACCGCGACGTCGAGAAGAAGTGGACGAAGTACGACGCGACCGCGGCCGGAGACGCGGCGGCGACGGACGCGACGTAGGCGGTGAATTCGGCCGAATCGCCGGCCCCGGAATCCTTTTACGGCGCTCGGGCGTAGCCCCGACGAACACCAATGGGCATTGGCTCAGACATGTATCGTCAGCAGATAATGGACCACTACAAGAACCCCCGGAACCACGGTCGGCTGGAGTCGCCGACGTTCACCCACACCGGGGAGAACCCCTCCTGCGGCGATACGATTACGATGGACGTGCAGCTCGCCGACGACGGCGAGACCATAGAGCGCGTCGCGTTCTCCGGCGATGGCTGCGCCATCAGTCAGGCGTCCGCGAGCATGCTCACCCAGCGACTGCCGGGCACGACGCTCTCGGAGCTGGAAGCGATGGACACCGACGACATCACCGAGATGCTCGGCGTCGACATCTCGCCGATGCGCATCAAGTGCGCCGTCCTCGCGCGACAGGTCGCACAGGACGGCGCGAAGATTCACGACGGCGAGATAGAAATCGAGCGGACGAAGACCGAAGACGGCGACGACTGAGCCGACTTCGGCCGACGGCGGCAGGCGAACCGAACGCGATTCGAGCTGTGCGGTTCGAGCTATTCTTCGTCCGTCCCCGCGCCGAGCGCCGCCGCCAGCGCGACGAGGTAGCCGAGCCCCGCCTTGACCTCGGGGTCGCGAGTGGCCCGCAGGAGGCCGACCGCGCCCACGGGCGTCGCCTCCACCTCCTCCGCGTCGCCGACGGCGCGGAGCAGGCGCTTCATCCCGGCGACGGTGTCGGGGTCGGCGGCGTCGTCTGCGACTTCCGCGAGCGAGGTGCCGGTCCGCGCGAGCGACCGCACCATCTCGTCGTCGAGCGCGCCGACGCCGAGTTCGAGCACGTCGATGAGGTCGTTGACGAGGCCGAGTCGCTCGACGAGGAGCGCGACCTCCTCGGGGTTGTTCTCGATGGCCCGCACGAGTTCGTCGGGCACCTGCTGTTCGGTCGTCGTGGTTGGTTCGTGGTCCTGCATTGGTCTCACCTCAGAGCATCCCCCTGGCAGTCAGCCAGTACGATTCGTTGTACGCGTGTTTCGCCCAGTGGATGGGCTTCGACGGCTGGCGCATCGTCGCGGGCGTCTCGTAGTCGAACGAGACGAACGACGCCTCGTCGAGGCCGGTCTCGACGAAGCAGACGGTCTTGCCGTCGTACCGCTTCGTCGGCGTGCGACCCCGGACTTCCGCGGCGATGCGCTCCGCGACCGCGAAGGCCTGGAAGTGCGCCGCGCTCCCGGCTTTCGGGATGGGCAGCGCCGCCGTGTCACCGATGGCGTACACGTCCTCGGCGGCGGTCGCGCGGAGGGTCCGCTGGTCCACGTCGACCCAGCCGGCGTCACCGAGGCCGGAGTCGGTGATGAGTTCGTCACCGCGGTGCGGCGGGATACCGACCAGTAAGTCGTAGTCCACTTCCGCACCGCTTTCCGCCGAGACGACCCGTTCGTCCGGGTCGACGGCGTCGACGACGAAGTCGGTCTCGACGCGGACGCCGCGGTCGGCCAGAATCGGGTCGGCCCACTCCGCGACCTCGGGCTTCCCGTGACTCCGCTCCATCGGGTAGGTGTAGACGAGGTCCGTGTCCTCGCGCAGCCCGCGGCTCCGGAGCCAGTCGTCCACGATGAACGTGAATTCGAGCGGCGCGGCCGGGCACATGTGGGGCGTCCCGACGACGCTCAACACGAGGCGACCGCCCTCGAACTCCGCGAGGGCGTCGCGGAGCCGTTCGGCCCCGTCGGCGCTGTAGAAGTGGTGTGCGCCCTGCCGGAAGCCGGGGACTGCGTCGGGGTCGAGCTTCGCGCCGGTCGCGAGGACGAGCGTGTCGTACTCGATGACCTCGTCGCCGTCCTGACAGTAGAGGCGCGTTTCGTCGGTGTCGACCCGGCGGACGCGGTTGGTGACGAGGTTCACCCGCTCGTCGACGAGCTCCCGCAGGTCGCGGACGCCGTCGTCCGGCTCCGCGAGTCCGAACGGCACGTACAAGAACACCGGCTTGTAGACGTGTTTCGTATCGTCGGAGACCAGCGTTACCTCCACGTCGCCGTCGTCTATCTCCGACGCGAGTTCCTCGGCGAGACGGTTCGAAACCACCGTTCCACCCGTGCCACCGCCAACGACTACGATTCGGTTCGTCATGGAGTTCACCTACCTAAACGGTGGGCCGCCAACGGAATAGTATTGCAAGCTATTTCCAACATTATGAGAACCAAGCGGCGGTGCAGCCGCTCGGGGCGACGGGGGAAAGGGAGAATGTGGGTGGGAAGGAGGTGCGTGGGGGAACGGGTGACCGTGGAGTCGTGTAAACCGAAGCGGCCAAGCGACCGACCGAGTGATTGAGTGGCCGACCGACCGAGCGTCGGCTTACTCGGGCTTGAGACCGGCGTCCTGCACGCGCATGATGGCCTCGCCGTCAGCGAGGTTCGGCGCGTCCACGAGGCGGACGATACGCTTGTCGCCCTTGGACTTGCGGAGGTAGATGCGGAACGTCGACGTGTGGCCGAGGATGTTGCCACCGATGGGCTGGGTCGGGTCGCCGAAGTAGGAGTCGGGGTTCGACGCGACCTGATTCGTCACGAGGATGCCCGTGTTGAACAGGTCGCCGATGCGCATCAGGTCGTGGAGGTGCTTGTTGAGCTTCTGCTGGCGCTCTGCGAGTTCGCCGCGGCCGACGTACTCGGCGCGGAAGTGAGCGGTGAGCGAGTCGACACAGAGGAGGCGGACCGGCCACTCGGTGTCCTCGTGCTCGCCGGCGAGCTCCTTGGCCTTCTCGGCGAGGAGAATCTGATGGTTGGAGTTGAACGCCTTGGCGACGTGAATCTTGTCGAGGAAGTCGTCGACGAGCGCCTTCATGGTCTCCTCGTCGTCGATGGAGCCCTCCATCTCGCGGTCTTCGAGCGTCGCTTCGAGCGCCTCGTCTTCGAGCCCGCGGACCATGTCGTCGATACGCTCGGGTCGGAACGTGTCCTCGGAGTCGATGAAGATACAGCCGCCGCCGAGGCCGCCCTGTTCGGGCGGAAGCTGGACGTTGACCGCGAGCTGGTGGGTTACCTGGGACTTCCCGGCACCGAACTCGCCGTACACCTCGGTGATGGACTGCGTTTCGAGGCCGCCGCCGAGGAGTTCGTCGACTTCGTCGATCTGCCAGCTCAGCTTACCGATCTGCTGGCGTCGTTCGAGGACCATCGAGCCGGTCTCGAAGCCGCCCACGTCGGCCGCGTCGCGGGCCGCGTTGATGATGTCGGAGGCCGTGCTGGAGCCGATGTCGGCCTTGTTCGACAGTTCGCCGGGGCTGGCGACCGCGATGGACTGATAGCTGTCGTAGCCGGTGTCTGTGAGTTTGTCGGCCGTCGCCGGGCCGACGCCGGGGAGACTTTCGAGGTCGTCTTCTGCCATACCCAGTCGTTCCGCCTATACCCTCATAAACCCTCGTTAACAGCAAGGTGAAAGTGAAACCGAGGGACGTGGTGGGGTCGGCAATCGGGCCGGTGCGGAGATTCAAGGGCGATATCGCGAGGACAGGGTCGGACGGGAGAGAGACTGGGTCGGCTCCGAACTCGGCTGAGAGCGCGGGCTGGCGCGGAAGTAAAACCGAACAGAAAGGGAAGGGGTCGGGGGCTGACGACGAGAGCGTCAGGTGCGACGGGCGAGCGCGGTCACTCCCACGGGTGGCCGTTCCGCGTCGATGGCCACAGCGGGTACCAGTAGCTCTCGTCGTCTTCTATCTCCAGTTCGCCGTCGAGGACGGATTCGAGTTTGAATTCGAGGCTCTGGTTCCGTGACGAGGTTCCCTGCGGGGCGAAGGGGTAGTACGCACCGCGGCGGAACGAGTAAATCCAGTAGGCGCGGTCGCCGTCGCGCTCGAAGCCGAACAGGGCGGCAAGCAGGCGCGACCCGTAGCCGCGCTCGATGAACTCGTCGGCGGCGAAGTGGACGCTCGTCACGAGGTCCTCGGGGTCGTCGTCGGCGAGGACGACCCAGTTGTAGCCGTGGCCATCGGTGTGGCGGCTGAACTCGGTGCCGGTCTCCTCGCTCCCGGCGGTGAGAATGTCCTCCACGGCGTCGACGGTGTCCGCGAAGTCGGTGCTGTCGACGGAGGAGAAACACAGCGCCGCCTCGTCGGCCGAGTCGAATCGGAGGTCCGCCTCCATCGTCAGGTACGCCGTGCTCATCCCGAAGAGGTCCTCGGGGTCCGCTTTCGTGGTCGCGTCGGACTCGGCGCTGATGCCGAGCACGGCGCGGAATGAATCGAACAGTCCCATCGGCGCTTAGACGGTCTCCATCTCGCGCTCCATGTCGCGGAGGCGCTCGACGCGGTTCTCGGTGGAGGGGTGAGTGCTGAACAGGCGACCGATGAAGTCGGACTTGATGGGGATGATGAAGAACGCGTTCATCTCCGAGGAGTCGCGCATGTCGCGCTTCGGGACGTTGTCCATCCGGCCCGAAATCTTGAGCAGCGCGGACGCCAGCGCCGAGGGACGGCCGGTGATAACGGCGGCCCCGCGGTCGGCGGCGTACTCGCGGTACCGCGAGAGCGCCCGAATCAGGAGATACGAGATAATCCAGACGACGAGCGACGCGATGATGGCGACGATGACCGGCGCGTTCTGGCGGTTGTCGTCGCCGCCGAAGAACCAGCCCCAGCGGACGATGAGGAAGGCGATGCTGGAGAGGAACGACGCGATGGTCATGACCATCACGTCGCGGTTCTTCACGTGCGCGAGTTCGTGGGCGATGACGCCCTCCAGTTCGTCGTCGTCGAGGGTGTCCATCAGGCCGGTCGTGACGCAGACGGCCGAACTCTTCTGGGAGCGCCCCGTCGCGAAGGCGTTCGGGACGCGGGTGTCTGCGATGGCGACCTTCGGCTTCGGGAGGTCGGCCTGCTGGGAGAGGCGACCGACCATCGCGTGGAGCTTTCGGGCCTGCGGGCCGTCGTCCTCGTCGACGACGCTCGCGCCCATGCTGTACAGCGCGATTTTGTCGCTGAAGAAGAACTGCGCGAAGAGGAAGACGCCCATGAACCCGGCCATGACGGCGAGGCTCTGGAAGTAGGCGAACAACACCCCCGCGAAGACGATGTAGAGGGCGAACAGGAGGAACATCGTGAGCGCCATCCGCCCCCGAAGTCCCCAGTCCGGTTTCCAGTTCATACCACCTGATTAGTAATCCGGCTAATAAACGCTGTTGGAGTGCGAAGCTGTCGCATACGACCACCCGAATCGTGAAGAATCGGGATATATCGTTTTGCCGCGGGAGCGCGTAGTTCCGGGTGACATGTTCGCCGATAGGGAAGACGCGGGCCGCCGGCTGGCGGACCTGCTCGACGAGCGAGAAGAGACGGCGGACCTCGTGTTGGCCATCCCGCGGGGCGGCCTCCCCGTCGGCGGGGAGGTCGCAGACCGCCTCAGAGCGCCGCTCGACGTAGTGGTCGCCTCCAAGGTCGGCGCGCCGGACAACCCCGAACTCGCCGTGGGGGCGGTCGCCGGCGACGGGAGCGCGTGGTGGAACGAGGACCTGCTTTCGTACCTCGACGTGGGCGACGACTACCTCGACCGCGAGCGCGAGCGCGAGGCCGCGGCGGCCAGAGAGAAGGTGTCGCTGTACCGCGGCGGCGACCCGCTTCCCGACGTGGCCGAAAAGCGCGTGGTCGTCGTCGACGACGGCGTCGCCACGGGTGCGACTGCCCGGGCGTGCCTGCGGCAGGTCGTCGCCGGCGGCGCTGAGCGCGTCGTCCTCGCGGTCCCGGTCGGCCCCCCGAACACCCTCTCGGAACTCGAAGCCGAGTGCGACGCGGTCGTCGCGGTCGAGTCGCCGGAGGCGTTCGGGGCCGTCGGTGCGTTCTACCGCGACTTCGCGCAGGTGTCCGACGAGGAGGCCGCGACGTACCTGCGCGATGGGGGCGGCGGCGCGCCGTGACGCCGAACTTAAGCGGTCGAACGGACTAGAGCCGTCAATGAGCGAATCCCGCGACTTCTGCCCTCGGTGCGGCGACCCGGTTCCGGAGCGACCGGAACCGCTCCCCGGGATGCCGCGCGAGCGCGACGACGTGCTCTGCGACTCGTGTTACTTCGAGGACTTCGACCTCGTGGACGCGCCCGACGAAGTGCAGGTCCGCGTCTGCGCGCAGTGCGGCGCGATTCATCGGGGCAACCGGTGGGTCGACGTCGGCGCGCGCGACTACACCGACATCGCCATCGAGGAGGTATCGAACTCTCTGGGCGTCCACCTCAACGCCGAGGAGGTCCGCTGGGGCGTCGAACCCGAGCAGGTCGACGAGAACAACATCCGGATGCACTGTCACTTCTCGGGCGTCGTCCGCGGCACGCCGCTGGAGGAGTCCGTCGTCGTCCCGGTGAGCATCGCCCGCGAGACGTGCCAGCGCTGCGGCCGCATCGCCGGCGGCTACTTCGCCAGCCTCGTGCAGGTCCGCGCCGACGACCGGACGCCGACGACCGAGGAGGCCGAGACGGCCATCGAAATCGCCGAGTCCTACATCGCGGAACGCGAGGAGAAAGGCGACCGAGACGCGTTCATCTCGAGTATCAAGCGGACGCCCAACGGCCCGAACATCAAGATTTCGACCAACAAGATGGGAAGCGGCGTCGCAAAGCAGATTCGCGAGCGCTTCGGCGGCACCATCGAGGAACACCCGACGCTCGTCACGGAGGACGGCGACGGCAACGAGGTCTACCGCGTCACGTTCGTCGCCCGCCTGCCGCGGTACACCGCCGGCGACGTCATCGACCCCGAGGACGGCGACGGTCCGGTGCTCGTGCGGAGCAACCGCGGCCGACTCAAGGGAACGCGCCTCACCTCCGGCGACACCTACGAGTCGGAGTTCGAGGAGGGCGAGCGACCCGAGGCCGAAGACCTCGGCTCCGTCGAGGACGCAGCAGAGACCACCGTCGTCACCGTCGAGGACGAACACGCCGTGCAGGTGCTCGACCCCGAGACGTACGAGGCGAAGACCATCCCGCGGCCGGACTACTTCGACCCCGACGCGTCGATGGTGCCGGTCCTCAAAAGCCCGTCGGGACTGCACATCCTCCCCGAGGAAGTCGTCGACGACGACGAGGAGTAAGCGAAAAGCAGCGAGGAGAGGGGCAGAGTACGCCGAAATCGTCGTTTTCTGTTTGTACGACTCGCGGTCCGAGCCAGCGAGAGCGCCCAGAGAGCAGTCGCTAAGAAACGGGCGATAATCGAACGACGAAGCAGAATCAGTCGGCGCTGGCCGGCCGGTCCGCCGAGAGGGACGCGGCCGGAGCGTCGTCTTCGTGCACGGGCACACCGTGGCGCTGGAGGGCGAGGAGCAGGTCGTCTTCGGAGTAGCCGGAGCGAGCGGCCGCCTGCGAGAGTGTGAGTGCCCCACTACGATACAGTGTCATCGCCGTGGCGAGTGCGTTGGTGTGCATGACCGATACTCCACCATTCAGGGGCATTGGTGTTAACTATTTCGTGAGAAAGCGTATCAAAGACAAAGTTAGTGGAGATATAGCTTTACAAACGTTGCGCTATTTCCCGGCTACATCTCTTAAACGGTTAAACGTATTAACAATCATTGAGGAAACGTGGCGGAGGCGGCGACTCTCCTGGACACTATGGCGATTTTTGCCGGACAAACGAGATGTGATGGCATGACATCGTGAGGATGTCACCGACTGTCGGGCGGGGTTATCACTCGTGGGAATCGGTTCAGAAACGTTAATTACCGGCCGACCGACCCACGCCCATGGACAGACAGCAGTTCCTCGCGCTGACGCTCGTCGCGCTCATGATCGGGTCGTCGCTGTTCTCCGCGGCCGCGTTCGTCCTGTAATCACTCGCCCCACACGTCGGAAAGCGGGTGATTGCTCCGGCCGCTGTCGTCAGCGCTCCCGTCCGAGCCACCGGTCTCGCGGCTGTCGGAACCACCGGACGACGTACCGCCGGAGCCGCTCGCACGACTCCCAGCGGACCCCGAACCGCGAGTCGAGTCGCGCCGCGAGCCAGAATCCGCACCCGACGCTCCGGCCGACCGACCCGTCGAGCCGCCGAGATTCGCGGTCCCGCCGGTTGCGTTGCCCGCGTTGCTCCCGCGGCCGCCCGCCGCGACGGGGTCGAACTCGGGGAGATCGGGTTTCGTCATCCGGTCGACCTGCGCCGCGAACCAGTCGGGCATGTCCGTCCGCGTCTTGTCGAACAGTTGGAGCAGACTGCTGTCGGCGACGTACGTGTCGCCGTGGTCGTCGGGCGCGCGCACGACCCGGCCGCAGGCCTGAATCACGGTTCGGAGGGCGGCGCGGCGGTACCACGCCCACTGGCCGTCTTCGAGGCGGCGGGCGACTCTGGAGTCGTTCGTGTTGAGATACGGCGCTTTGCAGAGCACCTGCCAGCGACAGAGGTCGCCGTTCAAGTCCAGCGCCTCCTCCATTTTCACCGAGAGGAACACCTCCGGGCGGTCGGTCGCCTTCCACGTCTCCAGTTCCGCGTTTCGGTCGTCGCGGTCGTGGCCGCGGACGCGGTTGCCGAGGCCCATCTCGGCGAGTCGGCGGCGAAGCTCCGCCTGAATCGCATACGAGTGGCAGTGAATCAACCCCTTCTCGTCGGGGTGTTTCGCCATCAGGCGAACGACGAGGCGGGCGATTTTGGGCAGCGTCTCGTCGCGGTGCTCGTAGGTCATCTTCCCCTGCGTCACGTCGTACAGCGGCCGGTTCTCGACGGGGAAGGTGTGTTCGACATCCACGAGCGCGACCTTCGAGGGGTCGAGGCCGACAGAGCGGCAGAACGCCGCCTTGTTGAGGATGGTCGCCGACAGGAGCGCGAACTTGTTTCCGCGGTCCCAGACGGTGTGTTTGAGGTACTTCGCGGGGTCGAGCGGCTTGATGGCGATGGGCGACCCCTCGCCGTCGTGCTGGTCGACGACCCACGTCGTCGGGCTCTGGGGGTCGCGGTAGTCCTCCACGAACCAGTTCAGCTCGCCGATGAGCTCCTGTAAGCGGTCTCGGCGGGCAGCCTCCTCGGGCGTTAGTTCGGACTTCGTCAGCAGCTCGTCTTTCTCGCGCTTGCAGACGCCGACGAGCGTCTCCGCGAAGCGCGAGGCGCGTTCGACGGGGTCGCCCGCGGCCGTCACGTCTGGGACGCCGATGTCGTCCCACACCGGGACGGTCCGGGGCTTCAGGTCGATAGTCGCGTACATCTCGGCCCACTCGGCCAGCCCGTGGGCCTCGTCGACGACGACCACGTCGCGCTTTCGGAACACGTCGGAGCCGGCGGTCTGCATGAAGTACGCGAGCGTCATCGCCGCGATTTGGCGGTTCGAGGCGATGGCGCGGTCGGAGAAGTACGGACACCGGTGCCGGACCGAGCAGTCGAAGCCGCGCTTGCGGGCGCAGGGGGCGCGGTCGACCGGCGTGTCTTCCTCCCCGCGGATGATGCAGTTGTAGTTGGACTTGCCGCGGATTATCTTCAGGTCCGAAAGCAGGTCGTCTTCGGCCACGTCGTCCAGTTGCGACACCTGCGGGGTCGTGTAGTAGGCGTCGGTCGCCTGCGCGGGCGAGGTCTCGTCGACGGTCGCCGCCGACCCGGCGATGGCGCGGGCGAGAAGCGACTTGCCGCTCCCGGTCGGCGCGCGGACCAAGACCACGTCGTTGCCGTCGGCGAAGGCGTCGCGGATGTCGCGCAGGGCCTGTTCCTGCGCGCCGCGGAAACTGGGGGCCGGAAACGAGTCGATGATGCGCGACGGGTCCACGGTCGATGGAGTTCTCGGACGGGCCTAAATCCACCGCTCCGGGGTGCAGTCGTGTCCGAGACGGCTCGACGAAACGCGGGTCTAAAGCGCCGCCACGTCCTCAGCCGTCGGTTCGCGGTCGCCCGGGAGTCGCTCCATGCAGTCGAAACAGAGGAAGTGTTCGGAGCCGTCGACGAGTTCCAGCGTCATCCCGCCGGACGATGAGGTGGGGAAGTTCCAGAGGTCGCCGATGCCGCCGGCGATGCGGACGCCCTTCCCGCAGGCGTCGCACGGTTCGGAGGTCATGGGGGAACCGAAGAGCCGAGGCGGCAAAAGCGCCCCGCCGCGTCGGCGGAAACGTAATCGGCCGACCCCAGCGACCCGCCGGGAGATTCTTGTCGGCTGGCGTATAACTTTCGTGGCATGCGCGTCGACTGCGAAGGCTGTGCCGGCTGCTGTATCGATTGGCGACCGGTCGCGCCGGCCGCGCTCGACCACGAGCGTCGCGGGCCGCGCGCGCCGCTCGACGACACCTACAACCTCGTCCCGCTGACCCGCGACGAGGTTCGCGACTTCGTCGAGGCCGGGTTCGGCAATACTCTCTCCCCGCGGCTGTGGGAAGCGCCGCCGGGCGAGGGCGTCGAAATCGACGGCGTCGAACTCGCGGCCGTCGACGGGAAGCCGGCCTTTTTCGTCGGCATGCGCAAGCCGCCGAAGCCCGTCGCGCCGTTCGGACTGGAACGGACGTGGCTCCGCGCCTGCGCGTTTCTCGACCCCGAAACCCTCCAGTGCCGCATCCACGACACCGAGTTCTATCCCGACGAGTGCGCCGAGTACCCCGGGCACAACCTCGTCCTCGAACAGGAGACCGAGTGCGAGCGCGTCGAGCGACACCACGGCGGCGAGCGCCTGCTCGACGACGCGGCCCCGGACGACCTTCACGGCCTGCTCCTCGGTCCCCACGCCCTCGGCGCGAAACTGTTCGTCCACCCCGAGCCCGAGCGATTGGCGGGGACTATCGACCACCTCAAACACCGCGAACTGACGCCCGAAGACCGCGCGGAGTTCGTCGGCGTCGCGGTCGGGTCGCACCCCGGTTCGACCGAGGTGGACGACGACCGCGCCTCGCGGGCGCGTGCGAAGACGCTCGAAAGCGAGTCGTGGGCGGGCGAAGCGGTCGCCGCGTGGGACGCGGTCGCCGGTCGCCTCGGGAGCGCGGCCGACGACGCGCCCGACCCCGACGAGGTCGAAGTCGCTCGCGGCGCGCCGGAAACCCCCGGCTGGGACGCGGTTCGCGACGACGGCTGAGTCGCGGGCGGTAGGATGGCGGGGTGACGAGCGACGGGCGGGCCGCGGGCAGTCGGTGATGGGTGGGACGGGCGATACGTTAACATCGTGAGCGGCGCTATCGTATGGCATGAAAGTGCTCGTGACCGGTGCGACCGGGTTCGTCGGCCGGCACCTCGTACCCCTCCTCCTCGACGCCGACCACGACGTGGTCGTCTTCGTCCGCGACGCGGCGCGCTACGACGGTCCGCCCGGCGTGGCGGTGGTCGAGGGCGACATCTTCGAACCGGCGACGCTCGACCCCGCGATGGCGGGGGTGGACGCGGCGTACTACCTCATCCACTCGATGCACGCCGGCGGCGACTTCGAGGCGCGCGACCGGCTCGCCGCCCGCAACTTCGTGGACGCCGCCGAGTCCGCCGGCGTCGGTCGAATCGTCTACCTCGGCGGCCTCGGCGAGGACCGCGACCAACTCTCGGCGCATCTGCGGTCGCGCCGCGAGGTCGAACACATTCTCGCGTCGGGCGCGCCCGCACTCACGACGCTCCGGGCGGCCATCATCGTCGGCGCGGGGAGCGCGAGCTTCGAGATGGTCCGCCAGCTTGCCACGCGCCTGCCGGTCATGGTGACGCCGCAGTGGGTCGAGACGCGGTGTCAGCCCGTCGCCATCGCGGACGTGGTCGCCTACCTCGCGGGCGTCCTCGACCACCCCGAGACGGCGGGCGAGACCTACGAAATCGGCGGGCCGGACGTGCTCACCTACCGGGAGATGCTCCAGCGCGTCGGCGCGCAGTTGGGCCACGCGCCCCGAATCGTCCCCGTGCCCGTGTTGACGCCGCGGCTCTCGTCGTACTGGATTGGCCTCGTGACCGACGTGGACACGGGCGTCGCCCGCCCGCTCATCGAGGGGCTGAAAAACCCCGTCGTCGTGAGCGACGACCGTATCCGCGACATCGTCGCGGTGGACGAGACGCCGTTCGACGCCGCGGTCGAGCGGGCGCTCCGCGAGGAGCGCGAGCAGCGGGAGAAAACGGTGGAACCGGCGTCGACGACCCCGACGTGAGCGGGACTCGAACCGCCCGCCCGCGCGCCCCGAGCGTCCCGAGCGCGGCGGCGATTGATATACCGCGGGGCCGTAGGAACGGGACATGAACGACGCCCCGGAGTACGGCGAGACGTGGGTGTACGAGAGCATCGTCGGCGCGCTCCCGGGCGTGAACATCGGTGAGGCGGGCGCTATCACCCTCCAAATCGCCGTTTTCGAGGTCGCGGTGCTCGTCTTCGCGTGGGTGTACGACCTGTGGGCCGCGGCGGTCGCGGGCACCGCGGCCATCGTCGTCGCTGCCGCGGGGAGCGTCGTGATGCTCCGCATGGGTGAGTGGACCCGCGCCGCGAGAGTGCCCGCGCCCTATCGACGCCTGCTGTTCGGGTCGAGCATCGAGGTCGTGCTGGGCGTGCTCGCGTTCGTCGCGCTCGTGACGCATCTGTTCGTCTTCGACCCGCGACAGCCGGGGACGCCGCTCATGACGACGCTGTTCGGCCCCGAGCCGCCGGTCGTGGTCGTCTACCTGACGCTGCTCGTCCTCTGGGACCTCTGTTACCGAATCGGCACGTCGTGGTGGGCGGCCGTCGTCGGCCTCTGGGGGGCCGTTCGCTACCGATTCGACGGTCCGACCGCCGAGACGGTCAGGCGAGTGAACCTCCTGAACGTCGGCTTCGCGGTCGCGCAGGTGCTGTTGCTCCCGTTCGTCGCGGACCAGCCGGTGCTGTTGCTCGCGGTCGGCGGGCACGTCGTCGCCGTGACCGTCGTCTCGGTGACGGCGGCGGCGCTAACGAGAGCGTGAGGTACGCAGGAACAGGAAGGGACGGGTCAGTCGTCGGACTTCATCCGCTTGAACTGTTCGAGCAGCGCGTCGGTCGAGTCGCCGGAGTCGTACTCGACGCTGCCGTGGTACGTCTTTCGGTCGTCGTCGGTACCGGGTTCGACTTGACTCGTCATCCGCTCGCGGCGTTCGTGTTCGGCTTCGTCGTATGCCCCCATTGACATGGTTCGACTTACCATGTGGTAGAGTACCACATATAACTATCGGAGACGTTCACAATCGTGATATTCTGGAGACAGGGGGCCGGAGCGCCGAACCGAGACTGGATGAAGCCGAAATTCGGGACTGTCGCAGGAAAGCGTAAAAACAATCGCCGAACTACACCGTGTGTGGCACGCCCGCTTCGCTTTCGTTACGCCCCCGGTCGCTGGGACGAGTCGCGCATCGGCCGCGACATCTTCCAGCCGCTCGACGCCAACCTCGGCGCTGAGATGGGTGCGCCGTGGTACGCACCGCCCGACGGCTACGAGGCCCGACGGTTCGACATGGACAACGGCGACACCGCGCTGTTCGCGTGGACCGACGACCACGCCTACTGGATAGGCAACACCGAGACACCGAGTTCGCTGTGGCGGACCGACAAGGAGGGGTTCGACGAGGCTCCCTTCGAAATCTCCCGGTGGGCCCAGCGCGAGCTCATCGCTGAACTGTTCGACCAGTCGCCGTGGCTGAAGCCCTATCCGCACCTCTCGTGGTTCTTCCTCCCCGTGTTCCTCTCGAAGGACGGCCGCGAGACGACCCGCGAGTTCTTCCACGACCACGCCGCGGGCTTCCCGGACGCGACCCGCGAGGAGGCCCTAGAGTTCTACGAGTCGTTATTCGCCACGGGCGTCCTCGACGAGTACCGCGAGGTCATGGCCGGAAAGCTCGGCACCTCGGAGTACTTCGACCCGATACGGATGGCCGCGGCGATGGGCGAGTTCGACGTGGCGTACCTCCTCGACGACGCGGGCTACGACATCACGCCCGAAATCGCCGTGGCGACCGGCCACTCCATCGACTTCCGCGCCGAGAACACCCGCGCGGGCGGCGCGCTCATCGAGGTGACGCGCCCGCTGCCGCCGAACCGACGCTCCGTGAGCAACCCCGTCGCCGCCATCCGCGACACGGCTCAGACCAAGACCAACGGTGAAGGCCAACTCGCGGAACACGGCGGCGGCGTGACGCTGTTCGTCGACTGTTCGTCGTTCCCCGACGACGACTGGGCCGCCATCATGGGCGAACAGCCCGACGTTCGGCACCGACCGGCCGTCGTCTTCCGCCTCCGGCCGTCGGGAGCGGTCGAAGGCTACTCTAAGGGGTCGGTCCCGGTGGACCTGCCGTGGCTCACTGAGTGACGGGCGGACTCCTGTCGGCCGTCGGCCGTCGGCCGCTGCGGCCCGGAACGGCGGTGAAACGGGCGAATCAGCGAATGAACGAATCAACGAGCGAGACGAGAGCCGACGGCTCGGGAATCGCGGGTAGAAAAAATCGGAGCGAGACGAGAGCCGACCTCAGAACGAGACCATCTCTGGTCCGTTCTCACCGAGCGGGGACGGGTCGCGGTCACTGTAGTAGCGGCGACCGATTGCCTCGTGTCCGACACCGGTCAAGAGGGCGTCCCGCACGTCCTGCGGGCACGTGTACGTCTCGTCGCCGAGACGGGCCAGGATCTGTGCGACGGTCTCCTGACCGTTCTGGAGCTCGATTACTTCGTCGCCGTGACGTTGGGCGAAGTCGGTCGAGCTAATCGGGTATTCGTGGCGATCAATCGCGTCGCCGAGTCCGTTCAGGCGCATTACACCCACAACTGGACCGGCATCATTCTTAATGATTTTCCATGTATTTGATTAGTGGCATTGGAGTCCTTAATCGTCCTTAATGACGTACTGGGCGCAACGTTTGTCTCCCCCTCGCCCCGACCACGAAACATGGACGACAGCCCGCCGGTCGCGGACCTCCATCTCCACACGACCGCCTCGGACGGCCGGCTCACCATCGACGCGCTCCCCGACGCGGCCCGCGCGGGCGGGGTGGACGTGGTGGCCGTGACGGACCACGACCGCTATCACCCGGACCTCGACGCGCCGGTGGTCGAACGCGACGGCGTGACAGTCGTCCGCGGCATCGAACTGCGCGTCGACGCCGGCGACCGCCGGGTCGACCTCCTCGGGTACGGTCTCAGGGAGCGGCCCGCTCTCGTCGAGACGGTCGAACGACTCCAGCGGAACCGCGTCGAACGAGCGCGCGAAATCGTCGCGGCGGTCGAAGCGGAGACCGGAGTCCGCCTCGATATCGACATCCACGACGGCGTCGGCCGGCCGCACGTCGCCCGCGCCGTCGACGCCAGCGAGGCACCCTACGACTACCAGGGCGCGTTCGACGAACTCATCGGCGCGGACGGTCCCTGCTACGTCGCGCGCGACCTCCCGACGTTCGACGACGGCGTGGCGGCCCTGCGAGACGCCTGCGACGTGGTCGGCCTCGCACACCCGTTTCGCTACCGCGACCCCGCCGGCGCGCTCGAACTCTGTGCCGACCTCGACGCCGTCGAACGCTACTATCCCTACGGCTTCGATGTCGAGACGGACCTCGTCGAGGAGGCCGTCGAGCGCTACGGCCTGCTCGCCACGGGCGGGAGCGACGCCCACGACGAGACGCTCGGCCGCGCCGGGCCGCCGGAGACCGACTTCGCCCGGTTCGCCGCGGCGGTAGACGGTCTCTAACCGTGTTAGTCCGTGAATAACCCGGAACGTGCCGTGGGGCGTAGAGTTAAATCCTATCGGAACTGAAGGGGCGGTATGCAGTGTCACTACTGCGACCGTGAGGCCGCATACGCCGCGGAGAAAGACCACATTAAGGTCGGCCTCTGCGAGCGACACTTCCGCAAGCGGGTCGAGGAACTCGCCGAATCCGAGGAACTCGCCGCCCTGAAGGAAAAACTCGATATTAACCGAACAAAGTGACGGCCACCCCACAGCAGTCCCTCCACTAACGTCAGCCTACCGCCGCCGCGCCGACCCGCCTCGCTCGGCGGCGCGCCCGCTCACGCGAGTACCTGACCGCCGAACACGTACAGCGCCGCGAGCGCGCTCTCGAACGCGACGGTGCCGACCGCCGAGAGCGCGACGAACCGCTTTACCGACATCCCGGACAGCCCGGCCGGAACGGTGAGCATCCCGCGCGTGAACAGCATCGCGTTGCTCAGCGGAACGACGACGGGACCCCAGCGGTCGAACCAGCCGTCGAACCGGTCGAGGGAGTCTTCGCTGACGCGGAACCACGGCCGCGACAGGAGATACTCGCGGCCGCCCCGCTTGGCGACGAGAAACAGTCCGACCTGACCGACGGTCGCGCCGAGCACGGCGACGGCGAGAATCGGAAGCAGCAGTCGCTCGCCGACCAGTACCAGCGCACCGGGGACGAGGAGTTCGCTCGGCGCGATGTAGAGGAGCATCGCGCCCTCCAGCACGAACACGAAAAAGAGGGCGACGAAGGCGAGGTCGGACGCGAGGAGTTCGCGGAGGAAGTCGGGGAGTTGGGCGGTGAAGGCGCTCATGTCGTATGCGTGTTTCGAGCGGAATTATGTTCATTATGGTTTGGATAACGCGGCGCGAACCGACGGGAGCGACGGCATTTTGCCGCCGCCGACCGAACCCGGCATATGGAGTTCACCGACCGCCCCCGCAGGCTTCGAACCGACGGGATTCGACCGCTCGTCTCGGAGACGACCCTCGACGCGACCGACCTCGTCGCGCCCGTCTTCGTGGACGCGACGACCGACGAGCGCGTTCCCATCGAGTCCATGCCGGGCCACGAGCGCGTGCCGGTCGCGGAGGCGGCTGACCGCGTCGCCGAGGTGCGCGAGGCCGGCGTCGAGGCCGTCATCGTCTTCGGCATCCCCGAGTCGAAAGACCCCGAGGGATCCCGCGCGTACGCGCGAAACGGGGTCGTACAGGAGGCCGTCCGCGCCATCACCGCCGAGACGGACGCCTACGTCATCACCGACGTGTGTCTCTGTGAGTACACCGACCACGGCCACTGCGGCGTGCTGGAGGACCGCGCCGAAGACGACCCGACGCTGACGGTCGAAAACGGGCCGACGCTGGACCTGCTCGCGGAAACGGCCGTCTCCCACGCCGAGGCGGGCGCGGACATGGTCGCCCCCTCGGCCTCGATGGACGGGATGGTCGGCGCGATTCGCACGGCGCTCGACGACGCCGGTCACGACGAGATACCAATCATGTCCTACGCCGCGAAGTACGAGAGCGCCTTCTACGGCCCCTTCCGCGACGCGGCCGACGGCGCGCCGGCGTTCGGTGACCGACGGCACTACCAGATGGACCCCGCGAACGCCCGGGAGGCGCTGCGCGAGGTCGCCCTCGACGTCGAACAGGGCGCGGACGTGCTGATGGTCAAGCCGGGCCTGCCGTACCTCGACATCGTCCGCGCCATCCGCGAGGGGTACGACCACCCGGTCGCCGCCTACAACGTCTCCGGCGAGTACGCGATGCTCCACGCCGCCGCCGAAAAGGGTTGGCTCGACCTCGACGCGGTCGCCCACGAATCGCTCCTGTCGATGAAGCGGGCGGGCGCGGACCTCATCATCACGTACTTCGCAGAGCACGTGGCGCGACAACTCGACTGAGACGAGCGGCGAATCGACCGCTCACGACCGACCGGTTCGAGACGCGCACCACGAGACACGATACCGCGGCGCGCACGGCCAAAACACACTTGTCAGGCAACATTTTCCTGAACGTTCGTCCACAGAAGCTCGAAGAATATCAACATCCTTGGACGATATACAACCTTATATGCGTAATATTCTAGCCTATTTTGTGCAGTTGTGGTATTACACCCAAGTAAATTTGACAAAGTCAACCCCACACTTTATGTACTAACTCACCATGAAGCCGAACCGTGATGAAGCACCAGAATCCACACGGATACGGAGCAAAAGTAACTGAACGGTCACCGGAGGCCGCATGGGGTGGGCAGTCGTGATACCGCTCCAGGTCGACCCGAGCGTTATCGCGCAGGGGGTCAACTACGTCTGGATCCTCGTCGTCTCGTTCCTCATTTTCTTCATGCAGCCGGGCTTCGCGCTCTTAGAGGCAGGGCAGGTACGCGCGAAGAACGTGGGCAACGTGCTGATGAAGAACATGACCGACTGGGCGCTCGGCGTGCTCGTCTACTTCCTCGTCGGCGCGGGGGTCGCGACAATCGTCGGCGGTCTCACGTCGCCCGGCGGCTTCGACGTCGCCGCCGCGTTCTCGTACATCGGCGACTCCGGCGCGTGGATTGACTGGCTCTTCGGCGCCGTCTTCGCCATGACCGCCGCCACCATCGTCTCCGGCGCGGTCGCAGAACGCATGGACTTCCGCGCGTACATCGTCTTCGCGGCGACCATCACGGGGTTCATCTACCCCGTCGTGCAGGGCCTGACGTGGTCCGGTGGCCTCCTCTCGGGAAGCGGCTACATCGGTGCCGCGCTCGGTGTCGGCTACCTCGACTTCGCCGGTGCGACCGTCGTCCACATGTGCGGCGGCGTCGCCGGCCTCGTCGGCGCGAAGATGGTCGGCCCGCGTAAGGGCCGCTTCGACTCGAACGGCAACAGCCAGCCCATCCCGGGCCACTCGATGCTGCTCGCCGTCCTCGGCACGCTCATCCTCGCGTTCGGCTGGTACGGCTTCAACGTCGGCACGCAGGCGACCGTCCTCGCGGCCACCGACAGCGGCGGACTTGAGTTCATGGGTGCCGCGCTCGGTCGCGTCGCCCTCGTGACGACCCTCGGCATGGGTGCCGGCGCGGTCGCCGCGATGATCGTCTCGACGAGCTACCAGGGCAAGCCCGACCCCCTCTGGATGGCGAACGGCCTGCTCGCCGGGCTCGTCGCAGTCACCGGCGCAGTCCCCCACGTCACGTGGTGGGGCGGCCTCATCCTCGGCGCGCTCGGCGGCGCAATCGTTCTGCCGGCGTACCGCTGGACCGTCGACTCGCTCAAAATCGACGACGTGTGTGGCGTCTTCGCCGTCCACGGCGTCGCGGGCGCGGTCGGCACGGCGCTCATCCCGGTCTTCGCGGTGAGCGGCTTCTCCGGCACCCAGCTCGTGATGCAGGTCGTCGGCGTGGTCGTCATCGCCGCGTGGACCATCATCGCCTCGGCCGTCGTCTTCGCCATCGCGGACGCCGTCTTCGGCCTCCGCGTCTCGGAAGAAGAGGAAGAAGAGGGCCTCGACGCCGGCGAACACGGCGTCTCGGTCTACCCCGAATTCGTCGGCGACGCCGGTCCCGACGGCGCGCTCGGCTCGCCCACGGCGACCGACGGCGGCAGCGACGTCCGCACCGACGGTGGCGTCGAGCAAGACGAGATCGTCGAAGCCAACGGAGGTGACAGCCAATGAGCGACGGAGAACAGGGCATCAAGATGGTGATGGCCATCATCCGCCCCGACAAGCTCTCGGACGTGAAAACCGCGCTCGCAGAGGTTGGCGCGCCGTCGCTCACCGTCACCAACGTCTCCGGCCGCGGCTCCCAGCCCGCGAAGAAGGGGCAGTGGCGCGGCGAGGAGTACACCGTCGACCTCCACCAGAAGGTCAAAGTCGAGTGCGTCGTCGCCGACATCCCCGCCGACGACGTGGTCGACGCCATCGCCGACGCCGCCCAGACCGGCGAGAAAGGCGACGGCAAGATATTCGTGCTCCCCGTCGAGAGCGCGGTGCAGGTCCGTACCGGCAAGGAGGGCGAGACGGCGGTCTGAGCGCGCAACTGCGACCGAAGCCGACTGGAAGTCTCCTTTCGCCGCTCTCGTCGTGGTCCGCGCGAGTGCGCACCTGACCGGGGTTCGACGAACACCCCACGCCGTTCTGTTTACTTTTCCGACACTACGTTCGTAGTATTGTGTGGCAACATTTGTTCACTGAGTTCCAACCTTACGTCCTTATACAAGACATACTTCATCTTATATCGGACATACGTCTCTCAGAACACCATTTTGTAGACGTTTGTCAACGCGAACCGTTATATGAACGTCTTGAGATAGCATCTCTCATGGTTCGCGAGACATTCGGTCGCGAATCGAGCACCAATATGAACGACTGTCCAACTTCCCAGCTCGAACCGCTCGCCGGAGGCATCGTATGTTGACACCCTTGCAGACCGACCTCGCCTCGGTCGTCGAAGGCGTGAACCTCGTGTGGGTCCTCACGGTCACGTTCCTCATCTTCTTCATGCACGCCGGCTTCGCCATGCTCGAAGCCGGGCAGGTCCGCGCGAAGAACGTCGCCAACCAACTGACCAAGAACCTGCTGACGTGGAGTATCGGCGTCATCGTGTTCTTCCTGCTCGGCGCGGCCGTATCGTCCATCGTCGCCGCCTTCACCGGCGGCCCCGCGATATCGTCGATTTCCGGCGCGTTCATGAGCCTCTACGCGCCCGACGCCTCGGCGACGACGGCGTGGGTCGACTGGCTGTTCGGAGCCGTCTTCGCCATGACCGCCGCCACCATCGTCTCCGGTGCCGTGGCGGGTCGCGCCCGGCTCCGCGCGTACCTCACGTACACCATCCTCATCGCGGGCGTCATCTACCCCGTCGTCGTCGGCTTCACCTGGGGCGGCGGCTTCCTCGACGCCCTCGGCTTCCACGACTTCGCCGGCGGCATGATCGTCCACGGCATGGGTGGCATCGCCGGCCTCACCGCGGCGTGGATTATCGGCCCGCGCATGGACCGCTTCAAGCCCGACGGCACCGCGAACGTCATCCCCGGCCACTCCATCACGTTCGCCGTCCTCGGCACGCTCATCCTCGCGTTCGGCTGGTACGGCTTCAACGTCGGCACCGCCGCCGCGCCGCTGGCGTACGCCGACGGCGCGGTCACGCTCGGCTCGTTCGCCTACGTCGGCCGCGTCGCCCTCGTGACGACCCTCGGCATGGCCGCCGGCGCAATCGGCGCTGGCGGCGTCGCCATGTACAAGACCGGCAAGGTCGACACGCTCTACGTCGCCAACGGCGTCCTCGCCGGCCTCGTCGGCATCACCGCCATCGCCGACGACATCGTCTGGCCGGGCGCGCTGGTCGTCGGCCTCCTCGCCGGCGCGCAGCTCCCGGTCGTCTTCGAGTTCGTCGAAAAGCGCCTCCGCATCGACGACGTGTGCGCGGTCTTCCCCGTCCACGGCTCCGCGGGCGTCCTCGGGGCGCTGCTCTACCCCGTGTTCGCCGTCCCGCTGTGGCACGGCGGCGCGTCGTTCGTCTCGCTGGCCGTCCCGCAGGTCATCGGCGTCGGCGTCATCGCCATCTGGACGTTCGTCGCCACCGCGGTCGTCTTCGGCGGCTTCCGCGCCGTCGGACAGGTCCGCGTCTCCTCGGACCACGAGCGCGAGGGCCTCGACACGGCCGAACACGGCGTCGACACCTACCCCGAGTTCGGCTCGCCCGACCACGACACCGGCATCCGCACCGACGGCTCCGGCGTCCCGAGCGGGGATGGATTCATGACGACGGGACGGGAGGACTAACCCATGAGTGATGCAGACGTTCCGAACGACGGCGAAATCAAGATGGTGATGGCGGTCATCCGCCCCGACAAACTCTCGGACGTGAAGACCGCGCTGGCCGAAATCGGCGCGCCGTCGCTCACCGTCACCAACGTCTCCGGCCGCGGCTCTCAGCCCGCGAAAAAGAGTCAGTGGCGCGGCGAGGAGTACACCGTCGACCTCCACCAGAAGGTCAAAGTCGAGTGCGTCGTCGCCGACATCCCCGCCGACGACGTGGTCGACGCCATCGCCGACGCCGCCCAGACCGGGGAGAAAGGCGACGG